>WLWD01002146.1_pt1 | contig 111004 bp, 57 predicted proteins | sample 6712731 | NCBI WGS metagenome assembly WLWD01 (sample SAMN12718690, study PRJNA576275) | sponge metagenome | isolation source: marine sponge | host: Mycale hentscheli | place: New Zealand: South Island, Marlborough, Capsize Point | collected 2014-11-01 | reverse complement strand
TGAGAGACTTTCCATCTTGCGCTTGTTTGCCACAGAAGAAGCATATTTCAAGGGAAGATATTGCCTCTCCCTAGCTTTGACAGGTAGAGTTCTTACAAACACTTTCAACATCTTAAGTGTATCTCTTCATTTTCTGTACATACTGTAGTTGGGTTTTTGTCTGCATGAATCGTGCCATTTTTTTCAGTGCTGCTTTATTCCATTACCATCATCGAGACGTGATAAATCCCTTGTTTTCAGCAAGCAAACAATCTTACCAAAATCTATCAGAAGGTCAGATATTGTCGTGCAGCCTGCTCCTGTAGTGTTACATCTAGACTCAGCCGCACACAAATACACTTACTTCAATCTGAAGTGGATGGCCATTGCCTCCTTATTCTATATACAGGTATTTTAATAGTCCACCAACCAACTATACCATTATTATAGTATTAAAAATTTTTTTTTTTTAAATTATCAGTATTACAACTACTACTAATACTACTACTATTACTGGGGTGCATCGATGACAAAGGACAAAAACAACAGAACTTGTAAGATTTGTGAAGATCAAAGCATGAAATGACATTATTTTTTCAGTAGGAGAGTATTCTTTCAATGATTCAGTCATTCTCGCCTGAAATAATTATAATAATAGCAAATTTTTCTCGTTCCAACCAAGAAAAATATGCTATTATGAGAGTATTCTTATACATTATATAAAAACACAATGAGATGTCTGTGTGAGAAATACATTCTAAAATCTTGTAACTCTATTAAACGTTGATGAATGGTTTTAGAGAAGTGATATTTTCATTGTTTGATTAGAAGGGGAAAAAGTCAGAATGAGATGTAGCTAATTTGAAATATTTAATAAGTCTGAAGGATACTTCACAATTTTTACCAGATAAAGCAAATCCAATAGTTCAAGACAATGCTATAATAAAGCTTGATAGTTAGTTTTGTTTTATAATGCCTTTGTGCTCTATCAGAGGTAGCTATAACACTTTTAATCAAATTTGGATGCCATACAAAATGTTATGTGAGACCTAACTAAAGACAGAAACAGTTATGTATCCATACTAATGCTAGCTGAAATTGGGACTGATGAGTGTATTATGAAAAGAGCTTGATAAGTATACAACACTGTCAATTTATAGATTTCAAAAAAGTTTGTCCAAGGCAAGAATGCCAAGGTTATTATTTTAAGATGCACAGATAAAAATAGCTCTTCTCCAATGGTGTATGAGTATTATAGAAGTGAGAGAAATATTTATAATAGAGCATTTTGGAAGGATTAGATAATTTCCAGTTCTTGCATCTTGAGTGAAAAATGTTTAGATCCTATGGTAGAGATTTTCTGCCTTCTGGAATTAATAGAACAAACAAACAAATGTGGTGCCATCTGTGAACATGAAACGAAGAGGCACAGAAGAAAGAGAGTTGGTTTTACATTGACTAAAGAATAGGATGAACAATCACTCCCTGGGGATTAAACCACAACCATGGTCTAGTGATTCTGACTATCATCTTCATTGTGTGGAACACAATTCTACATGTAATTTACAATAGAATATAAACTTGGGGAAGGCTTGTTCTGCTGTTTGTGGCTTCCTGACCTAAAACTCTCTGTGATTATAGCTGGGTAGCTTGCCGTAGCTATACTAACCTTCATGTTTACCTTTGTCTCCCTTCTTGTGACCTCTCGTAAGCAGCTGCTATTTATGCCATTTGGCAGGATGAGTATGATTACTATTTTGTATAACTTAATATTAAATTTGCTATAACCAAAATGCAACTTAAATGCAACAATTTCTTTTTCTCAATAGCAATCATTGTGAAAGTACATGCCACACCCACCACAGAAAGAATCAACAATGTCCTTATAGCAAAAAATATTTTCAAGGACATACTCTGACTGTGTGCTCATGCTTTAATCGTCTAAGGCACAATTCCAGTAAAATTTTGCACATATCAGCTGGACTATATCTCTGTTAAACCACTACCATTTAGGTACACCTTTATTTGTATAGCTACACCCCAACCGTTTAGTAAATCCTCTAGCTACTGCATATAGTTACACCACTATAGTTTAGATACGACACAAATCTTTTAATTACACCCTAAATGTTTAGTAGCTAATACTCTAACTGTAGCACCACCACCTGTTTTTTTTGTTTTTGTTACATCACTAAACTACTGTTAAAATACACAATTAGTCATGATTCGTTGTTAAACTTCACTGCTACCGTCACTAATTATGATACAGCTACTTAAAAAATTATACATTATTATATAAAAACATACCATAAGGAATGCACGAAAAAAAGAAATTAGCGATATTATCAACCAATTTAATTTTCCTCCGCTCCACTGGGAAATTCTAGCAGCAGATACAAGTAGTTTTTTCACCTCTTCTGGTTTCTCCATTATGACCCAAATTAAGTGGACGCCAGTCAAAGGACAGTTGGACGCTACGAAGAACTTTATACTTGCAATATGGCGCGGGCATTCTCGATTTTCTGTAGAAAAAAAGAGTAGTGTGTTGCGCCTGCGCCTTACTCGCAGTGAGGAGGGAAGGGGACGGGCTAGCGCTGCACGTTATTGGCTTACGAGTTACAATAATGGTGAATACATTCAGGAGCGGTACGTCGGCATGTCTACACGCTCTATAGGTCTACTAAAAAGTACACTGTCGAAGGCTCGGTCGGCTCTTTAATAAAGATATTCTAGCACTGCTCCTTGCTGATAAATTTGTAAAGAGAGCTCTCCAAGCCCACTACCGTCACCTTTATAATATAGCTGGCTATATAAGTGAATTCCACATATCACCGCTAACATATTGAGTTTACCATAAGGAATGCACGAAAATATGAGAGATCAGCAATACTATTATCTTTATACCTGTATAATAGTATTGCTGATCTCTCATATTTTCGATGGAACAAATTCTAGCTGTAGATGAACGAAGTTCATTCTTCACAGGCCTCACTTCCCAAACACCTAGTCGCACTACGAGTTTGGTGACGGCTACGCGAGACTAGTGTAACGCTAGCGAGCTATCCAGTCTCGTAAGCAAAACCCCCAATCCGAATCGAGCAAGGTTGGGTAAAGTATCGCTGGTACCCCCGACGCTGCCGCATATGGTAAGGTGTAGTCGAGGTAGCAAGCAACTGGTAAAAGGTCACTCATTTAAAGGTAAATGGACAAGAAGAGAAAGAGATTTCTGCTGCTCTACGGTTCTCAGACTGGACAAGCTCAGGCCATAGCGGAGCAAATTTTAGAAAGAGCAGCTACCCGAGGTTTAGTTGCTGAGCTTCATTGCCTGGACCAAACCGAAAAGAAGGTACCATTCGAATACCTATGAGAACCTGCTTTCTGATTGCAGTAAATATTATTAAATTTGCATGTGTGGCCAGTTTTACTTGGAGAAAGAGCCAGTGTTTGTAGTGGTAGTGAGTACCACTGGAGAGGGAGACCCACCAGACAATGTCCTCAAGTTCTGGAGGAAGCTGAAACGCAAAACTCTTCCTTCCAATCATTTGGCTGGCTGCAAGTTTGCTCTTCTCGGTAAGATAAGCTGATATAAGCTAAGTACACAGGTCAGGCAATTCATACTGTTTCTAGCAGAGTGACTAGTCATATGGAGAAATGTTACAAAAATGTGTTGTATGTAATGACACCAAAAGAGAGTAGCAGAAATGCCATTAAATTTATAGCCAAGTCTGTGGTGAAATACTCTTCCCCACATGCTCACTACAGAGAACAATGATTAAACTTTCAGTACCATATTAGATTATTAACTGTAATTAGCCTACCTTGCCATTCACTATTCATGCATCTTACGTTTCACCCTATTCACTCCCATTGCCACTTTCCATGTACTCTACTGGCACTTATATATGTTATAGTTATAAACCAAAATTGAGGTTTGTATGCGATTTATAAACTCCGAGACACGAGGGCGCAGCCCGAGTGGCGAGGATTTATAAATCGAAATACAAACCGAATGATTTTGGTTTATAACTATTTTATAGCCAGAACATAAACAACGAGCAAAGTATAGCGTTAGCTATCTTAGTAATTGTATTAAAGTACCCAAACTCTTCATTATTCCATTTTGCTTTGATCTGCCTTCTACCATAATTATGGTTGCTAAGAACTTTATCAGACTTTTCCCCGCTAATACATTTTCTTACGAGCATACCAGACTGTATCAGATTTATAGTTCTTAACGACAAGCGCGGTCGCTCGGGTAACGGGCTATAAATATATATATAATTATATATATAATACTTATAGCACGAGTCAGAGTACAATATGGGAAAATATTTTACGAGCACGCAAAATATTTTCACGAGCCAAAGGCGAGTGAAAATGTGGCGTGAGAGTAAAATATCATTCCCATATTGTACGACGAGTGTGATAAGTGATTTATTGCTTCTTTGAAATTTTTCTCACCCGGTTACAATACAATTTTCATTGATTTTACTCGCTACGCGCGCGCTACAAGTAGCGTACAATATAAACCGTACAATATGGGAGAATACAGAACGCTCGCGTGATGCGGAAATATTCAAGTAAAAATATCAAAGCTGCAATAAATATATATATTGGCCAACCCAACTTGTAAAAGTTTAGTTGGGATTGTATCAGCATTATTTTGACATCTTATGAGATACGTACTCCTCTCTGCTTAGAATTAAAACTCTAGCTTGGGCTTGGGTTGAGGTTTTGAAAGAACTTGGGTTGAGGTTTTGAAAGAACTTGGGTTGAGGTTTTGAAGGAACTCGGGCTGAGGTTTTGAAGGAACTTGGGTTGAGGTTTTGAAGGAACTCGGGCTGAGGTTTTGAAGGAACTCGGTTTGATCGCTGAGAATCCTCTGTTGCACTTTCCGAACTCTGGTGGCGTTGCTATTTTATTTCGTCTCCACGTATCACACCACAAAGCCTGCAACTGATGTAGTCCAACATGTGTCTCAGAGAGGAATATTTCTACACCTACAGAGGTGGTATATATACATGCATAGTCATGTTTGCATTCATACTCAGATATAAGTCTACCCTTCATCAGCAGTGAGTGTATCAGGCTGCACCATTTGTGTGCTTGTAAGTGCTTATAGGGTACTCGGTAAGATAAACTGATATAAGTTAATATAAGGATACTATGTATTGAGGAAAATCAGGTTAAGAATTTTCTGGTAGTTTTAGGCTCCCTTCAACTTGTTCTCTGCTCTAAGTTGAACAGAGAGTGGAAGGTCAAGTAGACCTAACAGTGTTTGTTTTTATGGCCAGGTTATTTTAAGACCATGTAAATGATGACTCCAATGTTTCCTCTCCCACCCCCATCCCATCACACATATGTACGTCCATACGTCCAAAGACATGTGCATGTAAATGTACCTACAAATCACATGCACATGTGCACACACATTGGTTCTAGTCCTAATTATTTGAGGTTCCACTTGCCATGCAGTACAGACTTCTCATGTATTCAATGACACACTTATTAAATCACATTCTTTTTAAATTGTTTTTTTTTTTTTTTTTTTTTTTTTTTTTTTTTTTTTTTTTTTTTTTTTTTTTTTGCAGTGTCTTATATTAGCTTCTCTCTTGTGTGATCTCATGTTTCAAGGTCTGGGAGACACTAACTACACCAATTTCTGCAACATGGGCAAGAATCTCAACAAGAGGCTCTTGGAGCTTGGTGCTGTGGCATTGTGTCCCTCTGGCTATGCAGACGATGGTGTGGGGTAACTCTATGTGACTGGTAGATAGATAGATGATGGTGTGGGGTAACTCTATGTGACTGGTAGATAGATAGATGATGGTGTGGGGTAACTCTATGTGACTGGTAGATAGATAGATGATGGTGTGGGGTAACTCTATGTGACTGGTAGATAGATAGATGATGGTGTGGGGTAACTCTATGTGACTGGTAGATAGATAGATGATGGTGTGGGGTAACTATGTGACTGGTAGATAAATAGATATATAATAGGAATCGAGGTGTCAGGTCTGTGTTTTTTCTTTTTTTTTTTTGTGGACATGTACTTCTTGGGTGACTTTATTGTATTTAGTCAAGTTAAACGTACCTTTTTTGAACAGACTGAATTAAGCTTATTTAGCTTCTTATTAAAAAATTATCATGAATTTTTCCACAAGGTGCGGTTAATGATGAGGTGAACAACGTGTGATTTATTATTCAATTTGTGGCACTGAAGCTGAGCTGATTTAAAGTTGTTGTTTTTTAAAGTGTGTTTGGAGCAGAAAAAGAGTTAGGGAAGGGTTCACTGAAGGTATGATAGGCTAGGCTAGGTTAGGTAAAGGACATCAAATGTTCTTAATTGTTCTATGCTGTGCATGTGATGTGCAGGCTAGAGATTGTTGTGGAGCCGTGGATTGACAGCCTCTGGTCTCCTCTTTCTCAAGCACTGAGTGATTCAGAACCAGACTCGAAAACTTCACAGTCTGGTGCCGATACAAAATTAGGTACTGATGCAGAACCTTGTACCGGTACAGTATCTGGTACTGGCACAGAAAGAACTATAGACTCTAACACCTCTGGAGTAGAACCAGGAATGGATGTCAGTGTGGAATCAAATATGGGAATGGAATCAGGAAGTAGGAACCAGTTGCTAAGTGATGGTACAGATGGATCTCTTCAGGCAAAAATTGTCAGCTCAGTCATGGACAGAGGTAGGAACAGTGAAGCCAGTAATGACTGTCTTAGTACTAAACACTTGCTTAAAGGTACAGAGGACGTGGCAGGAAAGGAAATGGCTGGTGGAAGTGGAGAATCATTGGAGGAAGTGCCATTGCCGGAAAACGACTATTCAACAAAAACGGGAACTGGTAAAGTATCCCCAGCAGTGAGGCCTGGATCTGATGCAGAACTAGCACAAGTGATCGGATCTGGTAAAGTGTCACTGGAAAGTGAGAGCACGACATCGCCCGGTGCTGGTGAGAGAGCTGTTTGTGACGTGAGCGGTTTATCTGGATCTTTGGGAAGACTAGCCCTAGTTGACTCAGAGGCAAGCAGGAGCAGAGAAGTAGCAGCGCCCCTGCAGCGGAATGTGTCAACTGTATGTGAGGACCACACTGATCACGACGCCCCGTTGATACAAGCTCTTAAAAGTAGTCTGACTGGTTCGTCGAGTTCAGGTCTCGCAGTCCCATCAGCTTCACCGGCATTTCTTCAAGTACAAATGATGTCAGTAAGTAATTAGAAATATATAGAATATATATATATATATATATATATATATATTGTGTATACACTCAGTCCTCAGCCAGATAGGTGTGGTTTTTCTCCTTATTTTGCACATCAATTTAACACACCAATTTGCAAGCTGTACAATTAATTACCCCTTACCATGTAGGCTTGTGGGGAAAGTCCCAGGTTGTTCCCCTATGAAGAAGTCAGCTACGGGTTCCAGACGAGTCCAATTGTTTGGGCTACTATGGTGGACTCTCGTTGTCTCACCAAGAAAGGATCAGTGAAGACTACAATGGAGGTCACACTAGAGGCAAGTGTAGTGTAGTAGCTGTGTAGATAGATAGATGATGTTGTGGGTAAGATGGATTCATTTCCTGTTTCTGTGTTAATTTATTTTTGCCACGTTTCTTTCTATTTTATTTTATATGCATGTATTTATTATTTGTTTTGATCGAATGATTGATAGATGGATATTTTTTAGATTTATTAGTGATTTTTTAAGAGGAAAATTATTAATTTTTAATGATTCAGCCATTCTTGGCTGAAATAATTATAATAATAGGAAATTTTTCTCTTTTTAACAGCCAATATTTTTAATTATAACTTAACTTATATTAATTTTTATCTTTGTTAAAAGGGGAGTGTTGGTTAGATGGTCTTAGCTTGTCATTAGTGTACTGTGTGTGTGTGTGTGTGTGTGTGTGTGTGTGTGGTGATTGCAGGTGCCAGGCTTGGAGTACGAGCCTGGAGATGCATTCGGGTTCATTTGTCCTAACAGTGAAGGAGAAGTGGAGTGGCTGTTGAATAGGTAAGGAGTGACAGACAGAGGGACAGGTGAGAAGGGCTAGGGCTAGGGCTAGGGCTAGGAGAGGGACAGGTGAGGAGAGAGGGGGAGGTACATGGATGATGAGGTTGACGTGGCAGACAGATGTGTGGTGAAGGTGTGACCGGAGGATAGGATAGAATGGTCAGGGCTGACTACAGAAAACGCATCTAGGAGGTGTGCAAACAATCTAGAATTTGGGAAGGGTTGTGAGAGCATGATACAGGCACGGTCAATGCTTGAAAAGCATGAGTAAAAGTATTCTAATTTATATTTTATGTCCAGATGTTTGTACTGAAGGATGTCTGGTGGTGGTTGGGGGGGGGGGGGAGATGAAGCAGTTGCCCCCTTTTCCCCATAAATGTAGCCGTAATGGTGTGCAAGATTTCGAAAGTTTATGATAAATTTGTATTATCTGAGCGTGTGTGTGTGTGTGTGTGTGTGTGTGTGTGTGTGTGTGTGTGTATGTGTGTGTGTGTGTGTCAGTGCTGTTTGTGTGCAAGCTCTACATGGGTTACATGAGTGCTCCTTAAACTGGTTGTCGTAATGTATTATATATTATTTAAGGAATTGGATGGCATGAGTTGGTAAAGGGTAGACACTAACACAATGTATGTATGTAATACAGACTGAATCTCAGAGAACAAGCAGACGACTTCATGGAGATGTCTATCATGGCGGGAACTACCAAGAAAAGTTAGTTTTTGTTTGTTTGTTTGTTGTTGTTTTATTAACTCAAAAACTAACACTCCCACTTTTATATTCATTTGTCTTTCCTTGCAGGAGCAGCGCTTCTCAAGCACGTGCCACAAGGCTGCAGTGTTTGGAACTTTTTCCTTCATTGTGCTGACATCAGATGTGTTCCTAAAAAAGTGAGAGTGGCAGAGTTGGTTGGTTAGGAGTCTCTTACCCCCTCCCCATTTGCATTTACTTAATTATTATTTACTTAATTATTATTATTATTATTATTATTATTATTATTATTATTATTATTATTATTATTATTATTTTTGTTATTATTATTATTATTATTAATTATTGTTAATTTATTATTATTATTAGATGTATTCAATACATCTAATGAGTACATGAAGGCCGAGAAAGAATTTATGAACTTATTATTATTTCGATATAGTCAAGCTATTATAGTGGGTGGTTTCAATTAGGTTGTAGTATTTTGTTTGTGATGGGGCCCTTTTATTGTTTGTATTATAAATGTAGAAGGAAAGTGTAGTTTCTTTGCAGCAATTACTACATTAAAATATACCTTCAGTTTAATTGTCCAGCTAGAATAACTAAGTATGTATATATATACGTTGTTTTTCTTGAATCTCTCCAATAAACAGATCAAAGAGCAGCCGGTGGTACTATATGTGTATATGTACATTTATTTAAGTGTGTCACTTTAGCACTTCAAGTGTTTTATCAATGTTACCTCAGGCTTTTCTGTATCAGCTGTCTCTGTATTGCTCGAGTGAATTGGAGTCAGTGAGACTGAAGGAACTCTCCAGTAGACAGAGTGAGTGAGTTCTGGGTCTAAACAACAACAACAACAACAACAAACAAACACATGGAGTAGGACTACTATGTCTAAAGTTTAGTGGAATATTAACATTTGTGGTCACTCTATCGAGAATGTATGATTTAGTTGTGCCAATTGTTGAGAATTCATTGCAACTACACATTGATATATATATATAATACTTATAGCACGAGTCAGAGTACAATATGGGAAAATATTTTACGAGCACGCAAAATATTTTCACGAGCCAAAGGCGAGTGAAAATGTGGCGTGAGAGTAAAATATCATTCCCATATTGTACGACGAGTGTGATAAGTGATTTATTGCTTCTTTGAAATTTTTCTCAACCGGTTACAATAAAATTTTCATTGATTTTACTCGCTACGCGCGCGCTACAAGGAGCGTACAATATAAACCGTACAATATGGGAGAATACAGAACGCTCGCGTGATGCGGAAATATTCAAGTAAAAATATCAAAGCTGCAATAAATATATATATATATATATATATAATAATATATATATATTATATTATATATATATATATATAAAGGATATGACTTTATTGAGTGGGTGCATTGCATTTGTATACATGTGCAGGCGTGTGGGTAGCATGCCCAGTCCAATATGTCCATGTGTGCATCATGTGTATGTGTGTTTAAATGATGAAATTGTCTAAAAGCTAATCTATCTTAATTCAGCTATGTAGTCCACCATACACATGTAGTCCACCATGCACATGTAGTCCACCATACACATGTAGTCCACCATACACATGTAGTCCACCATACACATGTAGTCCCACCATGCACATGTAGTCCACCATGCACATGTAGTCCACCATACACATGTAGTCCACCATACACATGTAGTCCCACCATGCACATGTAGTCCACCATACACATGTAGTCCACCATGCACATGTAGTCCACCATGCACATGTAGTCCACCATGCACATGTAGTCCACCATACACATGTAGTCCACCATGCACATGTAGTCCACCATGCACATGTAGTCCACCATACACATGTAGTCCACCATACACATGTAGTCCACCATGCACATGTAGTCCACCATGCACATGTAGTCCACCATACACATGTAGTCCACCATACACATGTAGTCCCACCATGCACATGTACCATCCCACCAGCACATGTAGTCCACCATACACATGTAGTCCACATACACTGTAGTCCACCACATGTAGTCCACCACATACACATGTAGTCCACCATGCACAATGTAGTTCCACCATACACATGTAGTCCACCATGCACACATGTTGTCCACCATGTAGTCCACCATGCACATGTAGTCCACCATGCACATGTAGTCCACCATACACATGTAGTCCACCATGCACATGTAGTCCACCATACACATGTAGTCCCACCATGCACATGTAGTCCCACCATGCACATGTAGTCCACCATGCACATGTAGTCCACCATACACATGTAGTCCACCATACACATGTAGTCCCACCATGCACATGTAGTCCACCATACACATGTAGTCCACCATACACATGTAGTCCACCATACACATGTAGTCCACCATACACATGTAGTCCACCATACACATGTAGTCCACCATACACATGTAGTCCACCATGCACAGTAGTCCACCATACACATGTAGTCCACCATGCACATGTAGTCCACCATACACATGTAGTCCACCATGCACATGTAGTCCACCATGCACATGTAGTCCACCATGCACATGTAGTCCACCATACACATGTAGTCCACCATGCACATGTAGTCCACCATGCACATGTAGTCCACCATGCACATGTAGTCCACCATGCACATGTAGTCCACCATGCACATGTAGTCCACCATGCACATGTAGTCCACCATGCACATGTAGTCCACCATGCACATGTAGTCCACCATGCACATGGTCTGTAAATGATACATGCTGTATTCTTTAGGTGCTGCTGAGTATTCTGAATTATTTGTATCAAAACGAGTGGACTTCTTGGACATTCTTTATACTTTCTCAACTTGCCAACCCCCTTTAGAGCGTCTCATTGGTCAGTAAGTTGCCATGGCACCCACCTGTAGTCATCATATTTTAAAATGGGCAATGACTGACTAAGTAAATTCAAATACATTAATTTATGTATTTAATTGTTAGCTTTATAATATTGTTTCACACGTTTTCTCAGATCCTTATTTTCATCAGCCCTCTCACTTGAAGGTTATAAAATTCACTTTGATTCTGTCAGCCTGTCTGTCTGTCTGCCTGTCTGTCTGTCAGCCTGTCTGTCTGTCAGCCTGTCTGTCTGTCTGTCAGCCTGTCTGTCTGTCAGCCTGTCTGTCTGTCAGCCTGTCTGTCTGTCAGCCTGTCTGTCTGTCAGCCTGTCTGTCTGTCAGCCTGTCTGTCTGTCAGCCTGTCTGTCTGTCAGCCTGTCTGTCTGTCAGCCTGTCTGTCTGTCTGTCAGCCTGTCTGTCTGTCAGCCTGTCTGTCTGTCAGCCTGTCTGTCTGTCAGCCTGTCTGTCTGTCAGCCTGTCTGTCTGTCAGCCTGTCTGTCTGTCAGCCTGTCTGTCTGTCAGCCTGTCTGTCTGTCAGCCTGTCTGTCTGTCAGCCTGTCTGTCTTCCTGTCAGCCTGTCCTGTCTGTCACCTGTCTGTCTGTTCATCCTGTCGTCTGTCAGCCTTGTCTGTCTGTCAAGCCTGTCGTCTTTCAGCCTGTCTGTCTGTCAGCCTGGCTGTCAGCCTGTCTGTCTGTCTGCCTGTCTGTCTGTCAGCCTGTCTGTCTGTCAGCCTGTCTGTCTGTCAGCCTGTCTGTCTGTCAGCCTGTCTGTCTGTCAGCCTGTCTGTCTGTCTGTCAGCCTGTCTGTCTGTCAGCCTGTCTGTCTGTCAGCCTGTCTGTCTGTCAGCCTGTCTGTCTGTCAGCCTGTCTGTCTGTCAGCCTGTCTGTCTGTCAGCCTGTCTGTCTGTCAGCCTGTCTGTCAGCCTGTCTGTCTGTCAGCCTGTCTGTCTGTCAGCCTGTCTGTCTGTCAGCCTGTCTGTCAGCCTGTCTGTCTGTCAGCCTGTCTGTCTGTCAGCCTGTCTGTCAGCCTGTCTGTCTGTCAGCCTGTCTGTCAGCCTGTCTGTCTGTCAGCCTGTCTGTCTGTCTGTCTGTCAGCCTGTCTGTCTGTCTGTCTGTCAGCCTGTCATTAGAAAATTTGGTAGTCACCGTAATTACTGAAAGTAAAATTACACTGTGCATAGCCTTGGTAATGCTCAATTCTAATTATACCAGACCAGCATCTCATTATGAAGTTAACTCTTTCTTATCACACCCATTATGCTCCTAGTCAACCATTTGTGTGCCATTATTTGCTAGTTCCTATAGCTGTTATATATTCTCTTTCAGAATCCCTACCGAGACTCCAGCCTCGTTACTTCTCTGCTAGCAGGTAATGAAGTACGGAGACTGTCTGTACTGGATCACATAACATTGCAACAACTTTCTTGACCTGATCTCGTAGCCTTCAAAATGCCCTCCAGCCTCTTTCCCAGCAACTAACTCTTACTCCCAAGCTTTGATTAAATAGTGCAGAGGGAGAATAATGTTACCACGTTTAGTCTATATAAATTCAGATACTTTTCCTCTTTGTCCCTTTCTCGTCGCTTTACATTTTCCACAACGAGCCTTATTTCTTAGTGGTTTGATTGGGCGTCTATTGTAATACCTAGGTCACTCTGGTACTAATTATTTATGTTATAGTTCTTGTGTTTCTCTGTGCTTTGCAGTTCTCCATTGAGTAGGAAAGATTGGCTGAAGATAGCCTTCAATGTGGAGCAGTTACCCCCCAGGTCTTGGAAGCTCTCTTCAAATACCTCCAACTCTGAAGGGCACGATGTAGGGGCGTGGCAGAGGAAGGGCTTGGCTACTGGTTGGCTGGAGAGTGAGGCCTTGAAGGCGAAAGGCAATGCTGCTCCAGTCAAAGTAATTAATTATAGAAATGTATTTAACAATTCCTGCAGATTTTGTATTTTATTGGTTCTAGAATATTAAAGAGTTAGTTGCAAATTAGCACTGATGTTGTTTCCTCCTCCTTCCTCCTTGGTCCTCCATCCTTCCCCCCTCCCACACCCCCTCCCCACCACCACCACCACCTCATTCACTAGATTCCCTCAGGTTGTATATGTTCTAGAATGAAGATATTTTTGAACTAGCACTGATGTGAGTTTCCTTCTTCCTCCTCCTTATTCCTCCACCCCCTTCTCCTCCCCTTTATCCTTCCACTCCATCCTTCACCCCGTCCTTCCAACCTCCTCCCTCCCCGCCCCCCCTTATCCTTCCCTAGATTCCAATGTACTGTAGGAGCATGAATTTGTTCCACCTCCCCAGTGATCCTTCTCTCCCTATTGTCATGGTGGGGCCTGGCACAGGGGTTTCCCCCTTCATGGGCTTCTTGGAGCACAGGGAAGCACGCAGGAACACGAGCAAAGAAGTTGGTAAAGGGTGGTTATTCTTTGGGTGCAGGAATCCACAGTTGGATCATATATTCAGGTGAGTTATCAGGCATATGGAGAGGGAGTGGTATCATTTGGTAGTACCACTTACCGTGTGTTATGTATTATAATTACTTACTGCTCAAGTCAGTGTACAATAAGGAAAAATGATTCAGTCGTTATTGGCTGAAATAATTATAATAATAGCAAATTTTTCATTCTAACAGCCAATATTATTATGCCTCAAAGCCTTGTCGTTTAGTTGCAACTCCGCCATACATTTAACAAGAAGAAAAAAGACAACAGCCGTCCAGAACTATTTGTTGAAGCATTCGATATATGTAGCATTCAATATGAGAGAATATTAAACATGTGATGCGAAAATACCCAAGGAAATATATTTAATGTACAATCAGTATATATGAACGTCTACAGGAAAACCGGGCACAACGCAGCACCCTTCGAAAAATTTTTTTTTTTGCACTTACAGAGTTGTCGGCGTCCAGATATTGAGCTCTCCAAGTTTTATCGTCGTAGCTTAAGTCGTTCCCACTATAATAGACCTAACCGTTCCCTTCCGTCGGCTTGAAACAATACATTTTTAAGAAATCGATCGATCTTTTCTCGATATTTACGCACGCCGCGTTGTGCCCGGTTTTCCTGTAGACGGTCACATTATGTATTTGTGGTTGCAAGTAGAATGATATTTGGGCGAACAAGAATCTGGTGTGATGGTTGCCATATTTATTGGTGTGCTTCAGCAAGAAAGGCAAGAGAGCTAGCCAAACTAAGTTTACTGGTATATACAATCATAAGTAGACAGTTGTGTATTTTTTCTCCTATAAAACTCCATTTTTAACCATATAATTGAGCAATGAGTAAGTTCACTATGAGCTGCCACCCATTAGTAGCAAGCTCTATTGTTTCTCACCTTTAGTTTTGCTAGATTAGAGAGGGCATCATGGCCAGTAATTGTTCTGTCTTAGCAGTGGGTGCTCTTGCTTATTTTTTCCTTCCAGAGAAGAAATGGATCATTTTCTGTATACTGGGTGTCTCTCTCATCTGGACGTGGCCTATTCACGATATACCTGTGATCTCCCAGATGTACCCACACAGGCCACACCCACCACGCCAGCTACACATGCCGAGCATTTGGGTTGTTATGTGCAAGACGTAATGGCGGCCAAGTGGGAGGAGCTTGGATCATGGATAGTCAAAGATCGAGCAGCAGTCTATGTGTGTGGGTAAGGGATTTCACTTTAATTGAATGTACATAGAATGCTCGAGTTTCTGAGATACGAGAGAGAAGGGAGGTTGATATGAGACACTTTCAGTTAGTAATGACCCGTGTGCTAGTTTAGCATATTAGCTGACTTTATTTATTTGCTGAGCTAATTTAACCTGTCACACCTGTAGTTCACAATAGTTTATGATTTTTTTCCCTTGCTTTAATTAACTTGGAAGGTAATTTACTTCACAATTTCAATGCCTTTAATGTTTCAAAAAACTTGTTTTCATTTCATTGTTGTGGTTGCTGTTTATCAGAGATGCTAAAAACATGGCGAAGGATGTCCACTCAGCTTTGCTACAAATCCTTCAGAAATATTTGAGTCAGTCAACCTTTTCATGTGAGTTAGAGTCCACAGATAGCATGCCGTCCACTTCTTCACTCAAAGATGCTGAAGCCTTACTTGGAGAAATGAAAGAGACTGGGAGATACCTTGTGGATGCGTGGTGACAATGTGGTCATAGGATAACTTTCCGTTGGTTTGTTTATGCTTTGTGTGGTTAGTTCACTTTCTTTTCTGTATTCAACGAATATTAAAGGTGCATTATTTATTGATCCATTCAGACTCCTGTTATAGTCATTTTGAATGTGAATCGTGTTTTGCTGTATTTCTGATGAACTTGTTTTTTCCTCTGAAACATGCGTATTGGGTACAGACAGACACATTGACCCACAAGGATATTGTAAGAGATGTGAGGTCACTAAGTAAACATACACTGTGAGGAGGAGGGATATTGCCTCAATATTATCTTTGTTTGAAATCAAAGCGACCATTATGCAGCTGTGTCAATAAAGGAAACCCACGCGTTGTCAGGAAGTAAGCGCAACTCGCGTACCACTTTGTACTCCTACATGCCAGGAGGCTTTCAGTTTGTCTTTCCAACAGCCCTTAAAACGTACGCAAGTCTTGCTCGCTCGTGACTCTAAGATTTGGTTTTCTCTGTGAAGTTGCAATGAATTCCGTGATATTTTTCATCTTGGTGTTTCTTTTCGGTGCATCGAATGGCAAAAGAGAAGGTACCACTAAAGACAAAGTTGAAGATGTCATCCATGAGTTCAGTGATATGGAGCAGATCATGAGGCAGATTGTCAACATGGCTGCGGAGAGAAGACAGAGTGAGAACTATACTGAAGTGTCAGTGAGATCTAACACTCCCTTCAGGCTCAGGTCTTTTGCCAAAGCGTGGTGCAAATGTGACACACTCCGGGGATGTCCATGTCATACTGAGAATGGGACCGACCTTACATCAGACATTGAGGAGCTGCTAGTCCAATTCAAGAGACATCCTGGACGCTTGTTGATTCATGTCACTGAAGAAAATGAAGTTACACTGGCATCTTTTCGTAGCATCTCACAAAAGATCCGCAATTTTTTCAAGAATGGTTTTCGACGCCTGAAGGAGACATTTACGAGACGCTCAGTGGATACCAAACATCATCATCGCACCCGTGCTCCTTCCAAGCGTCACCCACACTTCATTGGCTTGCCAAAGCTACGATTCTTTGTCAGAGGAATATTTGCAGCTGCTCAAGGGAACGAATCGCCTAAAACCAGTTAGCTAACTATAGCTAGTGTGTGGGTGGTGTTTATGAACTCTAATGATATAATATGGTACATTGTGTAAGACAGACATTTAAGCTATATTGTGTGTGCATATTTGTGTGTTTAAATATAAAAATTTTCTATAATCCTTAATGTAATCAATGGCAGTTAGCTACCACTATGTAGTCTCACGGGGCCAGACCCTTTACCAAGGGTTGCTAAAGGGTCTGGCCCTGCGAGACTAACCACTATGTGGGTGTGGACACGTTGGAAATGTTTGAATGCTCTTTGTCTATGACATATATGGTACTAGGTACCAGCAACTAAAAGCACACACTACACACAGTGAGCAGTTAATAATGCCTGGAAAATTCTGACGTGTGTTTGACTAATTGAAGGCAGTTTAGCAAAGTGTGCTAAAACCAACAGTAGAAATTAATAAATGGATTTGACTTTGTTGTTATTGTTGTTGTTTTTCTTTGTTTTGTTGAGTGGTGCCATGCAGCACAGTAGCATATTGGTATTCATAAGAACCCTTTGTTCACCTTGATATGACTAAACTTAGCTACATTGTCTCAGCTAGTGGACTTCTAGGGGTCTATAAAAATTCTTCTAGCATTTTTTTAAAGCTTTTTAGGAACACTGAAGCATTATGAGTATTTTAGGTGTGCTGAAGAATTTTTCTAGCACTTTGGGTAAATTTTGGAAATAACACAAATGATAGATAATTTTCAGATTAAAAATTGTGCATAGCGGAAACATAATATGAGGTAACTATAACAATCAGCATAATTGTACACATTGAAGACCTGCGTACGCTACAGTGCAGGTTTGTGTATCGGTGAATGTGTAGCCCAGTGGGCGTGGTTTCATCAAACAGTAGTTGACAATTATTATCAGCTGCTTGATAAAAACTCACAACTTCAACTGAAATGGCCGAGTGTGAAAGTGATGCTGATAGCTTTGTAGAGGAAATTGAGGCTGACCTTGAAGCTGATGGTAACACCAGAAGCTGCAGCTGCGATGTCCATGTTCCTAGTCTTCTCAGTAGATTGAAGCGTTCTTCTCCACCTGACCTGTCAAGAAAGAGGAAGTTGAGACTAATGAGACATATAGCTAACGTGGTTAGGGCTATGAGTGTTGAGCTCTCTATTCATAGAACCACAAGAATTAGAGTTTACCAATGGAAACCTTTCTGTGGTAACTAAAAAGTTGGCTATTATTTTTGTGATGCATATAGAACATTTCTGCTAAAAAGAGTGTATTACTCTAATATTTAAAATCAACTGAACATGTCAATGATTAGAAGGAAAAAAAAAGCTTCTAGCTTCAAATCGGTTAAAAAAAAAGAAGACATTTTGAAGGAGTATGATGCAGAAAAGCATATATTATTTTGAGAAAACGTGCCTGAGTAAGTGAAGGGATTTGCATTGCATATTTCTGCTGCTTGGCAACTGCTAGTACAGTCTGTCCTGTGCAGCTGCAGAGCGAGGTTTTTTTATTGCTAGAAAACATTTTCAGAACAGCAGACCTCTGCAATGGAAGATTGTATCGGAAACTTCGATTATGCTCCAACACAGTTATAGACACGATTGATGACTTTATTTTTTATATATGTTTATTAAAAAAATTGAGGATTTTATGTTATTTCAAACAGAATTCAAAGCATTGTGGGCCGAGGTTATGAGAATTAGGGAACAGCATTACAGTGAAATTTGAAGAATAATTTATTGAGTCCTACAATTTCTTCATGCACAACGTATTTCCACCATATTATTTCCATTGTCTTTTCTTTCCTCAGACTTAGTAGTCACAGTAAAGACCCAGCAGTGACTGATTCAGAAACTGTTTAGCTATAAGGGGTGAACAAAATATTGCAAACGTACCCACTTTGTCCTGACATTTCATACACAAACAGCCGAGTTTGACCTCCATGTTTAAAAGAACTTACCTGTGAAATTTTTTTTCTGCTTGTGACCCAAGCTATTCAATGTACCTAGATGTGGCCTGTCCCTCAGGAAGTCATCTCAAAGTAGATGTGTAAAATTTGCTTGAAGTGGGTGTTTGTGCACATACTCTTGAGTGAAACAAATAGTGTATCTACTAACTAATAAGAGTGCTTTTGATTATTTTGAATTGAGGCACACGATAGCTTTTACTTTATTGTATCATATTCGATAGAAGTAGGAAAAAAATATAATGGAAATTTCCAAATTGTTATCTAAAAGAGCCACATACCTTTGAAGCTACATTAATGTACATCTATAAAAAATCGTATCTTAGCTGCTAAAATATCAGAATGTAAGATGTCTTTATAATAATTATTATTGGAATTTAGTTACTAAAAGTTTCACCCAACACGATAGCTGAACTAAATTAAAGTTAATAAGGTTAACAGCAACTGTGACCGGACACTAAATTACTATTCAAAATATAAACCGAAAATTATATTCAGTAAAACTAATAGCTAACACTTGGCAAATAACAGGACAAGCCTTACAATGGCTACCAAATCATCAATGCTTGAGAGATTATTTCGCTCTCTCCCCACATGACCTACTGAGTTATAACATGATGTATTTCTTAGAATAGTTACATGTTAAAACCATTTATTGTTGCTCTGTGTGATTTATGTCATCGTTTTTTTTAACCTCTTACTTGTTCGCAGGACAGTTATCCTGGGAGGCTATGTAGCTATGAGCTAGAATAAACACAACTTATACTAAATGGTACCTCCACTATTGTTACTTATGGGAACCATTATGCGTAGAAAAAAGAATGTAAAAGCGTTTGGTTTGTGAACTAGATAGTTACTCTTGGTCCTACCAGGGCTGGCAAACTGTGGATTTAAGACACAGTATTCTTACAGTAACCTAGCAATGTGCAGCTGCAATTGTTGACTCAAGGGTTGGATACTTCGTTGTTTTTTTTTTGTTGTTTTTTAAGTTTTTTCCAGGGCTGTGTTTGATAGTTTGCATTTCAAAGCACTTATTTGTATTGTTAACATCTCCAGTGAAGTCACTATAAAACAAGGATACAGTAGTTCTGTCTACTATTCTTCAGAAGTATCAATTGGTTAGGAAGATGAAGCTTGCCATCACTCTTGGAGTTCTTGCTGCTCTGGCCTGCTTTGGTCTCAGTACAGCTAGAGTAGTGGATCGCGAGGCCAGTAAGAAAGCCATGATTGCTTTCCAACGCATGCTGAAGTCAGTATCAATGAAGGAAGGACTCTCCAAAGAAGATGACGATGATGAAGGCATGCTGCTGTCTCAGGGTGATGATGATGGCGACAATGACATGCTGCTTGCTCAAGATGATGACGACGATGATGCTTTGGTGCAAAAGAAGAAAAAGAAATATGCAGATCTTCCAAAACACCCTCTGGCAATTCAAAAGAAAAATAAGGATCTTCCCAACCATCCAGGAACCGTGAAGGCTGCCGCACATTATGGAGCTATACAGAAGTATGCCGATGCCCAGGGATACTGGATCCATATCCCATACTGGATGTGGAGGCATTACTGGCCCTTCTACTACTACAGCTATTACAGATACAGAGCCCTGCATATGATATACCGTGGACATTATTAGAACAGTGAATGGATACTAAAAGAAACTTTGAACTTGTGAACAGATGTGTTGTACTATTATTCATATGTTATGTTTGACATAATGTAATAGATTTTGTCATGTGATCAGTTAGCTAGCCAGTAGCTTAGTGTTCAGAGTTGAGGTTTTAATTCATATGTCATAAAAGTATTAGTTTGAATATAATATATCGAACTCATTTTCAATGTAAATATTAGATTACAACATCTTCATGTCCTCTTTGATGTGATGAAGTCATTATTCTGAGTCATACTGAAATGATAGTTCCTATTTAATAAGACTTAGAGTTATTGACAGCATTTTATTTGTAGCCCAATTTGCAAAATATTAACCCTATTCAAAGCTAGACATAACAGTCTGGAATCTTGTACTACCATGCATTCGAGAATTTTAACTACCCAACTTTTGAAAAACAAGAGCTCAAAACCCTAACAAGTGGCCAGAGGTAATGAATTATTCCAACATGGGGAGGTAATCACGTTAACTGAATAATGTTGCAGACAGAGGAGCTGGAGATTTGAAGTATAAACTGAGTGGAGAAATACTAGCTTAACCTTGTCTGCAAAGGTAGCTAATTAATCAAAATGGAAAAAGTGATAGCAAAATATTAAATGAACTTAATATGAATTAGAATGGTTTGGTGATAGAAGATATTTAAAGTTGGTAAAGGTTAGGCAATGATATAGACTCAATCTAATTGACGTATTTAAAAAAAAGAAAATCTAAGTGGTCCCTAAAATAATTAACGGAGTCAGGGGCATGGGAAGATGTGCTGTGGTTTCACTCCACCCACCTGATACAAGGACTTCACCAGAGGTCATCAAGTTCCAGTAGCTACATAGAGAGAAAATGAATGTTTTAAAGTCTTCATCCAGTTGTAGCATTTGAGTCTATATCTGGAAATAAGGACAATCTTTTACCTAACATGGATAACACATATTAATGACACACAATGCACCGATTGTGTCCATAAAACCTACACACACAGGACTAGAGAGTAAGGAGTATTTCAAAAGGGTAATTTCAGATTCCAAGATCAATAGACTGCAAACTGAGCAACACTTTTACAAAGATAACCGAAAGTTACAGAAATGAAGTGGAAAAATAGTTTTTATGAAGATTACAATATGGCTACTGTTTTCCAGATGTTGGAGGTATTATGGACACAATGGGTGTATTGTGTGTCATCAAATTTGTGTTATCCACATTAGGCAAAATATTGTCTTTATTTCAAGGTATAGACTCAAATGCTACAACTGGATGAATACTTGTTAAAACATTCATTTGTCTCTATGTAGCTACTGGAACTTAATTGATGACCTCTGGTGAAATCCTTGTATCAGGTGGGTGGAGAGAATCACACCACATCTTCCTACGCCCCTATAATTTACTTGACTCTATTAATTATTTTAGGGGCCACTTAGCAGTTTGCTTTTATAATGCATTGATTAGATTGAGTCTAATCAACTGTCAATCCTTTACCAAGTGTAACTAGTTTTTTAAAATCACTATTCTAGTTCATATCAATAGAATCTCATATATTTTTGCTGTCAGTAGGCTATTCTAATTAATTAGCTACCTTTGCAAATAGGATTAAACTATTATTTCTCCTCTTCTTGTATGGCTACTTCAAATTCCCTGCTCCTCTTTCTGTAACACATTCAGTTGATATGATTTCCTTTACCCACATCAGAATAATTCAGTACCCATAGGTAGCTACTTATTAGGGTTTTAAGCCCTGTTTTCAAAAGTTGGTAAAATTCTCAAGTGCATGGTACAAGAATTATACATGCAAAATGGGTTAATATTTTGCGAATTGGGCTACAAATAAAGTGCTGTCAATTAGCACATAGATAATGAGCTATGCGGCTCAATAATGACTTCATTACATCTAAGAGTACATAAAAAAATTCTACAGTTACTTACATTGAAATGAAATCGATATCTTCAAACTAACACTGTTATGAAATCTGAATTAAAACATCAACTCTGAACACTAAGCTACTGGCTAGCTATATGACCACATGACAAAATCTATGTCAAACATAACATATGAATAATAGTACAACACATCTGTTCACAAGTTCAAAGTTTCTTTTAGTATCCATTCACAAATGTTCTAATGCCCATGGTGTATCATACGCAGGGCTCTATATCTGTAATAGCTGTAGTAGTAGAAGGGCCAGTAATGCCTCCACATCCAGTATGGGATATGGATCCAGTATCCTTGGGTATCGGCATACTTCTGTATAGCTCCATAACGTGCTGCAGCCTTCACGGTTCCTGGATGGTCGGGAAGATCCTTATTTTTCTTTTTCTTCTTCTTCTTCTTCTTTTGCACCAAAGAATCACCATCATCATCTTGAGCTACCAGCTTATCATCATCATCATCATCATCATCATCTTGAGCTAGCAATAAGTCATCATCATCATCATCATCTTCCTGAGACAGTAGTAGCTTGCCTTCATCATCACCATCATCATCATCACCTTTAGAAAGTCCCTTGCTCATTGCCAAGGACTTCAACATACTTTGAAGAGCTCTCTTCTCACTTCGGCTCCGCACTACTCTGGCTGTGCAGTGAGTGAAACACGCAAGAGCTACAATGAATGCAAGACTGATCGCAAACTTCATCTTGGCAGTTGAGTCCAGTACCTTAGAATTCAACTAAGGAAGAAGACACTAAATCTATTTCTGAGATGACTGATTTTATAGTGGCTTTAGAAAACGAATTTGACATGAACAAATTCTTTCAAAGCCACATTAATAAATATTTATCATAAATAATAAGGCTGTAGCCCTGAACTATGTTGTCAATAGTGAACAGTATAAACAACTGCAAGCCAGTCAGGCTGCAACAGCTGCAATTTGTTAGGCATTGGAGGATAAAGAAAGTTTGAACTAGTTACTATCCGGCCCTGGCAATGTTTATCTAAATACAAGAAACCAATAACTCCACAGGTTTTTCATACTTTTGCTTCTTCAAAGTTTATGTGCTGTGTTAACATTGACTGCTCATGCTCCTGAGAACTACAGAAATCTATGGCAACTCCCAGCACTCATCACCCTAGGGTTACAGTCATTAGCTCATCCAACATCTGGAAAACAGTAGCCATATTGTAATCTTCATAAAAACTATTTTTCCACTTTATTTCTGTGACTTTCAGTTGTCTTTGTAAAGGTGTTGCTCAGTTTGCAATCTAACTTTTGATCTTGGAATCTGAAATCACCCTTTTGAAATACTCCTTACTCTAGTCCTGTGTGTGTAGGCTTTATGGACACAATCGGTGCATTGTGTGTCATTAATATTTGTGTTATCCATGTTAGGCAAAAGATTGTCCTTATTTCCAGATATAGACTCAAATGCTACAACCGGATGAATACTTTAAAACATTCATTTTGTCTCTATGTAGCTACTGGAACTTGATGACCTCTGGTGAAGTCCTTGTATCAGGTGGGTGGAGTGAAACCACAGCACATCTTCCTATGCCCCTATAATTTACTTGACTCGGTTAATTATTTTAGGGGCCACTTAGATTTTCCTTTTTTTAAATACGTCAATTAGATTGAGTCTATATCATTTCTACCTTTACCAATTTTTAAATATCTTCTATCACCACACCATTCTAATTCATATTAAGTTCATTTAATATTTTGCTATCAATTTGCCATTCTGATTAATTAGCTACCTTTGCAGACAAGGTTAAGCTAGTATTTCTCCACTCAGTTTATACTCCAAATCTCCAGCTCCTCTGTCTGCAACATTATTCAGTTAACGTGATCACCTCCCCATGTTGGAATAATTCATTACCTCTGGCCACTTGTTAAGGTTTTGAGCTCTTGTTTTTCAAAAGTTGGGTAGTTAAAATTCTCGAATGCATGGTAGTACAAGATTCCAGACTGTTATGTCTAGCTTTGAATAGGTTAATATTTTGCAAATTGGACTACAAATAAAATGCTGTCAATAACTCTAAGTCTTATTAAATAGGAACTATCATTTCAGTATGACTCAGAATAATGACTTCATCACATCAAAGAGGACATGAAGATGTTGTAATCTAATATTTACATTGAAAATGAGTTCAATATATTCAAACTAATACTTTTATGACATATGAATTAAAACCTCAACTCTGAACACTAAGCTACTGGCTAGCAATATGACCACATGACAAAATCTATGTTAAACATAACATATGAATAATAGTACAACACATCTGTTCACAAGTTCAAAGTTTCTTTTAGTATCCATTCACAAATGTTCTAATTAATGCCCATGGTATATCATACGCAGGGCTCTGTATCTGTAATAGCTGTAGTAGTAGAAGGGCCAATAATGCCTCCACATCCAGTATGGGATATGGATCCAGTATCCCTGGGCACCAGCATACTTCTGTATAGCTCCATAACGTGCGGCAGCCTTCACGGTTCCTGGATGGTTGGGAAGATCCTTATTTTTCTTTTTCTTTTTCTTTTGAATCTGAGGATGTTCAGGAAGATCCTTATTCTCCTTCTTCTTCTTTTTCTTCTTCTTTTGCACCAAAGAATCATCATCATCGTCTTGAGCTACCAGCCTATCATCATCGTCGTCGTCATCATCTTGAGCGAGCAGTAAGTCATCATCATCATCATCATCATCGTCGTCATTTTGAGCTCTCATCCTGTCATTATCATCATCATCATCTTCCTGAGACAGTAGTAGCTTGCCTTCCTCATCACCATCATCATCACCTTTAGAAAGTCCTTGGCTCATTGCCAAGGACTTCAACATACTTTGATGAGCTCTCTTCTCACTTCGGCTCCGCACTACTCTGGCTGTGCAGTGATGAGTGAAACACGCAAGAGCTACAATGAATGCAAGACTGATCGCAAACTTCATCTTGGCAGTTGAGTCCAGTACCTTAGAATTCAACTAAGGAAGAAGACACTAAATCTATTTCTGAAATGACTGATTTTATAGTGGCTTTAGAATACGAATTTGACATGAAGAAATTCTTTCAAAGCCACATTAATAAATATTTATCATAAATAATAAGGCTGTAGCCCTGAACTATGTTGTCAATAGTGAACAGTATAAACAACTGCAAGCCAGTCAGGCTACAACAGCTGCAATTTGTTAGGCTATTGGAGGATAAAGAAAGTTTGAACTAGTTACTATCCGGCCCTGGCAATGTTTATCTAAATACAAGAAAACAATAACTCCACAGGTTTTTCATAATTTTGCTTCTTCAAAGTTTATGTGCTGTGTTAACATTGACTGCTCATGCTCCTGAGAACTACAGAAATCTATAACAACTCCCAGCACTCATCACCCTAGGGTTACAGTCCTTAACTCATACAGTTACAGGACTATAAAGTATAAGGAGTAAAGGGTAACTGCAGATTCCAAGATCAAAGTTAGATGTCAGAACTAAAATTGTAAACTGAGCAACACCTTTACAAAGACAACTGAAAGCCACAGAAATAAAATGGAAAATAGTTTTTATAAATATTGTAATATGGCTACTGTTTTCCAGATGTTGGATTAGCTAACCTTATAAGCCCTAGAGCCCTAGCCCTAGCCCTAGCCCTAGCCCCTAGTTCTGGGAGTTGCCATAGATTTCTGTAATTCTCAGGAGCATGAGCAGTCAATGTTAACACAGCACATAAACTTTGAAGAAGCAAAAGTATGAAAAACCTGTGGAGTTATTGGTTTCTTGTATTTAGATAAACATTGCCAGGGCCGGATAGTAACTAGTTCAAACTTTCTTTATCCTCCAATAGCCTAACAAATTGCAGCTGTTGCAGCCTGACTGGCTTGCAGTTGTTTATACTGTTCACTATTGACAACATAGTTCAGGGCTACAGCCTTATTATTTATGATAAATATTTATTAACGTGGCTTTGAAAAAATTTGTTCATGTCAAATTCGTTTTCTAAAGCCACTAGCTATAAAATCAGTCATCTCAGAAATAGATTTAGTGTCTTCTTCCTTAGTTGGATTCTAAGGTACTGGACTCAACTGCCAAGATGAAGTTTGCGATCAGTCTTGCATTCATTGTAGCTCTTGCGTGTTTCACTCACTGCACAGCCAGAGTAGTGCAGAGCCGAAGTGAGAAGAGAGCTCTTCAAAGTATGTTGAAGTCCTTGGCAATGAGCAAGGGACTTTCTAAAGGTGATGATGATGATGGTGATGATGAAGGCAAGCTACTACTGTCTCAGGAAGATGATGATGATGATGATGACTTATTGCTAGCTCAAGATGATGATGATGATGATGATGATGATGATAAGCTGGTAGCTCAAGATGATGATGGTGATTCTTTGGTGCAAAAGAAGAAGAAGAAGAAAAAGAAAAATAAGGATCTTCCCGACCATCCAGGAACCGTGAAGGCTGCAGCACGTTATGGAGCTATACAGAAGTATGCCGATACCCAGGGATACTGGATCCATATCCCATACTGGATGTGGAGGCATTATTGGCCCTTCTACTACTACAGCTATTACAGATACAGAGCCCTGCGTATGATATACCACGGGCATTAGAACATTTGTGAATGGATACTAAAAGAAACTTTGAACTTGTGAACAGATGTGTTGTACTATTATTCATATGTTATGTTTAACATAGATTTTATGCCATGTGGTCATATAGCTAGCCAGTAGCTTAGTGTTCAGAGTTGATGTTTTAATTCAGATTTCATAACAGTGTTTGTTTGAAGATATCGATTTCATTTCAATGTAAGTAACTGTAGAATTTTTTTATGTACTCTTAGATGTAATATTATTGAGCTGCATAGCTCATTATCATGTGCTAATTGACAGCACTTTTTTTGTAGCCCAATTCGCAAAATATTAACCCATTTTGCATGTATAATTCTTGTACCATGCACTTGAGAAGTTTACCAACTTTTGAAAACAGGGCTTAAAACCCTAATAAGTAGCTACCCAAGGGTACTGATTTATTCTGATGTGGGTAAAGGAAATCATATCAACTGAATATGTTACAGAAAGAGGAGCAGGGAATTTGAAGTAGCCATACAAGAAGAGGAGAAATAATAGTTTAATCCTATTTGCAAAGGTAGCTAATTAATTAGAATAGCCTACTGACAGCAAAAATATATGAGATTATTGATATGAACGAGAATAGTGATTTAAAAAAAACTATTTACACTTGGTAAAGGATTGACAGTTGATTAGACTCAATCGAATCAATGCATTATAAAAGCAAACTGCTAAGTGGCCCCTAAAATAATTAATAGAGTCAAGTAAATTATAGGGGCGTAGAAAGATGTGGTGTGATTCTCTCCACCCACCTGATACAAGGATTTCACCAGAGGTCATCAGTATAAAAACAATATTTTGCCTAATGTGGATAACACAAATTTGATGACACACAATACACCCATTGTGTCCATAATACCTACAGTTACAGGACTATAAAGTATAAGGAGTAAAGGGTAACTGCAGATTCCAAGATCAAAGTTAGATGTCAGAACTAAAATTGCAAACTGAGCAACACCTTTACAAAGACAACTGAAAGCCACAGAAATAAAATGGAAAATAGTTTTTATAAATATTGTAATATGGCTACTGTTTCCAGATGTTGGATGAACTAATGACTGTAACCTTATAAGCCCTAGCCCTAGCCCTAGCAGCCCTATTCCTAGCCCCTAGTTCTGGGAGTTGCCATAGATTTCTGTAGTTCTCAGGAGCATGAGCAGTCAATGTTAACACAGCACATAAACTTTGAAGAAGCAAAAGTATGAAAAACCTGTGGAGTTATTGGTTTCTTGTATTTAGATAAACATTGCCAGGGCCGGATAGTAACTAGTTCAAACTTTCTTTATCCTCCAATAGCCTAACAAATTGCAGCTGCTGCAGCCTGACTGGCTTGCAGTTGTGTATACTGTTCACTATTGACAACATAGTTCAGGGCTACAGCCGTAATATTTATGATAAATATTTATTAATGTGGCTTTGAAAGAATTTGTTCATGTCAAATTCGTTTTCTAAAGCCACTAGCTATAAAATCAGTCATCTCAGAAATAGATTTAGTGTCTTCTTCCTTAGTTGGATTCTAAAGTTCTAGACTCAGCTGGAAGATGAAGTTTGCGATCAGTCTTGCATTCATTGTGGCTCTTGCGTGTTTCACTCACTGCACAGCCAGAGTAGTGCGGAGCCGAAGTGAGAAGAGAGCTCTTCAAAGTATGTTGAAGTCCTTGGCAATGAGCCAAGGACTTTCTAAAGGTGATGATGGTGATGATGAAGGCAAGCTACAGTCTCAGGAAGATGATGATGATGATGATGATGATAGGTTGGTAGCTCAAGACGATGATGATGATTCTTTGGTGCAAAAGAAGAAGAAGAAAAAGAAGAAGAAGGAGAATAAGGATCTTCCCGACCATCCTCTGATTCAAAAGAAAAAGAAAAAGAAAAATAAGGATCTTCCCGACCATCCAGGAACCGTGAAGGCTGCTGCACGTTATGGAGCTATACAGAAGTATGCTAGTGCCCAGGGATACTGGGTCCATATCCCACACTGGATGTGGAACCATAACTGGCCCTTCTACTACTACAGCTATTACAGATACAGAGCCCTGCGTATGATACACCATGGGCATTAATTAGAACATTTGTGAACAGACTTGTTTAGATAGTGTCAGTAGGCAGCAGCTAGAAGACTTTTATATGTAGCTGTGACATTATTGTACTGTAATATTGTAATAATGACAGCATAGTACTGAATATGTACATCAAATTTTTTTTAGATGTATAGTATAAAATACATTAAAATGTAGAGATAAGCACGTTGAGAGTAGTCTCGCAAGCCAGACCCCCTCCCCACGACTGTATAGAGAAGCGCACACAAAGAGCTGGAAAAGGGAAGGAGACTATGTTGAGAGTGTAGTTTTCACTAGAGCACATTTGTGAGATAATTTGGCTTAAAACACACACACTTGCACACACATGCCAATGGCATATTAGTGATGTTTTTGGCATAATGTTAATTGAAACTATAGAACTCATGCTATAATGGTGAAATATGGGCACATCTTCGCAGCAATTGCTTATTAAACTTCACTACTTGATTAATCATCAAGTTGGCATGCTCAGTAATGAAAAAAGCAATGATAAAATAACAACAACAACAACAGACAACAACATAATATAGCTAAGCTGCAAGTAAAGGGTAACTGCAGATTCCAAGATCAAAAGTTAGATGTCAGAACTGAAATACCTTTACAAAGACAACTGAAAGCCACAAATAAAATGGAAAATAGTTTTCATAAATATTGTAATAAATGGCTACTGTTTTCCAGATGTTGGATGAGCTAATGACTGTAACCCTAGTGCTGGGAGTTGCCATAGATTTCTGTAGTTCTCAGGAGCATGATGCAGTCAATGTTAACACAGCACATAAACTTTGAAGAAGCAAAAGTATGAAAAACCTGTGGAGTTATTGGTTTCTTGTATTTAGATAAACATTGCCAGGGCCGGATAGTAACTAGTTCAAACTTTCTTTATCCTCCAATTAGCCTAACAAACTGCAGCTGTTGCTGCCTGACTGGCTTGCAGTTGTTTATACTGTTCACTATTGACAACATAGTTCAGGGCTACAGCCTTATTATTTATGATAAATATTTATGTGGCTTTGAAAGAATTTGTTCATGTCAAATTTGTTTGCAGTTGAGTCCAGTACCTTAGAATTCAACTAAGGAAGAAGACATTAAATCTATTTCTGAGATGACTGATTTTATAGTGGCTTTAGAAAACGAATTTGACATTAACATCTGTATCTGTAATAGCTATAGTAGTAGAAGGGCCAGTTATGGTTCCACATCCAGTGTGGGATATGGATCCAGTATCCCTGGGCACCAGCATACTTCTGTATAGCTCCATAATGTGCAGCAACCTTCACGGTTTCTGGATGGTCGGGAAGATCCTTATTTTTCTTTTTCTTCTTTTTCTTCTTCTTTTGCACCAAAGAATCATCACCATCGTCTGGAGCTATACAGAAGTATGCTGGTGCCCAGGGATACTGGGTACAGATCCCTGCGTATGATATTCCATGCACTGTAAACCAAAAGGTGTGTAGTTCACACCAAATTAAGCGTGAATTGCTTGTAACAATAGTCACACCAAAATATGGTGTGATGCGCACACCTCATCGTTTGGATGTGAAGTGCACACCAAATTTAGTGTGAATTCTCACCACAATCACTATGAACTCATACTTACATTAATGCTGAATTATTCTAAGTTACATTGATTCTAGTAAGACATATCAACATTTTTTTCCAAAAAGAGATTGGTATAATCCCAGATCTCATTAATCAGACGACTAAAATCTTAGTCAACTCTCTTATCTAGCACACAAGTGTACAAAACATTTATAAGGTAGATTACAGTGATAATAGCATTGGGTTTTGCCAGCATATAAATATAATTAATGTTCGGTAAAGGGTCCATGCTATTCCATTGAGTGTTAATTTCACACTAAGTGTACATTCACACTAGGAAGAAAGTGTGAAGGACACACTATGCATAGGTGGTAGGCATTCACACCACCAGTTTGGTGTGAATTTGGTGGGTTTTCACACTATAATTTTTACAGTGTGGGCATTAATTAGAACATTTGTGAACAGACTTGTTTAGATAGTGTCAGTAGGTAGCAGTTAGAAGACTTTTATATGTAGTTGTGACATTATTGTAATACTGTTATACTGACAGCATAGTACTGAATATGTATGTCAAATTTTTTTAGATGTCATTGTAGCTATAAAAATCAGGTAATGTAGAGATAAGCACGTTGAGAGTGTAGTTTTCTCTAGAGGATATCTGTGAGATAAGTTGGCTCACAACACACACACATACTTGCACACACATGCCAATGGCATGTTGAATGATGTTTTTGGCATAATTTTAATTGAAACTATAGAGCTCAAGCTATATGGTGAAATAAGGGGACATCTTTGCAGCAATTGCTTATTGAACTTCACTACTTGATTATATCATCAAGTTGGTGCTCAGTAATGAAAAAAGCAATGATAAAATAACAACAACAACAGACAACAACATATAGCTAAGCTGCAAGCGACTTCGTAGATAAGAACATAGTCAATTTTAACATTTCTATCTTAAAGTTAGCTAACTAACTGTGTACAAGCTTTGAAATCTTAATTTTTATGGAAGTATGGCTATAAATAAATACTTGAACAGTATGTGAATTTGTGGATAGTTTAGAGATTATTATGCATGACAAGATAATTCAACTATACTATGAGCTAATACATTCATATGAAGCTATCTCACTGAACATAGACACAGTAGAGGCTTAGCTATCACTAATAATTGACAGTGGGCTGATGCAATATCAAAGAAATGCTGCAATTAAGTTAATAAAATAATATAAGATAAATTACAACAAAAGTTTTAACACAATTAGAAATTAACAAAGTATTTTTTCTTTATTCATCATTTCTATTCTGTAGTTTCAAACGACGTAGCACATTTTTTTGATAGCTGCAAAGTAGCACGGATGATGTAGCCAGACTCATTGTATTTGACATTAAGAGACTATTCACTGTGGTGTAATAGCCATCCCCCCACTTTATCACTCACCCTTTCCCATATGAACAGAACAGTCACTGTCATCTTTGTTCTCACCGTGTGTGTATTGTGTGACTAAGTGTATGTTTGTGTGTGAGTATATGTGCAGCCTGAACTGCAAGCAATAGCCTGCTACTAAGTGTTAATTAACTATGTATGATGTCATGATCATGAGCTGGGCATGTGCAGGTCCTATATATTGTGGCCAACCATGTGCTTAGCCTCAGTCTGACTTGTCACAAAATTATCAACTTAACCTTTGTCAAACCTTAGCATCTGTAAAAGGGGCACTGTTTGGCCTCAGGCCTTGTTAGAGGGGTTGTTGATAAGCTGTGTCAGCTGCAGACTCTGGTGGCAGCAACCTTTGGATGTCTCTGCCTAGCTACACCTACCACATTCACATCATGTGTGACTGAAAACATCTAAAGAACGGTTTAGTCTTACCTCATACAAAAAACTCCTGGCACAATTTCATAGCTACAGAAAATGCTCAGGATTAACAAGTTTGCCTGAATGTACTATATAAACAAGGTCAATTTTTATTTGTTTTTATTTATGGGGGTGGGGGTGGGGGGTGGGGCTGGACCACCCCAGTCTTCCTGTTGTGGCTATGCCACTGCACATAAGCTGAATGCTGAGGCAGAAGAGAGCTAGCTAAGTGTTGGTGACAGAAAGCATTTATTAGCTTATGCTTCAAGTTGCTACTAACACTTTCTGGCTCCGTGAACAGAAATTGTCTAGTACAGTCGAACCTCCCTACAACGGGACTCCGAGAAGCGGTCAGACTCTCAACAACGGTCAGACCGTTGGGAACGGAGTATTTTCTGCATTATGTAATGGGTTTTTTGACTCCAAGTAACGGTTGACTCTCTACTCCGGACAACGGCCAAGTTGTGTGCCCCAAAATGTAATGTCTTGTACAAAATTTACTTCTTGAGACGGCCAGTTACCACACCCAACTTATTTTGATGCCTCCATTTTGCCTAGCCTTTCAATTTTAGCTTGCCACGCCTAACTAATTTATGACTTGTGTGCCTTTCAATTTAATAAAAGACATAACACTAAATGAATGCTAATACTAATTTTACATTAATTACAGAGGTCCCTCTATTAACTAGTTCTCTCATTCGGCAGACATAAACAGGTGGGCCGAACACGCGGTAGATACAGAGCACTTCCAGGCCATAACCAGCGCCTTTGTTCACTCTCTCTCCTTGGACCACAGCGTGTGCTATCTACTGGATCCACGTCAACATGCGAATCAGAGGAAACTTGAATTGAATTCTGGACATTGAGTGAAAAAGAGGAGCCCTGGACTGATCCATAGATCCATTTAAAAGAAGCTTGTTGCTTTTACCTTTAATGTCCTTCGGGTTTGCCCCAGAGGAAATCAAAGACTTTCTCTCCTTTAAGAGAATACTCTCAGAGTTTCTCTTTGAAGGGGTCATATAAGGTTTTATATACACCTTTGATTTGGTTAATTTACTTTGGTTGGATAGGATTACAGACATTTCAGTAGTTCTCAACAACTTCACAAGTAGAGGTCGAGGCCTTTCATGAGAGGGGCTATATTTACCCATTCTCGTGCAATCTCTAACAGAAAGCTTAGAGATATCAGGCATGAGTGAAGATAATACTGATATCACTTGCTTTTGATCACTGTCTAACCTAACCTGATGTGAAGTGCCTTACATTCATCAATATCATATATCAATAAGCTAAACTTACATTCCCATATATTTACAAATTCTGCGCATCTTCACTTGCACATACAGTTTCTCTTCTCTTTACTGTCATTATGGAATCTCATTCCATTCCAGCTGACTGGAAGGTACACAAATTATTTCCTCTCCACAAGAAAGGAAGTGTATCTAAAGTTAGCAACTACAGGCATATTTCTCTCCTAAACATTCTTCATAAAGTACTAGAATTAATAGTCTACTCTAAGATAATAGATTTTATATATCCAAACATTTCAAAGACACAATTTGGTTTAATCAGAAATAGATCCACTGTTCAACAACTTCTTCTATCATATACTTTAGTTTTCAATTCTGTGGAGTCAAAGCGACACACAGAAATTGTGTTTCTTGATTTTGCCAAAGCCTTTGATTTAGTCCCCCACAATGAACTTCTGTATAAACTTTGGCTAACTGGCATTACTGGTCCTCTTTGGTTACTTTTCAAAGATTACTAACAAAATAGAAAGCATTTTGTTGAGGTTGAAGGGTGTAAATCTGACTTACTTCCTGTCAAATCAGGTTTACCTCAAGGTAGTGTACTTGGAACGACATACCGTCTCTCTGCTCTTTTTCGTCTGTGTTTTTATTTGCTGATGATGCCAAACTTATTGCCTCTCTAAACTCTGCAAGTGAGAATTTAGCTCTTCAAAAGGATCTTGACAATTTATTGTCATGGTGTCAATCTTGAAAACTTTCTTTAAATACTTCTAAATGTGCATACATGAACGTCTCCCTATCATCATCTACTAACAACAATTACACCATCGGTAATGATACAATTAAAACTGACTCAACAGAAAGATTTAGGTATTTTAATCTCTGATATATAGTTTATCTTGGTCTGTCCACATCAAAGAAATATGCAGCAAAGCTTATCGGTCTCTGTATTAAATTAGGCGAACAATTCCTTGCACATCACCCACATTAAGAAGTCCCTCTATCTATCACTTGTAAGATCTCAGCTGACCTACTGTTCCCCAGCTATGGTTTCCCAACTATTATCTTATAGGAAAGAGTTCAACGGCGTGCAACTAAATACATTTTAAATTTCTTACAAATTAAGACTTATTCATCTCAATATTTTACCACTAATGTACTACCTACAATTACTAGACCTATTATTTTTTTGTTAAATGTCTTAAGAATCCATCTGATTCGTTTAATGTATTTAATCACGTCACTTTTCATTCTGGGTCCACAAGATCTTCATCTAATCCAAAAAACTCCGAAATAAGGTCAAACTCTCTACAAAGGCCAAAGGGTTCGTCCCCATGCATGGCTGTTGTTCGGAGGTTCGACTGTATTTGTTAATACATAATTTTTTTTTTTTTTTGCAAATTTTATTGCTGTCAAGTTTCACAGAATTTGAATACATATAATAATTGTACTACTGTATATGTGTGGAATTGTTGTTATACTTTATACGAGATATTGCTTGCCATATTTAGGGCAGGCTAGTGCAGAGTCACGTTTCCTTTTATCTCAGTAAACAGCAGCTGCAATTGATGATTTTAGGCTTGCTACATATTTATTATCTTTATGACTTCATCCAGGGCTGTCTATCTATTGTTTTAGCTCTATAAACATTCCTGTGTAACTGACTTTGTTATAAAACCAATGATAGCAAGGGTTTATTTTTTCACTGTCCTCTGAATCTCTTCAGCTGAATTTGTCAGCTGGTGACGATGAAGCTTGCTATTGCCCTCACATTGCTTGCAGCTCTAGCCTGCTTTGGTTTCACTACGGCAAAAAAAGTTGAAAGCCAGAGCAATAAAGAAGCTATGGCTGAGCTCGAGAGCGTATTGAAGTCAGGGGAGATGAGTAAAAGAATTTCGAAAGAAGACAGTGGTGAAGATGACTCTGACAGCAAGCTGCTCTCTCAGGATGATAATGATTCTATTGTGCAAAGTAGTGAACTGAAACATAAAGTTCTTGACCATCTAGGAAGTGTTAAGGTTGCAAGTTATGGAGCTATTCAGAGGCATGCTGCTTCCCAGGGATACTGGTTTAATATTCCTTACTGGATGTGGAAACATTTCTGGCCCTTCTACTACTATGGCTACTACAGATACAGGGTCTTGCGTCTGATACATCATGGATATTAAAAAAAAAAACTTTGAAATTTGGACATAGCTATTTTCCCATAAATATGACTTTCATAGTTAGATTGTATTGTATTGATGTCTATTTGATGTAATGTATTATAATCTGGTGCTGTAGACTCATTCACTACAACTTTATACTATTTATGTAAAATGTTTAGAAGTGATTAAAAATATATTATTTCCAAACGTGCCATGATAAAATAATTCCAAAGATTAAAGCTAACACTATAATGATCAAATATAAAATGATACTTTAAAGAACTAACAAAAAAAATAAGTTCCATAGCTTTATCAGCTATTTACTTCTTGAATTAAAGCCTTCATATGAATGTAATCTTGACTCAAACCAATACAACATTTCATTGCTTAGCTAGCACACAAAGAATGGGGAGGCTTCATCATCTCTTCACTAGTAAGGGGGCTAAGTCCCCCTAACTTTTAGACCAACTTGGTGTTGACTGGCAAAAAAAAAAAAATAAATAAATAAATAAAATAAATAAAACAACTTTGTTTACACAGTACATTCAGTCAAAATTAATTACCAATATGTTTAACCAACATTTTCAGATAATTGAGAGTGAAGTGGCATGAATGAGGTAGCCTGACTCTTGTATCCACACAAAATGATACCTTCAGTGCACTGCTGAAAGGGCTTGTAAGAACTCAAGCAAACTGAATACTTACCTACTATATAGCATGATTGAACAACATGTAGCTAGCTAAGTAATTGCTTCGTCATAAGTGTTCATGTACAGCTTACAAAACTGTTGAACTGAAATTTTTTTCTATAGCTACAGAAATTATGATGAAAGAAAAACAACTTGGAGATTTAATTTTTTAAACCTTATCTTATATTACATTTTGTATTAACTTTAGTACAGCAATGGTTTTGATTTTGCATAAGCCCCATCCCATCCTCAAGCCTCACCATATACCCCATTCCCAGCCCCCTCCTTCCCCAGCCCCCTCCTCTCCCCGCCCTCCAACTCTTCCTGTGGTTATGCCGCTGTATACCTTGTACCTTGCCTCCCCATAATTTGGGGCACTATGTCACGAGGTGATTTCTCACATGAACAAATTTTTAACCACAAAAAATGCCTTTAGAGCCCTCCCCCCCATACGGAAACATCTTCCTACACCCCTGAACCCAGGACTACAGATAATTTTTCTTTTAATTCTCATTTATCTGCAAAAGAGAGAAAATACATCGAATGAAGATAATACATCGCTTTTAAATCTTATTTGTTAGCTGTAGACCAATTTGAGCCCTTACACCAAACTCATGTTTCACAAAATATCAATTAAAGTCAACAACATTGTGCAACCCTTTTCTGAATTGACATAAAGCTCGAAGGTGAGGACTAAAGAAAACAATGCCAGATGGAGATGATATTTACAAAAGTGCACAGTACTAACAATCTTACTGCAAACAATCAACACAGAAACACACACAGTAGCCCTAGAGTATTTTTGCTATCCTTTGAAGTAAACAGCGCAGCTCTTGCCTCTGTGTAATTGTATCTACTTTTGAAATAAAAGAAAGTTTTGAAGTCAGACATAATGAGTCCAAAAACGCTGCAACGAAGATGAAGTTCATGGTGGCAGAGTTAGTATGCATATTTGTGTTCTGTAGAGCTTTTGTGGAAGCTTCAACTCAGTCCAAGTTGGATCAAATGACTGATGCCTTAATAAGTGGCTTGGGAGATGACGGCATGGAAAAACTGGGAAAAGTTCTTAATATAAAGTCAAGAAGAAGTAACAAACAAGATGAGGGAGATGACGATCTGAGCCAGTCAGTTAAAATGGCGAAAAGTTATGAACAAGATGAAGGAGATGATGATTTGTTCCAGCTCGCAAAAATGGCAGGGAGTAGACAACAAGGTGAAGGAGATGACGATTTGATTGAGCTAGCAAAAATGGAGAGAAGTACCCAACAAGATGAAGGAGACGATGATTTGGTAAAGCTAGCAAATATGGCCAGAAGTAGACAACAGGACGAAGGAGATGACGATTTGATCAAGATAGCAAAAATGGCATGGAGTAGCCAACAAGATGAAGGAGGTGACGATTTGATCCAGCAGGCAAAAATGGCTTGGAGCAAGCAGCAAGATGAAGGAGATGATGATTTGATCCAGCAAGCAAAAATGACTTGGAGCAAGCAGCAAGATGAAGGAGATGATGATTTGACCAAGAATGCAAAAATGGCAAGGAGTAGACAACAAGATGAAGGAGATGATGATTTGAACCAGTTGGCAAAAAAGTCAGAAGATGGCGATGACGATCTGGCAAGGTTGATGAGTGAAAATGATGACGATGATTTATCGAAACTTGCCAAGGCATTAGCCCAAGGTGATAACGAGCCACTGGCAGGAGCCCAGGGATATGTTAAAATCAATCGCCATGTTTGGAATGTCATACGTCCTTTCTACTACAGCATGTATCGAAAATTTGGCAAGCGTTGGAGACGCGGCTGATCAAGTCAAGAGTGAACTCTCAGTTGTTAGCTTGTATGATGTGACTAGAAAGACATTTGTAGTTTGCAAAATGTGTACATAATTTTTATGTGTAAGACTTATTATATATATTATATAGAATTGTAATTATGTTTGCAGATGAAAATTGTATTCTAAAAGCAATTATACTAAAATTTATAAACAACAGCACAAATTGATAGAAGATGAAACATGAAAAAAAAAGGCCATAGAGAACAGGTGCAAAAAAACAACATATAAATAAAAAAGGAATATATTTTTTTAATTCAGATGATGGAATAATAGATAACCACACAGGCTACTGACATACTACACCCACCAACTATCTAATTGCATTTCAAGAGGATTTGCTTTTGGTAAATTTAATACTCAATTTCAAAGGTTTCTTAGTGTTGGAGCTTCCAATGTTTGAATTGTCACATCACATCTCTAGTAAGCTAAGGTCCAATGCTTGCAACTGCTAGAGTCTAGTGAAAACTTATTGAGATATGTTTTGTTGTACACTTTCATTTGATGAGATAATCACTATTAGGGAACTAAGATGCCTATTAATGTCAGGCCAGCTGAGATACATGCCTCAAATATACACATTGAAAAAGACTTTCCCACATCTTGAAACTTGAACTACAACAATAGCATAAACAACCCTGGTAACAGAAAAACTTGTTATTTTACCAAAGATAGACTAAGTGTACGATAAAATAAATTGAAACTGTTCAACATCATATTTTCATTGTATCATTGCTTCCTCTGGAATCCCATGTACAAAGAAAAGTAATGATTTGAGTTCTGTCTCTTCAAGAGCAACAATATTAAAGGAGCCAAAAGTTTGCCTAAAGATGAGTTGACAGCTTAACCTTCGTTCAAGTACACCACACCCTTGCAAATTTGGTAAAGGGTTGCATGTGAACTAGTATGGTAAAAAAGGGAGTTGGCATTTAAATTTAGCTATTTAAAGTATGTAATTTTAGTCACCAGCATTTTGTTAAGTGAGGAGCCTACAGCTAAAGAAATGATTTTAATATGTAATCACAGGGGTGCAGCAGTCAAAAATATATTGGTGAGGCGAGAATTTGGGTGACATTAAATGTTTTTAAGGATGGTGAGCTACCCTTGGTTACACATTTTTTTTTGGTTTGCAATTGGAAATACTTTTCAAAAAAAATGTGGTGCTAATACAACATAACAATCAAACTTAATTATAAATATATAATATATGCAAAAAAAATGTAACATTAAAAAATGGGAAATTTACTTGCTCTGTATTCACATTTGTGAACAAAGTCTCTGGCAATTGTTTTTAAGTGCAATGAGTCAGTGTAATGTTTGTGCACAGACTAAATTGGTCCTCATTTCTAACTGACTGAATAGAAATAATACAATATTAGTGGTAATATAGACAGATTGAGTATTCATAATCTTACCTGTAGGGTTTTGACTGTCATTGCAGCGATCTTCTGGGCATGTGATGCTGACATACTACCAGACTGCAAAGATTTGCTCAAGTTGTCAGTATGACGAAGAATCATATATAAAAGTGATACTCCAAAGAAATACTCAAACTTAACCATATGGCTGGCGATTCCATTAATTCTAGCTCTTGTGTCTGAACCATCCCACAAATCTAATATAGCTTGATAGTTTTCTACTATGAAAAGTTTCATTTCTCACTGTCCAACGTGTAGGACATAAAGTCCGAAAACTGTTTCAGGGGAAATATTAGCTTTTATTCGTTTAAAATGAGCATGTCTTTTAGCCGAATACTCAAATAATTTACTGATTTCATAGGCTGTATCATGTTAGACCTCAATAGCTTCACATTTTTTACAGAATCACTCACAGCTGAACTCAATGAATGGCCGTAGCAGTGAGTATAAAGAGCCCGTGGTTCAAGCTTCAACAATCGACTCTTCACACCATTTCTACTACCAGCCTTGTTACTTCCACTGTCGTAACACTGGCCTCTACATCTCGATAAATCAAGATCAAAATGCAGCAAAATATCTTTAACAATTGATACTATAGTATCAGCTTTAATATCATGGCAGCAATATAAACCAACAAACGCCTCATGAATTTCCTAATCACTATCGACATACCTAAAACACACTGTTAGCTAATTGCTCTTCATTAGATATGTCAATGCATTCATCTAGCATAATAGCAAATGAATCTGCCTGCTTGATTTCTTGCACAATAGCTCGTAAAATGCTTAGTGACATCAACTCAGCAATTTCATTTTGAATGTCAGGGCTGGTATATTTATCTCCACTTTTCAGTAGCCAATCACTTATACTCTAATATAGAAATACATATATGCCATTGCTATTCACTTACACATAATAAGACTGCCTTTACCTTATCATCATGACTCCTTAACTTCATAAGCTGCACAGAATTACTCTCCAAATTATCATGGCCTCGAATGCAAGCCCTTGTCTACCAAGAAATTGTACGGTTTCTATAATCGTCATTAGCATCTTACCATTTGCTTCTTTCTTATCTTGGTTTGATTTATGCAGCATGACACTAACATCAGCTTTGGCTGACGAAAGTGCTATAGTAGCATCAACATGATTGCTTGTGCAAGATTCAGGTAAACTGAAATACTCAGTAGCTATTAATAGTAGTATAGCTATAATACTGTGGTAATTTTAGACGCCATGCCACTTCGAAGTATCATGTTGATGCTACTATAGCACTTTCGTCAGCCAAAGTGTCAGAACTCTCTAAATAGTGCAACCAGGGCCATTGCTCAAACCAGCTTTTTTGAAATGATCTCATTTCCTTCTTTTGTCCAAATGATCTAGAGGGAAAACGAAACTTCAGGGGCTGATGAGGCCCTTCAGCAACAACCGATGAGGAGCTTTCAGCCATGCTGGAATTAGCTTTTTATCAGTTTGACCCCTTACCAGACCATGCCTATATTATGGGTGTGGCTTCCACTCAAAAAAGTTGTTGCGGCGCTCGCCGTCTTTGCCGCACCTTGTTCTACGCCTATTGTAAACATCTAATTGGGACTTGCATTCCCAAACACTTGTGTGTGTATTATATATGTGTATATATGATTATATATATATAATATTATATAACACACGTATGTTTTAGATCACACTTAAAGATGGCGCACCTCCTATCCACAGTGGTACATTGTGTCGAAATCCCTGTCAGAAAACTCTCCAAGAATATGCTTTTACCATTAAAAAGAACCCAAGGAAAAATTTAAAATATACTCTGAACAGTTTCACATCACTAGCTAATTCCATAGTAGTGTGCTTCAGCACAAATTGCTAGCAAATAGCTTAGATGCCCAATAGCTTACTTCTAAAAAATAACAACAACAACAACAACAACAACAACTGGACGGTCACGTCCTGCCAGAAAGACGTCTTGCTGTATGAGAGAGCAGTGGGGTTGTAAGGCCTACAGACGCTCTGGACTTTGTATCTGATTATCTCTGGAATCCCGTCGCTTAGATACAGCCAAGTTCCAACAATCACAATTTAGTTTAATATAAGAAACAAAGACCACATAGAGTCAATACATGAAAAAAATGAGTTAATGAGTAACTAAGGAATAATTTGGCGAGCGAGCGTAGCTAGCGAGACACTTACAGGGGTAACACAATCGAAAATCGGGGATGTTAGTTTATTGGCGAGCGAGTGAAGCGAGCGAGACAGCATTAGGGGTGGATAATGCAAAATCGGGTATATGTTATTGGCGAGCGAGCGAAGCGAGCGAGACAGTATTAGGGGTGGATAATACAAAATCGGGTATATGTTATTGGCGAGCGAGCGTAGCGAGCGAGACAGTATTAGGGGGGATAATGCAAAATCGGGTATATGTTATATGTATATATGTATGTGGGATGGTACGTATGCCCTTTAATCGCGCTCGCGCGGAACTTTTTTCTCCAAAAAACACGGCTTTTTAGGCTTGACCCCAGTTTATTCTGAAACTACATGATTAAGCAAGCCTTACTTTATACTTAAGCTCCAAAGTGTGAGAAAATTCCTGCTAAAATGCTTGCTTTTCAAGAAACAAAAAGTTGATTCGACCGGTTACTATGGCATTGAAGACCCTTTTCCAGACTTAATTTCAAAACTTCGCCGTTTTATGGGGGGGATACGGAGTGCCGGTTGTTGGTTGTCAAGAGCTGTTGGTAGTCAGAATGCCGTAGTATTAATGCTAAGGAAGCTACTACTTCTCAAGGGAAGCTGAGGTAAGTACGTAATTCCATATTTGTTAGCTAAATATGCAAAATTAACTCTGGCCTTTCTTTTTTGTAGCTAAGAGCTTGTCAACAGTGACTGGTAAATTCAAATAGTCAGATTAGCTCAAATTTGGTACTACAAAAGTTACCACTGCTCAAGAAAATGAGGTAAGAAAATAATTTTGTATTTGTGTGCTAAAATTGATTGTTTTTTTTTGTAGGTGAGAGCTTGTTGTCAAGAATTCAAGGTAATTCAGATGGTCAAAGTAGCTTCAATCAGAAGTTATCAATACTCAAGAATGATGTAAGTAGTAATTTCATATTTGTTGGCTAAAATTACAAAAAACACCGGTTAATTTTTTTATCGTAGCTGAGAGCTTATTCAAGAGTTACTGGTGATTGAGATTATCAGAATGGTTGATGTTTGATACTACAAAAGTTACCATTAATCAGGTAAGAGAGTGATTTTGTATTTGTTTGCTGAAATAAAAGGTCATAACTGCTATTATAGTGTTTGCATGAGGTAAGCTAAAAATAGTAACATTTTATGTTACCTAACTATCAGGCTCACTCGCCATTTGTGCTCAAGCACACCACTAGTTTATTTGTATATATGTTTGGACGTACGTATGTCATTTTGTACTGTGACCCTCGCGTTTTTGTGTTAGTTATGTGGTCGACCCCGTCCCAAATTGCACTAAACAGAATCCTCTGGTTTATCGATCAGTACCCGTATCACCCTAGAAATTGAATTGTTTACCGTTTTGAATTCTTTTGCGGGTGCAGTTCAAACTTGACAACTGACTTCCATTTCTATTCGAGTTAGTGGCGGTGATACATCAATGCACTCTTTGTCATGGTTATAAGCCGTGCGCACAGTATTTACCTGAAAATACATTGTCCACTAAACTACTGCGAAGGTAAGTCAGTGTAGGTGCATGTCCAGCTGTGTCAAAGCATTGTGTGTTACAACCTAAAGAATATCACAAAGAAAACTTTTAAATAACGTGTATTGTTTTGTTGTTGTTGTTTTTTCCTTCAATTCAAACAGTTGCAGAGAGTTGTTACTATGGCACTGAAATCCCTTTACCCTGTATGCTAAATTTAAAAACTGGACCTTATTTTCAGTAGCTTCAGTGTTAGAAGTCAATAAAAATAGTCTAGTCTTTAGGCTCGCTCGCCATTTGTGCTCAAGCACACCACTAGTATATATATATGTATGTATGTATGGATGGTACGTATGCTCTTTAAACGCGCGTGCGGGAATCTTTTTTCTCCTAAAAACACGGCTATTTAGGCTTGACTCCAGTTTATTCTGAAACTACAGCATTAAGCAAACCCTATTTTATACTTAAGTTCCAAAGTATGAGAAAATTCCTGCTAAAACGCTTGTTTTCAAGACACAAAAAGTTGATTCGACCGGTTACTATGGCATTGAAGACCCTTTTCCAGACTTAATTTCAAAACTTCGCCGTTTTATGGGGGGATACGGAGTGCCGGTTGTTGGTTGTCAAGAGCCGTTGGTAGTCAGAATACCGTAGTATTAATGCTATGGAAGCTACTACTTCTCGAGGGAAGCTGAGATAAGTACGTAATTCTATATTTGTTAGCTAAATATGCAAAATTAACTCTGGCCTTTCTTTTTTGTAGCTAAGAGCTAGTCAACAGTGACTGGTAAATTCAAATAGTCAGATTGGCTCCAATTTGGTACTACAAAAGTTACCACTGCTCAAGAAAATGAGGTAAGAAAGTAATTTTGTATTTGTGTGCTAAAATTGATTGTCTTTTGTTTTTGTAGGTGAGAGCTTGTTGTCAAGAATTCAAGGTAATTCAGATGGTCAAAGTAACTTCAATTTGATACTGCAGAAGTTATCAATACTCAAGAATGATATAAGTAGTAATTCCATATTTGTTGGCTAAAATTACAAATAATAACACTGGTTTATTTTTTATCGTAGCTGAGAGCTTGTTCAAGAGTTACTGGTGATTGAGATTATCAGAATGGTTGATGTTTGATACTACAAAAGTTGGTAAGAGAGTGATTTTGCATTTGTTTGCTGAAATCAAATGTCATAACTGCTATTATAGTGTTTGCGTGAAGTAAGCTAAAACATAGTAACATTTTATGTTACCTATATCTAACCATCAGGCTCGCTCGCCATTTGTGCTCAAGCACACCACTAGTTTATTTATTTATTTATTTGTATATATGTATGGACGTACGTAAGGCATTTTTGTACTTTGACCCTCGCATTTTTGTGTTAGTTCGGGTGTAGACCCCGTCCCAAATTGCACTAAACAGAATCCTCTGGTTTATCGATCAGTACCCGTATCACCCTAGAAATTGAATTGTTTACCGTTTTTAATTATTTTGCCGGTGCAGTTCAAACTTGACAACTTAAGGGACTTCCATTTCTATTCGAGTTAGTGGCGGTGGTAAGTCAATGCTCTCTTTGTCATGGTTATAAGCCGTGCGCACAGTATTTACCTGAAAATACATTGTCCACTAGACTAATGCGAAGGTAAGTCTGTGTAGGTGCATGTCCAGCTGTGTCAAAGCATTGTGTGTTACAACCACTACTTAGCTAAAGAATATCACAAAGAAAACTTTTAAATAACGTGTATTGTTTTGTTGTTGTTGTTTTTTCCTTCAATTCAAACAGTTGCAGAGAGTTGTTACTATGGCACTGAAATCCCTTTACCCTGTATGCTAAATAAAAAAACTGGACTTTCAGTAGCTTCAGTGTTAGAAGTCAAAATCATTCATACAAAAATAGTATAGTCTTTAGGCTCGCTCGCCATTTGTGCTCAAGCACATCACTAGTAATACAATGCATGCATTTATAAACAAGTTCATGACAACGAGTTTAATCGCGATCGACGACTTGCAATGAACGACGAGGACAAGGACTTGGGCTGGCGCGTGGATTAAGACTCCAGGCATCCTTGCTGGCCTGGACAACAACAACAATACAATTCATTGATATATTCAAAAGTAATGAACTAACCACTTACAAATGAATAGAAAATGCTGTTTTGGGATTAACACACATTAAGCTTTCTTTTAGTTTTTCTCTTAAGCTGAGCATACTCAAATCTTAAAGGAACGGCAATATAGTGAATTTGTTTCGCAGAATTTGTCAACTGCCATAACTTGTTTTCAATTTACCTTAGCTTAGTAGTAGAATGATCTTTACCTACTGAGCTAAACTTGGGAAATACTGCATGCTCGTATTAAAAAAACTATGTCAAAAATCGGACACAATTGCATAGCATGGGAATTCAGGAGTTTAGGGCTTTCCACATCTGGGTAGTGCTGCTACCAGAGGAGAGTGTGTAGCACTTTAAACAAAATACAAAATGTTATAATACAAACCTGGATGACATGGCTAAGAGAGACTATGAAGTAAAGAATAGTATTAGTCAGCCACTCTGTTCATTGGTGGTTGTGCATACTATGGTATTTCCCAAGAAAAGCAATAAAATGTCTCCTTTAATGGAAATGCACAACAAGTGAACGAGACTGTGTGGTGAATTGTGATAAAGGTGACCTCTATTATATCCTTGGCCACACCTCTCTATTATTAATTCATCTACAGAAGCCCTTTGAAATATTTTTAGTGCAACATAATTAGCATTGTTTTTGTATCAACGACTTTAGTGGAAGAATAGAGAAATTGGAGGTGCTATTGCTCATAGTTGGAGTGTGCCTTTCTAGATCTTTCTTTTTTTTTTCTGTGAGAGGGAACTATGGAATAATGAGGATATTCGAAGATTGTTGTAGTGAACAAAACTGTCTGCTTTCAATTTTAATAGTTGTTTAGGCTTGACAGTATGAAATGGTTTAAAAAAAAATTTCTCCACAAGAGATTGTAATCTAACTCATCATCACAGGCTTCCCTTGTGATGCCAATGAAGACAACGCAATACATATGCACACACACAAATTTTGTTCAGAGTTCCAGAAATCACTAATACATTTCTGACTCCATTCAATAATTAAACTAATAGCAAATTTTCTCATTCCAACAGCCAATGTTAATTAAAACCTAACCCAACATTTTGACTTCTTGCTGAAGTCCTCATCGGGGGTCAACAATATGAAATTATGAATATAGCAAGAGGACTTCAGCAAGAAGTTGAAACGTCGGGTTAAGTTTTAATTAACATAATAGCTATTGGCTGTTAGAACGAAAACATTTGCTAATATTGTAATTATTTCAGCCAAGAATGACCGAATCATCAATAACTAAACTTTCTATGTTTGTGCAAGCTGCAACAGAGATTTCAATTATTGATACTGCAGATGTGCAGTCTTGATTAAATTATCATGCCATTTCCATGGAATGAAGTTTCAATGTTATTCATCAATAAAACACACAGCTAAAATTGAGTTAATAAAACAGCCCATTGAATGCCACTATCCAGATCTCATTCTGATTCTCTTTGGACAAAGCATCATTTTTCTACACATTAATCTGGTCATTCTAACTAATCCAAAATGAAGCTTATTGTCGCCTTGGCTTGTGTTTTGCTCTTCAGCTACGCCTCTTCTCTTCCTAAGCAGAAGAAGAATTTAGATAAAAATGACCAAGAAATATTGAAGTACTTCTTGATGAAGGAGCTTTCAAAGAGTAAGGATTTATATGGTGCAGAGGAAGTAGTTAATGCCATGGAAAGTGAGGAAGGTGACTTCAATGAGAACATCATTAATGAGATAGCCAAGATTATGTTAAAAAATGGCGTTAACATAGAGGAACTAGCCCAATATGAAAAACTGCTCGATAATGTGGAAAAAATGGAAAGAGGATCGCCTGGCAAGAGTAGCATTGGCGAGATAGAAGCCACTGACCAGGATGACGCATCCATTGAGCAAGATGATGAAAATGCTGAACAAGATGGCAATGTAAGCAGTGAGGGACACAGTATTGAAGCCCAAGATGAAGGCTTGAGTGATGACCCAGTACCTGCTGAGAGCTTGTCTGAAGGAGGTGAAGAAAAAGAAATGGCAATCTCTAATGACAATGATGAAATTTTCTAAAGAGATGTCAGAAAAACTGCTTTTTTAAAGAATATATTGTAATACAGTCAGAGAAAACATTTTGTTGTTTTTGTGTGGTGCTTTCTTATTTACATAACTGAACTTTACTGTTTCAAAATACATTGTATATATGATAATATAAAATTAAATAATAGTTTTGTATGACACATTCTGTTATTGTGGGGATTGAATGAGTAATGACTTAGATGTAAGTGCTTACCGTATATATATATATATATTTATTGCAGCTTTGATATTTTTACTTGAATATTTCCGCATCACGCGAGCGTTCTGTATTCTCCCATATTGTACGGTTTATATTGTACGCTACTTGTAGCGCGCGCGTAGCGAGTAAAATCAATGAAAATTGTATTGTAACCGGTTTGAGAAAAATTTCAAAGAAGCAATAAATCACTTATCACACTCGTCGTACAATATGGGAATGATATTTTACTCTCACGCCACATTTTCACTCGCCTTTGGCTCGTGAAAATATTTTGCGTGCTCGTAAAATATTTTCCCATATTGTACTCTGACTCGTGCTATAAGTATTATATATATATTATATATATATATATATGTATATATATAATTTTTTTTACATGAGTCAGAGTGTGACATGGTGAAATATTTCATGACCAGGCTTATTTATTTTCAAGAGCCATGAGAGTGAAATATCTTGCCATATTACTCTGCTGAGTGTAATAAGTGTAATACAGAAGAATGTCAGATATCTGGACTTCATCTGTCTGTAAATGTTGGTTAACCTGCAGCAACAAAAAAAATAATTAAATCTACCTGCATCTAAGGTGCTTCTAATGACCTGTAAAAGGAAGACAGTTGTTTTATCACAGAAGACAAGCTGGAAATAAGCAAATTGTCCAGAAAGAAAGGTTAGTTGGAACAGTTGGAAGCTGCATTCCTTGATGGGGGGGGGGGGGGGGGGGGGGGTTGAGGCCTACTTTACACAGTACCTGTCCCCTCTCCCAGGTCCCATTGTGTCTAACTGACATTCTACTGTAAGTGGTTTATTCATGCTGCTGATATTTTAGCAGCTGCTCTAACCTGGTTGGGTAGGCTTTTCAGAGAAAGGTAGCTGTAAAAACGTAGAAAACTGGTAAGCTAGGTTTAAAACTACTAGCATCAGAGGGTAATTTTTGTGAAGATATCTAGGTAAATTATTTTTATATAATATGTGTGCATATAAGAAAGCCACAGTTTCAGTAAAGTATAATAATACAAGCTTTAGACAGAGAGACAGAATCTAACACTCTATAAGTTTTTATCAATGCTATTTAGATTAGGATGTTTTTCAGAGTGTTGTTTTTGATTACCTTTTACAATTTGGTCTTAGTTCTAGTTATTTTATCAAAATACTTTTTAGTTTCTTTTTTTGAAAGTACAGAGTTTAGTTTTATACTGCACAGCTCAATTAAATTTTATAATGTATATGTTCAGATGACAATTTTAGTTGGAAATCTTGGTTAGGGCAATGATTAAGATTTGTGAATTATCAGGACTTCTGATAATATCTCAAACCTAAAAGCATACTACCTTTAGCTTGAGCTTACTGGTAAAAACATTAGATAAAGCTAGATATATTAGTTATTACTGCTACATTAACTGTAATAATAATTATTATTTTTTGTTTTCAGTTTTAGCTGCAATGAAGTGATTGATACAGTTTTTAGTCATTGATTATATATCATTGATTATATATGGGGAAGCATCAGAGAGTGAGCCATCCAGGGTAAAGTGTGCACAGCTACCGTCAAAGTTCTACCTTTAGTATTCCTCTCGAAGTTTGATGGACAATCATAATATATTATGTGTGTACTACATGTGGTGAAGGAGCAGGACTTTTTTAAAACAAATGCGATGCAATTAGTGTAAATGTTCATTTAGGGAGAAGATGCATTTAGGTGATACTTCTGTTCTGGACTGCTATAGTCACAGAAGGGACACAGAACTACTTAGGCAATCAGCAATATACTTATAACAATTAGCATGTTATTCCTACACATTACTTTATAATTATATTCATTGACTAACCACTTGTGCTTTCCTGCACCATTTCATCCATAGGCAGCCTTCTAGCACTGCCTTTTTGGTGATAACTATGGTTTGTGATATTAATGTTACTTAGGGATTTGACTATTCCCCATGAGTCTCATTGGCCGTCAACTTGATGAGCGGGGCAGTACATTACTCTGAACCAGTGCGCTGAGCTATCGATACTTACTAAATCCTACATTGCAAGAGGTCCCTACAACCCCACGTGGACTCTCTATCCATCCGTTGTAGGTCAGCCTTCCGTACCCGTTCAACTTCTTTGAAAAAAATCTATACAGTCTTTAGTAAACCTCGACCGTTCATTGATGCCATAAATTAGCTAATTCTTCTTCAATTGCATACATTTTATGAAAGAATTCTTTGAACCTGCTAAGCTATTGCCAATTCAAAATAACACAAAGTAGATACCTTAAACATCACATTTAGCAAAATAATGAAAAGTACAGTAGCTATCACGAATAAAATTAGACACATAACACAAGTGATCTTTAGTTATGTGGGTGTGGTTTATGTGTGTACTTTATATTTTATCTCAATATAAATCTCAATGGACATGAAATTCATTCCTAACAATTGATACTTACATCTGTATCATGTTTTTTTTGTGCCTGCTGGAAATACTGAGTAAGTGAGTAAATGTATATAATTACTCACTAGCTAATTGCATGGAAACTGTCAACTAAAAGAATGCAGGGCTGCATCGTTGGTTGTAGCTATGTGCTATTATGCTCATAATTTGAACTATGGTATATGTTCAAAATGTTTATTATTTGTGGCCCATTCTATCTGCTAGTAATAATGTTGATTAATGTGTTTGATAGTTTCAATGAAATACACTATAACAGATGGCACGGAGTAAATAGTTTAGCTGTCTGACATTACTGGATACTGAAAGATAATATTTCACAATTCAATTTTGTTGATTTAATAAAAAGATTCTGCAATATTTTATAGCTATATAAGATGATCGAGTCTTAGCATTAAGGCTACCGTGGGTACCTATGGTATATGTTAAAAATGTTTATTATTTGTGGCCCATTATCTGCTAATAATAATGTTGATTAATGTGTTTGATAGTTTCAATGAAATACACTATAACAGATGGCACGGAGGAAATAGTTTAGCTGTCTGACATTACTGGACACTGAAAGATAATATTTCACAATTCAATTTTGTTGATTTAATAAAAAGATTCTGCAATGTTTTATAGCTATATAAGATGATCGAGTCTTAGCATAAGGCTACCGTGGGTACCTCAGACTAATTGCCTGAGATGAAGGCTTACACTTTCATGTTGGTTCTGGTAACCGTCATACTTGGAGTGCACTTGGTTAGCTCTCAATCTTTGGCACAAGAGCAGGATGGTGCCATAGCACAGCTGCATGAGGACATATTGAATGAACCTGTTGGCGATAAAGGTTATGGTGTCGTCAGTGAACAGGAGAAGGATCCTGATGAAGACCAGCTGCTGCAGCTGATGTTGCAAGAACTGGAAGGAGAGGCCAGCGAGCAGCAAGAAGGAGAAGAACAACCCCAAGCAGCAGAGGAGCAGGAGGAAGAAGGAGAGGAGCCCCAAGAAGTAGAGGAGCAGGAGGAAGAAGGAGAAGAACAACCCCAAGCAGCAGAGGAGCAGGAGGAAGAAGGAGAGGAGCCCCAAGAAGTAGAGGAGCAGGAGGGAGAAGGAGAAGAACAACCCCAAGAAGCAGAGGAGCAGGAGGAAGAAGGAGAGGAGCCCCAAGAAGTAGAGCAGCAGGAGGAAGAAGGAGAGGAGCCCCAAGAGGTAGAGGAGCAGGAGGAAGAAGGAGATAACCAGCAATTTGAAAGATCGGAGTCCCAAGATGGAGAGACACCACAAGATAGGGAAGTGCAGCAAGATAACTTAGCTTACCAGCAGACGGAGGATGACGAAGTTTCCAATAATAAAGATGTCCAGATTGAAGGTACAAAATGGCTTCCAGAGCAGTGGAAAAGCCTTAAATATATAATTATGTACTCAATAGTAAAAAGTCTGTCTTGTATGTATAAAACTATTAAGAAATAACTGTATGAATGACTGCTATTTTGCAATTCTATTTTTTTCTACAGGTAATGCAATCCAGAAAAACTTTAATGATGTTAAGAGCACAAAGAAGGCCAAAAGTATGTTTCTTACCGGACTCATAGGAGGCTATCTAGTTCGTAAAGTGGGACGGTTTATTGGACGTAAAATCAAACGCAGTCTACGACGAAAACTCAAACGCAGTCTAGGACGAAAACTCAAACGCAGTCTACGACGAAAACTCAAACGCAGTCTAGGACGAAAACTCAAACGCAGTCTACGACGAAAACTCATCCGTCGCCGCTACCGTCGCCGCTACCGTCCCCGCCGTTTTATTCGCCGTCACTACCGTCCACGTCGTTTTGTTCGCCGTCACTACCGTCCACGTCGTTTTGTTCGTAGGTGGGTGCGACCAATTCGGCGCATACCATACAGAAAATATCGGCACAGGTTCAGTTATAACGGGCGTGGAAAATGCAAATGCATTCCCAGGAATCTTCAGAAAAACTACAACATTCTCAGAAGGCTGACTTTCAAATTTCAGAGTTTGATTAATCTGTATAACAGAAACATCCATTCAGTGACCCGACGATTGCAAATGCTTCGCAGAGCTGTATCTCGAAGGGGATAACTTCGATAAGAAGACTAACATTGTAACATATTAGTACATAGAGAATGAGGACTATTATAGTTAACATTGTACATGTGAAACTAAATTATCTTTATGATAACTGTTGCTGTTAATAAAACTTCATGCTTTTATTTATAGAATTTAGCTGTATTGCAAAATGTATTAAATTTGGTGAAAATCTAACACCCAATTATAGGTTTGCTGTAGCTAAACATTATATAGAGTTAATTCACACCAATTAACGGAGGTGCACAGTTACTACCACTGTTAGTTACATTCAATTTACATATCGGTTAATGCAATAATGTTTCCCGCTCATACCTGGTAGAATAGAATAAAGGTGATATCAACATGGAGCTGTCTCAAATTAAAATCCATTTACAGCATTTACCAAGTAAGGATGGTCACATAACGACCAACAGATGATGTTGATGAAAAAAAAAAAGTTATGGATATTGTTCCTAACAAACAGCAGATTGTATAAATATGACCAACAGTTAGGTCTTGCAATAATATTAGTTTCAAACATGCCTGATTAGGAAATAATAAAGCCAACCACAGTGATTAGCTAGCTCCAGCAAACTGGTGAATTTCATGAACTACTTCTACCATAAAGTAGTTACATTTATAATGATCTACATGAAGGTATCGTAGTAAATTTGCTGGGAGTCAATAATGGATTTAGAACAGATGAGCAGATATTTCAGCTATTGATGTTACAGATGAACTGTCCTGATTAAATTATCTCATCCAAAATACTCCTCGTTTTGGTTCAAGAAATAATTTTGTCCAATTACTGAATACATGATAAATATTTGCAGTGGCATAGGAAGGGGGGGGGGGGGGGGGGGGGGTGGAGGCTGGAGTTCCCCCAATTTTTTTTTGGCACAACTTAAAAATGTGATTTTTTTGCATGGACACCTGCAAATCATACACACACAAAAAAACCAGTGCCATTGGAGCCCACCCATATCATCTTCACATGCACTGATTTGACCAGGTATTTTATTAAAGTATTATTAAAGCTGCTCAAAGAATGTAGGTAGCTATCCTTGCTCTTCCTGTGCTAAAGAAGGATAAAAACTAATGCAACATACAGTATAATTAATCTTTAGGGAATCAATAGCTATATTGTTATAATTAAAGGAACAAACATAAAAAAGAAAGAATTAGCTATGCATAATTTGAAAACAATTATTGTACAATATTTTTCAATATAGTTAAATACGCTTTCTTTGTAGTTATTGTTTAGTTTTTAAGTATGAAATTCCACTTTTTACTATTTTCTGTTGTTATAACAAGAGCTTTGAAAGATAACAAGAAAGTAATACAATTACATCCACTCTTAGTGATTAGTTCGAGTTAATTTTGCTATTTACAGACGGTAATGACAATATTGTGTCAGAGACAATATGTCTGATAGCTAGCATAGAGTAAATATACTAATATATTGTAAAATAGAGCTATTTCACATGGTGTGCAAAGAACAGAACTCTCATCATTTCCTGAACATTCAGTTATTCTTTTTTAATCATATTCATGAACAATTATTATGATGTCAATACATAATCACGTGATAAATGATAATATTTGAGTTTTGACGTTTACTAATAATTGTAGTTTGCTTGACCGGGATTGTAAACTACTCCAAGGGCACCATTATAGACCCCATACAGTGAATCCTACATGGTGCTAGCTTAAGATATTATGTAGCTACTCCATTTTCCCATTACTTTACTACCAGCTAATTTTTCCCTTTCCACTTATTACCTCAATAGCACCCACAAATGATTAAGAAAAAAATTAAGTTAAACTTTTGTTCCTATTGATGCTACTATTATATAATTGTGATACCCCTATAATTCCTCCAATTGCTGTTTATATTTTTCAATATTTCCTTCCTCTCTCTTTAGATATGGTACATAATTCAATATCTTTCCTATTCATAGGTATTTCTTCTTCAATTTTTTTTTGCTAATACGATGGTGAGCCTATATCCAGTAGCAATGATCAGTCTGATGAATTGTTTGAATTACAATAGTAATTTTTGATAATAATAATAACTTTCACTGTTTGTATTATGAGCTTCTCCTGATGTTGTCAGTTTACACACAAGAAGGAATAATTTAAACTATTATCAATGTTTATCATTACTCCATCCCCAATTTAAATGTTTATTTAATTAAATTACATAAGGCAATAAAATATTTATTGAAATTGACATAAGAAGGCAGTATTGATACTAATTAAAACACTAGCAGGTGGGAATGTGGATTAAAGATTACTTAGTCTATTATTTATCTGAATTTTTCTTGATTTAATTTTTTTTTTGAATTTCATATGTTATATATAAGCTTATTATTGTTATGCCTGTCATTAAGGCATCATTGAAGCTTTGCAAAGCATACTGCAAAAGATGAAGGCCTACATTCTCATAGTAGCTTTGTTCACAATTAATCATGTAGTCTCTTCTATAGCTCACACGGAAGAAGATAACAAGAAGGTCACAGCAGAACTACACGATAAGGTAACACATGGGCCAGGAGAAGACCCAGATTCCATAGTCCATGAACAAGAGAATGACTTGGCTGATGAAAAGCTACTGGAGATGATGATGCAGTCAATAGAGAGTGATTCTGGTGAGCAGCAAGAAGAAGAAGGAGAAGAGGAGCAGCAAAAAGGAGAGAAGCAGGAGGATGACTCAGCTGAGGAACAATTGACAAGGAATGGTGTCCAGAAAAGAGACATGTCTGCTGACTTGGATTCTCCAAATACAGAGCAAGACCAGGAAGTTCAGAGTGAAGGTATGCTAACACAGTGGTGATTTAAGTTTTTTTTCCCTTTTATATCTGGCGCCACTATGTACTCTAAAGGCTTCAGGTAGTGGAACTAATTATGTTGTTGTTGTCTTGCTTGATTAAAGAAAATTTCAAATTCCAAATTAGTATATATAAGCCTATTGTTATGCTAGTCATTAAGGTGTTGTTGAAGCTTTGCAATACATAATCAAGTTACTTTTAAACCAGTTGCAGACGAAAAGAATCTGGCTGGATTTAACAATGGCAACATCAAGTTGAGACCAGAGAGAGCACACACATCATGGTTTCGTCGTCGGGTTCTTCATTTGCCTCGCTTATTTCATCGGTACTACAAGCGTCGCTTCTATAATCGTCTGTACTACAAGCGTCGCTTCTATCTCTACAAGCGCCTGATGCTCAAAGCCTTACGGCGCTACTCCCCAAGTCTCTACAAGCGTTATGTCCGCATTCTCGGCTGAGCTTATTGATGATACTTCGTTCATATTTTTATTATTCTTTTTATTGTAAAAACAACAACAATAAAATGAACATTTTTAGATTTGAGAAATTATTTCTGATTATTGCAGTATGTAGAAGATGTCAATGTACATTATATTAAAATATATATACAAAATATGGATGGAGAGTAGATTTACACCTAGAGCTAGATATCTTTCTTCCTATAGCCACAAATGTGTACCACCACTTATTCATTTGAAGAATAATAACTGTAATGGTATCAAAAATACTTCTTAGCTAACAGTGGCTCAAGGGGTTGACACGTAAACCTCAATGTCCCACATAGTTACATTATTGTGTGTGCTGAACTAAATAGACTCTGACTCAAGATATTAACTATGCTCTTGAAATAATTACAATGACGGTGTCGATAGGCTTTGTAGTAAGATTTGATTAGAGAAAACATGCCTTTTGTTCAAGGATAGCTCACAGTTTTAGAAGTCAACTGCATGGTTTCAAAATATGAATGTAATATCTGACATAATGTAGAGTACATAGTAATTATATAGGCTCTAAATTAAAGTTGTATAAAAGGGCATAGTCCTCTTCATCCATTTAAACTATTTTTCTCTTTCTCTCTCTCCCTGTCTCCATAATTGTTGAAAATATATATTGGTAGCTAGCTATAGTTAGGTCGAAGAGTGTTATTAAACATGAACCTAGAAGCTAGGGTATTACCACTTATCGTACTTTCTTCACAGCACATGCGCACATATACACACATATACACATGCACACACATATGTACACAGAGCACCATACCTCAACTAAACCAGAGAGCTGGTTAACAAATGTAGATAACAAGCCAAGATACCATATGCTTCAATGTTGCCGTGGTTATCCTTGCTCTAACACTATGTATAATAATACAGCCATGCCTTAATTAATGTTGCCACTATAGAGTTCAAAGCCATCCCCAGAAGTGCCACTTTCACTATCTTATAAAGATGTCATAACTATTGCTGCATTAGCGTATGTAATATATTTATCGTGATTAAGACATCTGTTATCCAGCTGTCGTGCCATGACTCGTCAGAATAACATCATGTATTGTGAACTCATTAATACCAAGACATTTTCCAATACTACTCCACCTTGCATTTATTTTTCTGCCATCTGGTGTCATCATAAATTGATGGTCGTATTTGTAAACTTTTTTCCTTGTACTGAATTAAAAGAGAGCAAGTAAGCTTCACAATTAGCAAGTTCCAACTGAAGCGATGAGGCTTCTCTTGCTAGCTTGTCTGTTAACGGTAGCACTTCTTGATACCAGCAGTTCCAGCGAACTTTTACAAGACCAGAGTGCATTGCGTGATGCAAAGTTAGATTCGCAGCTTGGAGATGAAACTGCTAAAGAAACCTCCCTGCCATTAGTGGAAGATGAAGATCACATTTTGCAACAACAAGATGATGATGATGATGATGACGATGATGATGAAGTTAATCTTGCTGACAGACAGCAAAACAGCGACGACGATGACGATGATGATGCTAATTTTGTGAACAGGCAGCAGGACAGGGATGATATCAAGAAGGAGCAGGATACTGATGATGCCATATCTCAGATGCTCGCTGAGGAAATTTCCAATTTACAAGTAAAGAATGAACTGAACGATGCTAAAGATAAAGTGAGTGAAGATGAGACACAGTCTGCAGCGAATGAACGAAAATCAGATATTACCAAGGAGCAAGGTGACAGTGATGATGATGATGATGATGATGATGGAGTTGATGAGTTGGCTACAGCTATTGAGCAAGATGAAACTGGCGTAAAGGATGCCCATAGCCATCAAAAGACTTCTGAAACTCTCCAAAATGAGGCTGTCGAACAGACCAAAGACGGTGTTACAAATGAACAGCAAGATGAAGATGATAGTGACGATGGAGTCCCTAATGGTGAAACTCAAGAATTGGATTTTGATGATGGTGACAAAGCTGTTCAAGCAGTCATGGTAGAACTTGAAAATAATGCTGATAACATGGAAGACGATGACCCAGTGTATGAGCAAGACGAGGACTTAGCTTATGACCCAGATGAATCAGCCAATGAGCAAAATGATGGTGATGATAATGATGACGATGATGGAGACAATGCCAGCAATGAATCTGTAAATATTCAGGAAAATAATATCAGTAATCAGCAAGAAAATGTAGATAAAAGTGATACTGTTGAAAGGGAGATTCAGAAAGATAAAAGTAAGGAACATTCATGTTGATACTTGCTCACATTCGAATACCTTATTAAATTTGTCAAATAAAATATTGAGGTGATAGAAGCGAAAACATTTGAGAAGGTGCATTATGAATACTATGTTTATTAATTACATTTACATGTATGTTTTTCAGATAATGAACTGGTTGTAAAGAATGCTGATGATCTGAAGAGAACTAAAAAAGCCAGAAGTCAGTTTCTAACCGGACTTGTGGGAGGTTATCTCGTTCGTAAAGTGGGGCGGTTTATTGGCCGAAAAATCAAACGAGGTCTCCGACGAAAAATACGTCGAGTCATTCCACGCGTCAAGCGATTTTTTCGCCGTCGAAAGTGGCGTGTCCGTTGGAGGAGGAGGAGGAGGCGACGAAGATATCGGCGGAGGCGGCGCAGATATCGGCGCAGGAGGCGCCGAATAAGATTCCGGAGACGACGTTACAGACTTAGAAGAATAAGGCGGCGTGGGTATCGCCGCGTTATTTATCCACGCTACAGAAGAATCCGACGGGTATGGTATCCCAGAAGAAGAGTACGGTATCCCCGAAGACGCAAGTGCATTAAGAAATACTTTCATCGTCCGAGATATGGGTATACTCCAGTCCGAGGAATAACGTGCAAATGTCTTCCCAAGGGTCTCCAAAAAAATTATAACACACTCAGAAGGTTGAGTTCCCAATTCCAGAATTTGATTCGGCTGTACAACCGAAATATCCTAACAGTGACTCGACGTCTTCAAGCACTACGTAAGGCCACACCTCGGAGGGGCTGATCAGTTTGAATTGTAGACTACTGGGAGTGAAATATAGAATAGATGACACTCATGCGTGAAAATTTTTTTTTTATCAATGTAGTATTTTTTTTTTATATTTGACGATTTAGCTGGTACTATGTAATTTGTATTTCTACCATATTATAATGGGCAATAGGCCTAGTTGCAAAGAATACTTGCAGCCAAGCAAAAAAAGTAGGGAAAAAAAAAAAAAAAAAAAAATGAACTCAAGTAGCTATAGGTAGGTAAAGGGTCGACAACGCGAGACTATTTAAATACAGTGGGCAAATTGAAATGGATAAGTGTTAAAAATTAACAGGAACAATGATAAATAAATTTAATACCGTGGTCTAGTTGTAACACCAGTTTAGCAGTGAGACACTTTTTGGTACCCTTACTATGACTCTACTGGAGCCGGCCACATTATCTCGGCTAAGATAATTCGGTAAAGGGTCTATAAACGGCTTTGCCGCTTGTTCGCTATTTCGAACTAGCGCGCGGCCGTTCCCTTTCCCTTTTAAAAGGGAAAGGGTCGGACGCGCGAGACTAATTTCGAACCTGATTATTCCAGTGGTACTCAGCAGTTGGGAGGCTTCAGAACTGTATTTGGGGATGAGTAAGTTTTGGTATTTCCGGATATAATTAGACCAGGAATTTGAAGCGCCCTCCCTCAGTCGCTTAGTAATTAGGACTAAATGAGCTGACACACCCTTACTCACGATAGACTAAATATAAAAGGTTTAGTCAAAGAAGTAGCTGCAAAAGCAAGCCAGCACTTTTTCTATTTCCTTTGTTCCTGTTCGATAGCTATGAACTTGTCGTTGGATTGGTCTTGTGCTGATGGCTCCGGTCTTAGTCGCAACTCAGTCAGCGCGGAATACTGGCGGAGTGCTGGGACGGAATACAGGACCACTTCCCTAATCAGTGCTGCTGTGAACCTACTCTTTATCCTGGTCGGAATCCCTAGCAATCTCTTCATCATAGTTAGCATACTGTGGCAAAAATTCTACAAAGAGCCCACTTACATATTGCTCTTGAACCTATCAATTGTGGACTTGCTCACATGCATGCTGGTTATGCCTTTCACTGTCATTTCAGGATTCTATGGTGAGTACCCCTTTGGGAGTACTGATACAGTCAGATGCAAGGTCTGTCAAGTCGGGATACTCTTTCACCTATTTGGTATTAATAGCATTCATTTAAGAGCATTCCTCTCTTTGGACCGATTTATCTTCATCAAGTTTGCCATGAAGTACCACAAATTTGCAACTAGTAAGTTTTATGTTGGAGTGTGCATTTGCCTTTGGGTGTTTGTCTCAATCATCTCAATAATGCCTTTGTTTGGAGTTGGAGATATGGAATTTTTTATCACAGTTTCTGCTTGCACTTTGAAGTTAGACGGCCAGACGAACATTATGAAAAATAAGTATTACAATATTATTCTTGCTATAGAAATGACTATTCCAATAGTAATATTAGCAGTGACCAACATATGGACAGTTTGCATCGTACGTAAGCAAATCAAAAAGGTGTACCAGTCTTGTGAGGCTCCCAGCACATTTCGTGAAACGATTAGAAATAAAGTGAAGAATTTGAAGCAAACCAAACAATTGAAGTTGATCAAAGTTTTTGGAGCCATTACTATAGCTACTGCTATATCATCATCACCATTTGTGATCGTGGTCATGAGTACAGTTTTTTCCAGCCATGAAAATTTTCCTGAGTGGTTTATCCTGATTGCATTTCTGAGCCTTATCTCTTTCCCGGTGGTGCACCCGATTATCGAGGCTGCGTTAATTCCAGAGCTGAAGAAGGTCCTAACAGTGCTTTTGTCAAAGCTACGTTGCCATAGACAAGGGGCGATCTCTAGGTTCTCTTTGGAGTCAGTAGGAGAAGACATTGTCAGGGAGGAGTTGAAGGAAATGGTTCTAGTAAATGACAAACACCATTTGAAAGTTGCTGCCTTACTTGTGCCGGAAGTCTCATCAGAATTATCTTCAGTAAAGGATTAATAACAACTCTACCATTTAAAAAAAAGATAAATTCCTTTGTTTTGTGTTCCTATAGTCATATAATAACATGATCACTTGAGACTCCAATTTCTATAATGAAGTGATAGCTATACTATGATAAAAAGATTGAAGGCAGTCTATAAAATAATCCAGTAATTCTGTAGTGCTATGTGCATTCTAAATGCTACCTAATAGATACATACAGCAGGGGGAAAGGGGAGTCGATGTAGCTATACTATGATAAAAAGATTGAAGGCAGTCTATGAAATAATCCAGTAATTCTGTAGTGCTATGTGCATTCTAAATGCTACATAATAGATACATACAGCAGGGGGAAAGGGGAGTCGAGTGTTCAAATTTTTTTTATTACAAATCAACTTTTGGGTGCTAGTTTTACTACTACCAAATACTACCCACCACTAAATATTAAATTTCGATAGAAGGCACACATACCACTAACCAATTAGCAAATGTGTGTGGTGAAGTGAGCATTGCTGATTATATTCATAGTTTACACAAGCATGTCTCCATGGATTATTCGTTAGCAAAAGAAAGAATTTATACTCATCTGAAAGAAAAGAATATCACATGCCTCATGAATTGTAGATATGCTAATAAAAAAAGCAATAGTTTCCCATTGAAAGAAACATAGCCACTCATTAAAGGGCAAGCATGATGAAAAAAAATTTCTATTTTTTTTTGTTATTTTCTGGTCGTTATGTGCCAATATATTACTATCTAAGAACCCTTCACCTTGGGGATATAACCCAAATCAGAATTACTTCCTGTTGTGGGCGGGGCTCAGTGATGATGTAGATAGGGAAACAGCTGTGTTTGGTTTGTTTAGTAAGCCTATGGCTGTGGGCTTGTCTTAGTTAGCTAGCAATGCATAGTTGCCAACTCTCTAAAATGAAAAATCGGGATAGGCCACGCCCACTAATTAACCATCATGAATATCATTAAGATAAGCTTCGGCAAGCTACTTCACGTTGCTTAGGTTCAGAAAGCTAGCTATGGTATTACCGTGAAAGACACCTACAGAGATGTCAGTAATGGCTGTGAGTCAAACAGGAATGGACACACGAAGCAACTGATAGAGGTGAGTTGACCATAGACATACATACACTATATTTTGACAAGCGAAAGTAAACAACAGAAGCAACTGAATTTAGCTAATAATCTTGATCAGAAAGGATTAATAATGAAGTTCTGTGTCATTTCTTTGTTCTATTTGATACTTTCCAAGGCTATTTTTCGCTTGAACACCACTGTGGGCGGAGTGATGAGAGAGAATGGAGACAGAGACGAGAAGTAGAGAAGAAGAGTGAGAAGACAAAGATAGAACTTCAGAACATTTATGTGTGTATCATCCAGAACATTTTATTATTAGCAGTGTGAGTTATTTCAAATATGTATGTATAGCTTGTCAGTTTATTTGTGCCCCGGATTTCCGTGTGCTATTATTTCATACAATAATATTTTATTCTTTATTTCAGTGTTTTATAGTAACCACCCTTGTAGGTATGCTGTACAGATAGCTATACCACTACACAAACCCACAGATATCAAGCAGACTAACTTGCAGACTATTGTGTGCTGCTGTTGGCTAATAGTTATTAACCCCCATTGTTGTACGCGGAATCGAGTATTTGGCGTTACGTGGACCTAATAACGGGTACTCGATTTCGAGTATTTGACCGATAATCGGTTAACTCTATCCAGACTTGCTGACTGTGCATGACTGTACAGCTCTCTGTTGTGGTGGTGGTCAGGTGTGTGGCTAACTTATGTAACAATTCCTGGAAAAAGTTATGTGGGCTTATGTAAGAATTCAGGGAAATCCTATTGCAAGTAACTAAACCGGATAATCCCTGCAAAACCGGGATAGTTGGTAACTATGGCAATGCCTCATGAGTCTGAGGCAGAAGGAAGCAGCCAGTATAGATCAGATTACAGCTCATCAGAGACAGCAGTGGCAGAAACACCACTTCAAAAGTGGGGGGGCAGAAAATAACTGGGGCATAATAAAGAAATTGCTTAGGAAATCAAAACTGCGTTTTGAGGATGCAAAAAAATTATGAGCCTGGATCGTGACAAAAATAAAGAACAAAAAAGTTTATAAAAATGACAATGAATCAGGAGTACCAGCTGAAAATACGAATTATAGTGTGCTTGACCAGAAACTCAGCAAACTTGTTTGTTTCTTTGCCATTACTAGCTAGTTCTCTCCCTTCAAAGAGCAGCTGCATTGATTAATTAACCACAGCGGTACTAGCTACTTAGTGGATATGAAAGGTGATAACAAAGGTGAGATAGTCAGTTACATAAGAGTATGGCCTCAACTTTTGAAAAATGTTTAGGGATAGGGGTGGCTATCACTCTCCTAATATAAAATAGGGCCTCTGCTCTTTGTAGTGTAAAAGTGGGGGGGCTGTGCCTTCCCTAATGAAAGAGTGGGGGGGCGATCGCCCCCCCCTGCCCCCCCCAGTATCTCTGCCACTGGACAGTAATGGTGGTATAACAACAGTGCCAGCTTCCTTACAGCTACTGTCTTGGTAGGAACTATTGCTTTTAGGGTCAGAAGGCCCTAGGCTGTAGCGTCCTGAGTGCAGCGAGGGTGCTACTCAAGGCCTGAGAGACCTAAAAAATGGCAGTTCACGACGGCTGCACTGTACGTAACTAATTTAGAATGTAGTGACTGCTCCAGAGAGACACTAAGTGATGTGAAGAATACAAATGATGATGCTACAGACACCAGCAGTGATGACTCTGAATGACTTGCTTTTACATCATAGTTAGCTAGCATAGTAGACTTTTTACACAATATCTAGTGTGATTGTTGGTGTATTGTGAGGACCGTAACATTAGTAAATAATGTCGTAGTAAGCAGTCCAGGGCAAAGTTGCCATCACCAGTAATGCAGCTGAGCATCTATTAAATGAAGCAGAAAAAAAGTTAAATTGTTTAAAAAGCATCGTCTTCATACTTAACTAATGTAACCATGAAAACTGAAAACACAATGCAAATACAACTCCTAAATTAATATAATATAGTGTCACGAATAGGAAAGTTGAATCCAGTGGATGTGTTGGATACAAAGATGTCTTAAGTCATGAATGTTCCTTCCCAGCCACCAACATCATATTATAATACCATCTTGTGTAATGGCGACAGGCTGTGTGCCTATATTTCATAGTGTACACATTAAAGATACATGAAGACAGACTCTTATATTAGCGCTTACTGAGGTCAATACAGTGGTTATCCTATATATAATAGTTAGGGACTGCTTCAGAGGGAACTACTCTATTAGGGTCCCAGAAGGCCCTTGATTGTAGCGTCCTGAGCGCAGTGAAGGAGCTTACACTAAGGACCTGAGTGAGGGACCCTAAAAACAGTAGTCAATGACTGCTGCGCAGCGCCTAACTAACTTAGAACCTAGCAACAGTTCCTAACAACACAATTGGAGGTACTGTACATGTAGAAGCCCTGCCCTCTAAGAGATTTAAAGTCCCTTTTTCACAATACAAAAAACTACACCAGCTATGTTCTAATTTCACTGTCATAGCTTAGGTTCAATTTAATAAATGATTGAAGTTTTAGTAATTCCAAGTCACGATTTACACAAGACATAATCAACTTCAACAACCGACTTTGACTTGAATAACTGAATAGCAAGTGATTATAACACAATCAAACACTACACGATGATGTATTGGATAGAATGATTAAGGTGTGGTTACTGGTTTTACTGCATTTTTGTTCTGCCACTGCTGAAAGTATGAACCTTGAAGTGCCCATAAATTGAGGCACACAGGGAATATAAGTTGCCCTATAAAGCAATAACAATCTGATTTTATTCTCCCTAATAGATTCTGGCATACTTTTATTATTTAGAACACATTTTTTTTGCCTAGAAACAATTGAGAAACCTTTGTGGCAGGATATGTTAAAAATTTTCATCAAGTTGTGAACAAAGATGACTCATTTTCAGTAGGTTCCCCAAAAATATTCTTCTGGACTTTTATTAAGTTAAACAGCACATTTTGGTGTTCATAAGAATAGTTATGAAACTCTTTTTGCAAGATGTGGTGATTTTTCACTAATTAATTGCATTTTTTATTATACATGACACATTTTCAATATCATAGGTCTCACCTTTAGAAAGCAGCTCATAGGGACAATTGGGCCAGAATGGGGGAGGAAGGGGGGTGCTATTTTTTTTATTAATGTTAATTTTAATGAATTACAATGAGTGCTGTATTACTAGTATATGACAACATTGATATAATAAATGTCATGGTATTAATGTTATTTTTTCCAGCTAAACTAGTTGCTTCTAGCAGTCTTAATAAATGGCCAGAAAGTTCACAGCACATTCTAATATCATAACCACAAGCATGCAATGTGTTCCCCTCATCATTACCTTCATCTGGACTATTCACATGTTACAGAGCACATATAGCAAGTAGTTGTATTAGTGTTTTTGGACTTTGTATTAAAATTTTTAAAATATACAACATGAAAGCTTGAGAGATAACAACCAGAGTGCATTCACTATAGTCCAATATGACATGGGGACTTGGTGTGTATGTGTGCACATGTGTGGTGTCGGTGTGCGATGTGTAGTGTGTGTGTGTGATTGTAGGGTAATGGTTGTTGGTACTCATGCTAACAGTTCATCACAGATGACCTCCTTTCCTCAGCTAACCTTACCACTAGCTATAAAGAACAATTAATGACTGCAGGGGTTTATTACCCTCTTTGGGTGGGCAGAGCCAATAATTCTATACAGGATATCCTGTGGACCACCATGGTGATGGATCCACTGCATGTATACTTGTGAAATGATGTGAGTGAGCATGCTAGAAGGTCTTTGTGCTTCATCTTTCTCTCCTGAGCTTTCTCATTGTAACAGAATCTTCTGCTCATCTCAGTGGAAGTGGTCAGTCTGCCACAGTAGTGTGCATGTGTGTGTGTATGTGCGTGCATGCATGTGTGTGGTACATGTGTGTGCATGCACTTACACTGTGTGCATATATGTTTGAGAATGTGTGTGTGGGTGGGGGGGGGGGGGGGGGGGGGGGGGGGGAGTGAGGGATTATGGGTGACATGATGATCTGTATTATAGGGCCTCCAGCCAACAGTATTTTAACTTGATCATCAGATGCACCATTCTCCTCAACACTCCTAGGATTTGTAATTTGCTGACAAGGCTCTATACTAGATTTAATATTAAAAGAATTTGTGAAGCCAAGATAGTGATGCTATAGATTTATCTGAATTGGTTTAACTAGTACATTTTTACCAGAGCTCGATAAATTTCTCCCTTCAACTATTTCTGCTGTCTTTAAAAAGTGATTGAGGCATAGTCAAGTGAAAAATTGGAACAAGTGTCAGACAATCTATCCCTCTAGTCTCCATTCGTTTACTCCAAGAATGCTTGTTGCATTGGCATTGAAATGGGAACAATTAACATTTTTTTATCAATTGCATTCTACCTGGCTAATGAAGCGGCTGGGTTCTTTCCAATTAGTGGGAGTAAAGGTGTGAGTCAAAGAGAGTGGAATATTTGATCTTTTACCTGCTTTCAATGAAATTTAGTATGTTGACGCCTAGTTGGGCGGAGCCCGACCTCTGCTCCGCCCAACTAGTTGACGCCCGCAGTAAAAACGGGGCGGGTCTCTAAGGTGCGCATTATTACCGTAAGTTTACTAGTTGAAATGAAAAAGAAGCTATATAGCCTATAACAGTTTCTTCCGCGGCTGTATTCAATATATGCCCAGTTAAACTAATCACTCGTATAAGAGCTTCTAGTTGTGCGCTAAAACTGGCTGAAGGTTGTGGAGGGTGATCCGGTTTCAAATAATGTAGCACAAATTAAGCGTGTATTTAAACGCTATTCTTACTTTCTTGGTGTGACGAACTTCTGAAGTACTCAAAACAGTAATGTGAAGAATCCAGTTACATCACCTACACCTTTAGCTATGACCACACACATTCCAATTACTTTTTTATTGAGTTTTGAAACTGCACTTTCCCGCCGGCTCTGGACCGCCTTCCTTTCGAATGGTACAAACCCCGGAAGCGTAGCTACTTCCGTTCAAAAGTTATTAACGGTTTTTACCGCGCCAACTCAACTTGGACTAAATTCGCGAAAAAACTCGCGCACAGCGAGCGCGCATGCCCGGACTTCGTGTACTAGTCTCTCCACGTCCAACTTATTGATAAAGATATTGGTACTACCCTGTTTCTTATTTGGTGGCAATAAGTGGAAGAGAAATATCTGTTACATGGCAAAGGTAAGAAAAATTAGCTCAAGCACTAATAAATGGGCATTATATTGTTTTCAGGGATGCTTCCCCATAACTACAACTTTAATAAGCTTTGGTGAAATTATATAACCGTATTTAAAATAGTTGATAGTACACAACCTCAACAGGATTGAATTAATGTCAACATAGCATTGCTGCATGCCCCATATTATATATGGTAAATACATTATTAGTGAATGTTAGAAGTTTTCTTTCCCCCCCCCCCCCCCTCCCTCTTTCCCCTCCCCTCATCCCCTCCCAAGACGTAAATTTTAAGGAAGAAAATTTGCTAAGAATGGTGTCATTGTGAAGCAACTGCTCAGTTTTGAGTCGTATGATTTTGGGGTCCACTTCTGATGTAATCCACCATCACAAATTATACGAGGGGAAAGTGTCGTACACTCTTTAATTGATAAGAAGTCACTTCAGATGCGTCTTCAGATGCGTCCACCATCACAAATTATACGAGGGGCAACTGTCGTACACTCTTTATTATTATTGATAAGGAGTCACTTCAGATGCGTCCACCATCACAAATTATACGAGGGGCAACTGTCGTACACTCTTTAATATTATTGATAAGGAGTCACTTCAGATGCGTCCATCAGGTAAACTGTCGTACACTCTTTAATTGATAAGGAGTCACTTCAGATGGGTCCACCATCACAAATTATACGAGGGGAAACTGTCGTACACTCTTTAATTAGAAGTCACTTCAGATGCATACATCGTCACAAATTATACGAGGGGAAACTGTTGTACATTCTATAATTAATAAGAAGTCACTTCACATGCATATACTGTCACATAATATACAAGGGGAAATTGCCGTATACTATTTAATTAACTAGAAAATTCATTAACATATTATATGTTACAGATCAATTACAAACTTGGACTGTTTTAAAATGTTCCAGCCATTTTAAAACGGGCCGGACCGTTTTAAAATAGGCCAGACCATTTCCAAGCCTCAGACTGTTTTAAAACAGGCCAGACCATTTAAAAAAAAACAGGCCAGACCACTGGCCAGATTAAAATGAGTCAGACAGTAAACCTGGCAAAAAACTAAAACAAAAACAAACTGCTAAATGTAAATAGGGCAGTTGCCAAAGCAGACCCAAGACACAGAACTCCTGTGTGTTCATAAATATTTTTTTCTGAATAGAACTATTTAAAAAAAAAGAAGAAATAAAACAGATAGTCTTTTAAAAAGTTTGTGAATCTAAACTTCACTAATCCAAGCAATTTGGGCATGCCAATCCTATCAAAAACACACTTGATCATTTGTGCGTGCATCTGTCACTTGTCTATCTTCTTAAAAGAATGTAACTGAAAAGAACTTGCAATAAACTTCTTTTAAATGAAAATTTAAAAAAAGCTCTCACACTCACAAATAACTAGTGCAGGAATACAGAGTAGTCATACCATTATAATTATAGGAAAGGCTACAATTTATCAATCTATTAGAGCATTAACGAAAGCTGAGTAAGGTGGGTCGCAGTCATCTAGGGTGAAAACCTATAAGATAGGCAAGGTCATTCAGTAGACATGGCTATGTTCTCATGGTCAGACAAAAAAGGAAAAAAAAGACAGGTAAGTACACAAATTACAATGTGAGAAATGCATAAAATAATATGTAATGAGTTTTTTCAAACTAAACATTTCACAAATTTGAACTCCCTCTTGGTCCCACTAAAGTATTCACCCACACAGATACAAAGATCAACAAACAACAAGTTAGATGTTAATGAATTATGTTGCTCAGAGTAATTTCATTTTCCAGGTAGCTCTGTGCACAAAAGATTCATTACAGAAAGGTCACTAAAAATAAGGGGAAATATATTACGTCTATGGAATTTTGAAAGGAGGGTTTATTTCTCTTTACCAACAATGGAGTGATATGATCTAAATCAGGCTATTATGCCTATAACCACATTCTTTTAAAATTCAAACTATATTATAAATTACACAGGACACATTAAATTAAAGGAAAAATACATTTCTCTTTTTACTCTATGTGTCATATTAGTATAATAATCTGAAGTCCTGCTTCTCTGGCTCCACTTCCATCACAAAAAACCAACAATAAAAAAACTTAGAACAGAAACCTGCCTTGGTGGCTACGTCCTTGGGCTATAAAATAGTTATAAACCAATAAGAATTGGTTTGTACTGCAATTCACAAACCCTCGCAACTTGGGCTTCACCCTCGTGTCTTGGGATTTGTAATCACATACTAACTCAATATTGGTTATAACTATCACACATAGTACTGGTAGCACAGCAGGGTATTCAATAAATTTAGATCACATTGAACCACTGTATCTGTTAAGACATGAGTCAGCTAAAACAGTATGAGTGTGTCTAATTTTTATTGACAGTCATTTAAAAACTTCACAAAAAATTAGAAACTGCAATGTATTTTCTGTAATTTTTTTAAATGTAAAGTGCTTTAAAAAATGTGTTTGTGTTGTGTAGCTTGATAAGGATTGTACAATAAACTTGCCCCATGATAGCAGTAGTATAGTCTTAGTGTTTGCTGTTAGCTCTTGCAACATTTCATACTGGTATATGATGCAGCAACATGCAAGGACGCAAATGCATGTAAATTAAAGCTCCATGTACTTGCATTGTGCACTTATTTCAGTTCAAATTCTAGGAACAGTGACATTACTCGGCATCTTCTACTTCTTCAGGTGTCAACTGTGGTCAAACTCTCTGTGGTGATATACTAACACAATGTAAACGGCAAGATTTCTGGAGGGTACGCTTACTTGTCTACTATATCCTACTATATTCGGCAAGAAGTTGAAATATCGGGTTAAGTTTTAATTATATTATTGGTTGTAAGAACGAGAAAATTTGCTAATCAGCCGAGAATGACTGAATCATTAACATAGTAATTATGCCATCCTCATTCTGTTATGCCTTGCAGATAAATCATCTAAGGCACTTGGAAATGATTTGTATGAGAATGTGGGTAGGGTATGGAGCTATGCTACAACTGTATAGGCTAAAATACAAATAGAACAAAAACAAAAATAAAATAAATCAGTCAACACAGCGTAGACTAATATGTTATTATTTTGATCACTGCAAAAGATAATTGGTGAGTGAACCACTATAAGGGATGTTTATGTCAATTATTTCAGCTGTCAATTATTTCAGCTTTTTATTCGGCTGTAAACTGTAATCACTTAAATGACAACATCTGGTACAATAAGCAAATGATGGGTAATGACATGATTAACACACAATAATGAAGAGGATGGCTGCAACTGCAGGATTGTCTGGGAAGAAAACAAACCATTCAGCAAGAAAAACGATATGACTTGTCTCACAAAACATAATTACCAGAAACTCAAATTATTCAATTAACTGGACATACAAATCTGCCAAGTCTCAAAATAGAAAGGCCTCACTAGGGGGCCGGAGTACATTGTCAGGCTGGTTAGGGTGTGGCCTGACCACTTTTTGGGGATGACATTGCATATTCATGGAGAAAAAAAAACAGACTTTGAGTCATGTTTATAAACACTTTCATTGCGAACAATGATCACATAAGAAAGATTATGTGTTATTGTTACTTGCAGTGTAATTCTTTGTCATTTGATTAAAACACATGTCCAGTTAAAAGTGGCACATTTCATTACATATCTCTGTGTACTGGCCACACTTATGACCACACCTTTTCTTGGCCTGACCACTAAAATGGATCTTTCTCCAGCTCTGTATGTCTTGAGCTCATACAGGTAGCCTGAGCCTTCAATTTCTAGTATTTCATCAAGTGGTACTACTGCAAATCAAGACTTGATGACTCAGTCCCTGCTTGCTGGACCAACACTCATTGGTTGTACAATCAATACTGGCTTCCCTACAGCAACACAGATACCAAGTTTCACAATGTCCACAGCATCTTAAGACACACAATAATAATAGTAGTAATGCACTAATAGATAAAAGAATAACACATTATAGATATGTCGAAATGATGTATTTTTATTTACCATGAAAAATTTATTATGAAAACAGAAAATTGGAATTAACCCCAAGGGGTTGCAATAAAACTTTTAGAATGCCAAAGGGGATGTAATGGTAAAATATTGGGGTAGTTTGATTTGTATTAATCTCTATGGGAGTACCTGAGTTCAGTACATGATAATAATATTTATTGTCACTATAATTGTGGGGCTGCCCACAAGAGGATGAAGAATAAAGAGATATTATCATATCACACATTGCATAATCACACCTGTAACTTACCTAACTGTTCTAAAACATTCTCTTAGCTAGTGTGCTCACCTAATGAGCACAGTCAGTGCCTCGTTTCTTTTTATGTTACACTTGTGGATGGACGGCCATTATAATATTTAACTATCCCATCATATCTTCAACAAGTCTTTGGTTGTAGTTACCTTCACACATCTCATGCATGCTATTAATTAATCGCTCCTTTATATACATCTGAGCATTGGAGGAGTATTTGATTTAGTTACTGCTGAGGGTGCAGTATCAGCTATAATATAGATCGACTCTGGTGGCAGTTATGCAATTCTGAGGGCAGTCTGAGTAGCTATAAAGCCTACATCCTCAAACTCAAAGGTGCCCCACAATTTAATTATTATCATCTTTATTTTATTGTTGTTATCATTTTTGTTATTATTTTTAATTTTGTTGTTATTGTTAATATTATTATTATGGCAATGGTAACAACAAGAACAATTATAATTATATTATGATAATATGCAAAACAACAATGGAATGCTAGTAAATAACGGCAATGTTTACAGTTGATGCTGACAACAATAAATGAATGCTGTTTGGGCTTATTTTTTGCTAAGTAATAAATCTTTCTCTTCAACTTATTGACACTGAAAGAGAAACAAGAAAGTACTATAGCTCTATTATAGACAAATTTTTCATGGAGTCCAGGCATGCGCGCTCGCCGTACGCGAGTTATTCGCAAATTTAGTCCGGTCCGGTCCGGTCCGTGTTTTAGTCAGACCCATATAGTTGCAGTAACCAAAGTAAGTGGAGTTGTCTCAATGACTGTCATAACCCGATTCATGCAGTTTTAGCTTCTAAATACAGCACAGAAAGTGTTACAGTGTAGCCTCTTTAAGAGAGATCCAGAAAACAACTTGACACTTAACAACAGCCAACACAAATGGAACAAAATTGATTTACAACAATAATAAATGTTTGTAAGCAGCCAAACTCTTTACTTGACCCTAAGTGTGGCCTTTGTGGAGAGATTTTGTTGTAACTCATTCGTATAGCTATGTAGAAGAACACTTAGAGTCAAGAAGTGTGTCAGTTGTTTTGAAAAATGACTTAATAAGTATATGAAGTTGAGAGAAATAGAATCTAAACAAATAAACAACAACAAAAGACACAAGAACAACAACAATAAGTCTTCAACGTGTCTCCGCAAAAGAAGGGAGAAGGGGAAGGGAGATAGTGTGGATGAAAGGAGGATTATTCACAGGTTAATAGCATAAAGAATATTATTTGAGGGCAGTAATCATTAGACCAAATGACTGGCTAATTAATTATATTGAGGGAGGTTACTATGGTGAGAGGTAAAGATTCATTGATGCAACTATGCAACAAGCATTCCTGCAGTAAATGAATGGAGACTAGAGGGATGGATTGTCTGACACTTGGTGCGAATTTTTCATTTGACTATGCCCTATAATCACATTTTAACGACAGCAGAAATAGTTTTGAAGAGAGAAATTTATCGAGTTTCGGTAAAAATGTGAGCGAGTTCACTTATAAAATATGAGCATGCCCAGTCAAGTATTGTGTAATATGATCAGTCATATAAACAATTTGTTCCTGATATCTCTTCCTATACCTCCATATTTTTCACTTCTTGTTTGGATTAATATAACATCCACCCTCTTGCTTCCTCTTCAGACTTTAGTCCTCCTGGACCTAGCTTCATTCAAACATATTGGTGATAGACCTATACAGTTATTCAATCATTCAACGTATGCAAGGTGACAGGTGTTTTAGCTGATAAAATTTGTTGCCTTATTGCAATGAGGTGATCATTTTCTTGCACAATGAACTAAAGCTTGACAGAAAACGTATCATCAGCCGAGACAGAAAATGTACCATCAGACGAGATTGAATGCTCACCAAATTAGATAATCTGATGAAAAAAGTAACTAGCTAGTACTCTCCTAGACTAATCAATTGTAGCTCAAATTATTCCTTGTCAGATACTTTCTCTCTATCCCTAAATACAACTCTATGTGAGACGTGTAAGCTATGTAATTAAAGAAACTACAGAATTAGAAATTTTTGTTTGCTTGTTTGTAGTCTCAGCTCAGTGGTTAAAATGCTTTTGCATAAATAATCAATTCCCAGTGAGAGCCAAACATTATTTTTATTTATTTCTATAGTTTCAAAAAAACCTGTGAGAGAATAGCTACATCTAATGAATATAAGTAGGCTGAGAATGAAATATGCGAAGAAAATTGAAAACAAAAAAAGTTAAGTTTACTGTGCCTTGACATCTTGACATTCTCTTGGAGTGTGTGGCAACAACTGACCAGTATAGCAGGACTTATTTTATCACAGGCTGAACTAATTTTGAGTGAGCTTATTCTGCTTAAATATTTGGTAAAGGGTATATTTTCAATCTTGTTATGATTGTAAACTGGGCTAGCTTGATCAACACGTGCTCAAAACTTTTTTTTTTGTAGTTGCACTGCTACTATGATAAATCTTGGCCTATTATATAGCACTATTTATATTACCATTGCGCCTAATTTCACTCCCCCACCCACCCATCCAACCACCCACCCACCCAACAATTCATGCAATTATAGCTATTTGACGATAGGATCAAAAGCTTTATTTCAATCCTATGGCTAACTTAATGCAGAGGAATAAATGCATAGAAATTAAGAAGTACAGTCGAATCTCCGATAGCGGACATCCCGAGAAGCGGATGTACTCTCTGGAATGGACAAAGCGCTAGTCACGGATTGAATATTCTATTCTTACTGTGCATTTACAAACTCCCAGGAGCGACCATCTCTCTGATATGTTTCTATTACTCTGTCAATGGTAAAAAGTGGATTATAAAATCAAACTCCCAACAGAGAACAATTTCTGAACAAAGGACAATTGCTGCTGCACGAAAGTGTCCTCTCGTCGGAGACTCGACTGTATATATATATTAAAACATGACTTCAGCATAAGGTCGAGAGAAAAATAAAAATATAAAACACAAATGCAACAACAACAATGACTGCAAAAATGCAATAATGGCTTAATATTGCATTCTCATTAAATAGTATCTGGGATTTATTGCTCTTGAAGTGGGGGCAAGAAGGGAGAAGGGGTTGGGATGAAAGGTGGATTATTCATTGTCAACAAGTTTATAGCAAAAAGAATATTTGAGGGCAGTAATCATTAGACCAAATGACTACTAATTAATTATTATAGAGGGAGGTTACCATGGTGAGAGGGAGAGATTCACAGATACAACTGTATTGTAATTGTTCCCATTTCAATGCCAATGCAACAGGCATTCTTGGAGTAAATGAATGGAGACTAGAGGGGGGATGGATTGTCTGACACTTTATGCTAATTATTCACTTGATAATCACATTTTAATGACAGCAGAAATAGTTTTGAATGGAGAAATTTATCGAGTCCTTGTAAAAATGTGAGCAAGTTCTCTTAAAAGTGTGAACGAGTTGCTGTACTTATTTGAGCATGCTCAGTAAAGTATTGTGCAATATATTGAGCAATAATATAAATAACTTGTTCCGTGATATCACTTCTACTGTTGACTTTACCTTCATCATTTTCAGTTCTGGTTTGGATTAATATATTCACTCTTTCTTTTTCTCCAGACTTTACTATTCATAGCCAAGCTTCATTCCAACTGGGAGTAACATCATAGTGATAAACATAATAAAGCTATTGTATCATGCAAGGTGGGTGGTGTAAGCTGAAAATAAAGGTTGGCTTTCTAAATTGCTTTGATGGATCATTTCTTGCACCATAAACTACTCTTGGACTAAAGGATGCCCCCTCTACCAAGATAGAAGAATCTTAACTGAATATTATCTAATGAGCTTTATTAAAGAATTAAACTAATAAAACTAATCAATTGGCTTTTTCGTCATCCCTAATAAATACAACATTATGTGAAAAGTTTATATTATCAATCATAACAAGATTAATAGTATACCCTTTACCAAGTTTATGAGAAGTATAAGACTGTTCTAGCGGTTGGACGTCGCTGCAGCAGTGGGCGGGGCAGGGCATGGATTAAAGATGCCGAGCACCTCGAAGGACCAGCTCTGGCAATTAATACCTGAGCAGTACCGGGAGAGAGATCGGTGAGGTGAAATTGGAGAGTTAGCACAGCTGGCTACGAGGCAGACTTGGTCAAAGAGCGGACTATACTCAAGTGTCAGTCTAGAAAGGGATGCTCGATCAAACGCGCTGTGCGTGTTGCAGTGACTAAGGCACTCCCACAAATACAGAGCCCCCTAGCCCTCGCGCGGCGCTATAATTGGTCACATGATTTGATTTGATTTGATTAACCAATGAAATGAGTTTTTTGATAATGAACTGCGGGACTGTAGCAAATACAAGGAGCACGCCGAGATTAAGGCACTCCCACAAATACAAGGAGCATGCCGAGACTAATCTGCACGACTAATGCAACAGTTCAGGATATAGAATTTTAATTGCAATGTCTATCAATAAGGCGAAAATCCAAAGAAATAAAAAAATAAGCTAAGCTATATGAAGAGAGAGATTGGAGAAAGTACAGTGGGATTCAGTGGGCTTATGATGAATTAGTGTTCTATAGTGTGATGGTGTTATGAATAGAGTGTTTATTGCTTATTAGCCACCTTCAAGTGGTACTCTCAATGGGGAGCTGTGTGGGCAGTCCCAGACAGCTAGCTAAAATTAGTTCAACCAATGTGTCTGCCATTAATAGTTGGTTGTTGTTTAGCTACACACAATACTCCAGAAGTGTCAGTGTTGAGAGATGTCAAGACACAATAAATATACTTTCTTCATATTTTATATTATTATTAATTTTCTTCACAACTTTATTCTCAGCCTTATTTTGTATTCTCTCTCTTTCACATGAATTATATATCAGTACAGAATTAAAAATGTTTGGCTGTCACTTTGGATTGACTCTAGGACCACTTTCTTAATGACAGTTTATATGGAATTATATGTTAGTCACAATAGCTGTTCCCCACATCCACCAACAAATTAAAACCCAATTTCAAAATATTGAGTACATACATCAACAGAGCTATCACAGTGCAATTACAAATAAACAGAGTAATTAGAAAATTGAGTTGCTTGTTGGTTGTATAGCTCACTGGGTAGAATGATTGTGAATATTCTCATTGTGCCTTAAAATCACACTCCCATTCCACCTATCCAAATGCTTTCATTGTTATTATTTAAGAATTAATACTTTCATTATGTCATGGCTTTGGTATTGTTCTTTTGCATTTCATTCCAAAGTAGTTGGTATTGGAAAAAAATTAATATATAAAATTTCACATTTGCGAAAATATATATGGAAAACAATTTGCATAGTAGCTACTAATTCAAGATCTAGTAAGGTCGAGAGAAACATGGAACAAATATATATTAGTTGAAAAAATACATACTGTAAATGATCCTATATCATTGGTCAAACATAAGTCACACACAATGAGTGTGAAATTTGCGGGCTTGCTCAGTCTCTCATATTACTTGTCCCTACCATCTTTAAATATATCCCTAAGTTTTCTGAATTAGCCATTGTCATAATGTGACATGATTTCAACAAAGCTTAACTTCCCCAAATTAACCATATTCTTTATTATATCTTTTGCAAGCAAATTTAATCACGACTTGTCACATTTTGAGATTCTTTCACTTATAGGATGATCTAGAATGTTAGGCCAACACACAAAATAGTAGTAGCGTAAACTTCATTGTTTCTGTTCGGAAGTATATTTTGCATTGTTGAACTTGAGCATGATCCTAACCTTCATCTTAAATAAATGTTGACAAATAAGGGGGCTCCTGGCATACCAAAGGGCTAGAGAGTTATACAAGCCAAACCAACATAAACACACACACACACACACACACACACATACACACACATATATATATATTATATATATATACATACATATATAGCCACACTTTCACTGGAATCAAAAGATCTACCTCAACTCAGGCATCAGTCATACATAAGCCATAATTTTAATTTTTTCATAAGCCATGTGTTTAATAAGAAATGTATTAAATAATTTAACTCTTCACGATTTCTTTCTCAACCGTCTTTTACTCATTAGATGTATTCTTGATTCCCAGTGGTGACCAAATATTTTTTATTCTGTATTGTCTAAAAAAAAAAAGTCAGTGAAAGAGAAAGAATACATCTAATTTAACTCTTGTTTCAGTTTTTCTGGATTAATCAATAATGCCAATACATACAACAATGGTATTCTGTATTAACTATCAAAGAATTCTTAAATTTCAGAAAAACCACAAGACATGTCTCACAGTGAGAAGCTTCAGGCAGCTCATTAAGTCATGTTGTTAATGTTATACCGGTCCCAATAATTGGAAATAATGGATAATGGTTACTAGAAAGCTCTTTTTAATGGATTTATAGACTGCACTGGTGGTACATTAAAAAAAACTTAAATAATTTGCTTGATAAATAATTATGTATGTGTAGCTGTTTGTGTAGCTTACAATTTTTTTTTATATTGCCACAATTTAGTATAACATGTTCAAGTTTGGAAGAGTAACTACTAAGCATGTTTGAGCTGTGGAAATTCATACTAAGTTTACAGTTTGTTGTGAAATAGTCAGAAATATTAAATAGACAATAACAGAACAATATGCAACTTGCTAAATGAAAAACTAAACTATGAAAAGGCAAAAACAATTACAATCTTCCATAGTCACATGTTTATCCGTGAATCATATGGAGGCTGCGATGCCGGTAGTAAACATAGTAGTAGTACACCCAGACTCTGTTCCACATGTAGGTGGGGATATGCACGTAGCCTTGAGCAGCTGCATCTGGATCACTACTCTTACTCATAATCACTCCATATTTGCTAGCATCGACATTATCAGGTGGATTTTCCCTATTCACACCACCTTGCTGTACAAGTTGTTTTAGGAGGTCATTGCCATCGTCATTGTCTTCATTATTTTTGGCAGAATTATCATCTTCTTCCGCGAGAGATTTGCCAATGTCTTGCAACATGGCCATGGCACTCTTCTTTTTCATAGAAGAGGTAAAGCTGCATTCTACGTGCCAGATGCATGGGAAAGTCAGTAGAAACAATAGACAAGTTAAATACTTCATCTTCTTTGTAATCTTGTCCTCACTCTTTTGCAAGTACAGAAGGAACCAATAATGACATAGTCAACAGTCTTGTATTTTATAGGCTTGGAAATGTTTATTGAACACAAGTTTATGTATACAGAACATAACAGCCCTGGATAAAGCATTAAAACTAATAACCAGGCCCTTAAGAAAACTAAAAGCAGCTGCTGTTTGTTGAATATGAATAGCCTAGAAAGTCTCTGATCTTTGAATGGTCTGTGGGCTTGAGAAATGATTTCATAGTTCACCATAATATGCTTTTGCCGTTCCTCATTATTACTTCTTTTACACATGTTGAAGAAATACAGTAGTATTAACACTGACAGTAAACATTTAGAGGGAAAAAAAGATTTGTTTTCTCAACAGTTTGGTAACTGGGTAACTAATAAGTAAATGTTACAAAATGCAGTTTTTAATGGTAAAGATTAGTCTTTGCTGATAGCTATAATGAATATTTCTTAGTCATGCTATCTGCAGAAGTTTGGCTTTACCACCCATTATACTTGATACGCTTTTCATTTCTGTTCTTTTTTTAATAATCAGCATTAAACAATCATAAAGCAGTGGCGGTATAGGAAGATGTTTGGTATGAGGAGGGGTGGGAGGGGGGGAGAGTGGGGGAGGGGGGGGGGGGTGGAAGGGGGGAGTGGGGGGAGGGTGGGAGTGAGCTTCAAGGGCATGTGTTTTATAGTTTATGTTTGAAGATGTTCATATGAGTAATCACCTGTCTAGATTGTGTCTCAAATTATGGGAGGGCTATAGCCCCCTGAGCCTCCATTCCTATGCAACTGTGTCACGAACTTCTAGTGCCAAAAAAGGAAAAAAAAGAAAAGAAAAAAGAATAATAATAAAAGAATTGAGCAATTGAAAGTATAACTTAGTCTTTTCATTGACAAAGAAAATCAGTTACAACAAAAACAAACACTACTATACTAGCTACTACTACTATTACTAATCTACTACTACATCTATATACTACAACTACAACAACAACGACAACAACAACAACAACAACAACAACAACAACAACAACAACAACAACAATAATAGTAATAATAGTAATAATAGTAATCACAACAATAATATTAATCTATGTAATAATACGCTTGTGTGTCAGTAATGACGACGACCACAGACGATGGTGTGTGCATTCATGAATAAGTCAGGAGTTTGTACGGTTTGGTAAAGCATCGTCATATCATTATAGGTACAGTATCGCCAAATCAGTGGTTCATTCTAAAAAGCGGGTGCATTGTACGACCAAAAGGCGGCGTAGGTTTCAGAAAGGAGGAGAAAGTACGAAAGAGAAGGTAAAAGGTAAAAAGCGGGTATAGGTAAGGCGGCGTAGTTATAAAATGGAACGGAAGAGAATGCATAAAGGCAAGCAATTAATTGTAACAGAAAGCGAGTGGAATCGACGAGTAAAGGCGGGAGTTAGTTTCCAAAGGGGAGGTGAAAGTTACGAAAAAGAAGACAAAGGAAGCTTAAGTTCACAACCATGATAGTAGGACAGAAATCCAGAAGCAGGAAAGATAGACAAAGGAAAAGGGGACTCCATGACTCAAAAAGTAAGAGCTAAAGAAAGGAGCGGTAGAGGATAAGAAAAGCTCAGACAGTTCAGCAAAAAGAGAGCAGGAGAGGGAAACTTATGTAACCTTGACCAATGGTAGAGTAACTGAGCAAGATAACTTGTGGTACTGCATTCTTACTTTGCAATACGTCAAGCGTCACTGTGGTGGGGTACTTGCTTGTAGTAGTAGTAGTAGTAGTAGTAGTAGTAGTAATAATAACAATTAGTTACTCACAAGTCTAGCATCAGAATGTTTAAAAAACATTGCAGTGTATGAATGATCAAAGTGTTCTGCCTTGGTGGCTTTATCAAATGTAGCTACTGTACAGTATTACAGTATAGCTATGAAAGCCCTAGATTAGTGTTCAAAACTTAATTTTTTTATCACTTTGGATTTTAACTGTAGACAGACTTCCAGCTGTATGTTTAGACCAGGGGCAACACTACAATTCCTGCCATTGTCTCAGCTGTAATAATCTCTGCCTTTTATTGCCATGAGGTGGGAGTGCCCATTTCCTACACAGGTTAGGTAAAGGGAAACTTTCAACTAGCTATTTTTAATGGTCAGTTGTCTATTATAAGTCATGGATACTGAAGTATTTTAATTTATTTATTAGCTTATATTACATTTTTATCAATACTATATTTGCCATAATTATATATTTTGCTAATAATTTTAATGTTATGTGAAAATGTACACAAACTCTCAAAGTATTTTTACAGCAACATAGCTATGTTCAGTCTGGTATGCTGAGATCTACTTAGCTAACAACCAAGGGAATTTCAATGCAAAAATGCTGCAAATTTAAAATATTTCGTCAAAATATGTACAGTTATATTCCTTTAGTCTATTAATAATAGAATAAAAAATGTATAGCTTATAACAATAATAAAAAAAAAAATCTTTTTCTCATGGTGGAACCTGGAACCAAAATATTACTACAATTACTACATAATAATATAAAGACAGTATACAATTGGAATATTAAGTTGTAGTAAATATGGATAATTAACTATTTATCTAGACATTTAAACTCAATTGCAAGCAGCTAACACACATCATCAAGCATATCAAGTCCAACACTAATAGACATCTAATTCTATTGAAGTCAGCAGTATAAATTAAATAATATTAACAATAATAAAAATACATGTAGTACAGCTACCGAAATGGAATATAAAGCAAAGCAATAAAAGGTACTGCTTACTCCATTGATTAATTAGATTTAGGATATAAATTGTTGATGTAGAAACTATTTTCCTTCTTAGATGTCCTTCAATTGTTGTAGAATGGGAAAAAGACTTGGAAGAGAGTGGGATGACATTAGGTCCGGTGTCTTAAACAAGTGAAACAGACAGTCTTGAACTATAGTTGTAAAAGTGGGTTGATGACTGTCTACATTTAAAAGACGGTGTACATAATGGACAAGAAGCTGGAATAAAGGGTTTGAATGAATGTCTACATCTAGAAATGGAGTCTATGGGTCGATGAATAGCTAATAGACAGGTTGGTATTTTCAAAATTCATAACACTGGAGGCATTTGTGCGGAAAAGTCGGCAGACAGAATTTCTAGACCTTTTTGACCAGCTGAATTCAAGTAGCTATGCTGTCTGCCAAACTTTTAAAAATGATGATATTGAGATGTTTATAATGAAGTAGTTATATTTTAAAAGCAATGATGTTTTCTGTGAAATGTGGTACCAAATGAAGCATGTGCTGTTAGGCTTTATTTGCTACCAAAACGTTGGATTCTTCAAGGCACAATACCTCATATTTATTCAGAATGAAAAGAAATTCGTGTGTCATGTTGCTTTTTGTCTCTCTTTTTTGACATGTTGAATCCAAACATATTGTTTTTTATTACAAATAAGTGGCCCAAAAAACTGGAAAGATAAGTTTAATAAAATAAAAATACAACATGTGTATAGTGTTTATTGCCATTGACTTACAGAGTGCTTGTACAGTTTAAATTGAATTTTTGTTTATAGTTAGATGATAATGGCACATCTACATTTTCTTACCCTTCTACTGGGTCTAATTAGTGTTCTCTCTAGGATTTTCAATCTAAGTTGTGCAAAAAATCTGCATACATTGTTGCTTGCACGTTATGGTATTATGCGTGGACATAAATATGTGGTGGTGCATGTGGTGGTGCATGATGTATTTATACAAGTACAAATGGTGTATCATGCAAACCAATGGTGTATCATGCAAACCAATGGTGTATCATGCAAACCAATGGTGTATCATGCAAACCAATGGTGTATCATGCAAACCAATCGTGCATCAGTATCATGCAAACCAATGGTGTATCATGCAAACCAATGGTGTATCATGCAAACCAATCGTGCATCAGTATCATGCAAACCAATGGTGCATCATGCAAACCAATCGTGTATCATGCAAACCAATCGTGCATCAGTATCATGCAAACCAATAGTGCATCATGCAAACCAATGGTGTATCATGCAAACCAATAGTGCATCATGCAAACCAATACTGCATCATGCAAACCAATGGTGCATCATGCAAACCAATGGTGTATCATGCAAACCAATGGTGTATCATGCAAACCAATGGTGCATCATGCAAACCAATGGTGTATCATGCAAACCAATGGTGTATCATGCAAACCAATGGTGTATCATGCAAACCAATGGTGTATCATGCAAACCAATGGTGTATCATGCAAACCAATGGTGTATCATGCAAACCAATGGTGTATCATGCAAACCAATGGTGTATCATGCAAACCAATGGTGTATCATGCAAACCAATGGTGTATCATGCAAACCAATGGTGTATCATGCAAACCAATGGTGTATCATGCAAACCAATGGTGTATCATGCAAACCAATGGTGTATCATGCAAACCAATGGTGTATCATGCAAACCAATGGTGTATCATGCAAACCAATGGTGTATCATGCAAACCAATGGTGTATCATGCAAACCAATGGTGCATCATGCAAACCAATGGTGCATCATGCAAACCAATGGTGCATCATGCAAACCAATGGTGCATCATGCAAACCAATGGTGCATCATGCAAACCAATGGTGCATCATGCAAACCAATGGTGTATCATGCAAACCAATGGTGTATCATGCAAACCAATGGTGTATCATGCAAACCAATGGTGTATCATGCAACCTAGTGGTACATAGTGCAAGTATGCAAGTATCCAAGTGGTCCAGTACCACTCAAAAAAGCCTTAGAGAGAACACTGGGTCTAAGTGCCTTGAGAGCTCCTTGTTGTAGTAGCACTGATAGAAATTTCATAATATTGATCAAACACAACATTAACTGAAGCAAATGCAGCCCCTACCACCTTCAGCAGCTTGAGCAAATGTATCATCATAAAATGCTTGGCTTCCAATCAGGGGTGATGGAAGTAGCTTCAAAGTGGGGGTGGCATGCTTATTTGCTCTCACAAAAACCATTTTCATGGAAAAATAAAGTGAGGCACTGACTGAGCTTTGTAATAGTTTATAATCTAAAATTGACTTATTCAATTAAATTGTTCCAAATTATTTCTGTTCTTCAGTTAACAATGCATCTGTTCAATGTTGTCTATTAAATATGCACCAACTTGGCGGGACCATCAATTCTTTCTTCTTAACCCAAGAACCTGAAGACATCTGTTTGCCAGCTGTATATTACTGACTTTTGCAGTTGGTACTGGTGATTATGATTGCATGTATTTTTATTGTTTTGCAAACTGTGTTGAATTATGAGTAATTACTATCACAACATTACATTTACATTAAATTTACATACACACTGAGATGGCTGCAGTAGGGGGTTTGAATGAATGTCTACACTAACTAGTTCCGGATACACAAGTTTACTTTAAGTACACCACCATAGAAACTGTCAGTAGCAACAAGTCTGAGATATAAACATTTACTTGTTTATTATAGTCGTGCCAACAACTAATTCTGCCTTACATGAATTATCTTAACCTTTTTAATGTTTTTCTAAGCAGCCGTCTAAGTTCAAACAACTTTCTGCGATAAAGTTGTTAGATTGTTTTGAGTTTTCTTTTCTTTATACTGCTTATTAATTCATCAATACTAAGTTAATTACATTTACTCTTTACTACTACCTTGTGTTGGTCATGTATTCATGTACTTTAATATGCTACTTACTGTAAACTTCCTACTATAAATTAAATTACTACTATAAATGGTACTAGGATGGGTTGAGTATGTATCTGTGTGTATGCAGTGAGCTAGGCGCCTGGGAATATTTACCATGCATTGCAAATATGATCTTACTCAATATTTCAAAGTCAAAATGCTTTCAAAGGTTGATTAGACATCTATATTTTTAATACATGAAGTTACTAACAAACAAACAACAAATTTTAGAATTAACATTCATTTAGGACTTCTTCCTTCTGCATAACCAGTTGATTTGTAATAATACAGATTTATTATGTTCTCAAATTTGAGTAAAAAGTATTGCTGTGTAAAACACATTCTCTTTCCCTTTTTAATTTGCTGACCATGTTGTACAAGTTACTTGCAGTAAGATTATATATATACCAACTTATACACTATTTCTGTCAGATTCTTCTGAAGAAGTATTAAGTACATCTAGACATCCACATGCTGTATCCATTGATGAGCTACAGCATAATCTAAATGTAATATTTGGCCTGAAGCAAAATATTCTTTTGAACAAAGAAGCTAGAATCGTCCTCAGTTCAGGAATGATGCTGGCTTCAATGATAGGAAATGTTACCGCGGAGATCATGAGACTCATAAAGGAGAACACGTAAAACGAGTTAGACCAGATCTCACCTAAGAAGAATGTAAATATAACTCGAATAATGTAAGGGAACCAGGATATTAAGTTCGCTAGCCAAATGACACCAAATACTTTTATTAATCTCAGCTGCTTTAAGTTGGTGGGTTTTTTTAGCTTCTTGTTTGTTTCAGTATTTTGTTTTTGTGACTGATTCCTCCCACTAACCTTCTTCATCTGTTTCAGTATGATGCACAGTAGCCATACACTTGTGATCAAGATAAATGCAATGGGTATTAGACCTTGCAGCACCAAAAATATTGGATAATAAAGATTTTTTGTAATCGTGGTTTTCCCGACATACTTTAACGTGCAAGCAGACAACTCATTTCTGAACACCACATCTCCGATTCCAAAGAGCGGGAAAACAGCAACCATCGAACTATATAGCCAGAGGCCAATGCAAGTGATGACATAATGCTTGGCTGATACAATTGTGTGATATTTGATGGCCCATTTCATAAATATAAGCCTGTCAACTGAAATAGCTCCTAATAAAAATACGGTGAGATTTATGAGTAGAGTGTGTATCACTGTCTGGGTTTGGCAAAGTTGGCACTTCACTATGTCAGTTCTGCCGAATATTAGAGCTCTTGCAAATCCCACTATCACAATGGCTGGCATTGATACTGCACACAAGAGAAGGTCTACTATTGCCAGATTGAGCAGCAGGACATATGTAGGTTGCTTGTACAGTCGCTGCCAAATAATGCTCACTATTATGAGAAGATTGCTTGGCAAGCCCACTAGAAAGAAGAGCATAGTCAGTGTGGCACTTGCTGTAGCACATTTTTCATATACAGTACCATTACTCTGCCAATAAGCCCACGTGACTGAATCTTCTCTTAGTCCTTCACCATCGTAGCAAGAGTAGTCCAAGGAAATGTTCATTGCCAGCTTCGAAACTTTACTTCAGAATTTCTGAGTAGTTTCGTCTACACGCTATAAATTATTTCTGGAAGTAGAATCAAGTATTTTCCGAATGGCGGGAAGTGGCACAGTTTTGTTTCTACGGACACTTTATGATTGGGTAAAGGGTATGGCTACTGGAGACAGGTTGATCGTCTAGTCAATAGATCGGCTTTTTCCGAATGCGATTTATTTTAACTAAATACACAAGTCATACCGAGTAAGATTTATTCTACAGCTTTAAAATGACCCTCTTTCTTGAAGCTCACGTGTAATCCTTAGTAGCACTTCGAAATCGAATGCCTTCTCTTTACAGCACCAGGAGTAGCTACATATAGCCAATCTAGCACTCTGTAGCCGGATATTTGCTAGCCACTGAGCTGCATTCGAAAATTAGAACAAGTAAATAAGTGTATCTTTGCAATATAGAGATCTCTCAGCCTATAATCAGGGAATGTTGGGACCCAGGTAAAAAAAATATTGAAGTAACTTGCAATGATTAATAAAGTATTAAACTATGAGTTAACTATGACTTAGATGTTTCAGTAAAGAGTTTTCTCTCTCCTCACTGGCATTGAAATGGAAAATGCACTTAGCTGCACAATATAGCGAAATAAATTTTGTTAGGACTCTTTCAGGCACCTTGATACCTGAAAAATACACACACACACACACACACACACACACACACACACACAAAGTTAAGGGATTCATTAATAGCTTTCCATTGTTGATACCCTTAGAAACAAGCACTGAATCTTGTGAACGAGATATTCAACAAAGTTAAAAGTATTCTTTTGAAGTTCAGCCAAGTAGCATGAATAACCTCTTGACCCACACTAAGAAGTTTAAATACCAGCTAGACAGAGTAGCTAACTTAATTTAGGAAATTATTTAGAAAATATTGCGAATTTGGGTTCATGTATTGAATCTTATATCAATAATATTGAGAGTTGAGAAGTCTGAATGCAGAGGGTTATATTTTTTGGACTGTCTCTTGCTATGCTTGCTCATTGAGTGTCTGCAATAAATCTGACACATTTTCAATGCCATGTGGTTAGGTAAAGGGTCTAGCTACACAATTAAATAATGCACATATGATATTATCAAATTCTACATTTTTCAGGTTTTCTCAAATTCTATACTTTTTGTCAAGGAATAAATAGCACATAGCTAATAGTAATTTTGAGGTTTATGAAGTCATCTAATATTATTGCTTAGTTTTTTTTAGCTAAAATTTGTCATGTAGCAAATAAGAAGACCAATTTGGTCATTCTTTTGAGGAATCCTGGTTGACCTAGATAATTTATTATGAACAAATAGCTAGAAGAAGGGATATTAATGGGTTTTGAGTATATTGGATGCTGTATGTGTGTATAGGGATCATAAGCTATAATAATTTAGTAGGAGATTGGCAAGGTTCAATCTTGTCGATGAGAGGGGGAAGGGAGTGGAGAGGGGGAAGCTGAGTAGCACATGCAATAAAAGTACATTATGAACATGAAATGTACTAAGTAGCCATGCTCACCTGCTTACCATGATAATTTCTTGATTTTTGTTGTCTCATATGTACTTTTCTCAGAATAGAATTTCTAGCTCAAGTACTTATTGGCTAGAGATAGTCTGGTTCTTGATACCAGTGCTGCAAGATTTGATAGTGTGTTTTAATTACACACATTTTTTTGCTTTTAGTTGCTTTTGATTATAGCTATGTTTATGTGCATTGTATTCGTATTATATACATACACACACACGTGGGGGTGTATGTGTGTGTTTGACAAGTTCGGGAATTTGTGCAGAGCTTGTAATGCAAGTCAAGATGCTGCATTGTTTATTGATCTTATTCCTAGAAAGCTGAATTCAAATTTAATCATGTTTTCAGCATCCCTGGATTACGCCATAAATCATTGGAACGAGTAAGAAATTTTTTGCATCTCTTCTCTCTGCAAATCACATTGGTTGCCACTGGAGTTAGGCATTTGTCAACTGAGCTGCTGAGATTATACTCAAGAGGGATCTTTGTAATTAGCTAGCTACCAACTTTATTGGGATAATATTGCTCAAATATAGAGGCTCCTGAATCTTAAGGACAGTTTCAGATTTTTTTTATTAGTTTCCTAATAGTTTATGCTTAGCTAACATCACTGCATCACATGGCACGTCGTCATAGGATATATGCTTGAACTAAGTTGAGCAATGCCATCATTGGAATAGGTAAGGGTCATCACAACCAAATCGTCCACACCAGTAAAAAAGGATGTTACCTTGAGCACATATTTTTACTGGACGTTTTCACATCAGCCCATATTTCAAGCTTGACTCAGTATACCTTTAAGGTGCAGATGACTGACAAGATGTTCCTACAAGTAAAGTAAACAGTGTGAATTGCACAAGAACAAGGTGAAGCTCATTTGGCTTGCTTTGTACAGCAGTGTATATTTAGATAGGACTAAAATATCTATTCCTTCCCCACAGTGACTATTTATAACCAAACCTCTTTTCTTTTTATCAATGCTAAGAGTTGCTGTTCACTTGAATTATAGTTCCATTGTAGTATTTCACACACTAAAATTGTTCTCTTTAGTAACTTATCATCAGTCATTATTTTGATCTTATGTAAGTAATTTGTATAATCATATTATTTTAAAAGAATTGATTTCCATTAACAATCATGCTAATACATATCTGAAATCCGAGTTGGTACTTTCTAACATTCCCTGAATTAGAAAAAAAGTGGTGGAAGAAGTACCGTTTTAGTCCAATCATTTTATAATTTGACCTTCTGCAAATTGCAACACAAACTTTTTCAATCGTTTCTAGTATAGAAAAACATACTTTGTAACACACTAAAAGTCCTAAGAAATCCTTTGGGTGGAAAGCATAGAAAATTCCATATTCGTATCATGCATGTTTGACCTAAGAACTTTGTGATCAGAGTTCTACCATGCAGTCAACCAGAGTGTGGTGAGTAGTGTGGTAATTACTAATAATGGAGAAGCCAGAAGAGTGTGCTATCTGCAGGCTACCCACAGGGACATCCATAGGTCCCAACTTTTGAAAGCACCACATGGGACACTTTGTGTGTAGGGGTGGGGGGGGGGGGGGGGGTGCCAGAGAGACTACCACAAGGAAGAAAGAGTAGGTATGACTGTTGTGATCATTGAAAAAGGAACGTTCAGCTAATCTCGATATTCTCGGAAAGATTTCTACTTCCAGGTACTGGGATGAAAGGAAGTAGCCTATCTGATAGAATGGGGCAGGGAAAGTGTGAAGGAAGGCTACTGCCTGCCTGTATGCAGACTGCTGCACTTTGAGGTGCACATACTGGAAACATAATGCTAAGTGCACTCCTGCATGTGGCAACTGCAGAGTATTCTTTCGATGAGGAAAGTGATAAACTTTCTGATTAAAAATATTTTATTCTATTTGTGTCTCCATTTTAGTACAACAAATATTTTCAATTAAACATTAACAGTGCTTTGGTCACAATCGAAATAGCTAGATTTGTCAAAAAAAAGTGCATTAAAGTTAAGTTCAATTTTCTATACTTTCCTTTTAGCATGTTATGGAGCACACTTTTCGGCACTAGAAAGCATTAAAATTGTTTGTGTTGTAATTTTTCCTTATTTTTGTAAAATGACTGGACTATTTACACAGCGATCACAGTCACTTGCAATAAGCTTTTTTGAATGTCAATGACTATACCTTGACAAATTGTTATGGACAATGAAGGGTACGAGGTTAGAAACAGATTCAATTATCCAGAAATGTTTTTCATGTAGTTAATTGGTACAGTTATTCAGGCTATTCTGTTAAGTGTGTCTTGAAATAATTGATGGCAGCAGACTGTACATTACCATTAGCTATCATCCACAACAGTAACCAATAACATACCAGCTGGACTTCAGTGTATGACATTAGTAGTCACTTTTATCTATAATATTGGTACAATGGACTTCTAGTTGTCTCAATAATTCTGATTCTGCATCAGATAAATTTAAAACAAATTGCTGATTAAAATGAACTACATTAAAAAAAATAGAAGAAAAAATGACAGCACAACTATAATTATTTGTCTGAATGCAGCCCTATTTGCTTCAGCACTTCCTCTACTACTTCTGCCACAATTAATGATTCCTCTAGTGGCATCACATGACTCTCACATGACATTGGTTCTGCCTTTAGGCACGAATACACTTCTTCAGCCTCATAACGCAGTCCAGTGGGATTTGGATAGTTCCCAGAAAGATGTGGTTCCGGGAGAGACCACTGCTTTGAAATCATTCTCTTTGGGTATACTCCGTTAGGTGTTTCTAGCTTTGTGGGACACCAGAAGGGGTGTGGCAGGCGAAGATCACCTGCAGTCCCACAGATCACTGCATCACATGGTACGTCATAGGATATGCTTGCACTAAGTTGAGCGATGCCACCATTGGAATAGGTAAGGGTAATCACAACCAAATCGTCCACACCAGTAGGAAGGATGTTGCCTTGAGCACATATTTTCACTGGACGTTTCCCTTCAAATAGCATTGTTGCCAAACTAATAGTGTACACCCCAACATCCAGAAGTGCCCCACCCCCTAACTCCAATCGATCCTTAGCTCCGTTTGGTGGCCTGCGAAAAGAAAAATTTGCTCGAACCCATTTGACTTCACCAATATCCCCTCGATTGATCATTTTCCGCAATTCCACAACTGCTGGAAAGAACCTTGTCCCAGTTGCTTCCATTAGGAATAATCCTGTAGTCCTTGCCTTGGCAACCAGTTCCCTGGAGTGAACCAACTTGGTAGTCAGTGGTTTCTCACACAGAATATGTTTCCCAGCTTCCATAGCCTCCAGCACTTCGCTGTAATGGGCTACATGAAGTGTACCAATGTAGACAACATCCACTTCGCTGTCTTTTAAAACTTCTCTGTGGTTGCCATACCAGCGCCGGATGGAATGGGCCCTAGCGAAATCATGGGCACCTTTAGATGAAATATTGTCTCCCACCGCTACCACCTGATGCTCTCTGGGCGGTAGAGTAGCTAGAGCCAGAACAAAATCGTGGGAGATTTTTCCAGCGCCTAAAATACCCCATCTCAGAGCCATTCATAAAACGGTAGACAGTGGACTTGACGTAAAACCGTGAGAAATGATTAAAACTACAAGTACTGTTGTACGCACCGCACCATAATAAACCGGCTAGCTAGTGATCGTAGAAAATTGTTGTATTGGGAAGGCTTTTCATTTTTAGTACTTTTACAGCAATACAACCTGGACTTTAAGTTTCAAGCAAATAAGATTAGTTGACTTCCTTTTCTGAAAATGTTTTTGTTTTACAAGGTTTGTCAAAGTGGAAACTCAACTGAATGAATAATACATGTCTTCTTGAAAAGTCATAAGTTGATTTTTGTTTCGTATAGACGGCCATTATACATTAGCAAGAATGAGTGAATTGTATACCACCACATTAACAGGCACTGGAAGTTTATGAAGTGCCAGGGTGATCTCTTCCTGGATTTTTCACTTGTAAGGATTGTTCTTACTTGTCATGAAGGGGTTAACTTTTGTACATGTATCTTGTAAGGCTTGATGTTTACTATTGTAAAACCACATGGCAGTCTTGCAGGGCTGGCTGGAGTACTTTAATTAAAAGACAGAACACAGGATCTCAGCTCTGTTCATTCGTTGTTTGATGCATTATTATTAGGATGATTTATCACTTCATACAATTCCTTTCTCAGCCTTCTTTTACTCTCTGTGAAAGAGAGAGTACACCTAATTATTAGAATGATAATGGTAAGTAAATAATTAATGTATTTGGTTATATGTAGCTGCATAATATAGAACTATCCATACATAGTTATGCTTCTGTATCTCGTACTGTATTGCAGAAGCCACGTAGATTATGTTTGACTTTAAAATCACATAAGTCTATAATTGTATTTTGGGTGGTTTTGGGGAAGGTTTCCATCCTTTGCATCATCCTATAATGAAACCTGCCTCATGAAGCTCATCAACTTTCATTGATCTATGTTGACAGTTGTGTGGCTTCCTTATAAAGTTGTGAAGCCCTAAAAGCTTGCAGCTCTGTCTAGCCTAAACGTGAGTTATGATTATTCACTCTCCATTAATTTTTGGTATTCATGATCATTGAACTCTTTGGATTCATATCAGATATGTTCATAAAGTAAAGTCTGTCAAGTATAGCACATATAGCTAGGCTGTGGGTTTTTTGCTGGGGCCGTGAGGTAGAGCTGGTAAGGGGTCTTCTAACTCTTTGGCTGCCTGTGTGCCAGGTAGATTCGCTGCCACCAGATTTTTCACCGCTCTATAGGGTTGCTATCGGGCCAGGGAATAACATCTTACTTAACCCTTACCTGAGTAGCTATCCCAGAGACCAGACCTTTAGGTCTTACACTAATATCTGATTTGAGGAAAGAACTGACGTAATGATGCATAGCCAGATAGTCTATAAGAAGCTGACCCATGCACAAACACAATGATGCACACATCCGGACACACCCGGGGGCACAACTCCGACAAAAATAATATATACTCCTTACTAAACTAGCTAGCTATGTGAAACCATAATAACTGATGATATGTGCATACGTACATCTATACAATGAAGAAACAGACATCTATTAGTTCAGTCTATGTCTTGATCTTCTTCTCTTCTGTGGAGATCAGTCCCACACAGGCAGCTCACAAACACTGCACAACTCAAACAGAGAACCTCGATATATATATATATAGTAGCCATTCAAAACAATATTTTTAACTAAAAAGGTTCTGCTTTAAGCCTCTTAGCTATATTATTATCATGCTACAAATTTAAAAGTGTGCTATCCAATAATTGATTCAATAGCTACAAGCACTATTATGGCAGGTTAAAATTAGGAATAGCTACCAATAACACCCTAAGATTTCTTCCAAAGAATGATTCAATTACTACAGTTTTGGATTTATAAGGCAGGCAATGAAAGTTTAGATGGATTAAGAATTCAGATGCTAAACAAGTTTCACACAACATTCTCACCTATAATATATAACCACCCTCCTCACTCTCTTTCTTCTTATGTCTTCTCCCATCCCTCCCTCTCACGTCGTTTTTAACCATTAGCTACATACACACATTCTTCAATACAGGTGTTCAGGCCACACCCTGAATGATGACTGTCTGGTTATGACTATTCTTATTTGTATGCCCCTTCCTTTGTTTTCATCACCCCTTTATTATATCACTTCACACTCATTGACTATCAGACTAAAACTTATTCACACATGGGCCCATAGCCTGGCCTATAAATGGGTCAGGTTAGGGCCCTCAGTTCAGTTGCTGTTACTATTGTTGTTCTACTTGCTACTACTTACATAGCTATCTTAGTGCATTTTCCTGTGCCTAACCTCTCTATTTATTGTTCACTCTAAGCATGTCTAATCAACAGGACAGTTTTATTATTGCATAGTTAGTGCTACAGACTTACTTCATAGGTCATACATTATTTTTAGAATTAATGTTAAACTGGAATAGTTGCAAGATTATTGTAACCCAACAAAAGAATATTTTCTCTGTGAATATCTCTATCAGTGATGACATTTAAGCATTGTTCTGGGATATGTTTATGTAAAAGAGGCTAATCTTCTGGGAAACCATTATAACCACTTAATTAAAGCATCATGTATATTCTAGTTTCACAAAATCTTTATTTTATTTATTATAGTGTGGGGACCATACCCCATCACAGCAATAACTAATTGTCAGTTATTTAGTCTGTAACTATGTGTTTGTATATTAGTTTCAGTAGTTGTTTGCAGTTGAAAATGTTGCTAGCTAGGTTACTTGGTACAATCATTACGTTTGTATGAATGTTTGTTCTTTCCTTTAGATTAGTCAGTTTATAATTTCATTCCTTCATTGTGATAGATGTTTCCCCTTTCTTTGTGATCCCAATGGCAGTCTATAAGAGGGCTGACCAGGGACAGTCATATAGACTTAGACTCCCTCTCCATTACCTTTGTACTTCAATTTTAAGAATGATTTAAATTTAAACCCGCTTCACTAACAGAAAGTTAAATTAGTTGTTGAGTGGACCTAGCCAAGAAGCAGAAGGCCTGACATATGGACACTAAATGGGTAGTATGTAATGAAAACCGACACTTATCACACGAGATTTTGTTTTTGAATAAGAAAAATTACAGGAATTTTGGTAGAAGAATAGAGTTGCCATTGTTTATCTATTTTATACCATAGTTACCTTTTTGAACAGAGTAAACGACCAAATATTTATGTAATAGTTAAACTATGTATTCTAAGGATTAGTCCCAAGAGTTGCCATAGTTACCTTTTTGAACAAAGTAATTGACCAAATAAAAAGAGAGGATATTGTTGTTTTGAGAGGAAAATATGCTCAGTTAATGCAGCGAAGGTCCTTCCAAAACACCAACAAGATAAGTGCATGTCATTCCCTTTCTGCAGCCTTCAAACAAAAACAGTAGCTAGTAATTGAACAATGATATCTGATGACTGGGTAAGGCTTTATACTCTAGTGCGGTATGGAGTAACCACTCGCGAAAGAAAGCTTCATACAAGTAAAATAACAAAAAAAACAAAAAAACTAAAAAAACAACAACAAAAAAACAAACAACACTAGATTTTATTTGTAGCTAAAGAAAACATGATACACCACTTTATACCATAATTATTAATTATGCATCTCACTCTATTTTGTAGACAAAAAAAATTCTGTGTGCAAATTAAAACACTCTTATTGGTACAATAATATTTTTTCCGGAGGCGATTGGAGGGAAATAACAACAGAGGAATAACTTTTTTTTATCGTTACCACAGCAACTATGGTATAATATTTCTTAAGAACATAAGTAAAATTGAATTTTAAGACACACTGCTTATCTCAAAACTGCATGGTGTTATTAAATGTATTCAGCATTAAATATTAATAACAAAGTAGTACAATTAGCTATACACTTACTGACTATACACTTATACTGACTGTGAAATTGTGAAATGAAAAAATATATATATATTAGGCTCTGAAGATTCAAAACAGCATAAAAGTCAACAGCAACTACAGTGAAAGAAGAACACTAATGAAGCTACTTTAATAATTCTAAATACTATGGAGACAACTAATGTATACAAAATTGAAGTGGAAGCTATAATATGATGCTAAAACTACAAAGACAATAATACTATTTACAATACTTAAATGAAACAAACGATAATAGTTTCTAGTATACTACAAAATGAACTACATGTAGAAAACACAAAACTAGCTATGAACGTGACTAAAGTGTATCTCATGTGTAGAGTGTTGTTCAGTTCAGTCTTTTTCCTGTGGATTAAAAGCATTATTTCACTACATTAATTAATAACAAAATATAACATATTAAACTATTACATATTAAATAGTTTAATATTATGTATTAAATTATTACATATTAAACAATTAACAAAATCACAAAGGATATGTACTTCACATTTAGTGAAATAAAAATTGTTTACACCGGAGAGTATTTCACTCGTTTGACCATAAAAATTTAGATAAGTGTATATATATATAATTTTTTATTACTACTTCCGAATATTACATTGCTTGTCAAAATTCAAATAATAAATTTGGACCATTTTTTGCCTGAGCGCTTATATCAGTTGGTATATCTAGGCCACGAAATAGAAGGACAAAAGTGGGGGTAGGGGACTCTCTTAGTTTACTAGAGAAATTCTGCTGACTAGCTATTAACTATGAGTATACATACATCCAGATCTTATTCCGGTTGAGTATTAAATTGTCGATTGCTAAATAGTTGCTTTTGGGCCGGTAAAAATGAAATGGCTAGCCTTAAGATACAGACCTAAATGCTTGAATGTTAGTTTACTGTTTCAACCACCTAATAATGCATACTGGATAATGAGAGTCACTGAAAGATGGCAAAATGTCTCTTCAATGCTGTTATTTGGAAACTACAGTTTGACTATCTTGAGTTCGACTGCTCAACTACACTTAGGGCACATAGATCATCTAAAACACTATGCTGTTAAAGTGCAAGTATGGTGGGTTAGAATAAAGGTAGTTCTAAATAATATTGTACTTTGTGAGCACTATTAACTTTTGTTTAGTTAGAGTAGTGCTTGGGATGGCATGGATAACACGTCAAGATAGTGCTCTCAATAGTGCAATGGTGGTGACTTAAATGCAGTACAATTAGCACATAATGTAATGTAACAGTCTGCATCAATTTTAAAAAAATTGACAGAGAAAAATCAACAATAAACAAAAACAAAAACAAAAACAAAAAACAACTAAAACAGAGTTCATGAATCTATCAAAATTTTCCAGTATTTTATCTTCATTATGATGTTACTGTAGTGATGACACATTGTTTGCCAATACTTAGGTAAAATAAAGCAGTCAGATGAAGCTTGAAAGAGTACAAGTTAAACATCAGTCTTGTGAGCATGAAGAAAAACTAAAATCTTTACTAATGGCACAAAACTAAAGAAACTGCTAGAATCATAGTAAAATAAGAATGGGTTGTACTAAGCTGCAATGGGGTTGGTACCAAACACGTTATTACAATTTCCATGTGGTAGACCTGAAAGTGTCTTGTTCGCTTCTCTTACTCACCAAATATTTTAAAAAAAATACTATAAACATTAAAGATAATACATATTCTATTGTTAAAGGCTGTGTTAATTGAGAAATATGTTTCCTAAGCTCTACATCATGGTTGTGAAAAATATTGAGCATTTAGTAGTTCAAGAATCATGGCATAATGAGATATTTATAAAATTCTATACAAACTCAAATTGTTAAGACTTTAGAGTTATTAATGCAAATATGTACGTGCATTTATTTAGCAGGGGAAAATTATGACTCACATTTAGAAAAAGAGAGAGCATTTCTTGGTGATGATAAGACCGTATTTCCAGTCTTCCTGCTGTGGTGGAATACAAAGAGCAATTATATAACATATTGTCAAAGATGCAGGATATATAGAGTAAGGGACCGAAGGGTGTTCAGAATAAAAGTTTGGATTATCAAGTATACATTTTTAGGGGAATGTTATTAAAATATTTCAGGAGTCATAATAAGTATATGACTGTAAACAAAGTCTTATTACACAGACTTACAAAACAGTCATTGTAATAAATTTTACATTAATAGCTAGTGTTACAGTAGTATCCTTGAGCTGCTGCTTGCTAAGTGTCGCTTGTTGGTTGTCAAGAGCCATTGGTAACCAGAATGGCTTAATATTAATACTAAGGAAGCTACCAGTACTCAGAGGAAGCTGAGGTTAGTATGTAATTCCATATTGGTTAGCTAAAACTACAAAAATAACACAGGCCTATTTTTTTTTGTAGCTGAGAGCTTGTTCAAGAATTACTGGTAATTGAGGTAGTCAGAATGATTTAAATTTGGGTGACTTTGAATTTGGTGAGGATGATACGTTCAAGGTAGTCCTGGTTGAAAGGTGAGTGGACTGAGAAGGCTGCATAGTGTAGGCACTACAAAAGTTACCAATACTCAGCTAAGAGAGTAATTTCTATACTTGCTTGCTAAAGTTAATGGTGAACTGCTATTATAGTGTTTTTGCATGCATGAACTAAGCTAAAATAAATTATGTAACAATACTGTGGTTTTGTTTCCTAACTAGGCAGGCTCGCTCGATATTATTTTGTGCTCAAGCACACAACTAGTCCTAATTTGTTGTGTTTTGTTCAGTTCTTTATACCCAAAAATTTTCATTCATCACTGAAATCTACTTTCTCTCTGATATCAGTGTAATTTTTTTTAAACTGCCTAACAAAATCCACTTTGCAGTAAAAGGCCTACACTTATGATAAAGACGTCCTGTTCAATTTTTAAACAATATTTGAGTGCAACACAGTATTAAGTAACCAACAAGTGTCCTTAAAATACAACACTTTCTCATATTTAGTGCGGCATTGAAAGTGGATAGCTACACTTCAAAGAAGGCTTCAAACAAATTATTTTATCACAAAGTGACTATTTTGAGTTAATAACCTGCTAGTTAGTTTAAAAAAATGACTATGGCTTCAATTTTCCATTAAATAGTAAATGTTCTTTGATTTTATTGTGTAGCTAAAGACTACTAGACTTGGGCTTTATAAACAAGGGTTAGTAACTGTAGAATTCATGGGTTTAATATTCTTTAATAAGATGTGCTAATTGTTTATAGTGTGGGTCTGGCCTCCGAGAAGAAAGTAAAGAAGTAGAGAAAGAGATGAAGAAAGAAGAAAGATTATTAGAACTGAACTGGGAAGATAGTCAGCTGTCATTGTTTTGTTATTGTGCATGCATGCCCTTATATGTATTATTTTTTATAAACACTTAGTTAGCTAGTTGTTAGGTGTCACGTTTCTGATGTGAATGATTTCGTGTTCGTATAGTTTGTGCCCCGGCATGTTGGCCGTATGTATGCATCTTTTCGTGTTAGTGCACATGCGTGCTTGAACAATAAATAAACAAGCCACGCACGCGCCAAGTCAGTCCAGTTTGATTTCATGAAATATAGAAATAAAACTGTCCTCTTGATCAGCGATTGCGAACACGAGCTCCGGTGACCCTAGCGCCATAAAGGGACCGGATAACTTGAGAAGCAAGAGCAGCCATCTGGATTCTGGTGGCAGCATACCCACTGGCTGACAGCCGAGGAAGCTTAACCGCCACCTCAGCCGATTACTTATTCCCCCCACATATAGGTATATACATACATACTATTAACCTATGAAGTAGTTCTAAGCTTTTGCTTGCCATTATTTAGATTTAAGAGTAGGCCTTTACTCAAAGATATGACTGTTAGAACTCCAAATAGTTAAGTTAACAAAATAATCTAGCATGCACAATTTAAAATTTAGAGACCAAAAAGAGAAGTTCTGACATGTGGCTTAGCAGTATGAATTTTGGAATATTTTTTTAGGTAAGTTAAAAAGGGGAACAAACCCTTGAATTTCCCGGATGTGTATATATATATTATAATATATGATATTGACTCACTACTAGAATCCAGATTATTTTCATCAGGTGAAGTTTCTGCACCATTCGGAGTTGGTATGTTTATTGGAGCTGGTACATTATTTATAGCTGGTATAATATTCTGAGTTGGTCCAGGTCCTTCGCTTGCCTCTATTGTCAATACAATATACCATGTAATGCTATATCATTTTTGTCAATTTTCATAATCTGAGCACTATTACCTCTTCCCATCTTATTTCACTTTTGTAAATCAGTAAAAATTAGCATTATATAACCTACTTACCTGCAGCAGCTGCTTTTCTTATTTCATCCTCTAATCCCATTTTACTCATTCTCATTACCAAATTCTTCAAATTTATATCTTTGATCACTTGTTCCAATGGCTCTTTAGCCTTAATTTTAGGTTGTGCAAATTTTTTACCTAAAAACATTTGTATAATAATAATTGTTGATAAAGAGTGAGGTAGAAGCAAGTACAAAAATATAAAGTAAAAAATTCAGAATAATAAATTATGTACATGAGATGAGAAATTTCAATCTTGCAATCTTGAATCAACTTCGAATATGTTTATGTGAGACCATATATATTATAATACACTATATTTCTGAATGTATCTATCAAGGTTGGATCTAGAGTTTAGAAAGAAGGGAGCTAAAGGATTATTTAGCAAAGTCACTGGGTTGGAAAATGTCTGGGAAGAAATCTGCCAAACTCTTCATGGCTACTACCTCTGCTATGAACTCTGCTTTATGTTGAACTTAGTAATCTTCACAAAAGCTTACTTTACAATTATTACAACAATATAGTAAATAATTCAAATAGAAACCCCAATAAATTGTAGTAAATTCTGCTGCTTCAAATGTATGGTATAATACAATATTGGTAAATCATTTGAGCTGTTATGTCACTTTGACCTAGTACATCACATTATATTTCAGAAGGCTCAGTCTCACATATCAACGTGTTTGGCCAGTTTTCCTACTCGAACAGCTAATTATTTGTCGCTTAATTGGAATAATTTAACTTTACATACCGTCCGCCCCGCCTATGGGCGTGGCCATCGACGGTATAAGACCGCTCGTGCGCATGCTCTCGTAGGCCTTTTTCTTAGCTCGAACAACGTGGACATCGTCTCTTGCTTGGAGAAGCTATGACTGCTGAAAACAATGAAGTTGTTTCAGTTCTCAGGGAGCTGTCGTCAAAATTTGACTCCCTGAGGCAAGACGTTGACCGCCTGAAAGAGCGGTCGGTAGTGGATGACACGGAGAGGCACCACAGGTCGAGGTCGCCCTCCACGCGTTCCCTGTCTCGGAGCAGGCAGGAGAGAAGGGACCCCAGCCCCTCCAGATCTCGGAGCAGGTCAGGAAGGAGGGAGCGGCAGCGCCCTCGCCGGAGGCGGGAGAGCGCTGACAGCGAGAACTGGGGCCGTAGGATGGAGCGCCTGTCAGAGGAGGAAGATCGCCTTGGGCCTATCCCTACCTTCCTGGACTCGGACAAAGAGTTAGACCTGGTGGAGGTCTCTGAGGCCACTGCGGAGCTCCTTACCGAGCGGTGCACCCTGGGCCTGAAGAACGACGCTCGCTTGAAGGCGAGGAGGCGTTACCCGCTTCCAAAGGTGCCGGCCACGAAGACCCCGCAGCTAGATGGCTTCATCAAGAGTGAAGTACCGATGGCCACCAGGAACGCTGACAAGGAACTCGCCAGACTCCAGTCCCTGGTGCTTGACTCTCTGGCGCCCCTTACCCACCTGCTGGAAGCAGAACAAAGGGGAGGACCCCCAACATGGGAGGAGGCCAAGAAGGCTGTCGTTGCCGCCACGGAGTTGGTGAGCAATGCCAGCGCCAAGATTACCCACCTCAGGAGGGAAAAGGTCACAACAGACCTAAACAAGGCGCTGCTTCCAGTGGCCAAGGAGGCAACCAATTTTCAGTCTGCCCCACCCTCATTGTTTGGCACGGAGTTTGCCAAGAAGGCCAAGGACCACGTCGACCAGGTCAAGGCAATGAGGGCGTCTCTCCCCACCAAAGCCAGACACCAGGTCGCCTTTTCGTGGGGGCCCCCCCAGGAGGGGGGGAGGAGGCAAGTTCAGAGGCAGCAACAACAGGCAAGGCGGATCATACCAACAGTTCCAGAGGGGAGGAGCTCGGAGCAGCTACAGGCCCTTCCACAAGGGGTACCGGAAGCCAGAACTTCCCAAGAACTAATGCACCAATCTCATGCCATTCCACCACCATTAGTTTTGACAAAACATTATAAGTCAACTGAAGGGCTGGGGCGTGGTCCCCTTAAAAGCTCCAAAGGCGGTTGCCGGAAGGCTCCAATACCACCTAGCAAATTGGGAAAGGGTCACCAAGGACAGGTGGGTCCTAGATACGGTAAAGGGTTACCTAATAGAATTCACAAACGACCCTTACCAGAGGACGAGACCGCACCCACCACAATACGGGGCGGAGCTCATGGCGCAAATGAGGGTGGAGCTGACAGAGCTACTGCAAAAAGGGGCGGTCGCGCAGATGGAACAGGCCAAGGGAGGCTTTTACTCAACCCTGTTCCTAGTGCCGAAAAAAGACGGCAGACAACGCCCCGTAATAAACCTCAAAGCGCTAAATCAGTACGTCCAGACGTACCACTTCAAGATGGAAGGCTTGCAGACACTAAAGGACCTGTTAAAGCCCGGAGATTGGCTGGCAAAGGTGGATCTAAAGGATGGCTATTTCGCGATCCCTATAAATCCAAGCCACAGGAAGTATCTACGGTTTGTAGTGGACAACCAGACCTACCAGTTCAACTGTCTCCCCTTTGGCCTGGCAGCAGCACCATGGGTCTTCACCAAGACCCTCAAGCCAGTAGCGGCTACGCTGCGCCAGATGGGGGCTCGTCTGGTCTGCTACATAGACGACATACTCCTGCTGGCGGAGACCCAGACAGTGGCGGAGGAGCAGGTAAAGGGGCTGCAATACCTGTTGGAATGTCTCGGCTTTATTGTGCACCCAGACAAATCAATCATGACCCCGGGGCAAGTGATGGAGTTCCTGGGAATGACAGTAGACTCCACAAAGATGGAACTGAGGTTGCCTGCCAAAAAATTAAAAGATATCCGGGCGGAGGCCCGAAAACTGGCCCAGCAGAGGGTAATACCTGTGAGAGCTCTGTCCCGATTAGTTGGGAAGATGAATGCAGCCAGCCATACCATACCACCTGCCCCGCTATTCTTCAGGAACCTACAGATGGCCATGACAGAGGCCCTGAATGCCAGCAATCAGAATTATGAAGGAGAAGTTACGCTGTCTCAGGATTGCCTGGACGAGCTAAGGTGGTGGGACTATCACCTGAGCCAGTGGAACGGGAAGAGCATGCTGCGGAAGGCAGTGGACTTAGTGATAGAATCAGATGCGTCACTGATAGGGTGGGGAGCAGTTTGCAACCACCAACAGACTGGCGGGCCATGGTCAAGGGAGGAGCAGAACCTGCACATAAATTGCCTGGAGTTGCTGGCAGCAACATTGGCATTAAAATCATTCACAAAGGGACAGACGGGCCTGTCAGTACTCTTGAAGATGGACAATACCACGGCAGTGGCTTATGTCAACAACCAGGGAGGTACAGTCTCCAGGGAGCTGGTGAGACTGTCCAAGGAGCTGTGGACATGGTGTCTGCAGAGGAATATCACTATCAAGGCACAACACCTCCCAGGTCGTTTGAACCAAGTGGCTGACTCGGAGTCTCGAACCATGCTAGACCGGTCGAACTGGAAACTCGACTCACGAGTCTTTCAACAAATCCATCAACTCTGGGGCCCAATGGAGGTGGATTTGTTTGCCTCCAGACTGACAACACAGTGCCCAGTCTTTTTCAGTTGGCGGCCAGATCCATATGCAGCAGCAACAGATGCCTTCCTCCAAGTCTGGACGGGGCTCAAGGCATATGCAAATCCGCCATGGAATTTGGTGGGACGAGTGGCAGCACAGGCTCAGGCTCAGCAAGCCTCGCTGGTGCTAGTAGCACCAGTGTGGAGGACCCAGCCTTGGTACCCAATTCTACTGGAGATGCTGGTAGATGCCCCACACCTGATTCCCCCACAGAGACAAGCAACAAGTCGCTCACAGATGAGAACTCCTCAGCTAGCCGCTTGGCCCATATCCGGGAAAAATGCAGAGATCACAAGCTTTCGGAGAAAGCTAGCTCGCTCATCCTTGGCTCGTGGAGGGAAAAAACAAATAAATCCTACAACTCACTCTTTGGGAGATGGCATAGCTGGTGTAGTAGACGGGGTACCAATCCATTTTCAGGCCCTGTAACAGACGTTGCCAATTTCCTGGCAGAGCTATTTACTGAAGGATATAAATATAACTCACTCAATGCCTACCGGTCAGCCATCTCATCGGCGCATGAGAAGGTGGAAGGGTACGAGGTAGGACATCACCCACTAATCACTAGGCTAATTAAGGGGGTATTTAACACTAGACCACCCTTACCTAAATACACTAGTACATGGAATGTGCAGACAGTGCTGGATCATATTACAAGCAGGGGTGCTAACAATGGCTTATGTTTGAAAGAGCTCACATTTAAAACAGTTATGCTCCTATCCCTTACCAGACCAACAAGATCGGCTGATCTAGCCCAGCTTGAAGTGGGGGCCATGCACCCTCACCCGGATGGAGTAAGCTTTACGCCTACACACCTGTCAAAACAATCCAGACAGGGTAGACCCCTTCAAGACTTCTTCTTCCCATCCTTCAAACAAAATCTACTGCTGTGCCCGGCGACAACACTGCAGGCTTACCTAGAAAGAACGAAGAACTGCAGGGGACAGGTCACAAAGGTGCTGATTGGCACAATCAAGCCACATAAAGCAGTGGCACCTAGTACCATTGCAAGGTGGCTAAAAACCATGCTAGAGTGCGCAGGCATTGACACAAATATTTTTAGCGGCCACTCCATAAGAGGAGCGGCTTCGAGCATGGCCTCGAAGGGTGGGGTCACTACAGGTGACATTCTTAAGGCAGCAGACTGGAGCTCGGAGTCAGTCTTCCAGAAATTCTATCACAAGTCACAACAGAACCCACACTTTGGTAGAACGGTGCTGTCATCAGCAGGCGAGCCTTCGGAGTGAGGTAGCTACAAACAACACGTTGATATGTGAGACTGAGCCTTCTGAAATATAATTCTAGAATGGCTCAGGCCACGAAGTGGCTGCCAGCTATTCTGGATTATATGAAGAAGGTGAAGTTGAACATATCAACTTCCCGCCCACCCGCCCTGGATGGGGTATGCAATAATCAAGGGTCAAGGCAAAAAAAAAAAAAAAAAATAATTAATTAAAAAAAAAAAAAAGAAGTAATAATAATCATAAAATAATGAGGGTAGCTGGGACGAGCTAATCAAAGGCCGACGAGAGCATGCGCACGAGCGGTCTTATACCGTCGATGGCCACGCCCATAGGCGGGGCGGACGGTATGTAAAGTTAAATTATTCCAATTAAGCGACAAATAATTAGCTGTTCGAGTAGGAAAACTGGCCAAACACGTTGATATGTGAGACTTCACCTTCTTCATATAATCCAGAATAGCTGGCAGCCACTTTGTGGCCTGAATTAAGCTGGTAAACCATTCACCTTGAAGATAATGCCAATGTATAATACAGTAAATCATGTTATCTGGGTAGCTTGGGTCAGAGGGGTGCCCGTAACTAAGATTTGCCTGTATCTTAGATCAATCTTATATGGAACAGTTTTTAAGGGAAAAAAGTTTTATGTTTATAGGAATCATAATTTCAAGCAACATACTATTATGAGTGTTCAACTGTTTTAAAATAAGATGTAATTTTTTTTTGTTTCAGTGCTTCTGTTCGTTTTATAGCAGCCTTATCCCTCCATTTTTGTACCTCTTCTTGATAGATTCTAATATCCCCTGATCCTCCATTGGTTGGATCAAGGATGTTGTATTGGGGGGTAAAAATTTACTCTCGACTTTTCCATCATGTGATTTTAGAGAGGAAACTGAAGGGTGGGATAGAGTATTGTCCAACACTAATAAAATTGTATATTCAATTGCATTATCTTGGCATTATTTTCTTACATGTGGTACAAACATTATCTTGAAACCATTTTTGAAAAATAGTTGAGTTCATCCAAGATTTTTTTGTGCAAAATATTTAACTGTTAGGGCATCCATGTTTACATTTTTAAATCAGCGTGGTCTAGCACTCTTATGGATGAAGATCTGCAAGTTCCACTCACATTGGCACAAGCCATAAGTGTAACTCTATCTTTAGGTTAAAAAAATTTTTTTTGCATGTTTTCCCCATTGTGAATTAAGCTCTTAGATGGCATCAATTTCCACCAGAGACCCGATTCGTCTGCATTAAAAACTTGGTTAGGAGTGTATCCTTCATGCTCCATATACTCTAAAAGATCTTTGCTAAACTAACACTTGAAGCATCTGCTGATAAGGATTTCCCTTGCAAAGAAATTGACTTTATACCATGTCTTGATAAGAACTTGGTCAGCCATCCTGTAGTTGCTTTAAACTGTTCATCAATCCCTCAAAATTGGTCCAGTAATTGGAAAACTTCTAGAGCATTGCTGCATAAACCATTCATAGCAACCTTGGTCCACCTTAGCAAAAACAGCTTCTCTAACTATGCATTTTTTCTTCATAACTGAAGAACATTCACTAGCACTTACACAATCTTCAATTTTCACTCTATCCTTCCATATGTCTCCAATGGTAGATTTTGGAATACTGTTGAGAGTAGAAACTATAGCCGTTGTGACTTTTTTTTTTTTTTTAACTCTTTGATAATGTCCAACTTTTTTGCTAATGTAAGCTGCTGCACACAAGAAGCCATAGTAGCGGTCCTCGAAAACTTCCAGGTGGGGTGTCAGCAACCTAAAGCCTTCTAATGAGGGCACACTGGGAATCGCGAAAAACGCAAATAATGCTTGCCAAATTGCCCGGTAGACAGACGTGCCCGTATCTTGGACAGCCAGATAACAGATGATTTACTGTATTATAAAATACTATATTCATTATATATTATATTTATAAAAACATTTCATCGATAGATTTCTTATTCTTCTGACCACTACTACCTCTGACCATATTGAATAAAAAAATTGGTTTCAAATATACACTATTTTACATGATCACTAATAATATGCTTACCAACATCAAGTGTCTTCCTTATGCCATTGGCTAATTCCACATATCCGATGTTATCCAGTGCCACTAATAACTTGCTCCAATTTGCATCTTTATCATTCCTTACCCATCCATTTATCATCTCATTCCTGGCCTCTTCAACATTGCCGCCATGAAGATGTCTAATTTCTTCAAGTTGATGTTCTGGCTGTCCTAGCTGCTGTCCCAATGGATCCCACTCTTTCACACTCACAATTTTAGCCTTGACATTTTCTGGCATAAATTTTGTACCTGAAGACATATGTATTGTAACTAGTGATGTGCTTCAGCTTAAATGGTGAGCGAGCTATTGTGCTCAAGTAATTCTAACAACAAAGTAACTTTTCTAAAATCAGATAGGAGTTTATTTTTTGTTACAAGTGGTGTATGTCAAAATAACAAAAAGGCTACATTTACTTAGTTTGCCTAAACTTAACATTTACCTCTTATTCAGTTTTACAAGCAAATATGGAATTACTTTTTTTTCGGTGTAGTGGTAACTTCTGCAGTTAGAAGTCAATGAAATGACTGGTAGCTTCTGATAAAACCACTCAGCTACTAACTAGTAATTTTAAAAACTATATTTGGTAAAGGGTTTTAAATGGCTTAGTAACCATTCACTGCAACTTTTTGTGACTTGAAAAAAAAAACAATTCTAAGAAATTATCCACAGTTTTGAGACCAACCACGCTCATTCACTGGAAATACCAACACAAACTTAATAGTATGATATAATATTCTCTTCGTGCTTGACTAACGGACGAATTAAATACAACGAAGGATGTATAGCTATGACCAACCGCGCATTAACCAAGATAACATTTCAGTGCCACAAAATCCAATAAAAAATTGTACATTAATACTAGTGATGTACTTGAGTACAAATGGCGAGCGAGCCTATAACTACACCATTGTTAAACAATTGATTTTAACTTCTAACACTCGAGCTACTAAAAAAAAAAGGTTGAGTTTTTAAATTACGTATAATATATGGTAAAGGGGATTCAATGCCATAGTAACCACGTCCCACAACTGTTTGAATGGAAAAAACAAAACAAAAACAAAACAAAACTAAAACAAGTAACGTTGTTTACATGTCTTCTTTGTGATATTCTTTAGTGCTAAGTAGTAGTTGTAACGCACAATACGTTCACACAACTGAATATACCTACACAAGACTTAACTTCATGGTAACTGTAGTGGATAAAGAATTTTCAAGTAAATACTGTTGCATATGGTTTATAACTGTGACAAATAGCGCAGTAACTTACCACCACCCATAACTCGAATAGAAATGGAACTCTGGTAAGTTTTTGAGATTTAACTGCACCCGTACAATAAAGCGGTAAACAATTCAATTTCTAGAATGATATGGATAATAATCGATAAACCAGAGGATTCTGTTTAGTGAAGTTTGGGATGAGATGGTCAAAGTACAAAATGACTTACATAGGTCCCCACATATATATATACACTAGTGTTGTGCTTGAGCACAAATATTGAGTGAGCCTAGTTAGGTTACATAAAACTACAGTATTGTTACATAATTGGCCAAAGTTATTTTTGTAATTTTATCTAACCAATATTGAATAACTGAATTACGTACTTACCTCAGCTCCCCCAAGTAGTGGTAGCTTCCACAGTATAATATTAAGCCATTCTGACTACCAGTGGCTCTCGACAACCAACAAGTGGCACTTAAGCAGCCCAAAAAACGACGAAGTTTTAAAAATTATATGTCTGGTAAAGAGTCTTCAATGCCATAGTAGCAGGTCGAACCAACATTTTGGGAATTAAAAAATACGCATTTTGCAAGAATTATCCCACAATTTGGAACCTAAGACTCATTTAATGCTGTAGTATCAGAGGAAACTGGTGTCAAACCTACATCGCCATATTTAAGGAGAAAAGGGAACCCCCATGTGCTTTTAAGGAGCATACATACCATCCATACATACATATAACATACGCGATTTTCAATTATTCACCCCTAATAGTATCTCGCTCGCTTCACTTGCTCGATAACAAATATCCCTAATTTTCAATTTGACACCACTGTATAGTGTCTCACTCGCTTCGTTCACTTGCCAAATATATGTGATAGAACAGTACATTAGCCATGCTCTGGATGCCTTAGCTAAGATTTAGCATTCTTTGTTCAGGGGAAAAACAATTTTCCCACATTATATGATCCTTGAGCGCCTATAGGCACTTATGGCGGTGATGAATGGGTTATGATATTTTTGGAATATCTTGATGATTTTTTTTTGCATTCGGTGCCTTCAGGAAATATACTACATGGTCAGACATTTTTATGTATTTGTGTAGAAGACATGATTTCAATTGCAAATTTGCATGATTTTCTGCCTACGAACGGCATGGTGAAGTTTTATACACTTGATATTTGTTGGCTACAATTTCCTCACCATAGTTTCATAATACAAATTTCCTGCACTCATATTTAGAACGCTAAACCTTTCTCCACTTAAAATACTAGGATATTAAAGTGTATTACATTTAAAATTGTTAAGGCTAAAATTTACCACACTTTGACTGATATAACCTTCATGTGCTTATTTGTATTTTTAGCTATCTTGTAACTAAAACTTTCCAAAAATTCTAGCCTGTTTATTCTACTCGTATTTACTTCGGAGGATAGGAATAAGAAATACATAAATAACATAACTTTATTATCAGCTTACCAGTATCAACGGTCATACTTATGTCATTGATTAAGTCTTCATAATTATCCATTTTATCCAGTGCCAATAATAGTTTATTCCAGCTTGCATCTTTATCATTTTTTATCCATTCATCTATCATTATATCTCTGGCCTTTGTAACATTTTCACCACATTCATTTTTAATTTTTTTAAGTTCTTGCTCTGACTGTCCCAGCTGCCGTCCCAATATGTCCCACTCCTTGACAATAAAAATTTCTTCTTGAACATTATTTGGAGTAAAATTTTTACCTAAAAACATTAATAAGAAAAAAATATAAAAGAGTAAACAACAAAAAGAGTAAATATTTAGAATAATTAAATCAGCATTGACCTTACTAATGATTGACTATAATTAATACTAAAAGTGTATATTAATTTATTTAATATGTACACAAATAATATATTATATAGTACTTAGTACATGAGTCAGAGTGTGATTATGGCAAAATATTTCACGAGCAGGCTAATTTATTATATCTTGTCTTATCACTCTCGAAAGTGCAATAAGTAGGTAAGCTACATCAGAGGAAGGTAGCTGTATTAACCAAGGAATTAGGTGAGCTAGGGCCAGTTGTTAAAACTACTAGAGTAACGAAGCACCAAAGGTGCAACCCTCAACGCTACTGAACACTACCTAGCCATTACAATATAATCTCAGACCAAAAGAACAAGCAATCTATTAGCTATTTTAATCAGGCATCAAATAGCTCGAGCAATGAAAATGGTACGTGGAAAATTGTCTCATAAGAGAAGAAGCTAAACAGGCCAGAAACACTCACCAGTATACATTTTCAATACAAAACTTCACTTCCTTCAACTCCGTTAACTTCCTTGAGCATGCCCATAAAGTCAACTATACCACGGGCTGCAAGAAATTATTTGCTCACCTGATTATGACGTGATGCTAGGTAACATTGCCCACAAAAGCTGGTACGTATGTGGAGTTGAAAGCTTCGCGCTTTCTTAACAATTAATGGTTAATTGTCAGTAATCTCCAAAGTCAGAGTGTGCCAGACAGACAGACGAACGGATTACTATAACCCTATTGCACATGTGCGATGAGGGTTCATGAAAGCTAATCACCTGTACAAAATCCTGTGTGCCTATGAATTCCAGAAAAAACTATTATGCAACAAAATTACAGAATTACTGTCGGAAACGTTAAGTTATAATTCCCATGTAATCACATCAGGTGCACAAAAAGTAAAAATTAGTTGTTCAAACAAATCTAACCTAAATTCTAAATTCGATGATTCTTTTTTTTTTCTTGACTATAAATGTTTAGTACATACACACTCTGACTTGTTTTTTTTAACCTCCTTCCAACTTAATAGTAGGACGTACTTTGATCACTCATAACAACCCCTACCATTAATTTCTGATAATCAGGCAATCATTGAGGACAATTGGTTTGAATGCATGGCATGTGTTTCACTGTAAGTTGCGGTGTTCATCTCCACTTCTCAGTGTAAAATACAGTTCAGTCATGAAAACCATTAGATTGTGGAGTGCTTGGGGGCTATGGTTATTTAGAATTTGTTTTTCCCTAAGCCGTTCCTCCTCTTGTGTTGACAAGGGCTCTGCCTGTTTCTAAGTATATTCCATTCCTTTAGATTGGAGACACTTTATCTCTGCATTCTTGCTATGAAGCCAGAATATTCTGCATCCTTGTAAAAGTCAGTGCCCAGGCTTAGAAATGCATACGTGCCACATAATGCCATTCACTGTATGGTATAATGTGTGTGGAGGATAGTCATTGCCATTAATCTTCCTCACTTCCAAAATAAACTTGGTCATTCGCAGTGCCTGATTAATCTTGTCAACTCAGTTGATTGTGGTACATCAAAACCTTGTTTTTTTTTTCATTATCCCTCCAAGAATTCCAAATAATCAGTGTCTTGACAAGTTTTCTTTGGTATGTCCTTCATATGAGTTTAAATTTTTTCACTATCTGGTATATAGGTTACCAAGCCTAGATTCAGAAGCTAAGCTAATCTGGAGAGCTGACTGTGAGGAGTTAGACTGGAGAGCTGACTGTGAGGAGCCAGACTGGAGAGCTGACTGTGAGGAGCTAGACTGGAGAGCTGACTGTGAGGAGCTAGACTGGAGAGCTGACTGTGTGGAGCCAGACTGGAGAGCTGACTGTGAGGAGCTAGACTGGAGAGCCGACTGTGAGGAGCCAGACTGGAGAGCCGACTGTGAGGAGCTAGACTGGAGAGCCGACTGTGAGGAGCCAGACTGGAGAGCCGACTGTGAGGAGCTAGACTGGAGAGCTGACTGTGAGGAGCTAGACTGGAGAGCTGACTTTGAGGAGCTAGACTGGAGAGCTGACTGTGAGGAGCTAGACTGGAGAGCTGACTTTGAGGAGCTAGACTGGGGAGCTGGCTGTGAGGAGCT
>WLWD01001090.1_pt1 | contig 111192 bp, 94 predicted proteins | sample 6712731 | NCBI WGS metagenome assembly WLWD01 (sample SAMN12718690, study PRJNA576275) | sponge metagenome | isolation source: marine sponge | host: Mycale hentscheli | place: New Zealand: South Island, Marlborough, Capsize Point | collected 2014-11-01 | reverse complement strand
CGAATGGTACAAACCCCGGAAGCATAGCTACTTCCGTTCAAAAGTTATTAACGGTTTTTACTGCGCCAACTCAACTTGGACATACTATAGTGTGAGTCCAAGCTATATACCGGCTAAACATTCAGCTCCAGCTACACTTCATCTAGTCTTTAAAAAGTGGACAGTAATGCACTTATTGAAATAACTTGCTTATTGTCAGCCATGCTAGTAGTTCAGTGCTTGTTGTCAGCCATGCTAGTAGTTCAGTGCTTATTGTCAGCCATGCTAGTAGTTCAGTGCTTATTGTCAGCCATGCTAGTAGTTCAGTGCTTATTGTCAGCCATGCTAGTAGTTCAGTGCTATTGTCAGCCATGCTAATTAGTTCTTACTTATTTTCAGGCCTGCTATTAGTTCCGTGCTTATTGTCAGCCATGCTAGTAGTTCAGGTGCTTGTTGTCACCATCTAGTAGTGTCAGTGCTTATGTCAGCCATGCTAGTCGTTCATTGGCTTATTGTCAAGCCATGCTATTATTTTTCAGTGCTTATTGTCATCCCTGCAGTAGTTCAGTACTTATGTCAGCCATGCCTAGTAGTTCATTGCTTATTGTCAGCCTGCTAGTAAGTTTCCAGTACTTATGTTCAGCCATGCTAGTAGTTCAGTGCTCTTATTGTCAGCCATGCTAGTAGTTCAGTGCTTATTGTCAGCCATGCTAGTAGTTCAGTGCTTATTGTCAGCCATGCTAGTAGTTCAATGCTTATTGTCAGCCATGCTAGTAGTTCAGTGCTTATTGTCAGCCATGCTAGTAGTTCAGTGCTTATTGTCAGCCATGATAGTAGTTCAGTGCTTATTGTCAGCCATGCTAGTAGTTCAATGCTTGTTGTCAGCCATGCTAGTAGTTCAGTGCTTATTGTCAGCCATGCTAGTAGTTCAGTGCTTATTGTCAGCCATGCTAGTAGTTCAGTGCTTATTGTCAGCCATGCTAGTAGTTCAATGCTTGTTGTCAGCCATGCTAGTAGTTCAGTGCTTATTGTCAGCCATGCTAGTAGTTCAGTGCTTATTGTCAGCCATGCTAGTAGTTCAGTGCTTATTGTCAGCCATGCTAGTAGTTCAGTGCTTGTTGTCAGCCATGCTAGGGTTTCTGCTTATTGTCAGCCATCGAGTAGTTCGGTCTTTTTGTCAGCCATGCTATGTTTCAGTGCTATTGTCAAGCCAATCTAGTTTCATGCTTATGTCAGCCATGCTAGTATTCAGTGCTTGTTGTCAGCCCTGCTAGTATTCAGTGCGTTTTGTCCCATGCTAGTAGTTCATGCGTGTTGTCAGCCAATGCTGTAGTTCCGGGCTTGTTGTCGCCATGCTGTAGTTGCATTGCTTTTTTCACCATTGAGTAGTTCATGCTTGTGTCACCCATGCTAGTATTCTTGCTTTATTGTCCAGCCATGCTAGTAGTCATGCTTATTGTCAGCCTTGCTAGTAGTTCCGTGCTATGCAGCCATGCTATAGTTCAATCTTATTGATCACCGCCATCGCTTAGTAGTTCATTGCTTGTTTGATCAGCCAGACAGAGATCCAATTTCATATGCTTGTTAGTCAGCCACTGCTATAGTTCAGATGCTTGTTCCCCATGCTAGTAGTCAGTGCTTTGTCCACCATGCTAGAGTTAATGCTTGTTTGTCAGCCATGGCTATGTAGTTCAGTGCTTGTTGTCAAGCTGCTAGTGAGTCTCATGCTTGTTGTCAGCCATTCTAGTGTTCATGCTTGTTGTCAGCCATGCTAGTAGTTCAAGCTTATTGTCAGCCTGCTAGTAGTTCCAGTGCTTGTTTTCCCCCATGCGATTAGTTCAGGTGCTTGTTTCAGCCATCTAGTAGTTTCAAGTGCTTATTGTCATCCATCTGTAGTTCAGTGCTTATTGTCAGCCATGCTAGTAGTTCAGTGCTTATTGTCAGCCATGCTAGTAGTTCAGTACTTATTGTCAGCCATGCTAGTAGTTCAGTGCTTATTGTCAGCCATGCTAGTAGTTCAGTACTTATTGTCAGCCATGCTAGTAGTTCAGTGCTTATTGTCAGCCATGCTAGTAGTTCAGTGCTTATTGTCAGCCATGCTAGTAGTTCAGTGCTTATTGTCAGCCATGCTAGTAGTTCAGTGCTTATTGTCAGCCATGCGAGTAGTTCAGTGCTTGTTGTCAGCCATGCGAGTAGTTCAGTGCTTGTTGTCAGCCATGCTAGTAGTTCAGTGCTTGTTGTCAGCCATGCTAGTAGTTCAGTGCTTGTTGTCAGCCATGCTAGTAGTTCAGTGCTTGTTGTCAGCCATGCTAGTAGTTCAGTGCTTGTTGTCAGCCATGCTAGTAGTTCAGTGCTTGTTGTCAGCCATGCTAGTAGTTCAGTGCTTGTTGTCAGCCATGCTAGTAGTTCAGTGCTTGTTGTCAGCCATGCTAGTAGTTCAGTGCTTGTTGTCAGCCATGCTAGTAGTTCAGTGCTTATTGTCAGCCATGCTAGTAGTTCAGTGCTTATTGTCAGCCATGCTAGTAGTTCAGTGCTTATTGTCAGCCATGCTAGTAGTTCAGTACTTATTGTCAGCCATGCTAGTAGTTCAGTGCTTATTGTCAGCCATGCTAGTAGTTCAGTACTTATTGTCAGCCATGCTAGTAGTTCAGTGCTTATTGTCAGCCATGCTAGTAGTTCAGTGCTTATTGTCAGCCATGCTAGTAGTTCAGTGCTTATTGTCAGCCATGCTAGTAGTTCAATGCTTATTGTCAGCCATGCTAGTAGTTCAGTGCTTATTGTCAGCCATGCTAGTAGTTCAGTGCTTATTGTCAGCCATGCTAGTAGTTCAGTGCTTATTGTCAGCCATGCTAGTAGTTCAATGCTTATTGTCAGCCATGCTAGTAGTTCAGTGCTTGTTGTCAGCCATGCGAGTAGTTCAGTGCTTGTTGTCAGCCATGCTAGTAGTTCAGTGCTTGTTGTCAGCCATGCTAGTAGTTCAGTGCTTGTTGTCAGCCATGCTAGTAGTTCAGTGCTTGTTGTCAGCCATGCTAGTAGTTCAGTGCTTGTTGTCAGCCATGCTAGTAGTTCAGTGCTTGTTGTCAGCCATGCTAGTAGTTCAGTGCTTGCTGTCAGCCATGCTAGTAGTTCAGTGCTTATTGTCAGCCATGCTAGTAGTTCAGTGCTTGTTGTCAGCCATGCTAGTAGTTCAGTGCTTGTTGTCAGCCATGCTAGTAGTTCAGTGCTTGTTGTCAGCCATGCTAGTAGTTCAGTGCTTGTTGTCAGCCATGCTAGTAGTTCAGTGCTTGTTGTCAGCCATGCTAGTAGTTCAGTGCTTGTTGTCAGCCATGCTAGTAGTTCAGTGCTTGTTGTCAGCCATGCTAGTAGTTCAGTGCTTGTTGTCAGCCATGCTAGTAGTTCAGTGCTTGTTGTCAGCCATGCTAGTAGTTCAGTGCTTGTTGTCAGCCATGCTAGTAGTTCAGTGCTTGTTGTCAGGAGCTGCTGGTAATTTAGATGGTCAGAATTTGTAGAGTTCTATACAAGCAGTGCACAGGCATTTCCTACTGTATAAGCTCTGAACTACTAGCATGGCTGACAATAAGCACTGAACTACTAGCATGGCTGACAATAAGCATTGAACTACTAGCATGGCTGACAATAAGCACTGAACTACTAGCATGGCTGACAATAAGCACTGAACTACTAGCATGGCTGACAATAAGCACTGATCTACTAGCATGGCTGACAATAAGCACTGAACTACTAAAGCATGGCCGAGTTATTGTGTATTGAAAATGGTTCTTTTCATAGGAACCACTTGCCACAACATCTGGGAACTGCAAAAACAAGTATTTCTAAGGAATTATTGCACAGTTTAGAGCCTTGTCTTAAATAAGATTTGCTGGCTAACTAAAGAAACTGGGAAGAAGCCTAAGAAGCTTAAAAATTAAATTAAAAAAGCAGCAAATATATTTATTATTTGCTTCCAAATATTCTTAGATAATCAGAATCAGCCGATGTAACGCACAACACTCTCAAACACACTTGTCCACTAAGCATACCAACACAAGACATAAACAGATTTTCAAGTAAGAACAAACAGCACATTATCCAAGATAACATACCACCACCACTCATTCTAGACAATGATCTCCAGTAACCTAACAGTGCCCCACAATGATCTCCAGTAACCTAACAGTGCCCCACAATGATCTCCAGTAACCTAACTGTGCCCCACAATGATCTCCAGTAACCTAACTGTGCCCCACAATGATCTCCAGTAACCTAACAGTGCCCCACAATGATCTCCAGTAACCTAACAGTGCCCCACAGTGATCTCCAGTAACCTAACAGTGCCCCACAATGATCTCCAGTAACCTAACAGTGCCCCACAATGATCTCCAGTAACCTAACTGTGCCCCACAATGATCTCCAGTAACCTAACTGTGCCCCACAATGATCTCCAGTAACCTAACAGTGCCCCACAATGATCTCCAGTAACCTAACAGTGCCCCACAGTGATCTCCAGTAACCTAACAGTGCCCCACAATGATCTCCAGTAACCTAACAGTGCCCCACAATGATCTCCAGTAACCTAACAGTGCCCCACAATGATCTCCAGTAACCTAACTGTGCCCCACAATGATCTCCAGTAACCTAACAGTGCCCCACAGTGATCTCCAGTAACCTAACAGTGCCCCACAGTGATCTCCAGTAACCTAACAGTGCCCCACAGTGATCTCCAGTAACCTAACCGTGCCCCACAATGATCTCCAGTAACCTAACAGTGCCCCACAATGATCTCCAGTAACCTAACTGTGCCCCACAATGATCTCCAGTAACCTAACAGTGCCCCACAATGATCTCCAGTAACCTAACAGTGCCCCACAATGATCTCCAGTAACCCAACAGTGCCCCACAATGATCTCCAGTAACCTAACAGTGCCCCACAATGATCTCCAGTAACCTAACCGTGCCCCACAATGATCTCCAGTAACCTAACAGTGCCCCACAATGATCTCCAGTAACCTAACAGTGCCCCACAATGATCTCCAGTAACCTAACAGTGCCCCACAGTGATCTCCAGTAACCTAACTGTGCCCCACAGTGATCTCCAGTAACCTAACAGTGCCCCACAACATTCAGATCATATTAGAAACAACCTCTAACTTAACAGGTAAATAATTAAATTTCCTTGGATAATACAGGTAAAGATCGTTAATACCAAGACTCTATTCAGTGGCATATGGTACAGGGTCCTCACAGGGTCGACCACCAAGTGAACACAAAAATGTGAGATTCAAAGAACAAAAATACGTCCAAACATATATATAAACAAACACTTCATTTTCTATTGTGTTTCCCCTGATAGGATCTTGATCACTTTGCTTGCTCGCCAATAATAATAATAATAATAATAATAATAACAACAACAGCAAGTACCCAGCCACACAGTGGTGCTTGATGTAGTTTGCAAATTAGAAGTGCAGTAGCATAAGGCATTTTATCATCTACCACTTGACTTAACTAAATCAGTTTCCCTCTCCCTTTCTTCCTGAGCCTTTTTCTCTCTTCAGCTCTTTCTTCTAACTCATGGATTCCCTTCTCCTCCTTTGTCTATCTCTCATCTGTAATTCTATCCATTACAAGTGGACTTACTCTGTGAAACTATTGCCTTCCCTTTTAAATCACCTGTCACCCCTTTCCTTGCCAATTTCACCTACTGTTGCTTCCCACTTGCCTTACTGAATGTGATAAAGCTTTACTCCATCAGTTTGTGGCAACACTTTACCAACCCAGCTCAGCTAATGAACTATTCGCACCGTTGTCATAGTCATTACTGACACACAAGCATATTATATGATGAAGGAAACAAAAGTAGGTGTGGCTATATTGTGCATTTTTGAAATCCTAACCTTCAGGCTTGGCTAGTGACATAGTAATTTGGTAAATTCCTAACTAAGATGTAAACTAATGATAAACCTATGATATCCTTAATCTATGATAACCCTAAGGGCTAAAACCTTAACAAAAACATCCAGGTATGATAAACCTAACTGGAACTTAAAACCTATCACGAACACAACTAAGCTATGCTGAGAAATATGTATGAACACAAAGCTATCTTTAATTGCAGTTTGTAAATATTCTTCACAAAAACTACTAACACTCACAATAGAGGAAAGTCGACGGAATAGTTCGTCAGCAGCCATATTCCATATCAATTCCAAAATCACAGCTACACGTGGCTCCACCTACAGGGGAGGTGTGTGGTACGGCCCTGACGCGCGCGCGGCGTACACTCTGCGTACCGCTCCCGCGCGCGTATATTTGAGATGGACACCTTTTCTTGCTTGCTTTTCCTGTATAAAAAAAAATAATAATAAAAAAAAAAAAAATAATAATAAGCTGGACACTTTTATATACAGATTTCTTTATTCTTTCTTTTTCTATTTTTCTTTAATTTATACTTATTTTTAGGTTAGTGAATCAGTTCAATATGTTTATAAAATTGTATATTAGGTTTGTGAAATAGTTTATCAGTTAAGAAGACCCCAACTCGATGATAAGCCAACTATCCCTTGCATTTTTGATACAGTGGCCATTACAATCTTAGCATTAGGATTCTCTCATTCTTGAGTTTAAACACAAGGACATCCTTAAGGTAGTATTTGAGTTTTATCTTGATTGAAAGCTGTTCTGAAGGCTTAAATTTGGTCACACTTCATGTAAAGTTTTTAGAAGCTAAAATTACAAGCTGCGTTAGGTTCCTACCTCCTCTTCTTTATAGTTTTGGCATCTGATCATATTTTATAGTTGTTCAATCTAGTCATAACAAATTCAACTCATTTCATGCAAATAATGTGATTGAGATCTGATAAAATGTGTCCTCTTAATATTTCCAGCATTAAGTGTGACCAACAATTGTCTAACATATTCCCGCAGTAGGAGCACATAAACTAAGACCCAGGAGAATAAGTTCAAATGCTGTCACGCGCATGTGATTGTGCTATTGACGATTCTTACCTTATCTTTGAAAACAGGAAAAAGATCAAGTTAATAACGTAAACGATACTTTTTGTGTCGGTCTGCTGGTGGAAGTGTTAATTGGAAAAGGCTTATTGAAGCTGTTGGCATTTTTTGCCACGTCCCTAGTGTTGATGAAGAAGTGATGTCGGCTTTGTTTTCGTTTACTTCTCCCACCGTAAAGCGATTGCTCGGGTGGAAGCAGGGTGACGAGGATGATAAATGGGCAGAAAAAGCCATCGATTCCCTCGTTAAGAAGCTTAAGAAGCAGAAAGGTTCTTTGGAAGAATTAGAGAAGGCTTTATCACAGCCGAGTACCCCTACTAATTGTGTGACAATTCCCAGAAGCCTGGATGGTCGCTTACAAGTGTCTCATCGGAAAGGTTTGCCCCATGTTATATACTGTCGGGTATGGCGATGGCCAGATCTACAAACTCACCATGAACTCAAGCCACTGGAGAAATGTGAATTTGCTTTCAGCAAGAATAAGAAAGAAGTGTGTATTAATCCTTATCATTACCGCAGAGTGGAAACTGCAGGTATGAATGAGTGAGTGTGAGTAATCTAACAATACTTGATGGTAATTAAGACATGACCACACCCACGGAGCAAATTCTTGTAAGACAACCACACCCCCAGAGTAACTTGCTTGGTTGACCACACCCACAGAACTGTGTAGTAAGGCATGACCACAACAGGTCACTGTGAGTAGAAAATTTGTTTGCATCACTTAGTAAAAGTTCACAAGTTTCCCACACAGTGTACAGTGTGGAATGGAAGAGAGATTGTCATCATTAGAGAGCAGATTTAATATGTAGGTAAATCATATCAACCAGAGTTTCATGCAGGAGTGTCTGTCTGCTGGGGGTCGGTGTGAGATCTCCATCATACATACTTAACCACACCCATTAACAACCATTCTGCTCTGATGCACATGCCTACGAGTGTATGCTTCATATATACAGAGTTTCATACAGACTATGGGAGCCCTGGAATTCCTCCCCCTCCCCCCCCCCCCCCCCCCCAATTTTTTTTTCCCAACTGAATTCTTCAGAAAAATTAATGATTAGTATAAATAGCCTTTCAGATTAGTTACATTTCTTCAAAATCAGTATTTCTCTAGTTCTGGTCCTTCAGTACCAATTCGTATTAAAGCATATATGCTGTAGTTTTTGTATAGTGACAGAGAGACTTTATATTGCTTAGGTCCTCCAGAGAGGAACACTATTAATTTGGTCTCCCCGCTTTGAGGGCAGGGTCAATTAGTGTCCCTTCGATTGCGCTTAGAGTCCCTCCTATTGTGTTGTTAAAGAACAGTCGCTACATTCTAAATTAGTTAGGCGCTGTGCAGCCGTCGTGAACTACTGTTTTTAGGGTCCCTCAGGCCCTAAATAGTGCCCTCACTGCGCTCGGGATGTAAACGCCTAATGCCTCCAAGACCCTAAAAATGGTCTCAGAGGCAGCGCCTAACTATTATATAGTTTGTCAAGTTTCATCTGAAATCTGTTTCACAGTCTCACGGTCATGATTATAATTTTGATATTATATTATGATTAACAGTTGTTTTTTTTGCGAGGGTCTTTCCAAAATACCAACTTCAAAAAGTATGCTACGTTTCATTCCGCTGTTTTAGCTAAGCGGTGTAATATGGATGATATCCAGTCATGTTCACAAGACAAGACTTTATACACCAATAAATTATTCTTTGTTTTAGTTGACTTGAGACAAGTATGGAGTGATCCTTTGCAAATAGCTTTGTATATACAAGTAAAAACTATATATTTTCTTCATAGCTGAAAGGACCATGACATATCACTTTCTATCGTAGTAAGTTGTTGCATCTCACTCTATTTTGTCAAATAATATGTTATGTAATGTAAACACTCTGTGGTAATAAGTTATGTTTTGTCTGCGGTGATTTAGGAGGTGGTATCACTCTTATCACGGGACAGTACTAAGCGACTATGTTATCAATAATATATATTTGTACCATGATTGTTTGAACCGTCCAATCAGATTGCTCAATTCGCGGTGAATATATTCCATACCCACCTCCTGGGAGGTGAATAAGTGAACCGTCCAATCAAAATTAGTTTTTATACATTTCCTATAGCTTAAATCCATTGTACAAGTTGGTTACACAACTCCATTTGGTCTGTGCGGGATTTGCACGACCAAAGGCCGAAAGCCTGAGGATAGTGTAAATCCCATGCCGACCTCCATGTTGTGGTGTAACTAATACATTATGCATGCAGGTATGTATAGGTCATGTTGATTTTATTGAATGTTGAGAGAACCAAAACAGTGAGAGGTGTGATAAGGAGGAGCAGGAGTTGCAGAGAAGATGGCAAGACAACCTAATATATGTGCTCTACACGGTAGACTGAAGAACATTAGTTTAGTATTGTGACTCTAAATTCCTTAGTTCCTTCAGAGAGGGCCACGAGTGTCCATGCATGTGTTCATGATTAATTCATTAGTTGAGCCCAGTTGGTAAAGTGTCTTAATGTTTGTCAGTATTGCTGCTGGGTCACGATTACATGGGTCAAGAAAAGCGAGATTAAAGAACATGATGATGACAGTGTGAGTAAGTTTGAGCTGAATATGTTAAGTGTGTCAGTCCCCAACTGACAGGCAAGTGTATTATTATATTGACCAGCAACTACCCACCCCTCCACATTGTGGTGCTTGGTGTATTATTATATTGACTAGTAACTACCCACCCCTCCACATTGTGGTGCTTGGTGTATTATTATATTGACTAGTAACTACCCACCCCTCCACATTGTGGTGCTTGGTGTATTATTATATTGACTAGTAACTACCCACCCCTCCACATTGTGGTGCTTGGTGTATTATTATATTGACTAGTAACTACCCACCCCTCCACTTTGTGGTGCTTGGTGTATTATTATATTGACTAGTAACTACCCACCCCTCCACATTGTGGTGCTTGGTGTATTATTATATTGACCAGCAACTACCCACCCCTCCACATTGTGGTGCTTGGTGTATTATTATATTGACCAGTAACTACCCACCCCTCCACATTGTGGTGCTTGGTGTATTATTATATTGACTAGCAACTACCCACCCCTCCACATTGTGGTGCTTGGTGTATTATTATATTGACTAGTAACTACCCACCCCTCCACATTGTGGTGCTTGGTGTATTATTATATTGACTAGCAACTACCCACCCCTCCACATTGTGGTGCTTGATGTATTATTATATTGACCAGCAACTACCCACCCCTCCACATTGTGGTGCTTGGTGTATTATTATATTGACTAGTAACTACCCACCCCTCCACATTTTGGTGCTTGGTGTATTATTATATTGCCTAGTAACTACCCACCCCTCCACATTGTGGTGCTGGTGTATTATTATATTGACCAGCAACTACCCACCTCCACATTGTGGGCTTGGTGATTATTATATGACTAGTAACTACCCACCCCTCCACTGCTTGGGCAACTACCCCCATCACTTGGGGCTTGGTGTATTATTAATTGACTAGCAACTACCCACCCCTCCACATGGTGGTGGCTTGGTGTATTTATTATATTAGCCGAAACTACCACCCCTCCACAGTGGGGGCTTGGGTGTATATTATATTGACTAGTAACTACCCACCCCTCCACATTGTGGTGCTTGGTGTATTATTATATGATAGTAACTACCCACCCCTCCACATTGTGGTGCGTGTAACTGAGTATTATTATATTGACACGTAACTACCCCCCTCCAATGTGGTGCTTGGGTATTATTTATATTGACAGTAACTTACTACCACCCTCACATTGTGGTGCTTGGTGTATTATTATATTGACTAGTAACTACCCACCCCTCCACATTGTGGTGCTTGGTGTATTATTATATTGACTAGTAACTACCCACCCCTCCACATTGTGGTGCTTGGTGTATTATTATATTGACTAGTAACTACCCACCCCTCCACATTGTGGTGCTTGGTGTATTATTATATTGACTAGCAACTACCCACCCCTCCACATTGTGGTGCTTGGTGTATTATTATATTGACCAGCAACTACCCACCCCTTCACATTGTGGTGCTTGGTGTTAGGATGGAGTAGCGCAAGTTATTTTAATCCATTGTTATTATCCTCTATCACTTAGTTTAGAACAGAGCGTGACTGAATACGTCAATTTGATTGGTCCGTTACTTTAATCTAATTCACTTAGAATCACGCCCGGCAGCACTTAGAAAACACTTACCGGGGGCTACTGTTACAACTTTTTGCCAAGAAATATAGTTTTGAAAATACCTTAAGTATTTTATTTTCTACCGCCTTTGTGAAGCTCTGACAAATTCTGACCCTGCAGCCTGGTGCCTTATTGGAGTAGTTTCTAAATACTGCAAATTTCCATAGTACCACACTCAAACATTTTTTAGAACCGAAGGATATGCTACAACTGTACTGCAGTGATAGAACTGTACTGCCGTGATAGAACTGTACTGCCGTGATAGAACTGTACTGCAGTGATAGAACTGTACTGCAGTGATAGAACTGAACTAACAAGTATACAGAATCTTGTCCCAGTGAACCTTGAACCAAGGTGTTATCAACAATGAGAATGCAGGAAGAATATAACACATATGAGTGTTTAAAATCAAGCCTCTTTTGTTTGTACTTCTTCCATGTACCTTTGGTGAGTGCGCTGTAATTGTGATAGAGGATTATGTCGTAGTGCTTACCAAACCCTTTACCAAATCCTTTACCAAACCCTTTACCAAACCACTACGCCAGTATGCGTTCTTGTCCCAAATGTAAGGCAAAATAGGTGCCGCACATATAGCAATAGTGTCAACTAATGCTCGTGCACAGTGTTCTCCAAGCAAGCCTTTCTCCCACTATAATTCTTCCACATCCACAGCTCAAAATCAGAGGTCACAATATTCGGTATATGCTCGTTAGCTAGTTACTTCAGTTCCATCACTGTAGTACAATTTCAGCACCTTCTGTTCTAAAAAAGTTAGAGTGCAGTACCATGCAGATTTCAGGGTACCAACTCTAACTATTATTTAGTTACACCAGTCTGCTTATTTTCTCACTTACTTTTCTTGACCCACACACACACACACACACACACACACACACACTCGTCGTCATTGTTACTGACGACTATTAACCTGGCCCAGCTTTATTCACACACCACTGTTGCCGTTATTTCTGGCTGCACTTTACTGGTCCCTTTAGACGATACTTTGCCATGCCATTTCGACAATGCTTTTACAAATCCATTTTGATGGCACTTTAACGCTTTACCAGGCCATTTTGATGACACCTTACCAACCAAACTGAGCTCACAAATTATTCATGAATACACACACCATCGTCAGTCATTGTTATCTGACAGACAAACGTATTATTATATAGATTATTTTATTTATTTATTAAATGAGGGCGGGTCTGAGTTATCATGTCTCAGCAGCTGTAATGTTGTGTGTATGTGTGTGTGTTAGTTTTGCCGCCAGTGTTGGTCCCTAGGAATCCTCAAGTCATCACTAGTGTATATGAACCAGTGCCCAGTTATACAAGGAACACTTACTCCCCTAGCAATGACATGCACACACTCAACTTCGACACGCCAGGTAATGCCACAATATTTGCTGAAATATTGCAGACACTATTTGTAATAACAGATGTTTGTGTTATGAACTATATATAGTAACATAGAGAGTGTATCGTGCTATATATAATAATGTAAGCAGTTGCCTTACATACTATATATAGTAATGTAGGCAGTTGCATTACATGCTATATATAGTAACATAGGCAGTTGCATTACATGCTATGTATGTGTGTGTTGCAGAAACTCCTCCTCCTGCATACTCAGAAACTGGTTCTCCATCACCGCCAGACCCGAGTCTGGTAGACCAACTCTCACCAGGTGCACACACACACATACACACACACACACACACACACACACATGTGGAGAATGTCCATTGCACAACTTAGTTCATGTTATGTAGCAGTTTTTTCTGTATTAACATTTCAGCCGAGAACGATTGTAACATGTTATATGTATATTTAGATACCTATACTGAATATGTTTCGAGATATAGCAGTATACTACTCATATATATATATAATTGATGAAGCTGTTGTCTAAGCAACCCTAACATGCCATTGAGTGGACACCTTCAACTTTCCGTAAAGATATCATGTATGTATGTATGAATGTGTGTTATAGTCCCCTCCCATTCTGCCATGGAATCCCCGCCTCCTCCTCCATCATCACTTTCCTCTGGGATTTGCCCGACACCAGATGGAGCTAACGTCCAGATCAAGTACCAGGAGCCTCCGTACTGGTGTTCCATCACATACTATGAGCTCAATCAGCGCATAGGTGAGGCTTTCAGGGCCACTCAGTCCCACGTGGTTGTCGATGGATACACTGACCCATGCATGAATGCCGATCGCTTCTGCTTGGGCCTTCTCTCTAATGTCAACAGAAATTCCACCATTGAAAATGTCCGTCGGCACATTGGAAAAGGAGTCCATTTGTTTTACGTTGGAGGAGAAGTGTTTGCTGAGTGTTTGAGTGATGGTGCTCTGTTTGTTCAGAGTCGTAACTGTAACATTTCTCACGGTTTTCACCCAACCACTGTTTGTAAGATTCCTCCCAATTGCTCTCTGAAGATATTCAACAACCAAGAGTTTGCACAGCTACTGGCACAGAGCGTCAACAATGGTTTTGAAGCCGTATTTGAGCTGACTAAAATGTGCACTATTCGTATGAGTTTTGTGAAAGGATGGGGAGCAGAATATCATCGCCAAGATGTAACTAGCACGCCATGCTGGATAGAAGTACATCTGGATGGACCACTCATGTGGCTAGATAAAGTTCTCTCTCAAATGAGACCTAATACAGCACCTAATTCAATGTCTTGAGACCATCACAGACCCAGCTTATCTATCACACACACACACGCATACACACTCCAACTTTCAAAGTTTCATTCTTCCAGTTCTGTCTTGTCTGTACATAATTATATCTAAACTTGTCATTTTTAGTTGTTAGATGTAATAGCTCACTGGATGCCAGTAGCAGGGAGGACTTTTAGCCCTCTAAACACTTGTTGTTGTTGTTGTATGTCACCATTGTATTCATTCCAATTATCATTATTAATAATTTCATCGAACAAATTGAGTGTGTAGGGGTCAAAGGTTGCGAACCGAAAGCCACGCCTACCGTAGCCATGTGCTTAATGCCCATCATAGTCGAGTCGAGTGGTGCAATTCCATTTTTACATTGCCATTAGAGACTATCTATTAAAAATGGGTGGCAAGAAGAAGAAAGGAGGAAAGGAGTCTAGGTAGGAAAATGTCGTAAGGACAGAGTTGTGTATGAATTGGCGTGTCCACTACAGGGAAGACTCCGGTGCCGGAAGCTTACACGAAGAAGGAGGACGAGGGGCTACAGCTGGGGAGGGAAAGAAGTCGAAGAAAAAAAAGAAAGATTTTGATGACAACTAGTAAGCATTATCACTATTTTGAGTTCAGTAAGAGTCAATGGGTATCAATAGAAGCAGATTTTATGTTCATACCTGTTGTACAGTCCCATTTTTACTAGAAGTGGTAAGTGGTCTTCAGTCATGCAGACTTCTGACTTGTTAACAACTGCTGGTAGTGATGCTGTTATAGGTATATTTGTATAATATATATGGGCCCATACACTGGAATTTAAAGGTGGTTCAGATGTATTTCCCCTTTTGTACAAAGCATATAAAGTGTGGAGGTTTAGAGGATGTCAAATTTTTATCCACATAATACAGAGAAATGAATTATGAGGCATAGACTGGCATCTCCATTCATCTTGAATGCTTCTGTAAAAAGATTGTACAACATTATATCAATTTCAGTGTTATAGAAGTTGATATGCCAAGGCATCCAGCCTTTTTGCAACCTGCATGCACAAATGGCAAGCAAGCCGTTGTGCACAAGTAGTTCAAACCAGGTAGAATCTGATAAAAGTTGATTTTTGCCTTGTCTTAGATCCTGTTCACCTAGTTCTAGAAGGCATCATTCAGTCTATTTTAGTCCTAAAAGTAGCTACGAGTAGCTATGTATTATAGCTAGCAAATATGGAATTACAATTTTCCCAAGTAGTAATAGCTTCATAATGACCTGTGTACCTGACAAAAAACACCCACAACTATTTGAATTGAAAAAACAAACAACAACAACACAACAACAACACAACATGCATTTCTGAAGAATGTCCACACAGTTTATAGTCTCTCTAAATTGCGACTTGCTTATTGTTGTAGTAGCCAAAAGAGCTGTGTAAAGGCAGCTAATATGTTTATTTGGTAGTTGTTTATGTTGTCCTGTTCTTTAGCTAAGCAGTAGCTGTAACACTCTACACTTTCACATACAATTTGTCTGGATATACCAACACCACACTTACTTTCATAACTTAACTATTGGACAATGGATTTCAAATAAGAACAATACTGTTGTGTAGGGCTATAAATCAAACAGTACATTAGCCAAGATAACTTTGACCTCCTACGTTTGTAAGACATAACGGCGTCGGGAAAAAAAATCAGATATGTCAAATACAACCTAATTCAAATGGGAAAACCATTATGATACAGGTAAAATTGATAAACCAAAGGATTTTGTTTAGTGGGAGAATGGGGACAGGGTCGGCCACCAAGCAAACGCAAAAATGCGAATGACATATGTATGTCCACCATATATAAACAAGTATCCCAGATTATCTATTTGTTACCTCTTTATGGTGTCTCGCTCACTCATCAATTAACACTAACATATACACTTTACTCTTTGCACCAGGAAGAGCTACAAGACGATTGCTCTCGGACCCGCCATTTTCTCCGAAAACGCTCAAAGAAATCTGCAATATATCGATTCACGAAACAGATCAACATCGTGATCGCGATAGAGTAATTATATAGATTATATCGCTGTATCGATAATATCGCACATCCTTATATCCTATACATACATATATGTATATGATAATTTGTTACATGAGTCAGAGTGTGTTATGGCGAAATTTTTCATGAGCAGGCTAATTTATTTTCAAGCCAGAGTGAAATGTTTAGCCTGAGAGTGAAATACCTAGCCTATCACTCTGACAGAGTGTAATAAGTGGTTTATTCTAGCACCCTATATATTTTTACTGCCATTAGTTTGTGCTAGGACTGGTAACTCACCCCAGCTGATATTTTAGCAGCTGCTCTAACCTGGTTGGGTGGGCTACACTAGAGGAAGGCATCTGTTAGAGCCTGGAAACTGGTAAGCTGGCTTGTTGCTGTAACTACTAGGGTATGTACTGTGTGAAATAAGACCATGAAATATCTTTGAGTTATATCTCTGGGTGGAATATATTATATATTCCACCCTAGATATAACTCAATATATATATATATATATATAATAGTACTTATTACATGAGTCAGAGTGTGATATGGCGAAATATTTCACCAGCAGTTTCACGAGCCAGATGTGGAGTGAAAATAAAGCCTGAGAGTGAAATATCTAGCCATATCACTCTGACAAGTGTAATAAGTGGTTTATTCCACACTAGTAGATATCTTCACTGAAGTAGTTTTTACCTAGGACCAAGTAATTCTAGGTGTGAAGTTGCCAGGTAAAACTCTCTAGGGGCTCCCCACACCCCCAGCTGGTATTTTAGCAGCTGCTCTAAGTCCCCCCCCCCCCCCCCCCCCCCCCCCCCCTTTCTGGTTGGGTAGGCTTCACTAGAGGAAGGTAGCTGTAAAAACTCTCAAAACCTGTAGCTTAGTGATTGCTATAACTACTTGGTGCAGTGAGCTTGCACAATACAGCCATGAGATAACATACTGTGATGTGATAACTTGAGTTATCTCACTAGGAATAAATATATATATACTAGTGGTGTGCTTGAGCACAAATGGTGAGCTAGCCTAAAACTACACTATTATTAAATGATTGATTATAACTTCTACCACTCAAGCTACTAAAAATAAGTCCCAGGTTTAAAAAAAAACAAAAAACTTGTATACGGTAAAGGGGTTTCAATGCCATAGTAACCTTCTCGCCACAATTGTTTGAATACAAAACAAAACAAATCATGTTATTCACACGTTTTCTTTGTTATATTCTTTAGTTAAGTAGTGGCTCTAACGCACAAAGTTTTATCTGCACCCGCAAAGGAATTCAAAACAGTAAACAATTCAATTTCTAGGACGATGCAGGTAATGATCGGTAAACAAGAGGATCTGTTTAGTGAAGTATGGAACGGGGTTCGCCACCGAATTAACCGATTATCGCCGAATTACGCGTTTCCGCGTAAAGCACGAGGGTACTTCACAGCGCGGGTTACGCATTTTCGCGTAACTGCCATTGTACCCGCTTCAATTAGCTACCAGCAGCAATCGCAAGTGTTTCAAGAGCTCCCACAACGCCGTAGCAATTTTCCTGTGAGGTAAGTGTATGGGAGGCAAGGTCTTAATGACCCTTACCATAGAAACATTTTTATTATTTGTAGATTGAAATTGTAGCATTGTTTGTGTATAAAGAAAATCAAAGTTACAACAAAAAAAAAAGCATATAACTAATAGACAAAAATATATATCAATTAATATGATATAAAGTTGTCAATAAAATTTAAAGACTGCCAAGAAATCTTCATAGAGGGCAGTGATGAAGAATTTCATGATCTCAAAGAAATAGAGATAGAATACGGCAGAAGACTTCTCAGGTGTAGAGGTCCGTGGCCAAGAAGTCTTCATGGAGGGCAGCAATGAAGAATTTGATGACCTGGAAGAAATAAAGGTTGAAAAAGGCAAGCTATTTTAGCTTCGTTTGTTCATACACAGAGGGTTATATAGATTTTGAACAACACCAACCACAAAAAGGTCAAGTTATTATTGCATCAGGATACAGACTTTCTTTCAGTTCTCCCCTACTTGAAGGTGCCCATAAAATGGATTTCTTAGGAGAAAGTTTCTCAGGTATGAAGAGAAGGATGTGTAATCTATGTCAAGAACAGTAACAACAGACACATCATGGTACGGTACAGTGGTGATTATGGTGTGTGGCTTTGTCACCATGGAGTTCAATCGGACTGCTTCATAGTATTATCAGAAAAAAATCCTAGAATTGCAAACACAGTAGTCTATATAATTGCTTGTTATGTTATATATTATATTATCCTAGTATATGGCTCCCACAAAAAAAAATAAACAGCCAAAATCAATAGTTGCTGAATTATTTCAAAGCAAGCGGCTGGTGAACATTTAAAACAACAATATATAGCTATGAAACATGAGGTCTTAGCCTAAACTTTTACAATACTGATGCTAACAATGGTATACTTACCTTGAAGCTTGTAGTTTCCAATGAGTGCGCACTTCATACGCTTCAAACACCTAGAAACTAAACAAAACTTAGCCCGCGGGTAGAGGAGGGTTTTAGCTTCAATCTGTTAATACATTGCCGTCGGTTACTTCGAAGCGTATTGCCTCTAGACAAGAAAAAGCTCAGGCGTTCAAGCCTCGAGGTGACGGTCACGATTTCTTGTAAACAATTTTGGAGTACGCGCACGTAATCGCGAATTTAATTTTAGGCGATAATCGGTTAAGGTATCATTGTGAAGATATCTAGGATGGAATATAATATAATATATATTATATGTTTCTGCATGATTTAGTAATCTGCCCACAAAAGTTACAAGTGTCCTAAGCTATGTAAATTATAGTCACACAGTCTTTACTCTGCAACAGCATGAAACCAAACAGGCTGCCATGACACTGTCTGCTAACTATGTCTGAAGTGAATTTCAATTAACTACTCTGTATTTAGGTATGCTTTTAACCACCCTCCCCTCCCCTCCCCCACCTCCCTCCCCCCAAAAATGTCTACTGAAAATATAGCTAACCAAAAGCAGAACTAAGCTAAGAAGAATGATAGACTCTAACTTTAAATTTGTGCTGTATTTTAATTATGCACAGGATGGGAAACAAAATATATAACTAGAAAATGGTTCCCATTGAAGTCAGTGAAGTGAACTATTGGGTTAGGCCAAAAGAAAAGCTAAAATTAAGCTATAACTAAGCTATAAGAGCTACAAATAAGCTATAAACTATGGTAGCAAGATCTGTCTATCTGTCCGTTTTTCTGTAATGTCTCACCTTGTGTCAGTAGTCCTAGTTGCCTGCAAACCACTGCAGCAGCTAGGTTGTTGAAATTATTGCTACAGACTGTGCCCCACCGACCACCAGAACACATTTCTAATCTTGTCTCATTCACTAATCTCACTTCTCCTGGACTGCAAACTGGAGGCTTTCCTGCAAATGTATTTTATGACAACATGAATTTTAATAGATAACATCTTAAGAACTTCTCTAACTTGGACATCTAATTCCACTGTCTTCAGAATGTAAACAGTTCTTGAATGTACTGTCAATAGGTAACTGCCGACAGCTCAAAATACTGCCTTCATTTCCGCTGCACTTCACATCATCTAGCCAAATGGGACCTTCTCCTTGCCCGAAGCTACGAGTAGCTTCTTCTCCATACACTGGCTCAGGGACTATTATATTGCAAGAAATGCATCAGTTAAAAATCACTTGTTGTAGGATTTCTACTCACCATAATCTTTGAATCCCAACTGCTGACACACGACGTTGGCCGTGTTCCTGTCCAGAGAGTCGTCGCACACTGTGCCCCACTGGTTTCTAAGACACACCTCCAACCTGCCCTCTCTTGCACTACTGCCTCCTACTAGCTGCACATTTCCTGTCTGACAGACAGAGGGAGCTCCAGCAGTAGCAGTAGAGGCCACAGGACACACTGCACCTGCCACGCCTCCAACACACACAGAAACAGAACTCTGACTCCTCGTGCACTGACCAGAAGAAGAACAAGAGACAGCCACAGCCACGTAGTCTTCTCTGTTAGAATACTGAGGAGTGGCAAACAGTGTTCCTGGAGTGGCAATAGCCAAAGACCCACTGGCCCCCAGACTGGAGCACACACTGGCTGCAGTGTCTACAGTGAAGGAGTCGGCACAGACTGCCACCCAAGTGCCATTCTGACACGCCTCCACTTGTCCGCTCTGACTCCAGTTGCTGTTCAGACCTCCAACGACTCGCACAGAGTTAGGCATGCATGGAATGGCTACAAAAGTACAGCTCAGAATGAGTCTAACAAGACAAATACAATTGAGCCTCACTCACGTTCACAAATAACTCCTGCAGCTTCATTTTGTCCACAGTTATGAAGGCCATGTTCTCTACTGGTGCAGCTGACTAACCGGCTCTCATTACCAACACAGTTGAGATCATCAAGAACAATTGGTAGCAAGTCCTCATGTCTGAATTGACTCTGAATACTGGCCCTAGCATCTGCAGCAAGAGAGGTCTCATGACTATCATAAGTTCACATACCCACTGGCAGATGTTAAACTCACTCATTGGAGAGAACCCTAGCTGACTGCACACGACTGTTGCCTCCTGACTGCCCCAGCGGTCATCACATACTATACCGTAATCACCTCCAAGACACACCTCCACTCGGCCTTCTAGTAGGTTACTGCCTCCTCTTAGGCGCAAGTCTCCATAGTTGCATTCAGCTTCACTAGCTGCAATGTTATACATGTAGCTAATTATATCAGGGTTTTTATTGGGCTCATTGAGTTAGGGGGGAGGGGGTGGGGGGGGGGACTTTAAACAAGCAAAATATTCTTGACAATAAGAGCCTAGAGCATAGCAACAAGCGTCCAGTTTACTCAATTTCTAAATGCCGCAAAGCATGACTCTATTTGAATAGGGACCAATCAGATAGCCTGCATGTGACTAGCTACGTTCTAAATGTACGTAGCTACGTATGTCTGTATTTTCTGTACAACATCAACAATAAGAATACATACTTCCACATCTGACTCCAACATCTTCAACGTGTCTGCAAATAGAATCGGATGGAGTAGAGCATGCCAGTAAGTCCTTCTCATTCCCAGCACAATCAAAGTTTAACACAAGAATTCTGGCAGTTCCCAGACCAAAGAAGGCTTGAGGAATAGGAATGAAACCTGTAAGGAATGAAAATTTGTAAGGTATAGAGACAATTGTAAAAGAACAAAACTTTTTAGTTAGAAGTACTGCCACTATGCATGTTAAATACAAAGAAAGTTGACATCTTCAATTGTCATAAAAAATCATATATGATACGAAATTTGCTATGGAATAACGAGTTGCCGTTGAAACAAAATACTTATTTCTTTGAAATTGTATTTTCCCCTTTTTTTTTCTTTTTTTTTTTGACATTCCTAAATTTTGTCAAATATTATTAATTTACTTTTTAAAATGTCTTGCTACACTTGCAACTTACATAATTAATGTAGCCTCTCATAAATAAATTCGATGAAGAATAAAAACATTTAAAATGAGCAGCTAACAAAAAAGCCCCGTCATGCTCACTTACCTACAAATTACTCTGACCACACCCAACAAAGACAACTAAGAAATGCCTCACAATTAGAGCGGAGTGGAATAGAAACAGAATCACTGGAATGGTAGCCATTTGCAGTTACAAGCTGAGGCCTCAAGAAATTTATCAAAAATGTGTGCTGTGTGTCTTTAAACTCACTAGATGTCAAAAATGCTTTGAAGCACAGTATCACACATATATCAACAATTAGAATCTGCTTTGTTGCTATGACAACATTCTTACATGCTCACTTGCATGTTATTCTAACATATGTGCGCATACACACATCATGTTGGTAGCATACATGTATCCCTCCTGATATAGATGAAATGCGAATGAGTCAAACTCAGCAGTGCACTCCTCCAAATTAATTAACACCCGTTATATTTCGACTTACCTCTCTTACTTGCTGAGTTGTTGAATCCCAGTTGCCCACAAACCACTGCGGCCTCGTTAGCTCCGAAGCTATCGTCACATACCGTGCTCCAAATGTTATCGGCACACAACTCCAGACGACCCTCATATGGCGTGCTCCCAGAGACAAGACGAATGCTCCCGGTGTCACAACTCTGATTACCAGCCACTCCACAAATCACGCCCGCAATGTCACCATCAGAACAGCGTGAACCTCTCGAGAAGCTAGTGCACTCACTCAAGCTGTTCTCATCTCCAAAGCAGAACGGTGTTCCTATCAGGGGAGGACTTGAGCCTAGCCCATACAAGGTCTGAATGTTTGTAAGAGCTGATGTGGCTGCATTGTGTAGTTGAGAGTGAATGAATGCATTCATACAATATAAAGATAGACTTACCCAATGAGACATTCAAACCAAGTTCCCTACATATTACTTGTGCTGTAGCCTGCTGCCATGTAGCCCGGGTGCTGCACATGCTGCTCCACACTCCCCTCAGGCAAATCTCCACTCGACCACTGTACATATCACCACCTACTAGCCTTAAAGTCTTGTTTCCACAGCCAGAGTTGTCACCTTACAACAAAACACACACAAATGCACATAATAATAATAATAATAATAATAATAATAATAATAATAATAATAATAATAATAATAATAATAATAATAAATAATAATAATAATAAAATAGAAATAAAATAATAACAATAATAAAACAACAAAAACAACAACAACAACAATAATAATGATAAATAATAATTCTGTTAAATATTTGAATAAATAAAACTCACTTAAACAAAAAACACCGGCATCTTCAAAGTGTCCACAGTTGTGTATTCCAGTTCCAGCAGATGTACAGCTTAGCAAACTAGTTTCATTTCCAAAACAGTTCAGGTCATCCAGAAAGATGAAGTCACTACCAGGTCCAAAGTGAGCATTCGTAACGGCATAAGCTCCGCCTCCACCCAAGTTAAGCTGTCTGCATGCAACGGTGGCATCTCTGTTATCCCAGCTGTCGTCACAAATGGTGCCCCAGTTCCCATGGACGCACATTTCCACTCTGCCACTGTACGGAATACTCCCACTCTGTAGGCGGAGACTGCCAGTGGTGCAATTTTGGGGGGTGTTGGGTGGACAGATGACACCAGCACCTTCAAAGGGGAAGCAAAAGAAAAATCCGAAGCTTAAGAGTGGGCAGTCGACGAGGTGGCTTTCTGTCCCATTGCACTGGACATTACTGTAGAGGATTGGACTCCTTGTACTGCCGAATACACTGTTGCTTGCAGTAGCAATGGCACCTGGCAAGAGATCAGCAAGTTCACCTCAGTGAATGTCACAATAACAACAACTATTATAGAGCACCAGTGGTGCAGACTTTCAGGACTGGGGGGCTCTGGGGGCTGGAGCCCCCCATTTCTTGCATGAACACCTGCAAACCACAAATCACATACCCTTGGAGCCCACCCATACCGAAACATCTTCCTATACCACTGTGATGTCTGAAATTTCTAAGCACTAGCCACTTCTCTCTATGCATGATTTTAAATGATAGCAGTTACCAGCTCACTTCACTTGTTAATAACTGAGAGTGAAATGAACCTAGCTAATTCAATAGAGAGCACAAAACTGAAATTTTAATTCTTACACACTGTGATGGCGGGCGCCAGGATGCTCCAGCAACTAAATTCCAAGTACAAATTGACCATTCCTTACCAGTGACATTAAACCCTAATTGTCTGCAGACCACTTGGGCTTCCCTCGTATCCCAGAAGTCGTCACAGACACTTCCCCATGTCTCCGACAGGCACACCTCAACTGTGCCTGCATTTGGCCCGTCTCCTTGTACAAGTCGAACATCTCCATCGTTGCAAATTTTAGCTGCACAAAATAATATAACAAGACCAGTTTTTGAGGAATTCTTTTTCTTTTGGGGGGGGGGGGGGGGGGGGGGGAATGTCAGTGTTGGAGGATGAGGCTAGATGAACATACACATGCTTCAATGTTTTTGTTTTATTCCTCGAGAGCACAGCACAAGAGGTATATAGAATAACACTCAAACCGTTAGTAGGAAATCTGTCTTTTTTAAGCTCCTCAACTTAACATGTCTACACGCCAACATTCAAGCTCTACCTAAATTCTCTCATCTTATATCTATTGCCTTTTCTTTATTAAGATCAATCAATTGAAATTATAAGAACCAATTAGTGAAGACTATAAAGCAATATTAATAATAATAACAAGCATAAAAGTTTAGCTTTTTTACATGGGACTTGCGCTTAATAAATACGCTCTATGGCTGCGAGTCATCTGTGTACTGTCTCTGATCGAGGATATGATAAGAATTTGGTACTTGTGAGAATTGTAAGTATCAAGTACAACTGCACAAAGTAAGCATTTGAAGCTATGTAACACATCTGCAAAATAGCCACCATTAAAAAGCCCAATTTAATTTACATAATGCATAAATGCACAAGTTAATTAATTAACAAATTAATTGCTGTTAGCAACAAATTTCCATTATTGCTAATCAGGAAACTCGGTCATATGAGGGAAGTCGAGACTGTTTAGCTGACATTGCCTTGCTTTACCACTCTTTTATCCATGGATACTCCATGAGGTCTCCCCTCACTCCAGTGGACCCTCCAGCAGTAAGTATACCTCAACTCTGTAGTACAATTTCACATGTCCACCAATACTACTGAGGTTGTCCAATAGCCAGATGAGTTACTACGTACTTTGTAGCCAGCTTTACACTCATCATTATGTGGTTTAGAGTACTCAGTAAGAAGTAGGTAGGGGCAATTGAGGGAAGACTGATTTAATTATGCCTAGTGGTCTTATCATTTCTGGACAAAGACTTAAAATTACCACTTAAAATTTTCTACCATTATTGTTTATGGTATCCCATGGATGTCAGTCACATTTTACGTTTGCATCCTTTTTCACACCTTACCAAAGGTGGGGGGGGGGGGGGGGGGGGGGGGGGGGGGGGAAGTGTGGGAGAAGAAGTGGAGGGTATTATTTCTTCCTTCATACATCCAGATAACCTGTAAGTGGTTCACCATTTACTTGACATTATGAACTTAACTTGTTCATTTTAGGTATTTTGTGAACCATGACAAAGTGTGGTGCTGTTTAAGTGCAAGGCAGATATAAACCAGGACACTCTTCGACACAAAGTGAACATTAGTGTAACAGATATTGGTTCTTTAAGAGAGAGTCTGTCTGCACCCAAACTATATTTTGGACATTTATATTTAATACTGATTTCTTTAGCACAAAAAAAAAAAGTGGAAAGGTAAGGGAGTTAAAATTAAAAATTGTTTTTATTTATTCTAATTATTACAGTAGTTATAAGGACACATCATCATGAAAAGAAAAACTTGCTAAGGGTTTTTAATCACACATGCACAGTGACATTTGGACCATTTTTCCCCCCAGTATATTTTGTCAAGCGTGAAACACTGTGACGTAGTTCTCGGTCACCTATAAATTAGATATTTTGCTAATGATGTTTACGTCAAATATTTTCACTGCTATGATGGCTAAAAATAACCCAATATAATTAATGAATAACACAATGTCAGTAATAATGGCATCTGACTTCACTCACTGTGTACCGATAGTATTACCATTGCCCTATAATATCAACTGACTGCCTGCCTCTCACCAGGCAGTAGTAGTTCCATCCTACACGAGCTACATGGAAGTAATCATCAGAACCAAATTCACTAGACAGAAAAGGGGCCAACCTCTTAGTAACAAATTGGAGCAAATGCGCCAATTATTTAGATCATAGAAGAAATTTTTTCTTCTGAATTTACTCATATTCAATTGTTCTACATAATTATAACATAGTTATGTCTTCCTACTCTCATGGAAGAATTTCACTATCGACGAGCCAGTGAAGCAAAGCGTGAGACTATCAGAAAGGTTTGCTTAGAGCCGAATTGAATATATGACATAGATGTGTGAATGGCACACTTGTAGTGCATGTGATAGTGACTTTAGACAAAGTCCTTTCCAATTCTACGCTGGCTGGCTTTGGGGAAACACTTAAACCATTGTAAGAAATGCATCATAGTGGCCTGCAATTTGTAGAAGACAGCACTACTATTTCTATCTTTGTGTTTGATTAGCTGCAGCACTCTTGCAATCATTTGTGTTGAAGTGCACCATTACTGAATATAGATATCTGGCTAACTTGTCACAAGTACACAAGTGTAAATGTATATTAATTTTATAGTGAGGAAGTTAAATAATCAAGAAATAAATACTTGTGTGCTCACCTCTGCATTGAACTCCAACCGGTTGGCTGCATGATTGCTGTGTTGTATTGAAAATGCAATTGACTAGCACTTCTTCACTGCCAGTGCAAACTATCTCTGCAATTCCTTCCATCATATTGTCATTGTCAAATAGCACTGCTCCTAAAGTGTGTGTGTATGTGTGTGTGTGTGTGTGTGCATATGTATGTGTGCGCGCGTGTATGTGTGCATGAGTTGTGCCACATCAAAGCATGATCAAGTCCGATACTCAGAATTTGGTCTTCACTCGACCACATTAATTAAACCACGCCCCCAGCAAACATATTTGCTAAGTCGTGGAACATCTGCCTAATTTTTGTGAGCATAGGTATACGCTACACTTATTGTTATGTCAGCATATTTTTAACTATGGCTTCTTTTTCTCAGCAAACAAAGTGGCCAATTGACCTTAGGAAGAGCCTTCTAAAGCCTTACAACAGAGTTGGATGAGAGCAGATTGATAATTATGAAGTGTAGTAAAAAGTGGCTACAACTCTTACAAGTATCAAAAGTTGGCTTGCCTCTTGTGGCAGCAAATAATGTAATCAGTCTGCCAGGGGTTCTGAGTAGTAAAAATCAGTACAAACTTTCCCACAAATTCCAAATTGATATGTCTGAAGTGTTTGATAGCATTAAAATGGCAGTAAAATTTAGAGTCATGTCTGGGGACATTAAAATTTAGAGTCATGTTTGTGATTATGTTCGAGTGTCACCAAGTTGTGTTTAACGGAGACAGGCACAAGTAGTACCTCTACTACATGATTAGCTGTAAATATTAATGTCCATAGTCTCTGGTAAATATTCACTATTACACCGCACCCTTAAATATCAAAACTCTTTAATTATTTTGTTAGGTACGCATATGTCTTCATTGCATTATGCAGCATATTCAAGCTGTATTATTAATGTGGTCTACAGAGCTAGATAAATGCAATTTTAATCTCATTTATTGTTGACATACCGTATTATTTCCTCAATTACTTCACACCCACATTAAGATCACACCCTCGCAATGACGGCACACAATTCGCCTGACTGAGAGAATTAGTACATGCCCAATATATCATGCATCCCAACACAAATAATTGCCAACCATTTCTGGATAGCAGAAGCATACCCTCCTTAAGAAAATGGATCACTTTGCTGGCATTAATGCTGAACTGGATGACTAGGAAGAGGATGAATGTGCGATAATGACGACTGACTGTTAGGACTTTAGCTTCAACTAGCTATAACAATACTTCTTTTTATGTTCAACACCTAGAACACTCCCGGACGTTAAAAATACACAAAATAAATTCTTGGTGAATAACATAGAGCTCTCCGTCAAATAGACAGTACTCAGTTTAAATGTTTGAAATAAAAGATTGCATGTTTGGTCTATTCAGGGAAGTGCAATGCCTGTTAAAGATTTCAACTGCTTTGTTGCTATATTCTTTTCTTTTTTATCAACTTTACCACTAAAACATTGCCATTTTAAACTCCTCACTTGCATCAAACTTTCAGTTTCCATAACAGAATGCATAGATGTACGAGTAATGCATTATTGTAGCTGATTGACAATAGTTTGAACACACCATACTTTTACTTCATTTACTTACCTTGTGATGCAAAAGTAAAATAAAAGATAAGATTTCAAAAATATGTTACATCTAATTATTGATGGTGCTAACGAGTTTGTGAGTAGCTACTAGTTAAAAACAACTCCCAAAGTACACAACTGGTGCAAAATATTTCTACTCTGTTGCTTTATTAATTAATAATCAGATTCCCCAAAGTATCATTACTAATTCCTACCAAAAGTAAAAAATCACAACATTTAAGGATAACCTTCTTAAAAAAACGACATACCAATGGCAGAGAAGCCGAGTTGCCTGCAAGCTATAGTTGCAGCTGCACTATTCCACACACATACAGCAGTCCAATTTCCCTCCAAACATACTTCCACTGAACTATTCAGGAAGCTTCTGACTCCATCCAATCTTAGGCTGCCTTCTTGGCATAGCTGAGCTGGAGATATATTATGGTCAAATCAAGTAGTAAGTAAGAAGGTAGCTAATTTGATTATCAGTCGCAGCATTAGCTATGTACTTACATTGACAAGCTGTTAGGGTTGCAAAGAAGACGAAAAAAGTAATATATTTGCATTTACTAGCCCCAGTAATATCCTTCATTATGCTAAAGGTACGCACAGCGGAGCACTACACTGGAGCCGCGGCCCGGAGCTGTTTAAGTGGTCAGGAGAATGATTTCATTAATTGTGTGCGGTATACGCGCGTGTGCAAATGCGTTATAGAATCTAGAAACTACAATTTACAAGGAGTTTCGCACGGTTGGTGGGCTTTATGGCTAAAGTTGCTAAGTGTTCATGGTTTTTTCATAGAATCAAGAATTTCAACTAGCTATATAAGTAGTATCAAATTAGCTATGTTGTAAATAAAATATTATTCTAAATAATGCATTGTAATAACTGCTTCTCCTATGATCATTGTGAAAGTATATAGTTTCCAGTAGATACTGTGATATAAACGTAGCTATTAACTACTGTAAATAATCATGTTGGTTCTTGTGTAGCATTAACACAGCGTCTGCCAGTGATTCCAAACATAGCTTAAGTGGAATGATCATCTAATGCTGTTGGTAGGAATCCTATCAGTGGACAATTAGCGCAAGTAAGGTTTCTACAAGTGCTTCTTGCAAGAAGGAAAGGAGAAAAAAAACAAGAAAACAACAACAACTGACTGATTAATTTCCTTGACAGTTGTTAATCTTATTTAGAAAAACTTAATTTTGAGTAAATTATGGTTGATTTACTTGAGAAAGACATGGGTAAGACTTCTGCAGCAGAAATTGAAGATGAGAGCTACAATTCCTCAAATGATTATTTAAACCAGACAGGTGATGATTACCAATAAAAGTGCAATTTAGAAAGAGGAAGTACCTTAATTTCAATTAACCACCCAATTATGTAATGTAAATGTAACCTAGTAACTATTCTTGTTTTACAATTGACACAGTTCTGCACGTTGAAAGGTTATTGTGATTGTGTTAGCTACCAAGTGCATAATTAACAACTCATCTGCTCTTCTCACATCAAGGAAAGATCTTACATTTATTTAAAAAAAACCCAAAAGCCCATTGGAAACCATGCATAATAAGGTTCATTGCTGCTTCTTCACACCTCTGATTACCTTTGAAGATGACCAAAAAACAAAGACATTTTCCTCCTAAAGCATGTGTGTGCTGTATTCTCCGATTCATATATAAAAAGATGCTCTAAAATATCTCAAACTGAAACTAGGTTGGTTCAGTGCCTGTATTAAAACATCTTTCTGACGTCAGTAATATAAACAAGTCATCCAACCTGTGACAGTTTTGAGAATTTGAAAACAACTTGCGCTCGCGCGTGCACACACACACACACACGCACACACACAAGAACTGGCATCCTAATACGCAGAATTTATTTTCATATCAAAACTAGCAACACTTTCTTTAACTTGAAACAAAAATAGTTCTTTGTTTGCGATATTGTTTCTTGATTTGTCACTTTTGGAACAAGCAAATCAGGGAGAGCTACTAATTTGTATGTGTGTGTGTGTGTGTGTGTGTGTGTCATGGTTTGCTGATAATTTGTCACTTTTGGAATGAGCAAACAGGGAGAACTGACTGGCACACACACACACACACACACACACACACACACACACACACACACACACACACACATGCTTCTACAAATGTATCATCATGAACTGGGAATGAGTTACATATTGGGGTTGAATTCTTCCACTTTAATTTACTCTACCCTTATTGCAAAGTATAAGCAAATATTATTGTTACTGCACCATACAAATTCATTACTGCTTTGCTGAAAAGGTTTGGTGATTCAGAATTTAAGTCCTGAGGGATATAAACTGTTAACTGCACGAGACCAGCCTATTTTTATACAAAATGGTTCAGCTAAGCTACTATACAGTGGCATCCTTCAGTTTGACAAAATAAACTATATATGGTGACCTTCGGATGGACTAAGTCAACATTCATTTAGTGACAGAGAGTAACAAAACATGTTTTTGTTTTCTTGACAGACCTTGTACTCTTGTTTTGATTTTTTTCGTCTCAGATTTTGAATTAGTGATCTTGATACCATTTCAAACTCTACTTTAGTTAGATAAGGCTGAGAAAGTAAAGAATAAATATAAGTTAACCTCATACTCAGTGAAATAATTCAAAATCGTTTCTTTTCTAGAATCACAGGTGGAGCAACATTATGAGAAAACAATTGGGTGGAAATTGTACCAACAAGATCATAAAAATTTACAAAATAAAATATGTATACTGTACAATGATTAAAAATGAATCCGGAAACTCATTATCTTGATTGCGGTTAAAAATACACTACGTCATTTTATACAATCACTTATCAGAGGACTTAGTTTCCATGGCAATAGATTCAGTATCTTTTCCTAGTTCATCGGATTCAGCAAAAGGATTTTCCTCTGTTTCATTGTTGAACTTTAGCAATGAAGAATTACTTTTTCTGCAGATACAATAAATAATACACCAAACATAAACAAATGAGGTATTATCTGGCAAGCCAGACAGTATATGCAATACTGTATATATATCCTAAACTCGTTAGTATACAGATTTGCTCGCTTTGCGTAATTATTTAATTACATTGAATGCTAGTAAGATGTTATGTGTTGTATCTAAGGAACTAGTGATGTGCTTGAGCATATGGTAAGCGAGCCTGATTGGTTAGGTTGCATTGTAATATCTCCCAAACAACATTACTATAATAGTGGCGCTAGATGTACTGTCTTGCAAATTAGAAATGCAGTGCAATTTATATTTATCATTACTGCCATAGGTTTTAGTTATACCAGTCCACTTTAGTCTTCTTGACCCATGTATTCCACCGCTATCGTCGGTACTGACAATACTTTACAACCCAACTCAGTGTTACAGTATCAAATACAATAATCACCATTGGTGTCTATTACTGATGATATCCTAGCAACCCGGCACAGCTATGCACACACTGTTGTCGGCACCTTTTTCTCATACTTACTTTTCTTGACCCATGTCATCACCCTTGTCTGAAGAGTCCTGTTGATGATGCTTTACCAACTGCCTAAGCTAATTGCATACACATCGCTGATATCTTTACTGACAGGCAAGCGTATTATTATAGAGATACATGGGCTCCTGACTTTAAAAGTGTCCATAAGTAATAGCAGTATACCTAATTTTAGCATAAACAAAATTACCTTCTTACTCAATTGGTAACTTCTGAAATATCAAGTTATCAAGAATTGATTATCTGACAAACCAGCTCCTGACATAACACTTGATCAGTTACTAAAATACCACCAAGTTTTAAAGGCCTTTCAATACCACAGCAGCTAACCACTTGCCACAACATTTTATGACTGGACAAAAGCAAGCATTTCTAAAAATAAAAAATAAAAAATAAAAAAATAAAAAAATAAATAAAACATCTCATTAAGTACCAGAAGAAACCCAAGGCTAGCTTAAAAAGCTGCAACAACACTTGCACAGAACTGTGGCTATAGGAGTGTTTGCACAAAACAAAATTGAGCAGCACTAAAACTTTAAAATAACTAGACTTTATTAGGGCATTGATAACAAATTAGCTAAAATACACCAACAACACCAAACACTTTCTTTCAGTGATGTTGGCTCCTGCACTTTCTGAAGATAATACAATACAGTTTAGCAGTTGTAGCCTGGACAACTTATAGCTATAATTGATAACTGTGCACGATGTGTGTAGTAGTTATGCATATAAAATAATCAATTAATTAGTACATGAAATGAGCATTGATTATGTCGACTAAATGTATGCCAAAAGAGAGGGATCATGTGCAGCCCCCAACTTGCAGGACTGACTTATTAACTAAAATCCCTTATCTGATATGTTCCAAATAATAATAATAATAATAATAATAATAATAATAATAATAATAAGTTATTATAAGGACAATACCTTTTTGATCTGACTATGATGATGATGATGGCTATAACGATGATCAGTACTATGAGGAGTAACACCCCCACTAGGACGACTAGAGGAATGATGATGGGCGTGTCAGATAACTGTTGCTTCTGAGAAGGTTCAAGTTGCGGCTTATTGTCTTCACCAAGAACATACATGTACATAGGAACATACACACAAGATATCAATAATTGTATACTGGTGTCAATAATAAGTTAATTAAACACAGGCTACATAAAGTATTATTTACTTATGGAACAATATGGCTACAGGTTTTCAATTACAGGATGTATGTTTGAAGATATAACAGTGCCAGCTATTGTAGTAGTTTGACAAGATGGTGGACTTAAATTAGAAAACTATGTAGTCAATAGTTAATGAGTAACTGCATGCGAAATATAGAGAGATGTTTGGTTTATGGGCATAGCTATGGTGACTGCAGGTTTAATAAAGTTAAAATTCTTAATTTAAGACTTCAAAAGTAAAAAAAGAAAAAATAGGGGTGTACATACGCTCGGCAGAATAAACAATATTAAATCGGCATGGAGTGTGATTATCTTTAATCATCGTGAGCTTAAACAGCATTAAGTAATCATCAATTATCCAATATTCAGTGCAATCACTTTCTTAGCAGAATTCAGTGTAACTTACTCAGTTTTTTTTTGTTTTTGTTTTTTCTAATATAGTAGCTAACCATTTTTAAAAATCTGTATTATTTGCTCTGGCCCTCCCGATAGTGTTTCATTCTCATAGTAATACCTTATATAGTGTATGCTCACTATAGTTTGTCTAACTCATGCTCTTTGGAATGCATGTTAATTGCACTTTGTTTTAAAAGGAGAAAGTATTAAAATGTATATGCGCTGATGCTGACAAAAACATTCACCAAAATAAAGATTAAGACGTTTAAAATGAGCTTCATGTGATGGTAAATTTGTACATTTTTATTGACACATTTTTACTTAAAAGGTCCGTTTGCAGGAAGATAAAAATAACACCTACAAAAAAGTGCTACAAAATAACCTTTTGTTGTAGCTTGGGCTGCCAAACATTGAATCCCACTATCTTCATCATGTTGACAGTCATTATCCAAGGACAGATGTGAACAGCTCAAGATGTTACTCTCTGTTCCGTTACACTTGACATCATCCAGCCAAATAGGACCTGAACCGGCTCCATATCCACCTCCATATACTGGTACAGGATCTGTAAGGACATGACAAAATGCATGAAAATATATAATAGCAATTACAACAACAGTACCATTAACAATAACAACAACAACAACAACGATTATTATTAATTATTATGTCATAATAAATAATACAATAGCAAATATAGAAGTGGATTGTATGCTAGTTCTAGTCACTCACCATACTCTTTGAGTCCCAACTGCTGACACACGACGTTGGCCGTGTTCCTGTCCAGAGAGTCGTCGCACACTGTGCCCCACTGGTTTCTAAGACACACCTCCAACCTGCCCTCTCTTGCACTACTGCCTCCTACTAGCTGCACATTTCCTGTCTGACAGACAGAGGGAGCTCCAGCAGTAGCAGTAGAGGCCACAGGACACACTGCACCTGCCACGCCTCCAACACACACAGAAACAGAACTCTGACTCCTCGTGCACTGACCAGAAGAAGAACAAGAGACAGCCACAGCCACGTAGTCTTCTCTGTTAGAATACTGGGGAGTGGCAAACAGTGTTCCTGGAGTGGCAATAGCCAAAGACCCACTGGCCCCCAGACTGGAGCACACACTGGCTGCAGTGTCTACAGTGAAGGAGTCGGCACAGACTGCCACCCAAGTGCCATTCTGACACGCTTCCACTTGTCCGCTCTGACTCCAGTTGCTGTTCAGACCTCCAACGACTCGCACAGAGTTAGGCATGCATGGAATGGCTGTATAAAAATACGGATGATAATGACAATAATAACAACAACAACAATAATAAAAGTAATAACCACCACAAATATTATTTTTACTATCAGAATTAATCAGTAACGAGCTCTAACGTTTGCATTCCACTCCAACAATTTCCAAGTTGCTGCAGTCATGAAGTCCAACATTAGAACTTGCACAGGATAGCAAGTCTGTCTCATTACCAACACACTCAAGTTCATCCAGCAATAAGGGAAGGTCCTCTGCAGGTCCATATTGAATCCCGGGCACAGTATTAGCTCCTGCAACAGCACAGAAGAAGCTATATACACCAATGCTACATAGTAAAATGGTGTCCCTTTACCGACTGACGAGAATCCTAACTGGTGGCACACGACCGATACCTCCCGGCTGTCCCATTGGTCATCACAAACTGTGCCAAATGATCCTCCCAAACATACTTCCACTCTTCCTTCGTACCTGGTTCTTCCATCTCTCAGACGAACTGCTCCGTAAGAGCACACGGGGTCATTGGCTGAATAGGAAAGAAATATAATAAAATGCAGAAATATTGTTTACATGCTAATTATTATAATTTGTGCATTTGAATATAAGTACTGCTTTGCTGCTATACATGTATGTATAGTGGAAACTTTTCAGTTAAAGAGGAACTTATAGTAGTTTGAGCTTAGGCCCCTGAGGTTGGGCATTGGCTTCTGTAAAAATTGCCCCATGTGCATGAACTGAAAAAAATAAATTAGACATGTACACTTGACATTTGCAAGTTCAATGAATAAAAATGAAGAACAGGAATTAAATTTGAATGAGAGTATTAGTTCCATCACACCTCTGACTTGACGTTGTGGTGAACTTGAATGAATTACTGGTGTTCACTTCTATTTGTATACATTTTTGTATCCCTGGGAATATTGAATAATACTCGGTCACTTCACTCATTGTCCAAAATTAAATGCAATCAATTCCTCATAACATCACTGCAGAGGGAATATTATACTGGTAAAATGATTAATCCATCATTTCGATTTTTCCTAATTATACAATAGTTAATATTAACTATATTGAGAAGTGCAGCTATGACCCATTGTCTACTATGCTACAGCGAGTACACCATTATTTAGTAATTACTTGTGCAGATGACCCCAGCATCCTCGCTATGTGTGCAGTCATGCGTTCCCATGTCATCACTAGGGCAGTCTAACAAGGTAGCCTCATTGCCACTGCAGTGGATGCCATCCAGATGAATCCGGCTTGATCCAGGCCCAAAGAAAGCTTGGATCACTGGGATAGACCCTACATTGTGGCAACAATAATTATACAGCAGCTCCATTACAATAAATACAACTACATTAACCTAAACTAAAGTACTGGTATTTTGTAATATTTCCTTCTGCCCTGTAGTTCACATACATACCTAGATCAGGGTCGTAGCCTAATTGTCGACACACAACTTTAGCTTCACTGGCGTCAAAGTCATCATCACAGACGGTGCCCCAGATTCCTGCTGCACACACCTCCACCCTCCCCTCACTAGGCCGAGCTCCACCCACAAGCCTCACATACCCGTGGACACACGTGCCATTATCTGGCTGCCTACAAACCACACCCACAACATCGGAGCGGCCGCACAAGTGGAGGTAGCCATTGTTGAAGCCAACGCATTCAGACAATCTGGACTCCAGTCCGGTACAGCTTGGAGTGGTGACAAGTATTCGAGAGCTGACTCCATAGGAAGACTCAATATCCATCTGAGCCACTGCCTCTGTACAGGGTAAACATCAAAATATCACACACACACATGTAATAGCTAGAGTGTTTAGTAGCGCTGAGGGTTCACACCTTTGGTGCTTCATTCTATATTGAATGCTGCATTTAAATGCTCTAGCATGCCCGTGCTTAGCTCTAGATAACTGAATTATGGTGAAGTTACCTTTGACTGTTTACTGTTTTGGAATACTATCCAATGTATAAAAACAATTCATTACACTCATTGTACCATATTAATAATGGGAATGACAGTTCACTCTCATACTTGTATTTTCACTCGCCTTCGGCTTGTGAAAATACTTACATGTTCATGAAATATCTCACCATAGTGTACGCTGATCATGCAATACGTATAATATGACATGAAGGCTAATAAGACAGTATACTTGATATTTTTCCCAGATCATAGTGTAATCAATTGAGTGAGAGGACTATCGTGATGTGAGAATAATTACATTGCACACAAACATACGCGACACATCCTGAAATCCAAGATTTCTGCACACCACCTGGGCTGTGACATCAGTCCAGTCAATACCACTGCACATGCTTCCCCACTGTCCTCCCACGCACATCTCCACACGCCCACTGAATTCATCTCCACCCTGAAGCCGCAAGGCTCCATTAGCACATGCCAAAACTTGAGCTATATGAATAAATAAATAAATTAATGTTTTTAGTTGGCAAATAAAACCAATAGCCTACAATTACTAAACCGTACCAGCTAAAAGAACTTGAAAAATGTATGTACGACATACCTCATTTAAAATAGCTGCATTTGTGCACTGACCTGGACAGAAAACTCCAGCACTCTCGGCATTCGCGCAATCATGGTTTCCTATATCCTCAGCCCGGCAATTCAGCAGGCCTCTTTCAGTACCTTGGCAGCGGACATTGTCCAGCAAAATGGGCCCCTCCCCTTGACCAAAGTGAGCATTGTGGATGGCCAGAGGATCTCCGTTGCCCACATAATTGAGTTGCTGACATAACACCTGAGCATCCTCCCTGTTCCAGTTGGCGTCACACACGCTGCCCCACCTCCCGTGCAGACACACCTCCACTCTACCTTCATAGGGAGTGGAACCACCTTGCAAGCGAACAGCACCATTAGTGCAATTCTGGGGGCCTTTTGGCGGGCAAATGACTCCAGCGTCTTCTGCATGAAAGCAAATAAAGCTGCCGCTGTAGGATGCAGTGCATTCCTGCAAGTTATCTTCATCCCCAGAGCAGTCGACATTAGAGATGTGAATATCTCCTCTTCCAGGGCCATAGAATGCTCCACGTATGGCCACCACATCTGCAGATTGTTGTCATCCAAAATGCATTATATACACACATTATTAATAGCTGGCTATGTGATGTGAGATTGGAGCTGTGCTTGTGCATTTCTTTACAATCTGTTCAAATAAAAGGCTTGGCTGAAAGTAAACAATATCTATAACATTGCATGTGTTAAAATTATACACATGTACATCCATGTTACATAAGTTAGTCACTGATGACTAGCTCTGAGCTCTCTACAAAGTGCTAGTTGGCATAAACATAATGGGTATAGCTCACTCGTGGATGAGAATCCAAGCTTCCTGCAGACCACTGCCGCATCATTGTTGTCCCAGAGGTTGTCACACACCGTCCCCCACTCGTTATACAGACACATTTCAATAGTTCCAGCATTGATCGAAGGCCCGCCCACCAACCTCACATCACCATCATTGCACTGACCTGGAAAAAAAAATCAGTGAGAAGACATTGACTCTATGAACCGTGCATTTAACAATATGCAATTAACAAACTTTGAATGAAGCAGTGACTATGTGTTTGTATCTCACCAGGATTAAGAGGTTCACAGGTGACGCCCACATTCTGGTCGTGGGTACAGTTACTGGACATGGATGTGTCACAGTCCAGGATACTGGTCTCATTGCCAGTGCATTGGATACCAGTCAGTACTATCTTACCAGAACCTCCACCCACCACAGTGAAGTTAGCTCCTGTACACACACACACACAAAATTCTTAAAATTGTAGGATAAGCATGTAGGTTAGGATGTCTTATAGTGTATATAGTGCACACACATGGGAGGGTCAGTACAGGATATTTATTATGCGTAAGAGCACTTAGTGCAAATCAATTGGTTTAGAATTTGGTTCCCAGTGGAAACCAAGCTATCATAGTTTTTAGATTGGGATTGATAATAAACAGAAATTTAAAATCCTGTGTCAGTGTTTTGGAAGAGAATATTCGATGATTGTTTAAAAAAAGAAAAGAAGAATGTTCATATTAACCCCCAGACACATGTCTTCCTGATACTACTGTCTGTCTGTCTCTCCATAAAATTATTAAACTCCACAGATAGTTGTTATTTAATTGGTATTCTCGCTAGCTTACCTCGTTGCTAAATATTAACCACTAGCAAGTACCCTGCCACACAGTGGCGCTTAATGGCACTCTTTTACAAATTAGTAGCCTAGGGTATTTATATCCATTCTTATCTCCACCACATGGTTTAATTATCAGTCCACTTTTTTCTCACTTACTCTCTCACCACCGTAGATTGCGCTACTGACAATACTTTACCAACACAACTCAGTAACACACACTTTAATTGTCATTTAATGACGACCTCCTTACCAACCCGTCTCACCTATTACATATGCACCATTCATCATCACCAAGCAACCTGCTGGCAGAGCTTTATTCAATGCACACACAATCGTTGTTGTTTACTGACGTTTTAACAACCCATTTTAACAACCCATTTGATGACACTTTACCAGCCCAATGCTCAGCTCCTGAATTACTCATGAATACACAAACTGTCATTGTTATTGCTGACAGACAAGCGTATTACATAGATAACTAAGTTTTCCTTTGACCATAGCATATAGCTAGGTGTATCTATCTGCTGATATATATACATGTATATATTTTTTATTTTTATTTTTTATTTTTATTTTTTATTTTATTTTTATTTTTTATTTATTTTTTATTTTTTTTATAGTCCAATTAACCTTAATCTAGGTACATACCTTCAGTAGGTAACTCTAACTGCCTGCAAACGACAGCTGCATCCAATGCATCAAACTGGGAACTGCAAACAGAGCCCCACCTCTTTCCAGAGCAGACTTCCAATCGGCCATAGCTCTGGCTACCAGCTCTGCCCACTAGCCGGACATCGCCATCAGAGCAAACAGATGTATCAACTAATTTACAGAGAGGATTAAGGGAAGAGGGGAAGGAACAGTTAATAGTTATCTATTATGATAGGATGAACTTACACCTGAACTCACACCTCTCTTATCTGGACTTTAAGAAGATTTGGTTCTGACTGGTGTGTTATACTTAGCTATGTGTACAATTAATGTTGTGCTATGTTCCTCTCCAGTCTTTGAACCGAATTTTAGAGTGGAGCCAGGAGAAAACTAGCTACTACACTTAATCTGAATAATTTTTGATAACAGCTACTGAGTATGTACTGAATCGTGTTCAAAGGAAGAGAGCCTACTTGGAGATGATACAGGTTTTGCTTTACTAGTTGCATAATAATTCTTGTATGCATATCTGAGTTTAATTTAGCTGCTGCTCTCTAGACTTTACAAATAGATTCAATTCATTGTAAAACTGCCTTAATTTAAAAAAAAAGTATGGGGGTGTGGTCTAATTGCAGCTGCAGTTATTCTTTCAGTGGTGTTCAGTTACTATAAATGACTGACTTTCTACTAATAACTGGATTATAATGGTGTGTAAGACCAATTAAGACTGTGTATAAATATATGCCATAGCTCTCTTGTGGTCAGTAGCTAAAACCTTCATAATATTCAATTGGTTTATTTTAAGATATGTAACTTCACTGCCCTAGACAATTCTTATAGAGCTAAACATTTTTCACACCCAAAAAGGTACATAATAGGTTGTCAGCTGAGACTGTAGCACAATATTAATATTATACATAACGACTTTTGCCAGTGTCTATTTTGATTCTTGAGTGGCATGTACACAATTTGTATAGCTGACACTACAACTCACAATTGCACTGAATGCCACTGTCTTCTCTGTGCATACAGTTATGGTTGCTAGTCAGAGACAGTTGTGGGCAGCTTAGAATATTGTTTTCCGTCCCTGTGCACTTCACATCATCCAGCCAAATGGGACCTGAGCCTGCGCCATAGTTCTTGAAGTTCTCAAAGCCGTACACAGGAAGTGCAACTAGGCAAAAATAATTGCAGGCAAGTAAATTGAACACAATATTTTGTGATAAAAACATTCAGTACCAAAGTCTTTGAGTCCCAACTGCTGACACACGACGTTGGCCGTGTTCCTGTCCAGAGAGTCGTCGCACACTGTGCCCCACTGGTTTCTAAGACACACCTCCAACCTGCCCTCTCTTGCACTACTGCCTCCTACTAGCTGCACATTTCCTGTCTGACAGACAGAGGGAGCTCCAGCAGTAGCAGTAGAGGCCACAGGACACACTGCACCTGCCACGCCTCCAACACACACAGAAACAGAACTCTGACTCCTTGTGCACTGACCAGAAGAAGAACAAGAGACAGCCACAGCCACGTAGTCTTCTCTGTTAGAATACTGGGGAGTGGCAAACAGTGTTCCTGGAGTGGCAATAGCCAAAGACCCACTGGCCCCCAGACTGGAGCACACACTGGCTGCAGTGTCTACAGTGAAGGAGTCGGCACAGACTGCCACCCAAGTGCCATTCTGACACGCCTCCACTTGTCCGCTCTGACTCCAGTTGCTGTTCAGACCTCCAACAACTCGCACAGAGTTAGGCATGCATGGAATGGCTAAAGTGCAAGGAATGCATCACTGGAGTGAATAGAAGTATACTGGCGAAGATGTCAGTTCTCTAAAATACAACTACTCAATTTCTTACACCAATATGACTCACGTCTGCAGATGACTCCAGCATCTTCAATATGGAGGCAGTCGTGGGAGCCTAAGCCTGAGCTAGAGCAGTTCAGAAGAGACAACTCACTGCCACGGCATGCTAAGTCGTCCAGAATGATGGGAGTGTCTGCTCTCCCTGGTCCGAAACCTGCCATCTGTACTGCCTCAGAACCTGAACCACACAGTACAAAAATAAAACCCTTGGAACATGTGAACTAGCAGCAGCTGTGCAATGTCCATAGCAGCTATATACTTGGTGGCTCTAGCTTACCATCAGGTGAGAATCCAAGCTGTGTGCAGACAACGGTAGCATCTTGGTCGTCCCACATGTCATCACACACTGTCCCGTACCGTCCTCCAATGCACACCTCCACTCGTCCTTCGTATACAGTATTGCCTCCGACCAACCTCACAGATCCAAACTCACATGTGGCATTAGGAACTGGAGAGAGAGAGAGAGAGTGAGTTAAGGTCTACTATATTGGCCTCAAGTTTCATCTTAAATTATTTTACCCAGCTTTGCTTTTTTCTAATGGAAAATTCATAGCAGTAATGCTACAAAAATGTTGTGTGGTGTTATTTGGCAGTAGTGGAAAACTGTAATGATAGCATGGAAACTATACACACACATATCTATACTTAATATTATTTTAGTAAGCAACATACCCACACAAATGACTCCAACATCGTTGGCATGGCCACAAGTAACATCTGCAAAGTTGCCAGGACATTCCAGCAAGTTTGGTTCCTCTCCACTACAGGTCAACAGACTAATGAAACCTCTGACTGTTCCCTGCCCAAAGAATGCCCCAAGTACGGGAAATGCACCTGAATAATAATAATAATAATAATAATAATAATAATAACAACAACAACAACAACAACAATAATAATAATTAGATGCATTCTCTCTCTTTAGCAGGCTTTTTTTTTACAATATAGAATTAAATAAAATGTTTGGCTGCCACTGGAATCGAACCCAGAGCCGCTTGCTTAACACACAAGTGCTCTGCCACTGAGCTACGACAACCAGCCAGCAACCAAATACTTCAATTCTGTATTTATACTGTAAAGGGGTACTGCTATGCTACAGTCTTACTCTCAACCGGTGGTAGCCAAATATTTTTTAATACTGTATTGTTGTTGTTGTTTTTTTAAGCCTCTGAAAGAGAGAGAATATTTAATGAGTAAATGAAGGCTGAGAAAGAAATTGTGAGATAAAGCTAGTAGCTAATGATAATAACTAGTGATGTGCTTGAGCACAAAGGGCGAGCAAGCCAGTGCAACACTCTCAGGGGTAACACAATTGAAAATTGGGGATATTTGTTTGTTTATATATGTGTGGACGTACATATGTCATTTTGTACTTTGACCCTTACATTTTTGTGTTTCCTTTGTGGTCTACCACTTCCCATATCTCCACTAAACAGAATCTTTCGGCTTAGCGATCCCGTATCATTCAAGGAAATTAATTATTTACCCCTCCGTTATTAGGTTATTTCTGAATGCCACAAGATGCAAAAACTTACTGTTATACTCAACACTGTGCAGTAATTCTTTAGAACTTCTTGTTTTTTTAAGTCCCAAAATGTTATGGCGAATAGGTACTGTGGTATTGAAACCCTTTACTTATTTATCATTCCGCGCTTATATTTTTTGTTAGGTCTAGGAATTTAGCACTATCATTATAATCATCATCATCATCATCATCATCATTATAATAATAATATTAATTTAATAATAATAATAATAAATAGATTAAAAAGCATGATAAGTTTCTTATACTATGGTAATGCTGCCACAGATATTACCAACTTACCCCTGGACACATCATATCCAAGCTGCCGGCACACTACTGCAGCTTCACTGGTATCAAAACCTTCATCGCAAACAGTAACCCAGACATTGTCCAAGCAGATCTCCACCCTTCCCTCATTTATGATGGCTCCACCCACAAGCCTCACGCTCCCATTAGTGCAAGTGTCATTGATGAGACGATCACAGATCACACCTGCATCGAGAGAGTGAGTGCAGAGTCCGCCCAGGGCAGAGTTGAATTCAAAGCATTCGGCAAGCTTCGATTCTGTTCCTCTACATGTGGGTGTGGTCACCAAGATAGGACCAGTGCCCACTCCATACAGAGGCTCGATGTTTGTCTGAGCCACCACAGCTACATACATACACCAAGACAAGGAATGTTGCACAATGAAAATGCGATGAGATGAAATGAGAATAATTTGACACAAAATACACGAGCGCCAGAACAATACATTACACAACAATCTGCCCAAACTTCTCACCTCTACTGTTGTTGAATCCCAGCGTCCTGCACACGACTAAGGCAGTGATGTCTGTCCACGAAAAGGTCGCACACATGGTCCCCCACACGCCTCCTAAGCATATCTCTACTCGTCCACTCAATTCATCACCACCTGCGAGTCTGAGAGCTCCAGTTGGACAGGCAGAGCCTTCATCTGGAACAATAGCAACCATTAACTCAGCTCACGTATGGACACACTTGTACAACAGCAATAGCAGACAAGATATACGGATTGATGGACAGGTAAACTGACCAACCAGACTAACTGAGTAATGGCTATGGACAATTCACTGACAGACAAGATTAGATAGAAACTGACATGATACATAACAGACACAGAGACACAGGAAAATAGTCAGACTAGACAGACAGACTGACAGTCAGACAGACAGCCATACAGACAGACAGACAGACTGACAGACAGATGGTCAGACTGACAGTCATACAGACAGACTGACAGACTGACAGACAGATGGTCAGACTGACAGTCATACAGACAGACAGACAGACTGACAGATGTAAGGTAGTCATATCATACACTCACATGGACAGAACAAACTAGAATCTTCGATACTGTCACAGTTATGATCCCCAAGAGGCTGAGCTCTACATCCCAAGAGTGTCATCTCATTGCCAGTGCACTCCACATTGTCCAAGACAATGAGACCTGACCCCGCCCCAAAGTGAGCAGTGTGAATAGCGTGAGGATCTCCAGACCCTGTGAATCCAAGCTGTCTACACACCACCACGGCGTCTCTGTAATCCCAGTCGTCATCACACACCGTGCCCCAGTTGCCATGGATGCACACCTCCACTCTTCCCGAGTGAGGGCTGCCACTAGATTGCAGGCGGACATCTCCCGTAGTGCAGTTTCGAGGTTCTGACGTGGGACAGATGACTCCAACATCATCCGAGTGAAAGCAGACAAACTCATCATAGAAGAGGCTGCAATCTGTGATTTTATTTTCCGATCCAGTGCAAGCTACACTGGAGACGAGAAAATTTCCTGTTCCTCTACCAAAGAAGGCAAAATTTATTCCGATAGCACCTGTAAGGAGGGCAAAGTACTACTTAATAATATTGAATTATGGCATTTTTTTGGACAAAACCTCAGGAAAAGTCTGTCTACATTTAGTTTAATTTGCAATAGGCTGATTGAAATAATATTGCTTTTAACTGAGACCAAGCTCAAAAATATTTGTATAAAGCACCTAAATTCAAGGCTTGTATATTCGTTATACTCTTGTATATTATAGTAATCAATCATCATTTGGATGCAGACTGAGATGAGTAAGATGTTCGTTACAAATGATATAGCTAGCTAAGTGTCTGTGTGTTTTCTTTACTGGTTGCATTGAATCCAAGTTGTGTGCACACCACTTGTGCCTCTAAACTTCCCCAGTTACTATCACACAGAGAACCCCACACCTCAGACTGACAAATTTCAACTGTCCCTTCATTGGGAGATTGCCCTCCCACCAGTCTCAAGTCACCATCTCTACATAACAAGGCTGCAACAGAACAAGAAGTACATGTGTTGGGTAAAATATATCAGGGTAGAATGAACAATACAGAAATACTGATGCATGCAAGACAATATAAAGCTAGGCTAAGACAAACAGACTTTTGGTGGGCTCTGCACAATCCACTGAAACGTCTTCATCATGCTCGCAGTTGTGTATCCCCAAGAATGGCCGCATACATGACAGTAAGTTTGTCTCATTGCCAGAGCATTCTATTTCATCCAAAAAAATGTCGCCAAATCCGGGCCCATACTTTGTAGACACATTCATGCCTAATGCAAATAAATAATACACACTTGAATTATTTCTTGACATCATGTTTATTGCATTCTTAGATATTCATTGCCAAGCAGTCCAGCAATTTCTGCAATGGTAATATTATTACTACTATTCTTACTGATCAAGTCTCTTACCTTCAGTCAAGTAACCCAATTGCCGGCACACAACAGCTGCATCCAAAGCATCAAAGGAGTCGTCACAAACTGTCCCCCACTTCCCCCCTACACAAACTTCCAAGCGCCCGCGACTAGCACTGGGTCCTCCAACTAATTGCAGTTGACCGTGGTTGCAGATTGTGGAGTTAGCTGCAAAGGAACACAACACATGTAAGTGGAAGGGAGCTGGGTTAGAAAGAGGAGGGGCTGGGTTAGAAAGAGGAGGGGCTGGGTTAAAAAAAAGAAAGGACTAGAAAGAGAAAGGGTTGGGTTGCTCAGTTATAAAGTAGTAGAGACTGGGGGAGGGGACGAAAGAGTGAAGTGCTGCAACCTTAGAAGCAGAAATTTTGTGCTAAACAAACGGATAGAACTAGAAGTAGTTGGGGCCGGAATATAAAAAAAAAGAAAAAAGAAAAAGAGGACCTGAAAGTTGAACTAAGAGTGGAAGTTGAGGAGTTCCAAGAGCAGACACGAAAGAGGGAGGAGAAAACAAAACAAAAAACAAGCTAGGATAAGAAGGGGGACACAAATCTTCCTGACACATGCTACTGATATTGCTGATAGTGTAAGTAGTAGATGCATATCCAGTTAATGCGTTCTGTCCTTCCATTTGATTTCCAAATATCCCAGAGACCAGAGCTGGCTCAACTAGCTTCTACCATCATGATAGTAGGTATCTCAAGAAGCAACTCACCGATACACAACACCCCAGCATCTTCTGAAGTGTCACAGTTGTGCACATGCACTCCAGCATGTGTGCACTCCAACAGAGTCCTCTCCATTCCCACGCAGGAGACATCATCCAAATGAATTGCTGCCACTCCGCGACCGTAGTGAGCCTTTCTGAAAGCAATGCTGTCTGTGTCCGTGTAGCCCAGCTGCCGACACACCACCAATGCATCACTGTGATCCCACAGGTCATCACAGATAGACCCCCACACATGACTCAGACAAATCTGCACATTGCCCTCATTAGGGAGGACCCCACCCACCAGACGAACTTCACCATCTGAGCAATTTGTGACTGGTCCTAAATAACAGCGAAGCAACTGGTAAATTTTAAGTACAAAGGACTAATGGTATGAATATTATCCTTTGCTTATCTTAACATGGTTTTCTATGAATGGTAAAGAATGACTTACTTGTGCAAATCACTCCAGCATCATTTTGGTGCCGCAGACATGAAGTAGAAGGCAATACTGCATCCGTTTGTTGACAGTCTGTCAGAGAGTTCTCATCTCCCTTGCACCTGATTGCTATTAAAACTGGATCCCCTGAGCCTCCATCCACTACTGTTGCTCGAGCATCTAGTAACATGGAAAAGGGAGGAAAAAAAAACATTTAAAAATAGCTTGAATTTAGCTCATGTGCTTTGACATGAAGAATTGCACAAGTGATTATCATTGTATACATATTGCACAATGTACTCTATGTATTACTATATTTTGGGCACATAGTAAACGTCATTATTTACACTTGTGTTACAATTGTTACTTTAAAAGACCTACCTGAAACATTTTGAAATCCTAGTTGGCGACAGGCCACTTGAGCATTTTCGTCAGGCCAAGTTCCACCAGCACAGATGGAGGTCCACTGGCCTCTCAAACAAATCTCTACCCTGCCTCCCGACTCAACAACTGGGCTAGTCCGTACCAAGCGAACTTCTCCATTGGGGCAAGAAGCATTTGGATCTGCACACAACACAAGGTTGAAATTGTGGGGATGATGATAGGACTTAGGAATTGTGGGGATGATGATAGGACTTAGGAATCAAATAAATCAGAAATCGTAACAATGAATGGGAAAGTTGTTGCAATATGCATGTAGGAAAAAGTAAAAAAAATAAAAAATAAAAAGACTCACCAGTGCAGATGACACCAGCATGCTCATACGCAAAGCAATTGTGGACACCAATTCTGCTTCCAGGACACTGAAGAAGATTTGACTCTGTTCCACTGCAGGCCAAGTTATCCAGAAGGAAGTAGTCAATGCCAGAACCAAAGAGATAGTTACCACTCAAGTGCATAGAGAACCCTGGTCCACCAAGGGATAAAAATGGCAATGAAAACACACACACACACAAACACACGTGCGTGCCCACATGGACACTCACGCCCCCACATACCGGAATAATTGAGCTGCTTGCACACAATCGTTGCCTCTGCTCTGTCCCAGCTATCATCACAAACTCCGCCCCATTGTCCATTGTAGCACACCTCAACTCTGCCTTCAAATTTGTTTCTCCCATCAACTAATCGAACACTTCCACTTGTACAGTTCACTTCCTCCTCACCTATCAAGACAATTAAAAAACAACGACAACCACAACCAATACTGTATTATGTTATAAGGTGTGCTTGTAAAACATATTAATGAACTAGGGTATATTTGTACAAATGGCGAGTGAGCCAGCCTAGTTATAATTCAACACCTTCAAATTTCAGACTAACCTGCCACAATGGCTGCTAAAACACTTAGAGATGACACGTTCTGCTGCAGCTGAGAATTACAAAATTGAACTTTTTTTTTTAAAACTATGTGAGAGGTCACTTGAATCCTCTTTGTACCATACAACTTGGTCCTGAGTAGAAAAATTGCAGCTAAATCTAGCAAATATTATAACAACTATTTTTGTTATAATTATGATTTAAAAATTAATGCTCTAGCTTCTGTTCATCAATATCCTTTCAGTAGTTTTATTTTTAAAAGTAGTAAATGACAATTGAATTTAGCTAATAACCAATGAAAAATCCTCAATTTCTTGAGTAGTGGTAGCTCCTGCACTATTAAAGAAAACACAATTTAGCCATTTTTACTACTTGAAGTACCAGTAGGACTTAATAACAAGCTCTAAACTACTATATAAAACCGGCTATGTTTCATTTCTCAGACCTAAAGAATAATTTTTTTGGCTATTCCTAAGCAGATATCAATATACAGCTTGAGCAATGAAAACGGTAGATGTAAAAGAAGAAAACAGACCAAAAACACTCACTGGTACAGTATATATTTTCATTGTGAAACTATTTGTCCAGCACTCCGTTAACTTCCCAGTGTAAATAATATACCGCGGGCAGCAAGAAATTAATTGCTCACGTGATTACTATGTGACGATAGAGTGTGCTACCTACAAACGCTAGTACCTACGCAGGCAGAGCTGACAGCATCACATTTTCTCAAAAATCAGCCTGAAACTCAAAAAGTACATAGCACAATAAAAGGTCTTAGATCTTCATTCTGAATAAGTCCATACCTAAAATCAATGGTTTATTGTCAGTAACCTCTTAAATCAGTGTGTGACAAACAGGTAGACAGGATGGCTATTATAACCCTATTGCACATGTGTGCTGAATTAATGAGACTTGTACTTAGTGCTGTAAGGAACCATATATAAAATATATATCTGAATATTCTGTACGTTAGACTTGATAGTGTCACACTTGCTCACTTTTCCCAGTATTAAATAAATCAAAGTTATATATCAAGCAATAATTAAACATCCATCTAAATTAATTAGGGGCTGGGTGCCGACGATATCTGATCATCTTCAACCCCCTAACTTTCTATTTGTCAACCAAGAAAGTAAAACCTTAAACATAGTAAGTCTAAATTTAGCACCGCCTAATTCGATAATCTAGCAATATATATTATTTATTCATGGTGGTAAAATGTGGGCACAAAGTGCAACATTATTAATATGAAACAAATTATTAAGTCAATGCACTAATTGATAGGGTCTTACCCATGCAAATGACAGCTGCATTAGTGCTATGTGAGCAGGAGGCTGCAGGTGCAGAGAAAGGACAGTCCAGAAGAGTTGTTTCATTGCCTACACACTCCACCTGGCTCGCTGATATACTAACACCAATGGTGGTAGAGGAGCCGAACAGAGAGCCAGCGACAGGCAGTGCTCCTAAGGAGGGAAGTTGAGGTGAGTTATATGAGCCATGGAGAGCCCTATATCTAAGACTCTAATGTTAATGGGGGCTACAGACCTGGAGTAGTGAAGTTTAACTGCTCACAAAGAACTTGTGCATCAGTTTCATCCCAACCTTCACGGCAAACCGTGCCCCAAAAGTCCTCCAAGCACACCTGAACAATGCCCTCTCTCGGGACCAAACCTTCTGTCAGTCGAACGCTTCCTTGCACACATTTCTCAGGAGGGGCTGGAAACAATTAATAATGTGAAATCACTGAGAGTTATGAAAGGACCCTGTGTTGAGTGGCAGGCTGGCTGACTTACGCTGGCATGTGACAGATACGTCTTCATCATGCCTGCAATCATGAGAGCCAGGATCTTGAGCCTGACATTGCAGCAATCTCTCCTCATGACCTCTGCACTCCACACTGTCTAAGATAATTAAACTGCTCAGAACTGCAGGGTCAAACACAGCAGTGCCAAATCTTGATCCTAAACAAACAAAAGTTATTTGAAGATTGCACGAGATCTCAAACTGCCTTCAAGGCAACTGGTGATGTGTTCAGGAAGAGTACTTACCATAGATGGAGTAACCCAGCTGTCTGCAGACAACGGAAGAGTCCCTGTCATCCCACAGGTCGTTGCACACTGTCCCCCACCTCCCCCCCACACACACCTCCAGCCTCCCAGTCAGAGGTGAACTCCCGCCCACCAGTTGGATATCGCCAACTGTGCACGTGCCATTTGAAACTGCAAATGAAAGGCAACAACCATTGGAACAAAAAAAATGTCATAATATAATGCATAAGGTGGCCTGTCCATACGCTACTTAAGGGGGGAGCACACACACACATAGTAAAACATAAGGTGGCCTGTCCATACGCTACTTAAGGGGGGAGCACACACACACATAGTAAAACATAAGGTGGCCTGTCCATACGCTACTTAATGTGGGAGCACACACACACATAGTAAAACATAAGGTGGCCTGTCCATACGCTACTTAATGTGGGAGCACACACACACATAGTAAAACATAAGGTGGCCTGTCCATACGTTACTTAATGTGGGAGCACACACACACATAGTAAAACATAAGGTGGCCTGTCCATACGCTACTTAATGTGGGAGCACACACACACATAGTAAAACATAAGGTGGCCTGTCCATACGCTACTTAATGTGGGAGCACACACACACACATAGTAAAACATAAGGTGGCCTGTCCATACGCTACTTAATGTGGGAGCACACACACACATAGTAAAACATAAGGAGGCCTGTCCATACGCTACTTAATGTGGGAGCACACACACACATAGTAAAACATAAGGTGGCCTGTCCATACGCTACTTAATGTGGGAGCACACACACACATAGTAAAACATAAGGTGGCCTGTCCATACGTCACTTAATGTGGGAGCACACACACACATAGTAAAACATAAGGTGGCCTGTCCATACGTTACTTAATGTGGGAGCACACACACACATAGTAAAACATAAGGTGGCCTGTCCATACGCTACTTAATGTGGGAGCACACACACACATAGTAAAACATAAGGTGGCCTGTCCATACGCTACTTAATGTGGGAGCACACACACACATAGTAAAACATAAGGTGGCCTGTCCATACGCTACTTAATGTGGGAGCACACACACACATAGTAAAACATAAGGTGGCCTGTCCATACGCTACTTAATGTGGGAGCACACACACACATAGTAAAACATAAGGTGGCCTGTCCATACGCTACTTAATGTGGGAGCACACACACACATAGTAAAACATAAGGTGGCCTGTCCATACGTTACTTAATGTGGGAGCACACACACACATAGTAAAACATAAGGTGGCCTGTCCATACGTTACTTAATGTGGGAGCACACACACACATAGTAAAACATAAGGTGGCCTGTCCATACGCTACTTAATGTGGGAGCACACACACACATAGTAAAACATAAGGTGGCCTGTCCATACGCTACTTAATGTGGGAGCACACACACACATAGTAAAACATAAGGTGGCCTGTCCATACGTTACTTAATGTGGGAGCACACACACACATAGTAAAACATAAGTCTATGGAACACACAATTACACACACACAAACAAACTAAATTGAAGTAAACAACACCTTCCTCAATACTGAGGGGGTAATTATATGGCTAACGTGAGTAATGCTGGAAGATTTTTAAAGTTACTATCAAAATTACCATTGCAGTAGATATATATATATATACATGTATATATTATGTTACAGACCATTTTCAAACTACAAGCCCATTTTAAAATGGTCTGGACCATTTTAATACAGGCCATCCCATTTTAACTCCAAACTAGCCACAAATGTTGCTGGTCTTACAGTGGTAATGTACAATTAAAACCAAGAGCTGAAAGTCAGGCAGGCTCCTAACTAGCAACCAGTTACAAAGTCTGCTCTGGAGCACACAAGAGCACAAACCATGAGTCTATTGTTTGTTGAATCCAGTTCCCCACAAATTGTAAGAGGGGAACATATGGGGTCATTAGGAAATCTCTGGGAGAAAACATCATAGAAGTATAAACAACCTTAAAAAACAGTAAATAAAATTTTCAAAGATAAGATGTTTTAGTGGTTCAAAAGTTTCAGATGCAAGCTTAGCTAATGTCAAATTCGTGTGTGGAAAAACACGTTCATGTCAAGCCTAAATGCTGCCTAATTAACCACATCTTACATCCTTTACATCTTGCTGCATCATATAGCAGTGTTTCATTAATTACTAGTGACTGAGATTTGTAAAGAACTATGAATGGTTCAGTCATTCTCGGCTGAAATAATTATAATAATAGCAAATTTTCTCGTTCTTACAGCCAATAATATTGTTAATTAAAACTTAACCTGACGTTTCGACTTCTTGCCAAATATAGTAGAATATAGTAGACAGTAAGCATACCCTCCAGAAATCTTGCTGTTTACGTTGTGTTAGTATATCACCACAAAGAGTTCAACCACAGTTAACCCCTGAAGAGGACTTTGGCTAGAAGTTGAAACGTCGGGTTAAGCTTTAATTAACAATATTATTGGCTGTAAGAATGAGAAAATTTGCTATTATTAGAACTATGAAATTTTACAAGAGCTAACAACAACCACTAAGACTATAACTACTGCTATCATGGGAGGGGGGGGGGCATTTCTTGAACAAAACTTCCTTGGTGAACTGGGAATTACATCTCGTTAGTGATCAACTTTCCGCTTGCCCACTTCAATAGAAGAGCAGAAACCCAAAATTATTAAGTATGACAGGAGATCGTATAATGGTACGGAAGAGCCAAGAGTATAAGCAAAAGGGGAGGAGATAGGGGTCAGTGTAGCGGAAGAGGCGGCCCCCTACAGGGGAAGCACATGAGCAGTGCAGCACAATGTGGATAGCAATACGCGTGAGCTACACAGTGAAAGTCTCAAGCTAAACTTCAACACCAGTGTAAGACTAAGGCTAACACAGCGTATGGAAAACTATGGTGGAAGGAGGGGAGTCAGCACTGGGACTGGGACTTAGCAACGCGGATCTCCAGTCCATTATCGACGGGGCAGTCGCCCGCGTACTACCGAGCCTTCAGAAGGACTCCCCGGGGGCTTCACGGGAGGACGCGACCTCCACTCGCTTTGAGTATGAAAATGCGCGGGAAAATTATGTGGGAGTAGGCGCCCGATTTGTCCAGTCCGAGAGGGGGTGGGGCACTCCGCCTCAATTGGGGCGAGCAGCACACCGTCCTTGACGGAGCGGGCACAGTGGCTTCCAGTTTCTAGTATAATAGCTTAGCAAAGGAGGTAGGATGGAAATAACTCCAGGGAGGTGGTGTAGGAGCAACTCACAAAGCTCAGCACCTAGGAAATGCTTACAAACTCAGCACACTCCAGAGCCAGCCTGGGGCCCCTAGCCAGCTAACAGAGACTAGCTTAGGTCAAGGTCTGTCACAATGGGGGGCACAGAGGCAAATCTTCCCTGGTAAGGTGTCATTTGGCCATATGGTACTGGGCTAGAAGGCAACGCATAAGTGCGTCGGGTGGGAGGTGGCACCCAATGTAGCAAACTTGTTAGCCTTGGCCAACAACTAGTGGAAGTGCTAGTGGGGGCCAGCACCCCAATGGACGTGTAAAGGCAGGCGCCCTATCAAGTGTGATACTGGCCAGCGCCCTATCAAATGTGCTGACTGGGCCAGCGCCCTATGTAATATGCCTTCCTATAATTACAATGGTATGATTTCCTGCACTAGTTATTTGTGAGCTTTTTTTTAATTTTCATTTAAAAGAAGTTTATTGCGAGGTCTTTTCAGTTACATTCTTTTAAGAAGATGGACAAGTGACAGATGCACGCACAACGATCAAGTGTGTTTTTAATAGGATTGGCATGCCCAAATTGCTTGGATTAGTGAAGTTTAGATTAACAAACTTTTTAAAAGACTATCTGTTTTATTTCAATTTTTTTTTAATAGTTCTATTCAGAAAAAAATATTTACGAACACACAAGAGTTCTGTGTCTTGGGTCTGCTTTGGCAACTGCCCTATTTACATTTAGCAGTTTGTTTTTGTTCTTTGCCAGGTTTACTATCTGGCTCGTTTTAATGATCTGATTCTTTTAAAAAGACCCTTCGAAATGGTTTGAATAATTTGACCAGCCTGTTCTAAAATAGTCTGGCCAGTGGTCTGGCCTGTTTTTAAAACGATTTGGCATGTTTTAAAACAGTCTGAGGTTTGGAAATGGTCTGGCCCATTTTAAAACGGCTAGACCATTTTTCCATTTTAAAACAGTCCAAGTTTATAATTGGTCTGTAACATGTGTGTGTGTGTGTGTGTGTGTGTGTGTGTGTATAAATGAAGCTGTAGTAAATAACAAGGCAGCAATGAGGAACAAGTACATGGAGGGAGGGAGGGAGGGAGGGAGGGATGTGTGCACTAGTGAGAGGGATTAATATGTGACCTACCAGTGCACGCAACTCCAGCATCTTCTGAATGCAGGCAATTGTGAAAGCCAATTGGAGAATGAGAGCAGTTAAACAAAGTGGACTCATTTCCAAAGCAATCGAGGTCATCCAGGTGGATAGCTGTCAACCCCTGTCCGAAGAATGCATGGTGTAAGATCACATGTGGTACATCGTCCGGGTAACCAAGCTGACGACACACCACGCGAGCCTCATCCGGATCCCAGGAGTCGTCACATACCGTACCCCATTCGTTGTCATAACACACCTCCACACGCCCCTCGTTGGGCACAGTCCCTCCCACCAGGCGGATCTGACTGTTGTTACAGTCACTATTACCTAGTCAATTGAAAAAACAACAACAAACAAAACATTAAAAAACATTTTTTTTAATGATATGTTTCTTCAGCCTACCTGCACAAAAAACTCCTGCATCTGAAGTTCGCAGTAGACAGTGGAAACTCTCATTAGCAGAACGGAGAGCAGATGGCAGACACTCAGCGAGACTGCTCTCACTGCCTACGCATTTGAAGTCTAAACCATATGACTCTTTAGTGTCTGTAATCAGGGCATCGATGAAGATACTTACAGACCCTGGTCAATTAATAATAATAATAATAACAATAACAATAATAATAATAACAACAACAATAATAATAATAATAACAATAACAATAATAATAATAATTCATACTTTGTACATTAGAGTATCCCAATTGTCTGCACACGACTTGAGCCTCCTCATTATTCCATTCCCTTGTGCTACAGATTGGCGTCCATTGACCTCCAGCACAGAACTCTATCTTCCCTCGATCAGGTTCAGAAGTGTTCAACAGCTGAACATCTCCATTGCTACACTCGGCAAACTCCAAAGGAACTAAAAAATAATACAATAAAATTATCCGATTAGAAGGTAAAGACCATTTCTTTACAATTCAATGCATATAAGAACCATTATAAATTCTAAACTTAAGTTAATAGCACTGTTTTGTCTGCTCAAACTCATTAGGCTAGGTCTATATATGTGACCGTCTACAGGAAAACCAGGCACAACGCGGCACCCTTCGAAAATTTTTTTTTGCACTTACAGAGTTGTCGGCGTCTAGATATTGAGCTCTCCAAGTTCTATAGTCGTAGCTTAAGTCGTTCCCGCTATAATAGACCTAACCGTTCCCTTCCGTCGGCTTGAAACAATACATTTTTAAGAAATCGATCGATCTTTTTTCGATATTTACGCACGCCGCGTTGTGCCCAGTTTTCCCGTAGACGGTCACATATATATATATATATAGATAATGCTGTATAAAAACACAATATGCTTTGCATTCATAGTTTTGACATAAATCAATGAATAATTACACAGTGAAAACAGCACAACAATGTATTTCATTATTAATACAGTTTCTAGCTTAGTGTCCTATCAATTCACATACCCGGACAAAACACGCCTGCTACCTCGTTCCGACCACAGTTGCTCCTGCCAATGGGTGCTGAGGGACACTCCAGAAGAGTGGATTCATTACCAGTGCATTGGGCGTCGTCCAGAACTATTCGTAGAGTGCTTGTTGATCCGTCAAACACAGGCTGTACAGTGGCAATTGGAATACCTGTTAGTGGAGAAAAGTCACAAATGCACCAATTCATAGCCAAGTTAGTAAAACACAAGCTACGATGTGAAGTTTGTGAAGAGCTTTGTCTCAATCCAGCAGATATTGAACAGGCTTATATTACAGAGCAGCTTTATCATTTCAATATTATAGGGGAGAAATGCATAATCCTCAAAAATGGCATGACACTATAATATAGTAGTACCACCAACTGGACACAAACGCCACAGAAATAATGACTTGTTCTTGTTACGGAAAAGTTTTAAATAAGCAGTGCTGCTGTAGTACCATGTGTATTTTAACTGAAATCATCTATTTTATTATAAAATCCAGCAAACCTGAAGTGTCTTGCATTACTTGTACTAATGTATGTACCATGTGTGTTATGTTCGCACCTGTATTGTTATAGCCTAAGTGGTTGCATACGACAGTAGCATCCATGTGGTCCCACATGTCATCACAGACGGATCCCCACCGGCCGTACAGACACATCTCCACCCAACCCTCGTATGAAGTAGAGCCTCTGCTCAACCTCACGGCACCATCACTGCAGTTCAGGGAGACACCTGCAGAAGAAATCACCAGAACGTGTGTGCAATAAACATATAATTATGAGATAGCATTAAGGGAAGTGCAAGGGAGAGAATGAACCATTTTGAAACTATTTTATACCGAACTGATTGTCACATCAAATACTGTAAATTTATGGTGATATGGAAAGTGTAGCCCTTAGGGCCCATGTGCAGCTTTTCCAGCTGTCATTCTGCCACTCACCCATCCACTGCACATGTGCAGCTTTTCCAGCAGTCATTCTGCCACTCACCCATCCACTGCACATGATTGCAGCCACCAAATAAGGGCTTAAAGTTGTAACTACTGAAAGATCTTGTATTTTTGTTTTCACATAGAAAGGACTTAAAGTCGTTATTCAGGAAACACAGAGTTGTTGTTAGCCATATGCAATAAAAAGTAATCCCACCCCCACGTTCCTAGTGTTATGGTATCACCCCACACTGATGCTATAATTTGCCACAATTTTCACTCAAATTTATAAATTTAATTGACAAGAAAAATCAGATTGTGTGTTTGTGCATATGTGTGTGTGTATGCGCCTTTCTTCTTACGCTATCTTTTCACCCACCGGAGGGACAGATGACTCCTACATCATTTTGGTGACCACACCCACTAGAACTGGAATCAACATAGCAGTCAGATATTGCAGTCTCATTCCCAAAGCACGCCACGCCTCTCATACCAATGGCACCAATGCTTCTTCTGAAGAATGAATTGGATACATTGACTGCTCCTATAATAATAATAATAATAATAATAATAATAATAATAATAATAATAATAATAATAATAATAATAATGCGTAAATTCATTTGTACTACATTAATACTAATATTACTACATGTATGTTAAATTATCATAAGTTTTTAACTTATCATAGTGGCGTAAAGGAATTTGACTACTAGATGTTTCGGTTTCGTGAAGCCTTCATCAATTGTGTGATAATACAAATGAAACTACTGGCGTAGGCTTCATGTAGTAATAACTTCCTGTAATCATATTATATTTCCAGAGTTTCATACAGACTATGGGAGCCCTGGGATTCCCCCCACCCCCCCCCCTACGGTCAGGTTTCCCCACCCCCCTAAAAATTTAGTTCTCCCCCTAAAATCTTTTTACCCTAACTGAAATTTTTTTATGAAAAAGATAATGATCATTACAAGTATGAAAAACTATAGCTTAATTATTCTACTGCTAGTTTCTTTTAAAATGTCAAATAATTCTTCAAAATCATGACTGTCTAGTTCTGGTCCTTCAATAGCAATTTGTAATAGTGTGTCTAAGTTCATAGTTGTGACATCACCATTTTCATGTGGCTAAAATATTTTTGTGACGTACAAAATCCCCCCCCCCCCCCCCCCAGCGAAAACCTCTACAAATCCTTGTTTACTCAATACTACGATTAGTAGTAATAATGATAATAATGAAGCACTAAAGGTGCGAACCCTCAGCGCTATTAAACACTACCTAGCTATTACAATGTAATCTCCTTCCAAAAGAACAAGCAATCTGTTAGCTATTTTAATGAGGCATCAAAATAGCTCGACCAATGAAAATGGTACATGGAAACGCTGTCTTCATAAGAGAAGAAGCTAAACTAGCCAGAAACACTCACTGGTATACATTTTCAACACGAAACTTCACTTCTTTTAACTCCGTTAACTTCCCTGAGCATAAAGCGAACTATACCGCTGGCTGCAAGAAATTATTTGCTCACATGATTATGATGTGACGCTAGGGGGTGTTGCCCATAAAAGCTGGTACCTACGCGGAGCTGAAAGCTTCGTGTTTTCTCAATGATTAGCCCAAAATTAAAAAAAATAGCACAATAAAAGGTCTTAAATCTTCGCCCTGAGCAAGTTCATACCTAAATAACTGTTAATTGTCAGTAATCTCCAAAATCAGAGCGTGACAGACAGACAGACAGACAGGATGACTATTATAATCCTCTCGCGCATGCGCGCTGAGGAGGGTTAATAATAATAATATAAAAATATAATAATCATGACAACAAAACAACAAAAATAATAATATAGCATCCATTTCTTCCTAGATAGTCAGTTAAGTCACACAAATGCCAAAAAGTAAATCTTTTTAATTCTTTTTCTAACTTGATATTTTCAGTCTACAGTCATGAACGATAAATCATTTTTGTTACAAGATATCTGACCTTCTGTAGAGTAGCCTAGCTGTTTGCAGATGACTTGGGCATCTCTGGCATCCCAAGCTTCATCACAGATGCTTAGCCATTCGTCATTCTGACACACCTCCACTGCTCCCTCCCAGGCCACCACTCCGCCCACAAGCCTTACATCATTGTTATTGCAACTGTTGTGAAACTCTGGTGAACAGAATGGAGGGGGAGGGGCCAAACAGGAGATAATAGTAAATCTCGTTATGATATTAATAGGTCATAACAAATAATAGCTTCAACTAATGGTGAATGTTGATGCTTGTGTCATACAGATGCAATCAAAAAGGAGAATTATAGAGGTTTTGCTGGTTTACAATTACCTTGGCAGGCAACATGAGCATCCTGTGAGTGGAAACAGAATCTGCCTGGACCACTTCCACGACACTGGACAAGATTATCTTCCTCTCCAGTGCATGCCAGATCTGCCAGATAGATGGGAACATTTCCACTGGCTCCTTCTCCAGTTGTCGGCTGAGCACCTGACCATCACCATCACACACCATCACACACACACACACACACACACACACACACACAAAGCAACAACAACAAGGACAACAACAACAACAAAAACAAAAAAATTGACATGAACCATTAAATTATGTAGAATAGCCACATTAAATTATGTAGAATATTATACTGAGTGACCACCCACTTCCAGGGCCTCAGTTATATAGACCTGGTGTGGTTATATAGACCTGGTGTGGCTTATACCTCTCTCTCTCTCTCTCTCTCTCTCACTATGTGGCCATGACCACAGAGAGGTTGCAAAGTGGCGTTCATTTAATTTTAAGTGTGAGTAGGCACTACTATCACCACTAGAGTATAAGCTTGATAGAGTAATGCTTACTATGTGTTACAGGTCCAGATAACCAAGCTATCCGTGGCTGATAGGCTATCAGCTACATCAGCTAGCCAGTCACCAACTTCCACCTCTTTCTCTCTCTCTCTCTCACTATGTGGCCATGACCACAGAGAGGTTGCAAAGTGGCGTTCATTTAATTTTAAGTGTGAGTAGGCACTACTATCACCACTAGAGTATAAGCTTGATAGAGTAATGCTTACTATGTGTTACAGGAACAGCTTGCAAAAATTTCCATTGTGGTCCATTCCTTGTGGAATACTTAGAATTCTCCAGGCAAAAACCAAAATGGAATGGCTACTTAGTAATATTTGAGTGTATGTATTGCATGCATTGCTTGTGAGTAAAAGAGTTCATACTACTCTACCATTTTCTTTTCTATTCAAAGTAAAATTTGTATATACCCTCCCACACATACTTACTGCTGGGGTCATATCCTAGTTGCTTGCAGACAATGGCTGCCTCTTCTGTTCCCCAGCCGGCATTACACACAGTCCCCCACTTTCCATTGAGACACACCTCCACTCTGCCTGTCTTGTTCGTGCCGTCAGCTAGCCTCACATCTCCCGTTTGACATGTAAATGAGCTCCGAGAAACTAAAATGAATGAATTAGTTCACTTGCTAGCAGGAACCAGCCAGCTCAGCACTTAATTATACACTCAACTCAACCCCATGTATATTTGCCCCCAAAAAGTATGAAAGAAAGCAAGACTGTCTCAACAAAACACAGTCAATTCTACATGTGAAAACACTACTAAAATAAATATTTTATTTAGAATAGGCAGTGATTTCAGGTTATAGAATTTATCACGCCTTACCGAGACATCATGATTGATGCAGTTTTTCAAGCAACTCCAAGTTCTTTTATTTTTTTTCCATACTTCTTGAGGCACCCATCCCCATTTTATATAAGTAGCTAACCAGCCATTTTGTAGTAACCAAACTCACTCATTACGACTATCTGCATAATATAAACTTACCTGGACAGAACACGCCCACATCTCGTCCATGGCCACAGGTGTGTCCTCCAGGATCAGCACTGAGGCAGCTCAGGAAATCAGTCTCATTCCCAGAACAGTCGATCCTTCTCACAAACACGGGACCTTCTGGAGGCACAGAACTGAAAAAGTTGGCGGTGGTAGGTAGGACCAGGTCACTGTTGGCTCCATAGCCTAGGAGTCTGCACACAGTGCGAGCATCTGTCCTGTCCCAGAATGTTTGACAGACTGTGCCCCAGTAGCCTCGATAGCACATCTCCACCCTCCCTTGGTAAGGGGTGCCTCCTCCGACCAGTCTAATAGCTCCATCCTCACAAGGCAGAGTAGCGTTGTTATCTTTAGAAGAATAAGGAAATATATTGCAGTTCCAATTGTTTATACTCTTAGAGAAGAAACTGAAATGGAAATGCTCGTAATCTACTACCATCAGCGCTGTTTGTTTTTGGTTTATCAATTATGTTACTACAGTTCACAGCATATCTTAACAATTTGTAGTGTTTACCTATTTCTAATGGGTGAGATAATAATGTAAGAATTTTTAAACTCACAAATTGCTACATGTACAATATTATTGTAAATGTGAACTCCCCTTATAGCTTCTCATTACATTTCTTTTACTTGTATAGTATTCATCACAATAATAATCTTAATTATATTGATTACTATACTACTACTACTATTACTACTACTATTATTATTATTATTATTATTATTAAATATAACTCGAACTTTTCTCAGCTAATAAAACAATCTTACCCAGGCAGAGCACACTGGCATCGGAGGCGTGGCCACAGAAACGTGTGTATGTGGAGAAAGTGCAGGCACTCCAGCGAAGCTCATTACCAGAACAGCCAAAACTATTAAAATGAATGTGCTGCTGACCTCGGCCAAAGAATGCACTGGGCACAGCAACGGCTCCTATATGAACAAAACCATTGGAATGGAAACTTAATTTCAGTCCTTGTTCCATACCATCTCCATCATTGAATCCTAGTTGTCTGCAGATAACTTGAGCATCCTCATTACTCCATTCCTCATCACAGATTGTGCCAAAGATGTTGTTCTGACATATTTCCACACGGCCCTCACTTGGTCTTGTCCCACCTGCCAATCTGACAGCTCCACTTGTACAAGGTGGCTCTGCATTTAAACGACACATTATAAAGCATGTCCTTTATAGCCACACCCACCTAACAGTGCCAGTTGCTGTCCATAAACCAAAGCAAATTATAACTGAGTTTATGTAAATAAAAATACACCAACTGACAGTATTAAATTTGGTAATTGGGCAGTAAGTATTGCCATTGATTACATTTGAGTACCTTAACTTGGATTCTCATTAAAAAGGGTGGGGCTGAATAGTCTGATTACATTTGATTACCTGAACTTGGACTCTCATTAAAAAGGGTGGGGCTGAATAGTCTGATTACATTTGATTACCTGAACTTGGACTCTCATTAAAAAGGGTGGGGCTGAATAGTCTGATTACATTTGATTACCTGAACTTGGACTCTCATTAAAAGGGGTGGGGCTGAATATAGAGCTGGGCGATATACCGGTATTATCGTTGCACCACGATAAAAACCCAACATTGCGAAGCGATATTTCAATTGCATTTGCATGATATTATCGTCTTCTCAGAAAAACGTTGGTATGGGTCGTTAAATTAATGCGGGAACTTCACGTGCATGACAGATTAAAGGAACAGTCATTTCGTTGTTTGTAAACATAGCCGTAATGCAGTACTAGCAAAGTTTTAAAGTAGCTAGCAATGGCTGCGAGTTCAAATTCTGGCTTAAGAAAGCCAACACAGTCTTGCCCCCAAGGACTAACTTTGGACTGGAAGCTGATGAACACGGCAAGCTCAGTTTGGATAAAATTTACTTCGTTAAATATTATTTATGAAATATCGTGATATATCGCTTTATCGCGATAATGCAGGTAAGTATCGTATCGCCTGTGATTATCCAATATTGCCCAGGTCTAGCTGAATAGTCTGCAACCAATAATGATACGATCTGTGTTAATTGCATTAGCTGCTTGTTTAAGTTTACTGATGAGAAGGCATGGAGTTAAATACAACCTTTTCCCAGCACAATCCACTCTTTCCTGGATTATAGCTGTACCCCAGACTTCTCTTTTCAATGACAAGCATTGACAGTGAATCAGCTCTAACCTGAACATTTGACAGATGCATCGTTGTTATGTGTGCAGTCTGCAGATGGAGGTGAAGCAGTGCAATCAGTCAACTTCACCTCTCGGCCTGTGCAGAAGAAATTGTTGAACCATGTAGGACCAGTCCCTGGGCCGAAGTGCGAGTCTTGATATGCTATTGCCCCCGAGCGTCCCAGACCGAGTTGGTGACAGACCACACTGGCATCACTTCCACTCCAGAAGTCATCGCAAATTGTACCCCACATGCCGTCGATGCAGAGCTCCACTCGACCCTCCCATTCCACAGCTCCTCCCACTAGCCTCAAACCACCACTTTCAGTGGCATTGCAAGGTTGCCCTGCACACAAACACACACACACATACACACACACACACACAGAAGTAAAGTTTAAAAAAATTTTGTTTATTTTCTACTTTCCACATGATCTGCTAAGATTTCCACCTTGCTAAGTGATCGGGCCACACTACTTATAGTCATGGCTTTCAACTTGGTGCGATCAATAAACCTCACCTGCCAGCTATCTGAACGTCACATAAAACTGAAGTTTTTGTCAGTGTAACAGATCACCACCTGTATCAACACTACAGCAATGTCTTCATGGATAGTAACATAAGTTATTGTCTAAACAGCAGCAAATATTGCAGCTCCATGGCAAAGACAGACAGAAATCACAACCACACCACTTTCCCCACAGAGTCTGATAGCAAATTTTGATGGCTACATACCTGAGCAGATCACGGCAGCATCTTCTTCATGTGAACAGTCATGTTGGCCAACTGAATTATCTATAAGAAGACATTCGAGAATATTGTGTGACGTATTGCTGCAATCCACGTTGTCCAGGAAGATGGGGCCAGAGCCGGCACCGAAGAAACCTCCAGACAGACCCACTCCTCCTGCAAGATAGGGACAATGGCAATGGAGAAACTGGTGAAATCTCTGCAGAATTTACTTCATTCTTTTAGCTACACAACTTAGCTACTGTGAATGTATGAATGGTACAGATAGTGACAAAATTTTCAAGTTATATTTGCACCCAGAATTTCATGAGGGAAAGCAAAGGATTGCCCAACATGGCTACTCTCCTGGTATCTAATCACTCATTTCTTATATGCTGCAGACAACCTTTGCTATATATTTATTTATTTATCTATTGTGCACCAGTTGTTACATTAACAATACATAATACTTCAATTTCCATATCTAATCTATCCTTGGTTAGTATTTTCTTATAAAAAGAATAAAGTAGTTAGTTTGTATTGAGATCCTTCCTTGCAAACAGGGAACAAGTGAGCTATGGGAGGTAAAGATTTTGACATAGTATGAGTGTTTCCCTACCTCCAGTGAAGTTGAGCTGATTGCAGACGACCGCAGCATCGATATGATCCCAGTGGTCATCACAGATAGTTCCCCAAATGCCACCATAGCATACCTCCACTCTACCTGACCTGCTGTCTCCCCAGCCATTTGCTAGACGCACATCTCCATCATCACAAGTGGCATTGGAATCTTCACACAAACAATAGAATGCTTTTAACCTATTCTCTATATTATTTAGAGTCATCTGTGGGATACATGTTTCAAGTTGACGTGCAAAAAAGAAAAAAAGAAAAAAGGATGGAATTAAAAACCTGTAGAATTCATTCTGAAACCACATGCTGTGGTTCATCATAATTTTTATTTTTTATTTTATTAATTATGACAACTATCTCTTATGTTGTATACAACTGAAGTCACATGATAAGATGTGTTTGCAACAATGTACACTAACTGTGCTAACTATAACTTGATTGTCCAGTTTCTGACCTTGGCATAATATACCAACATCCTCCTGGTGCCCACAGTTATGAATGTAGATTCCCCTATGGCTACAGTCCAATAGAGAAGACTCGTCACCAGTACACTGCACATCATCCAACAAGATCAACCCTTTGCCAGGTCCAAAGAAGGCTCGGTGAAGAGCAATGGCACCTGAGTACAAACAGCAAAGAACCTCAAGATAAACGACATAACTTGACACAAACTGCAAGCATAAAGTTACCTTCTGCCGGATATCCTAATTGCCTGCACACTACTCCAGCATTGCTGCCGTCGTGTTCGTCATCACAAACCGTACCCCAATGGTCATCATAGCACAGTTCCAGCCGACCTCTACTGGCACTAGAGCCTCCTGTCAGTCTCACAGCTCCATTCACACACGTGTTGTTGGGATCTAGGACAAACAGACGACCAACCCTCATTACACATCTGTCCAATACCAGCAATTGCATTATGACTCCACTTTCACACACACACACACACACACACACACACACACTTCACACACACACACACACACACACACACACACACACACAGAGTCAATACCAGCAATTGCTTTACTCTGCACGTGGTCCATGTCCTAGCACTCTATATCAGTAATCACCTGTCTGTCTGTCTGTCCCATAATACTTTCGCTTCCTGTCCCACGTTTTATGGCTTCTCCTATCTTATTAAAAACCCTCAATACTGATGTACGCATGAAGTACCTTTCCTTTCTTTTTTACTAATGTAGTTATTTTGTGTGTACTCAGTGCATGTGACGAGGTTCTCTCAGAGTAGTTGTAAGTGTATGTGATAACTGAAATTGACAAAAATACACAATAGTATCAATATAATATCTGGGGAAATATATATCTTGTAGTGTAATCAACTTTATATCAGCTACGATGCTAACCTTTACAGATGACTCCAGCGTCGTCAGGATGAAGACAAGAATGACGACTGGAATACTTGCAGTGCACCAGACGTGACTCTGATCCATTACACTGCACGTCATTCAGTAAGATGGGACCAGATCCCGGACCAAACTCTCCAAAGTGAATTGGCCTAGCTCCTAAACCCATGAACACACCATCGTAATGAGTTAAGCGGGATCCGGAACGAAAGGGTTAATGTATACAAGCACATTCACAAATAGCTATATACCTGCTTCATGTGTTGTGTGCACACACTTTATTACATGTGAATATGAGAACTAAAACAAACACTACAACATAATGTCAAGCTGGAGCGGCAGCAATAAAATAAACCAGTCTTGTCTTGCTCATGTAACACACTCATACTAAATAATATTTATTATATAATTGTTTTACCTGTAGTGGTGTATCCAAGTTGACGACAAACCACTTGAGCATCAGAAGCAGACCATCCAAGATGGCAGACAGTGCTCCAGACACCTGCCACACAAACCTCCACTCGTCCTTCATTAGGAGAATTGCCAACCAGTACCAAATCACCATGCCCACAAGACTCTGCACACGCATACACACCCACCCCACACCCACACTGATCTGTATTGTTCCATATTGTTTTTAAAAACCATCCTCACTTGAACATTGGAGTCCAACATCCATGGAGTGATTACATTGACCCAGTGTGGAATTTACATATGGGCAAAAGAGCACATTAGATTCGATGCCTGTGCACTGGAAGTTAGACAAAATGGTTTCTCCAGCTCCAGGGCCAAACAAGGCTCCCTCCATCAGCACAGGAGCTGCTCATTTGGTAACATTCAATTGCAACATGCAGGAATGAATTTGATACCTCAAAACTGGGGGAGACATCCTAACTTACCTCTGCTAGTTGCATTCAGCTGGTGGCAAACTACAAGAGCATCAGAAACAGTCCAGTTGTTACTGCATACTGTCATGAACCTGTGGTCAACACAGACCTCCAGACGACCTTGATAGAGGTCGTGTCCACCACTCAGCCTAATGTCACCGGCTTCACAGGAGAAGCCATTAACTGCAAATTAAACATAGGTCCCCAATTGAGGCAAGGCACAGTTGGTTGGTGCCAGTGGCCTGACCACTATCACGTAACTGTAGACCCAGGTGGCAGGAAAAAGTAATTTACAGGGCTTCTGCTGCAAGTTGTAGGATCTCCTCAAAATTAACGAACTTCATCAAGCAAATGTGTGGAGAGAATATCACCTCTTTACACTTTTACTACTACAAATGTTAGGTAAATGTGTTAAAAACAATATGATTCAACCAAATTGCTTATTATTTTGCAGCAGAACTCCCACAACTCGTATACACGAAAGTACGATGCAATTAACATTCTTTTCATCATAGCATTAACACTATATTGCCAGCTCTTAGACAGCTTCTTTTTAATAATTACATTGGATAATAAAAGTACCATTTGATGTAATGTAACTCTGGAAGCTATCACAAATAGAAATTGCAGTAGACTGAATACTAACCTTCACACTGGACTCCCATCACAGTGTCCAGAGAGCAGGGCTCTAGGACTGCATTGTAGGAACAGTTGACCAGCAAACTTTCGTTGCCTGAACAGTTAAGGCCGTGCACGGCTGTCTCCCCAGCACTAGGTACTACCAGAGCTCTAGCCCCTGGAGGAAAGACTTAGTTTGATACAATGAACATGTGATACCATCATTCTCTGATGGGTTTGCAAATGCTCACTGAACCTTCAGTGCTGAATTTAAAGTAATGTACCGATATACCTTCAACAGAGTAGCCAAGTTGCCTGCATGCCACTTGCGCAGCTTTGTCGCTCAGTGAGCTGCTGCAAATACTCCTCCAGTTTGAACTCAAGCAAACTTCAACTCTTCCAGTTAAATTGGAAGACCCTTGAGTTAGCCTTAAATTGTTCTCTTGCATACATAATTCAGTTCCACCTGAGATTTTTAGTTTTATTACCTGCTGTTTTTTTTTTTTGCATATACAAATTGATTACCTCCTACGAAGAAAATGATAAAAACAGATATCCACCGTAAGCATGACCCATAGCTGATGACCATACCCGCAGCTTTCTACGTTACTGCTACCAACCAGGCCAAGGCTTTTTGTTTTATAATTAAAAAAGTGACAAAAATATTGGTATTGAACGCGCACGCGCAGAGTATCAAATTTTTTTAAAGAAGTTGTACTTTACCCTTCGTAACATCTAGTCTCCTACACAACCAAAAATAATCGGTCATGTGCCAGCACTGGAGCCCACCAGCCTTGAAACAGCATTGGAAAAATTACTGTTACGTTACTGACTGCGGCTTTCATCCTGAATATATACTGTAAAAACATGGTAGTATCATTACAGTAAACTCAGCATTGAATCATTAAGTATGGTTGGGGACCTTACAGTACTGGGAAGGCATTGTTGTAAGCTTACAGTATTGATGCACAGGTGTACACAAAATTTTAAAATGGAGAATAGGCAGAATCCAAGTAAGTGTTTCTTTACAGTGTTGGCATTGAAAATTGCTACCTTTGGTCAGGAAAACACTGCAAAGTAGTGAAAAAATATACTGTGTTAAATGGTTGGATACAGTGCAGGTATGTAGGCTGGCTAGCTATATTGTGTAAAATAAGAATCAGGACTGAATTTACTCTCAAATGGCTGTGTTGGATAGTGGGATTCATGTATTTATTTGTGATTGTGTGACTTGTCTCCATCCACATCTAAATACTACAGTAACTGCTCAGATAGTAAAGTTTTATAACAAGGTAGCTATACTTATCCAATTGTTGTTATTTCTCATCATAAGTGTTTATATTTTATGTAGGAATATTTTGATGGCTTGTATGCTGATGTTCATGTTTTGCTCACGTTAGAGCAATTTCAAGATGCTGTTCCAGAAACATAAGCACGCTATGTCACTTATGGAACACTGATTTTATATGAGAAGATTTCGATTCCCATCATACATATTACTGGTTTGTGTGAAGTTCCGCCTTCTATATTGCGATGGGATGCAGCTAATGGATGTCTTCTTCAAGTGTCCACACAAGTAATAAAATATATCTTGTAGCACTTGTTTCTTAATATCCCTTATTACATGAGTTAGAGCATGATATGTTGAGATATTTCAAAGCAGCTGATTTTATTATCATAAGCCACGCAAGTAAAAATATAGCCCGCAAGTGAAATACTTCACCATATGTGGATGAGTATATTCTGTACTGACATCTTCAATACAGTATTTTGTGCTAATACTAATTATAATAACTCGTCTTTTAACTACAATTACCCACCTAATTCATTTCCCCCCATACATGACTTATGAGTCAAATGTCCAGGCCCCAAGGAATGATTTGTTTTTCTATTGTAAGTTTGTGAATCTATCGCAAAACAGGTAGCAGTGAACCAAAGTCCTTAGTAGGTGGGTAATAAAGTAGTTAATGCTTACTAGCCTTGGATATTATGGTCACAAAATGGTCCTTCTCCTTGGGCTGCGCTCTCGGACTCGGACCATTATGAGCCATAATATCCTCGGAGCGAGCATTAACTATCGCTATCCAAATGTAATGAGCATATTCAATACAGCATGAGATAATGTCCATGTGCTATTGTGATTTATTTCACAGGTCACTAACCTAAGAATACTTTGTGAAAATATATAGCATAGAATGAATTACTATGGTTGGTGAGTTATTACTGATATTTTCCCATAGTCGTTGCACGTTAGACTTTCCAATGTTTGACCAGTGGATATTTATTGACTTAAAGTTGGCTTATCCATAGGCTGACAATATGAATGGCACAGACTCTGTGTTTTATAAAGGAAGTAAAATATTCTTGTTGCCTGTATCAAGCAATCAACTGAAGTACTAATTTCACTCAGTGATTGTAAACTACCATCAGGCACTCTCTTGGTTTATGTTTTCATTTGCCTTTACATCACAAAATACACTAACTGGATTGTAAAATGCTTGGGTGTATTTTACTGTGATTATTATGTGTTCCGTTTTCCCTTTATACAGTATTTAATTGTATGTACATGTATGCTTATCATAGCAACATGTGGTTAAATAAGCTTTTCACATATGACAATATACGTAATTTTTATTCATATAAATACGGAGCTATCAACTTCATAATTATTCTCCTTAAGTTTCAAATTAATAAATACATATATGTACACTGCTTGTCTAGGATCATGCCACTTTCTTCACTTCACACCCTGTCAAAATGAAAGCTGCTGGAAGGCCAGTAGTAATGCTACCCTTACTGTTATTTTCCGATGACACGAGTGGCAATCGAAGCAAGAAGTGGCACAAATTTGACTCGTGGTCTGTTCTATTTGCTGGACTACCTCGTCATGAAAATATGAAGAACATTCATTTTATATGCTGTTCTGACGCAGTTTCCGCACTTGATATGGTTGTGCCATGAACTGCAGGATCTTTAAATGCATGGAGTTGATGCCTATGACTCTGTAATGAAGAAACATGTTCTTGTGGTGGCTCCTCTGATGTGTATTTTAGCTGACAACCCTAGGGCATCTGAACTTTTAAATCACCTTGGTTCTAGTAGTAGAAAATATTGCCGAATGTGCATGGTAAGAAAATTTCAAGATTTATTTTACATAGCTATGTATTTAATTAGAAATATGTTAGGTTGACAGAGATAAATGTCAGGAAAATATCAATTTAATACTTTGAAATGTATTAAGCCTACAATGGAATGGTTAGGTCACATATATCGACTAATGGCTGAAGTATGACTATAAAACTTTTGGTGAGCTTAATATCTGAATGTAGATGAATGTGTATGTGAAGAAAAAGTGTTGACAGGGCCCACATTGTGTCTAATTTTCCTTTGGACAGTCACATTTTTAAATGTAGTAATTACACAGCAGTTTGCAATTCTGAAGCAGAAGATATGTAGTAGTAGGCTTGTCATGAATGTTGGTTCCTGTTGTTTTGTCCCCCCACAATTCAAAATTATACAAGTAGTTGTTACCAACTGAGACGGGTGTTTATTTTATTTTATATCCAATTGTTTTACTGACAGATGTGAAACTTATAACTCCTTCATCAGGGCTCAAAACATTTATGGGAATAAAAGTGCCCCAAGTCATGACATTTCAGTTAATTTTGCCACCACAGAACAGTTGAGGTATATTTGTGAAGATGGTTATATCTCAGGAGAAAGCAGGCGAGTTTTTTCAATTGAATAATTAATGCTGTATGTGCACTTTTTCCTAAAAATCATTATTTGTTAAACTTGATTTACTTTGCATGCTATTACAAATGATTTATTAAAATACCTTAAACAATAGACTTAAATAGTGTGCAAATGCATGATGTGACTACCCCAACATCAGACAACCACATGTTCATACTTAATTAGTGTGCAAATACATGATGTGACTACCCCAACATCAGACAACCACATGTTCATACTTAATTAGTGTGCAAATACATGATGTGACTACCCCAACATCAGACAACCACATGTTCATACTTATAATTACTTCTTCTAACTTCAATCTTTTAATTTTCAGTTGTGGAAAAGGCCTCCAGTCCTTATACACTTCTCCAGTGTTACAAACATTTCTCAATAATGTTCCAATTAAACAAAGCTATAGTGAAAAAAGTATTTATCAGCATGGAACATTGCGAAAAGTAAGTTATTATGTTTGTGTCACTAATCAGCATCTTGGTTGTATAATGTCACAGTGTAGTCAGTGTTCACCAATATAGTTCTCTGCTCTCCAGTTGAGCCTTCCTGATGTTGGTGTCTTATCAATGAGGGAATTGCACCAGTCTTTTGATGTCCATCATGAAGGTGTAGATATGGAAATGAAAGTGGAATTATTTCAGGGCGGCGTAGTTGGACAGAATACACAAATTATACACAGTGGCAATTACGTTAAACTTCTTTCCAATAATCATGAGGTAATAACCGTAATAATGTAGGAGGCTAGTTACAAACCAAAGTAAACATTTCAATTAATCTGATGCAGCCAGCACATTATGGTAATCAGAGCTAATACCAAACAGATTGATATTGGTTTCCGGTTTGTTTACCTGTACTTTAAATTCAAACCCCTGCCTTTCTTTTAAATCTTTTTTTTTTGTTTGGTGTGTGTGTGTTTGTTGTTTGTGTTGTTTTTTTTTTGTGTGTGTGTGTCCTTAGAAACTGCGTGCTTGCTGTCTTATGATTATTTGTGACCGTCTACAAGAAAATTGGGCACAATGCAGCCCCCATCAAAAAATATTTTTTTTGCACTTACGCATTTGTCGACATCCAGATATTGAGCCCTCCAAGATTTATTGCTGTACATTTAGTTGTTTTCGCTATATTCGACCTAACCGTTCCCTTCATTAAGGCTTATTTAATACATTTTTTAAGAATTCAATCGCTCTTTTCCCGACGTTTACGCACGCCACGTTGTGCCCGATTTTCCCGTAGATGGTCACATTTTTCCTTACGTCTTAAATTCACTCTTTAAATCTTGCAGATTGAGTATGGTCAGCTTTTGGCAGCTGCCAAGAATTATAATGGCAACCAACTATGTGTGATCAGAAAGATTGAGTTTCTTTGCTCACCACTTGGTGATTTCATAACTAACGAGTTGGATTGCCCATTGCTGACAATGACTGATAACATTTTCATATTGGAATCTTTTGCCATTGGAAATACAGTGTCAATAATCCATGAATGCAGCAACTCATGCAAGTTCGTGTCAAAGCAATGTCCAAGGAACATAGAAAGAGAACAGTGTCTTACTTCTCAAATAGAGTTTCAACATGATTATTCTAATTCAATGTATTTTTTAAATGAGTATTGTGTAAATCAGTAAAAATTACTTTTACCCTAATATGGCCACATGTATATTCAAATTTGTGTAATCAAAAAGTATTAGCATTAATTTATATTAACATAGTAGATATTTCAGTGACTTCATTCAAGTTAGTTACCAACAACAACATGGTCCTATACGCTATATATGTACGGGAGAATTTTTAACGTATTTTATAATCTATTTTTGTAATTATGACGTGGGTAGTAACAGAAGACATCACCAATGGAAGATGTTAAGGGACACCAGCAAACAAAAGGAAAGTAAATTTAGAGTCTATTCCGGTTTATTTATTGTAATGTACTTTCTATACATTATATTTCCATGTAGCTACTCATTCTTGTCATACCAATACCAACCACTTCTAAAAGATATTGAGGTATGTTTGTATTATTCATTTGTAATTGCCAATATAAAAACAATGCTATTCTCACTCAGGTTTATTTCCTGGGTACAATAATAAGAGTTAGTTTTTCTAAAATTTATATTTCTTTTTTTGCTTAACACATATTCTTTTCTTTTTCAAGCATGTGAACCTGTATCACTCCATCCTATTCCCCAGTTGAGGTTAGATTCCTTATTTTTGTTGAGGTTTGTGTTTATTTGTTAAAATTACCTTTTCAGTCAGAATGAAGCAGTCTGTAGTCTCCCTGATGTTCAGCTTACCTTCATCTGTACTTGCACATCTTCAGATGTCAACACTTCATCTTAAGCAATCAGTTTGTCTCCAAGGTTGGTCACATCGAATTTACATACATACTATTCTGATTTTATATTTAGTGTGAGCTCCTTGTACAGCTTTCGTTTGAGTACCATATAGCTGGAAATATTTACTAGAATTTAATTCTACATTTTTCGGATTTCGCAAAAAAAAAATTTCCACCAAACATTCACTTACCTTTGATTTGTTTTGAAGATTGATCTTGACCCACAAACATTGTATCAGCAAACATCGTAATTATTATAAATCGCTAACTATCATTACTTCCGGCTATACAGTATATTCAGACTTGGGGTCAATACTTGAAATGTATTTGATTGTTGCCTATACAAATATTGTATCTAGAGAGTTTGTTTGATTGCATTACAAATACTTAAAAAAATATACAAACATGCTTGCAAGGAAAAACATGTGCTGATTGGTGTCCCACACAAGTACAATTATGTTGTGATTGCAGCAAAAATGTATTTAATTGCAACCAAATGCAATTGCAATGTGTTTGTGGCCCCAACTTTGGTGTATATATTATATGTGACCATCTACAGGAAAATCAGGCACTATGCGATGTGCGTAAATGTTTGAAATTGTTATAACCTGATATGCACACTGTTAATAGTTACTTGCTAATTATATCAAAGTCTTTAATCAGGTATAACCATAATATCAAATACAAAAGGTGATAGCACAAATGAAAATGACTGACAATGACTAACTGGTAAATGAGATAGAACCTAGGTTTTTAAATGCACAAAGGAATTCTATAGTAAACCACAATACCACAAACCACAGACATGTAATTACACACAGTACAATTCATTGCACAAGTCACAACAGAAATGATTGATTTTTTATTCTTAAAAATTTATTAAATAAACCTATAGAATGAAATGGTTAAATCACATATATCGGAAACGGCTGAAGCTATGACTATTAAACTTGGCGAGTTCAATATGTGGATGCTGGTAGGCGTGTAAGTGTTTTTACGGGCCCGCATTGTGCCCAGTAGATGGTATAGCTTATCACTTAAATCAATTTTGAGGAAATCATTTAATGGCTGACTATGACTTTCATTGTGTTTTTGTTAATGTCATGAACACACAAATTAGATCCAAAATAGTTACTCAATAGAAGCAGTAGCTAACATAAGGTGTAAGGAAGCTTACGCAGAATACAAAAATAGCTAATGGACTTTAGTGGCGGATCCAGTAAATTGGTTTGTTTGAACCCCCCTGCCTCTTACACACTACCACATCCCTGACTACTCGCTCATTACCCCCAATACCTTTCGGCATTTTCAGTCGTGCGAGCCTTTTTACCCGATGGGCTACCCCTAGCAGCCATTTACAATCAAATTGACACGGTTGTAAGGTGTCACTGAAGCTCTTGGTTTGTTAGTTTGTCAAGTAGGGTATTAAATTAGCTGTCAAATTGGTTGGAGATCGCTATGATCCAGAAAAAATTGGATTTTTATTTCTACCAGCTTTACTGTAGATGAGTGAGCACAAAGACCAAGGACTTACAAATAAGTTTTTCAGATAAATTCAAAGATGCTAGTAAATCACATTTTTTCATAATTTCTTTGTCCATTGATATTCAGCAAGCTGTTTATTTTGACACCACAACTTACTTTCATTACAAGTGACTATTTAATATTTAATTTAAACTCCTCAAATGATTAGGTGTGGGTGTGGTTATTGCTTCAAAAAGAACAACCCGCCCCATTTTTACGTCTCTAGATCTGCCACTGAACTTGCTTGATATACAAAGTTCAGTGGACCATTTTCAAAAAATTTTCTGAACAATACTATGCACTTTTGATTTAATATGGTCAGTCACCTTTAACTTAACAATGTGTGTGTTTGTAGCCAAGGAAGATGAGGTCATTTCTCTTTCAAGTGCACCCAGCACCTCTGCATTTCGTTGAATGGTGGATGGCCGCTATTCAGAGTGGAGTGTGACTGAACCTTGACCTGGAATAATTGATCAGAGAACTGTTTAATGATGTATTTTTGTGGCATTTATAACTGTCACCATGTTTTCATCTTTTTCATTACAACTATTGGAGAGAACTTTGTAATTTTATTGAAAACTCATTTAATTACAGTGACAAACAACTTTTCAACTCTGAAAAGGCTTATTTTGAAAGATTCAATAAATTTGGTTATTATTTTAATAAAATTGCATGGTTCATTCTAACAATATTATAAAAGAGCCATGGTTGTTTCAGGACAGCTTACAGTATTGGACCTGTAATGTATTCGATGCTGGTACAAGGTTGAAAGGTCTGTTACAGTACTGAATGAAACCCTGATTCAGTAGTGATAGCGAAATCCTGATACAGGGTATTGCCGATATATGCCGTACCGATACTGACTTAGACCACCGCCGGTCCAACACTGTAACGATACTGTACCAATACTGTTTACGGTACTGAAACCGGACGAAGCATGAGAAAGATTCACAGAATGAAAGATCCGCAGCAGTCTTTGGATGTTACCGTTTAGATTCTTGTCGTCCCCAGGGAGCTTTAAAAAAACTGATTTCTTTCGAGCAAAAATTGCGGCAGAAATGATGTCACACATACATTATCCAATAAATAGAAGATCATGACCATGTTTTGAGTGGGCGAATAATTTATGCTGTAAAAGAGTTTATAAATAAAGAAAAAATTAATAATTTACACTGGTGACAAAAAACAACAACAAAAAAACAACGGCAACAACAGCAAACAAAAACAAAGAACATATATCTTCAAATTTAATTAAATGTTCATATTTGGTATTATATTTGTTCAGACAAATTAACAGATTCATGTGGGTCAATATTCTAAACATTTTTGACAATGAATCGAATCTATTTTTTAAAGCATACCTGGTGTCTATAAATATTATATATATAGTACATTATAATGTTTCAATTAAAATTGATTGGGGGGGGGGCTTGGCTGGATCTTCCCGTACATGCATATTATATATATTGTACCGCTACAAATTTTCTAATGTAATCACATTTGTAACAAGATATTTTTAAATATTATATATTAATATTTATTTGTTTTGTTTGACTATTTCATTATTATTATTATTATTATTATTTAATTAATTATTTATTATGATTATGTTTATTATCATTGTATTATTATTATTATTAATTAATTTATTTGATTATTCAAATGATTGATGTATCCAGGATCGAGTAATTAGGATTGAAGTAAATCAAACTAAGTTTTAAATTGTGCTAAAGGCTAGGCTTAATTTGCATAGTGTGTGCTTCCCTGTGCTCCCAAGCAATTATCTGGGGGGCCAGTGCCCTCCTGCCCCCCCCCCCATAGATGTAATCATTCATAATGTAACCATTATGTTGTATTCATTTGTAGGTGCTACAGAAATACACTGCATAGAAATATCAGTGACATCACTTCCTGACTTAATATTCACAATTCCATCACCGCCGTGTAACAAACAGGGGAAGGTAAAGTATCGCTTCGACCAACCAGAGAGAACCAGAAGTGGGTTTTTCCCTTTTTTTTTTTTCCTTTTTTTTTTTCTTTCCCGCGCGGCGCGTCTTGTGTGATCGCCGATTGATGATTATGATTGATGTGGGATTTTATACGTCACACACCCACAGCTTTACATGAATCGGGAGCGTGCGTGCTTTATGTTTTGTATTACTCGGCTGTGCGTAAGCTGGTGTATGCCATTGTTGTTAGTGATATGGCCGGTGGACCGGCGTCTTTTACTCGTCCGGGACTTTGGGAATATTCATCCCTAAATATAAGTACCCCGCCTGTGCTGCAGTTGCCTCGAGCTGCTGCTGCAGCCAGTGGCCGTATACCCGCAGGCTACGAAACCAAAGCTGCACTGCTGCTCAAAAGGGTTCTTTCGAACATGGCCACTTGCAGCCAGCAATCCAGGAAAGTACTCGTCGTCCTGAGGAGGAAGCTCGGAGCCTCCCTCGAAGAACAAAAACTAACGCCCAGCACAGCAGCAGGCGATAATGACTCCAGTAACGATTACTCCGCCATAGTGAACTGCAGAAACTGCGAAGGGTTCATGGTTCAGCCAGTGTGCCTGCCTTGTGGACATTCCATATGCAAGAGCTGCACTGAGAAATCGAATGTTGTCAGCAGTGACAGGCTCACCTGTCCCAGTTGCAGCCAGGTGTGCTCCAAGATTCCCCGTGATGAGTGTGTAGTGTCTGATACTTCTTCTGCTGGTGCTCAATGTGAAAGCTGCAGAGTACCAACTGTGATTATACAAAATGCATTTAGGAAGTGGTATCCAGACTGGGTGGAGTCTTGCCGCTTTCGGGAAGAAGGGAATATATATGCTAATAGAGGAAATTTCACTTCTGCGGTTCAGTGCTATTCTGAAGCGCTTCAAAATGGTGTGTACTGCTTATATGGTGGACTTGTTTTGGTGTTCTTTAATTGGATATGAAGTCGGGTTTTAAGTTTTAATATACACCAGTGTGTATAGTGGGATGGGGACAGAACACTAGATAATACATGCTGCAATCTCTCGGATTAACATATGTCTATAAGAGACTCTGTAGTGTGTGTCTATAAGAGACTCTGTAGCGTGTGTCTATAAGAGACTAGCATGTGTCTATAAGAGACTCTAGCGTTTGTCTATAAGAGACTCTGTAGCGTGTGTCTATAAGAGACTCTGTAGCGTGTGTCTATAAGAGACTGTAGCGTGTGTCTATAAGAGACTCTAGCGTTTTGTCTATAAGAGACTGTAGCGTGTGTCTATAAGAGACTGTAGCGTGTGTCTATAAGAGACTGTAGCGTGTGTCTGTGTGTCTATAAGAGACTCTGTAGCACGTGTCTATAAGAGACTAGCACGGTCTCTATAAGAGACTCTGTAGCACGTGTCTATAAGAGACTGTAGCATGTGTGTCTATAAGAAGAGACTCTGTAGCACGTGTCTATAAGAGACTCTTAGTGTGTGTCTATAAGAGACTGTAGCACATGTCTATAAGAGACTGTAGCACGTGTCTATAAGAGACTCTGTAGCATGTGTCTATAAGGGACTCTGTAGCACGTGTCTATAAGACTCTGTAGTGTGTGTCTACATGGGCATAGCTAATTTTTATGCAGACATCATATACTTTTTGAGAGTGGCACAAGTAATACTATTTATAGAGCACTGATAATCCATGTTTTAAATGTTGTTTTCTTGTTAATTTATCACTTGCGTATGGTCATACATACATACATACATGCATGCATGCATACATATATACGTGCACACATGAATGGTGGACATGCTGTATAGATGTATGTGACTACAGAGTGCTTGGCAACAGGTCGAGGACTTTTCTGGCTCTGGAGAACTTGACCAGTGCGGGTGAAGATGCTGAGTTGGCATGTAGATTGAAGCCGTTCTGGGCGAAGGTAAGGTTAGAGGATATACAGGATGGGAACACGTATGCATCAACAGTAAATAGAGTCAGTGTATGTGTGTGTGTGTGTGTGTGTGTGTATATGTGTGTGTATGTCTGTGGGTATATGTTTGTCTGTGTGTGTGTGTGTGTGTATGTCTGTGGGTATATGTTTGTCTGTGTATTTGTGTGTGTGTGTGTGTGTATGTCTGTGGGTATATGTTTGTCTGTGTATTTGTGTGTGTGTGTGTGTATGTCTGTGGGTATATGTTTGTCTGTGTGTGTGTGTGTGTATGTCTGTGGGTATATGTTTGTCTGTGTGTTTGTGTGTGTGTATGTCTGTGGGTATATGTTTGTCTGTGTGTTTGTGTGTGTGTGTGTGTCTGTGGGTATACGTTTGTTTGTTTGTGTGTGTGTGTGTGTGTATGTCTGTGGGTATGTGTTTGTCTGTGTGTTTGTGTGTGTGTGTATGTCTGTGGGTATGTGTTTGTCTGTGTGTTTGTGTGTGTGTGTATGTCTGTGGGTATATGTTTGTCTGTGTGTTTGTGTGTGTGTATGTCTGTGGGTATATGTTTGTCTGTGTGTGTGTATGTGTGTATGTCTGTGGGTATGTGTTTGTTTGTGTGCGTATGTGTGTGTGCATATGTGTGTGTGTGTGCATGTGTGCATGTGTTGTATGTGTGTGCATGTGTTGTATGTGTGTGCATGTGTGCATGTGTTGTATGCGTGTGCGCGCGCGCGTGTGTGTGCATGTGCGTGCGTGTGTGCGTGCATGTGTGCGTGAGTGTGTGCGCGCGCGCGTGTGTGTGTGTGTGAGTGCGTGCGTGCGTGCGTGCGTGTGTAGTGGATGGGGACATGCATAGCCAGAGTTCCAATGAGAACTTGATTACCTGCGGGATAAGAGCACGCTTGCTTTACTTGTAATCACATGTGCCCAGACATGTTACATATCATTGGCAGTCTCACCCAAGCATTCATCCAATTGATTCAGTCATGGAGCATGGGGCACCAGCAGTGTGATGGTTGGTTATGTCATAGATGGAGGGCAATCAATAGTGGTTGCTGTGGGAGCTGCTACTGTTACTACAAATTGGGTCACCTGGCAGTGTATTACATAATGCATTGTAACTCTTGCATAGTTGCTGGGACATTCCTGAACTATGGCTTGGGAGATACCTGACAATGTATTGGTACTTGTGGACTTTGTAGATTGATACGTTAGTACTTGGAACTTTGTTTTAGTATAAGAAAGATAACAGGATAGTCATTTTCTTTATAGTTTGCTGGTGAAGTTTGCTAATACGACGACCTGTGAAGGCTCCCAGTGTATTATAATAAATATAATTAATCTCAGGCCCTGTAGTAGTCTTCATTCTCATCCCATGGAAGAGAGGATAAGTGGTGTCCATCAAGTGTCAGCTGATGTATGAGCTGAATGGCTTTTCGATACATGATACGTTATCCTGCCGGCATAATGCGAGTGGCTGTTGTCATAACCAGCAGTGATTGTTTGCAGTCCAGTAGGCGTTGTCTGTGAAGTTTGATTATTTTGTGGGCTGCCCAAGAGTCTTTAATAGTCTGAATTAGGAATGGCTGGTAACTAATGAGATCCGGTCCAGTAAGCAAGCGTGTGTCAAGTTTATTGGATTGGGGAAAGTTTTCATCAACCACTTCATTGAAGAGCGTGAGTGAATCTATCCGGTGTGAGGATGATTATGATGATGATGAGAGAGAGAGAGAGAGGAGGAGTGGGATGCTTATTGGGTGGTAGCAGCCATTTTAGTGGCAAGCTGACTCTGGAAACTTTTGTTAACTTTGTGTGATCTTATTGTCAAGTAATGATGTATAGTTTTCATGCCGGTGTTGTTCATCGTGCTCATCAGTGACAGTGATTGGGGGAATGATTTATTAACCCTCAGTGAGCAGGAGTGAGAGGATAGTAGTGCTCATTTTATCAACAGTGGATCTTGAAGATGGCAGTGTTTTTCAAGGGTTTTAATTTTATACAATTAATGTGCCTTTAAAATTGCACTGGGAAGATGTCCCTTAAGACGTCAGTTGTGTACTCATGTGCGATCAAAGTCTCTTATGGTGTAGCAGAGCCTGGAAGTGCTGAGGATTTGAGCAAGTGATACGATACTCCTTCAATTAGACTAACCATGCTGCCTCTTGGTATCGTTTTTGAAACCTTTCTGATGTTCTTCTACAACTATTTAGCTATCCATGAAGAAGACCCTCAGGTACGAGCTGTATTTATTCTGAATATAAACAAATGGGGAAAATCGCTGTAGTTTGTATTAGCTATCAAGAAAGTTTGGGTATACTTACAAAGATTTTCAACAAGTCCAACAAGTCTGTCCAGGCGTCTCCACCATTTAAGAATCTCTGAGGATTCGTACGGACTTCTCCAATGAACCGTCAGCTGAATGGACACCATTTTGTAAGTCGAGTATCCCCTTTAATAGTTGATCGTGCTGCTTTCGTGTCTGGCTCAGTTCAATCCTAGTAGTTTTTGTGTCACTGCAATAGCTAGTCATCTTCTCAACATGCTTGTGTGTGTATGCCTGCCAGGTCCAAAGGTCAGCTCAAGAAAACTTTAGAAACTTGTATGTACTTTCATTGTTGTTGTTTTTGTTGTTGTCTGTAAAGGGAAAACCCCACCTCCTATATGTGATACTTATTACAAGAGTCGAGCGTGATATGGCAAAATAAGGAATATTTCACAAGCAAGCCCTAATTTATTTCCACGAGCTACAGGCAAGTGAAAATACAGCCTGCAAGTTAAATACCTGGCCATATCATGCAACAGTCTGATGTGAGATAACAACTGTGAGCTATTGTGTGAGTAATCCCATGGTGTGGTTTATGTAGGTTGCCCGTTTAATGGGGTATTTGTATTTGAAGTTAAGTTTCGGTACACTGAGTGAGTGAGGGTTTGGTAGGCCAATACAGAGTGGGTTTCACTGTTGTTCTTGTTCTAATTCAACACATTTTGTTAACCCCAAGGCTATCATATGAGTTAGCTTTGAGGCTGTCCTACTCAACTGAGCAAGTCATAAGACGTTTGTTTAAATTTGGTTCAATGTAGGTGCAAAGTTTAATATCTTCTGTCCTTCAGTTTCTCATGCTTATGTTGATTATAGGCTTGTTTGTTGTTTTTGTTTATTTGTTTCCAGGGTCACTATCGTCGTGCGTGTGTCTTGCAGAAGCAAGGCAGGTGGTGTGAAGCTCTGGCTGCATATCTTCTTTGTCTGAATTACGGAGGCAATGACCAGTCTGTGATGAGGTCGGCATGTCAGGTGAGAAAGAGAAAGAAAGTGTAGGGTGAGGGGCGTGGTGACCTATAATCAGACCAACCTGCCTGGCTTGCAGCAGGTAGCCTTGTGGTGCTACAAGCTGAAAGAATGTGTCTATTCTAATGTAATTTCGATAAATCTGCTTCAGTGAACTATTTTTTGTTATTTCAATGTTTCTGGTTTGGAAATCATGGTGGTAACATGGTACAGTGTTGGGTATGGCGTGGGAGTTTTTGTTTGTGGTCAATGTAGTTGGTGATCCAGAGAGAGAGAGGGAGGAGAGAGAGAGAGAGAGCGGTGGTGTGAGTGCTCGGGAGTATGCTAGGTCATGTGATCTCGAGACTTGAGGAATGGAAGGAGCTGATATGGTGTGAATGTTGGATGATGTGTTTGGTGGTCGGAGTGAATATGTGTTAGTATTACAAGACTTGGGAAACCTAAGGTTGAACTAGTATCAATTGTTTGGCATCGGTTGTAGTTGTAGATTGTGACGGACTTTACCGCACTGATAGAACTTAAAATAGTGATTGGGCGTGACGTTGTCATGGTATGTCTGAGATGGTGCTACAAAGTATTAATCATTTAGATGTGCAAAATGGAAACTTATCCACCGTTATTGGTGGACCCTTTATATTCATGACAGTGAACCAAAGATAGTGACCCCAGGCATTGTACTTTATAGTTGTCATTAATTTTCATAATTATTAATTTTATTTATCCCCTCCCCCTTAATTAGTTGATGGACCAGAATGTGGCGGGTCTATCTGAACATTCTAAAGAAACAATGGGTGGAGCTTCAGGTATGACTCCACCTTCCACCAAAGATTTGGACCAGCCTCACTTGGCAGATGTGGTGGGCGTGGCAGTGGATAAGATGAAGGAGTATGTTGCTTTCCTCAGCAGTATTGAGGGTGAAAGCTTCAAGGCGGCTGTATTTCCGGCTAAACCAGAGCTTGTGGAGCGAACAGACTTCGAATGTGTGCTCTGCACTGGGTAATTTGTTGTTATTGTTGTTGTTGCTGTGTGGTTGCTGTTGTTGTTACTGTTGTTATTTGTTGTTTCCTAATAGCTCGGGATTCTTATTTGGGAGGCATCATTAAGATTTACTTTGTCTTGTTGACAAGAAAAAGATTTTGTTGTTGTTGTTGTTTTAGTTTTTTATTTGTATTTGTCTGCAGTTTGTTGTACAACCCTGTGACAGTGACATGTGGCCACTCCTTCTGTCAGATGTGTATATGTCGATCTTTTGACCACACCCAAACTTGTCCCATTTGTCGCTGCACGCTTTCTGAGGTACGTGTACGCTCATATGTTATGTTTGATCTGGACAGTCCAGAGTAGGTTGTGGTGGGTTAGCTAGTTGTTTTGTTGTTTTTTAACTTGTTTATATCTTCTGCTTCTCGTGTGTTTCTGTTACAGACATTCAAACAGCATTGTCAGAATCTTGGCAAATTGGTAAAGTATTTTTGTATTTTTTTTTTTGGTTTGCTGGTCTTTTTTGCGCATGAATTATTCTTTGTTCATATTCTGCACACAGAACACAGATGTAGTCCTCGAGGGACTTTTGCTGTACTACTTCAAAGAAGCTTACCTGGCTAAGCAGTCCCAACAGAAGGTTGAGCTACAGAGGAAGCTCAGGTGAGGCAAGCTATTCAGTGTGTGTGGGTGATGGTGTGTGTACACTATTTGCTGTGTGTGAGGAAAGCCCTACCAACTCCAGGAGCTTTGCTTGCATGGCTCGCAGTGCCTGCTTAGTGCACAGGTATCCTGGCTCTTCCAAGGTGCATGTGACATGTTAGCAGCAGCAAGAGAATTTGTGTTTAAAAAACAAGCTGTGTGTACATGTGTGTGTATGTAACAGTCTGATTTGTTAGCGTGTGTGTGTGTCTATTGATTCAACATGTGGTCTGATGCTTTGCCTCAGGGCTGGTACGTGTGAAACAGAGTATCTGCCTGTGTTTGTGTGTACGGTTGCCTACCCGACTCTATCGTGTCCCCTCCACATATTTGAGCCTCGTTACCGACTCATGATCCGCCGCTGCATGGAGAGTGGAAGCAAAAGGTTTGGAATGTGCCCTTCAGCACGTGAGCAAAGGTAAGATCCAGGGATACCATATTTGTAGAGTACACATGTCAATAGTTGTGGATTATTTTCTTTGTGGTAAATCATAGAACAGTAACTCTTAGTCATATCTGCCTTGTAAATTTAGGAATTTCTGTCATTTTAACCGATGGAGTCATATAAGACTAATGATGGCTATGAAACGTTGATAAATGTCATCCGTAAGAAAATTACAGCAGTCTTAAGATTATCGGCCCACTTAAATTCTGTCTGTCTCTCTCTACATATCTTAGTCTCTATTGCCCAAGAATACTGCTTTGTCTGGTGCAGTGCAGTCTGACTGTGAATTGAATGTTACCTATCTCTCAATTTGTGTCCAGTTTTTCCAGCTATGGGACAGTTCTGTGCATTGACAATGTTCAGTCTATGGAGGACGGCCGCTTCCTCATTTCCAGTACTGGGGAACGTCGGTTCAAAGTTGTGGGGTATGGCATGATGGATGGCTACCACATGGCGCAGATTGTCTTTCTGTTTGATGAAAGAGTTACAGATCAGAGAGAGATAAGTAAGTATTTATAATTGTTATTCAGATAACTAGTAATGTGCTTGGGCACTAATGGCGAGCGAGCCTCCCGAGTTCGGTACATAAACCTAAGCATTGTTGTATGCTGCCGTAGTTTATGTATTGGGCCCAGTACTTGAATTAGCAGGCAACTTAGTGCAAACAGACAGGTCAGATGACTATAACCCTCTCGTGCATGCACGCTGAGGGTTAATTATCGAATATGTCATGTCGTGCTATTTCATCAGAAGGTACAGTAGCTGTATTACTTCAATGGGAATTGTTGAAGTTCATTTACTAAACAGTTTACATTTTTACTCATTTTTTTTCTTGTTTGTTTGCTGTAGCACTTCTGAGAAACTTGCAAGTTGAAGTATATGCTGCAGCCAAGAAGTGGCTAGATGGTCTTCCTTTTGTAACCAAGGTAGGACATTTTCATTTTGTGTAATGGCTCCAAATTTAGTGGAGCAAGAGTGCTTATTTTAAGTCCATAATGACACTCTCAACTAGGCTATGCTTTTTTAGTTTTCAACACATAAAAAAGATTGTTGGTTGAGTGGCTTGAAATTTTGTTTAAGCCCGCCATGATCAACGTTAAAAAAAAACCCAGACGATTTGACTATTACTGTACTTGGTAAAGAACATGTGTGTATTAAAGTGGGTAAGAGATTACTCCACATACTGGAAATAGGGTCACTCGTATTGAAATTGGCAAAGGGTCGCTCTACATGTACTAGGTCATTCTGCATGTATTGAGACTTGGTAGTGGGTCTATAGAGACTTGGTAAAGGTGACTAATGTGGTAAAAGCTCACTCTAAAGATTTAAAGGTCCACTGGATAAAAGGTCAATCTGCACGTAAAGGGTCTATGTCGTGTAAAGAGTCAATCTGTTTCATGTAAGGTCAATCTATATAGTGTCAGGGTGGGTAAGGTGCCTTGGTAAGTCACTACACCGGTAAAGGGTCACTCTTTCACTGGTAAAGGGTCACCCTGCATTTGGTAAAGGTTTAAAAGTCACTGGTAAAGGGTTACCCTGTACTGGGTAAAGGGTCACTATACACCAGTTTACACAGAGTAAAGAAAGGACTCTGCACGGGGTAAAGGGTCGCTCTGCACATGTTTAAGGTCACTTGGCATGGGGTAAAGGGTCACTCTGTACAGGTTAAGGGTCACTGCATAAGTTGGCTTCATGAGGTAAAGGGTCACTCTACATGGGGTAAGGGGTCATATTGCACAGGTTGGAGCATTCTGCACTAGGTAAAGGGTTATTCTGCACTGAGTAAAGGGTCACTCAACAATAGGTAATGGGTTGCACTGGGTAAAGGTACTATGTGTTGGAGCACTCTGTACCCAATAAAGGGTCATTCTCCAGGTAAGGGGTTACTACACCTGGTAAATTTGCACCGGGTAAGCGCCACTCTGCCCAGGTAAAGGGTTGCTTCATACCGGGTAGTTTAGCACTGGGTAGCTACACTGGTAAAAGTCACTACATTGGCTAAGGGAGTCTCTGCACTAATATAGGGTCATTCTGTGTTGGGTAAAGGGGTTGTACTACAACCACATTGGGTAAAGGTGATTTTTTTGTTGAGTAAAGGGTCAGTTTGCTTTGGATAATGGATCCCTTTATAAATTATTGCTCTGCATTAAGGGTCATCCTCAAATTAGTTTATCCTGCACTGGGTATTGAATTAGTACACATGCATTGATGTAAAAACCCACTGGACATGCACCAAGGGGTAAAGGGTCACTCAGTCTACATATATAGAGACTGTCTTTTTACGTGCGCAGACTGGTTATAAGGTCATTTCACTCTGAAACTGGGTAAAGAATTCTACAGCATAGATTAAAGGTCACTCTACATGCAAGTCGTGACGTAGTTAAAGTTCTCTGTTGCACTAAGACTGGGTTGAAGGTTGAAGGGTATTCTACATGTACTGGACATGATAAATAGTTCTACAAGGTTGAATAGTAAAAGGTCACTCTACATGCATTGATGCTGGGTAAAATGGGCCAGGGTGGGTGTGGTGGGTGGGTGTGGTGACTGGTGCATGCCCATCCATCTCTCCCTCAAAGAAGCTGAAAATCCCTGCAGTACAGTTTATATGTACTAAGACTGGGCAAGGGAATCGTCTATATAATGAGACTGGGTTTTTACATGTATTTTGGTAATGTAGCTATTAGATTCAGTAAGGATCAAATGATGTGTGAAGAGATTGGGTAAAGTGGTACTTGATAGAAAATGCTTCATTTAAGTGGGTAAGGGTAGGCATGTGTATATAAAGGCCTTAGTGAAAGAGGCTGTATTTATATTTGATTGCATTCATCTGATATTTGCAGTTGATGTTGATGCAATCTGTGTCTGCTCCATTCCCTGAGATGTATTCAGTGCCAGAGTGTTGCCCTAATGGGCCAGGGTGGGTGTGGTGGCTGGTGCATGCCTGTCCAATCTCTCCCACGAAGAAGCTAGAATTCCTGCAGTCCACTTCATTGAAAGCACGACTCCAGATGGTAAAGGAGCTGCTGAAATCGCCAGTTTTCACTTCTGCCAACTCATAATTTAACAATTCCCTTCACTGTTTTGTATGTATTAATCCTCTCTGTACTATTTCAAATTTTCAACAAATAATTTTTAATTAAAAACTAACAAATAAACAAGAAATTATTGAAGGTGCACTCTATACTGATCACAAGATAAAAGCTGCTTTAGTCAGACTCAGTCCATGAGTTTTAAAATGTTCCTCTTTTCCAAGTCTTCCATTTCTTTCAGTATGTAGGCAACATGGTATCGCATCTCGTGGAACTTGCTCACTGGGACCTAGAAGAAGGGGATTAGTTGGAAATAACGATGCACACATTAAACCACCAACAGGCCCAGTAACTCAACTCACTTCAAAGGTCTTGATGTTCCCATCGGAGAGGGTCATCTCCATAAGAATAGAAGGCTCTAACACTCTCTGTAGTGAGCTTTAAGGAAAACAAAATCTTGATAATTTTTTCCCCGATCAAGATACACAAGTATTCTTGTTTTTGTTAAAGCATCAATATCTTAAATTTCACATGTTACTTATATTGTATGAGCTGCTTCTGCATCACATGCCTAACTTTACTGATGTTTTATGATCTGGTGCGTTCAAAGCTGCTATTTATTCAAAGTTCGTATCTCGCAGATACTGTACCTGTTGGAAATGGTGACGTCCACCCTCCACCTCATGTTCTCCATCTGAGGCAGTCCGACTTGTTGGTCCAGAATACTCCGATCAAGACGAGCTCTCTTCCTGCATGTCAAAGATCATATCACACCCACACTGGTATAGTGCCACACCCATACTCACCCAGATGAGATGGCACTGCCCAAGTCTGTAATTAATTCAGGAGACATCCTGTACAGAATTTAAAAATAAATTAATTAATTAATAAAGATATGAGGTCAGTCAATATCACCAGCAAGAATTCCTGTGTGTACATGTGGACGAATGAAAAATGTGCAGATTGGAAAACAACAACAACAACAACACAAACAAACAAACAACAAAGCAAAAACAAACTTACTTGATCTGTTGCAGATCCTCTTTAAAAATCTACAAACAAATAAAAAGCATATGAACGGAAATGTAAATGAAGTGACCATATATCCTACTGGTGTACCACTTAAATGTCATTTTTTTACCGGGGGGGAAAATACAAGTTTAATTGTATTTTCAACTAAGCTTCCTGCAGTGAAATGTTCTAATTAAACAATACCCAGCCTTTCAGAATTGACCACATCAACTTGTTACACATCCACTAGTTTGCTCTGGGTTTGTATCAGCAGCCGCTGGACACATTGCTACATCCAGGAAGTCCGTGCTTGACTACACGCCTTCGACATTATTGCCTGCAGAGTTACAGCTTTCCTTGTTTGGTGCAAAGCATCACCTTACACTAATTATTAATTCACTTTTTTTTTAGTTCTGTGAAAAGGATTGTATATAAAGGCGCTAGCCCAGTATGTACACTGTCAATAGTCCCATAAAATCATAAATAAGAAATCCTATGAGAGGTCTCATCAACTCGTTGTGATTAATAGACATGTGACTACACTGTGCGCACAATTTAAAAAAAACTGCACATAATAACGATGGAAATGGTTGACCCTTGAACATTTGAATCATTTAGATAATTGATATGCTTGCACAGGTGTACTATAGTAAAACTAAACTGAACTGCAAATATGATTGCCCTGTACCGAATAATACATAGCTGAACTCGTGCTGAGCTGACTCACTTGGTCACGAAACCATCGAGTAAACTCTAATTGTTGTTGTTGTTGTTGTTATGACTATTGCTGTTGCAGCTGTCGTATGATTAAACCAATGAAATGAATGTGCACCTCAATGTAATGGAAAGTTTGTAAGTTTGGGAAATATCTGAATCTCCAAACTATCTTCATCTTGCCTCATGAGCAGTGGGTAGATTTCTTCTATCAAGCTAGTGCATTCCTTATCTCTTTTAAAGTCCAAATTCACTGGCATTCAACCCACTACCACCGGCAAAGGGTCAAAGGACGGCCCAATAACAACAGCATATCAATTTTCAAAAGAATCTAATCGTTATTTCCCAGTTGGCGGGAGAAGGGCTGGAATTCTTTCCATCACACACAAACACTAGCACGCCATGTGAGCCACTCAGGTACACCTGTGGCACTTGGAACAGTCCTGGTACACAGCTTTCTACATGTGGCCCATTCCTAGCATTTTTAAGAGCAAAGCCGAGGGGAATTCTACCAGGAACGGATCAACACTGAAATTTGTACTCAACAACTGGACTTTCAAAGATAGATAAAAAGTCAAACAGTTTTTTCTTGTCTTCATGTTCGTAAACATTTTAGAAATTTTTCGGAATACATAATCCAATTCACTAGAACAAGAGTTTCGACCTCCACACAAACAGCAAAACATAAAAAGAATTGCTCACATATGAAAGAAAATAATTTGGAAATGGTTACTTGGAGCCACACGTTTTTGGCACCTGGTGGACTCGGCCAATCTGTCACTGCATAAACACAGAAGAGTGATTGCAGTCTCGATTTCTCGCTGAAAGGCATGAGGGTGTGGCTATTTCAGATGTTCAGTTCTCACCTGTGGAGACCAAGTGACTCTCGTTGGAATGTAATAGAGAAACTTAACATGATTGAACACTGAGCAAAAGAAAGGACCAATTCACTTCAAAAGACGCTCACAAAAGCCCTACAAGAAAAGCTTCCCACACCTATTCATAGCTTGGCATAAGACAACGGCCAGCATAATTATAGCATTACAAAGGGTACGACCACATTGTCTTTATGCAAACTACGCGCTCATCAAATAACTCTCTGCACGCACACATGCACTTGTAGATGATGGTATGGGAGGTTAAAGTCCTGCTCGTGTAGTGACAGTGGGAACTATAAACAATAGGCATTCAACTTTGATTTAGACGTTCACTATAATTTAGGTGTAAAACTTAAAGGAGTGTTAATTGATCTTCTGAACATAAAAAAAAAATTGAATTGAGGCAAATGAGGAAAAAAATTTTTTTTAAAAACATAAATATTATACAAGTCATCATCTCTACATCTTTGAAGCTGTAGGCACTAAACATTTTTTTTTGTCTTTTACTTTAATCCATTTGGTCCCAAACATTTAAATAAAGCTTATGAATGAATCAAGTAATTATCAATTCTTTTCAGTAATTGACAATTTCAATAGTGTTTTTTTTTTTTTTTTTTTTAACTCTTTTTTTTTTTAACTCTTCTTGCTTGCTAATTACTAGATAGCAGATGGAGAAGAAATGTTGAGGGGACAAGAAAAAACATCTTTGCACTACCACCAGCACTTCGCAGTACCACCAGCACTTCGCAGTACCACCAGCACTTCGCAGTACCACCAGCACTTCGCAGTACCACCAGCACTTCGCACTACCACCAGCACTTCGCAGTGGGTAGCTAACAAAATACATTTATCATGCATACATGTTCCAGTGAGCTGTACAATGCAGCTGCTATAAAAACAATACTGCCATCAAAATAAAAAATCACACTCAATAGACACGCATGCACACACACACGCACACACACACACACAGCTTACATCACACACCTGCATGCACGCACACACACAGCTCACGCTAGCATGTACAGAAGACCAAATGATAAAATATTCCCCCGTGGAGATTAAAAATGTATTTATTTTAGGGACAGGAAACACATTCACGCGATCTCTAATGGGTCAAGTATGAGTAAAATGATACGACAGTTGAAGCGTGTGGCGCAAACGAGCAAGTTTTGATTATCTCTGATAATGCCTCAAAGAATGCTTTACTCACTCTCACAAAGAAAGAATGAGATATGATCTAAAATAGAATTCCTTTTTATCTCCAATGAGACGAAACTCAGCAAACTTTATTCAGTATTTCAAGGCGTTGTTTTTTTTTAAGAAAAGGTTCAGAGGGAGAGGAGGGAAGTCTGTTTGGCTGTTACCCATTCACATATGATTTGGATATGTAAGTACTGGCCACACCCATTTAGAATGTTTGGTATCTAGTGTGTACATGAAACTGTATGGTACAAGCTCTATTGTGATAAAAGTGCTTGGAGGCACTTTCTTTACTTAATGTGCAACCATTACTTACCAAGACGAGTGGAAATATGCCAAAATACGTAAATAATGACTCCCGCTTGTTGTACATTAGGAAAATGCCCAGTTCGTTAGGGCAGAGGGAGGTAAAGGGTGGCAACGAGGTTCAAAGTCAAAGATCATTGTTTATCCCTCCTCCCTCCCATTTAAATGAGTTCAATAAGGTCCTTTTTAAAACAACTTTTTTCTTAAATTGTTTCTAGCTAGTATTTCACTTTCCTGAAACAAACAGAAAAGTTTGACTGCTTTACACTTGGCCTGAAGTGTTAATGAAGACTCGCGAGTTTCCACAGCGAGTCCATTATCATAATGACTGCCAGTGGCCATCCTCTCTCAGACTTCTCCTGCCTGCTAGCCTAGCTAGCTCTCACGGGTCATACTGCGTGGTCAGAATACATCATACCCGACACTGAGGCCACACTGGTTCAATGGCGACACGTGTATGTGACTGAGACACACGCACTCGACCTTATGGCTGTTGAAACAGTCATTCAAAACACAAAGTAACGCCATGTTGAAGACATGGTGTGTGTGTGCGCATGCATGTGTGTGTATGTGTGTGCACATGTGCTGTAAGTAGCTGAATTGAACAAGGTAAAGTAGGAGCACCAACGATTAAACTACACAAATAGCTTATGTTGTGTCCCGTATTTTTTAAAGACGCATTTTGAAGCTTACGCCAGTTGTAACTATACGGGAGAGTGTTTGTACTACCAGCCCTGAATGGGCGTAATTGCCCAACATTGGCCCCGTGAACCACAGTCCCATAGTCTTACATCAAGCTTTAATCCAGGCTGCTTGAGTGCTGCAGAGAGAATGGTGTACATTCCTGAAAATATGGTCCTCACAGTCTCCTGCGACACTTTAGAAGACTGCAGAGCAGACAGTTGGTCCACTTCACCTTTAGATGTCTCAATATACTCAATGACCACTACAAAAAAAAAAAAACCCTCTCAGGTAGCTAGCTATATCACAAGTGGGCATACTGATTACAACAGAAATTAAAAAAAGAGAAGTGCAGCTTGAAATGAGTTTAAAGACAACACCTTTTAAAACTTCTTTCATTGTACTTCGCTCCACTCCCTTTGACAGCTGGACTAGCTTCTTAACCTCTACAGGAACTTTCACTCCATAAAATGGAGTTCGGTCTGCTGCTTGACCGCCACCACTGTGTGACATTACCTGTACGGCACACGGATAATAGCGACACAAAAATCCCACTGAACATACCTGTACAAATGACATATCTGCTTCTCCTTCCCAGACTACCAACCAGCTTAGTAGGAAGTAAGCTTACTTAGGTAAGCTTAGCGAGAGAGAGCGAGAGAAAGAGACGTCAACTCTGCCACGCCCCCACAATAAACCCGGCGACCATTACCCTATAATCTATCCTCACCACCCCCTGCACAGCAGAGCATGCATGCAGTGGAAAATATAAGAATCTGAAAATTTACCTCAGGTTTTTTTTTGGACATTCTGTAGTCGTAACCAGAGCCTAAGTAGTTTGAACCTTCGCCTACGCCATTTTAAAGGGGAAAAAAATTATTATTAAAAAAAAAAGTTAATAGTAAGCATGCGCGAACTTCTGCTATAAAAAACTGCTCTGCCAACCGTTTAGTTACCCTCCACTATAAGCTGATCATGAAGCTCCTCCGGAGAATAGAGTTGATTTTTGTATTAATTTTATCAAATAGCCAATCAGGTGAGTTCGCAATAATACTATTACATAACTGTGACTAACTTTGCGGAACTGCGAGTTGGTGGCTAGCTAGTTACAAGGAACAGCCACTATGAGTGTTTATGTAATAAAATTATTCCTCATCCTCATACAGACGCTCAAAGCTGCACACAGCATGGGCAAGTCAGGTTAGTCAATGGCACAAATGAAAGAGAAGGTAGAGTTGAAATCTGCATAAGCGGAAGATGGGGAACAATCTGTGATGACCTGTGGGACAGCAGAGATGCAGAAATCGTATGCCATCAACTAGGATTTGCTTTTAACGGTACATTCAACTTGATAATTTGTATTAATGCTATTTATTTAGTACTATTTAATAGTCCAATGTTGGGTAAGGGTGTATCTGGCAAGCATTTTTGTGGCACTTCTTCAAATTAAACATTTTTCCTGCAGGAGCTGTAGCAGCTGAAAGAGCTCACTTTGGTCAAGGAACTGGACCTATAGTTCTGGATGATATTGAATGTCGTGGTACAGAGCGGGCCCTTTTGGAGTGTCCAAGTCATGGCCTAGGGAATAGTGATTGTACGCACGCAGAAGATGCCTCCGTATATTGTCAGCGTGAGTGAATCAGCAAAGGAAATTTAGCTTAATTGATATGGAGTGTGATGTTGTAAATCAAAGTTTTATCCAGATATTTATAGAGACCCCGTTTTATTTATTTATTGAGTCAGCATTTGCACAGACGTGGGGCTACTAGGCAAGAATAACATGGTGATGTAATTAAATTCTCACCAAATTTAACTTTTTGGCTCCCACATCATTACTCTGCTTTTAATGTTTAGAGTCTTGTAGATACACCATTCTGTGGCTGTTTAGAGTCTTGTAGATACCATTCTGTGGCATCCGGTAGCATGGCTGTTCATTTGTCAAGTAAACAAGTCTAGATTTTTTTTATATGGTAAAAAAGATGCAATTAATAAACACAGGTTTTCTTTATTTGTTTCAAGGAAGCTTGTGAGAATTCAACGCTAATTAAAAAAGTAATCATATCATCCCCCGGCAGAAGTATGTGCTCAGTTGTGCAAACAACTCTCTTTTAACTCAAAATAAACACTCCAAGGTTGTCAATTTTTAGCCTGGGTGTTTTGTCTTGCACGATATGAATCTCTTTCAGTTCCTGGCTGCAGTTGGCATTTGTTACGTCCTAAATGTTTCAAGTGTTTCTACTTTCCTCTTTTTATTCAGCTTCAAATTTCTCGTGCATTGATGGAGAAGTGAGGCTCGCTGGTGGGAGATTCACCCACGAAGGAAGAGTGGAGATATGTTTTGACGATCAGTTTGGCACCATCTGCGATGACGAGTGGGAAAGATTTGATGCTGCAGTTGTTTGCAACCAGCTAGGCTTCCCACGGGAAAGTAAGCAACAGAAATAACAAGTACTATGTCATTGGTTGTATCACCTGAAGGAACACACAATATTCAATGACTGTATATGTTATAACTTAGAAAGAATATAAACTTTTTTTTTAAATTTCCTCCAGATGCAATAGCATTAATCAGGACTGCTACTTTTGGTGAAGGAATAGGTAACATATATTTGGATAATGTTCGTTGTGTTGGTCATGAAGACAACATCACGCAGTGTGGCCACAATGGAATCCTTCGTCATAACTGCAGACACAGAGAAGATGCTGGTGTGCTCTGCAAACGTATGTGCCCTGTTCATTCTTGTATGCCAGCTTATGTTTATTTGTGCTTCTTGTTGTTTGTATGTTTATAAAGCCATTGGCACACGGAAGGTGTGTGAAGACGGAGATTTGCGTCTGGTAAATGGTCGTTATGATTCTGAGGGCCGTGTGGAGATTTGCTACAATGATCACTGGGGTACAATATGTGATGACCTTTGGGACTCCATTGATGCAGGTGTGGCCTGCACACAACTAGGTTTCTCTAATAGAGGTGAGATAATTCTTCACTAGCTAATAATTCAACTATGTACATGCATTCTTCAATGGCTTCTTTCCCCTTCCCCCCTTACTTCTTACAGAGCCAATTCCTCTGGGATCGGGTGCATTCCGCCCAGGGAATGGAACTATCTTTTTGGACAGCATCAGATGCTCAGGACGTGAAGAGTCTTTGCACGGCTGCCCTAGCGATGGGGTTGGTGTTCACAACTGTGATCATAACGAGGATGCCGGCCTAGTATGCAAGGACGTTCGGAATGGCAGCCTAAGCTATTGTCAAGACGGGGACATAAGACTGGTGAACGGGACAGAAGGGAGGCCATATGAGGGGAGAGTGGAAGTGTGTAGGCTAAACCACTGGGGCACTGTCTGTGATGATCACTGGGATAGCGACAATGCACTGGTTGTCTGCAATGAGCTGGGATTCCCTGGTAAAGTGCTTACTATTACTGCAATGAATACTGCAGAAAATGAATAATAAAAATCTACATAATATTATAAATACTGAATCTACTCTTAGCAGTTTAAACTGATTATACCAATGGTATCCTAAATATTTGTCGTTTCAAATTTAATTAATGTCCCACAGAATGTAACTGTTTTGTAGGAGTACAAGTGTACTCCTAAGTAAAATCAACCTATCTATTTTCTACCAAGTTTGTTTGAACTGGGCTATAATTAGATTTCATAAACAGAAATACAAACACCAACAAACAGTGATGACGGACTGACGATGACATGTCAGATTCAAAATTCATGTCACATATTTGCATTAAATAAATAAAATAAAAATAATTTGCAGGAATATCGCTGCCTTTACAAGGCTCCTTCTACGGCAGAGGTAAAGGCGTTATTTGGTATTCAGACGTCCAGTGTACAGGAACAGAAAGCAGCTTGACAGACTGCACCAAGAACATTTTCCCAAGTGTCAATATTGCCTGCACTCACGAAAGAGACGCCAATGTCATATGCACAGGTTAGTACAATTGCATTATAATACAAGTGCTACTAGTGAGTATTGGAGTATCATTAACACTTGTTGATTGATGTGTCCAGCACCTGGAGCAGGAACGGATCGGTGTACTAATGGTGCTGTTCGACTCGCTGGGGGAAGTGTTGAGAACGAAGGCAGGGTGGAGGTATGCTTCCATGAGCACTGGGGGGCTGTTTGTTCCACCAACTGGGATAACTCTGATGCAGCGGTGGTTTGTAAACAACTAGGATTTGGGAGCAAAGGTAAGACAAAAGGTCAATCTTCAATGAATTGAGGCTAAACCTTTATAATTTAACAACTATAACGATATATTTTGTCAACAAGTTAAAAAAAAGAAAAGAAAAAAAAAGAGCAACTCAATTGAGAATTGGTGACAAGAATGATCACTTTAGTTTCAACTGACACAGGTACTGTAGTATCACACATTCAGTAGTATCACACATTCAGTACTATCACTGAAATACCAATTCCAATAACTGTACATACAATCTTCAGTGGTAGAGTCCTGCAAGAATTCACAGCAATGATTGGGAATGTGTCTACCCACCCACCCCTATAGGTTCATTGGCTGCTGTCAATGGTTTCTTTGGAGCTGGTTCTGGGCCTATTCTCCTTGACAACATCGGGTGCGTAGGGAACGAATCTCACTTACTGGAGTGTAGAGGGTCACAGAACCTGGGAGTGCATCAGTGCGACCGCCATTTGCAAGCGGGAGTCATCTGTCCTGGTAAGTATCACTACAAAGAATTAGTACAATAAGCAATACAAAACCATCACTATTATTAATTTTAAGTTAATGGATGTATATAATTGTTATTTTGTATGTAATACTTGAAGTGGTCGCCAGTAGCCTGAAAAGGTGCGGGAACGGAGATGTCAGATTAAGAGGAGGTTCATCCACTGCTGAGGGTCGGGTTGAAGTATGTGTCAACAACCGGTGGGGCACAGTGTGTGGTGGAATGGGAACGAGTTCATGGGATCAGAACGATGCCCAAGTGGTGTGCCAACAACTGGGCTTCAATGGAACAGAATTCAGTATGTTTTCACTTGAACTACAAATGTATAAGTGAGAATTGATGAAGTATAATAATTTAATTCTTAGAACAAGAGTTTTTGTCCTATTGTCGCCTTTTAAATAATGTTATTTTGACGCAGGAGGAATCCCTACCTATGATAGTTTTGCCGGAGGAAGGGTCGAGCCCATATTTTTGGAAGGTATTCACTGTAATGGGAATGAAAGGCGCTTGCTAGACTGCCCTGGGGCAGACATTGGCTTCATTACTGACTGTGATCACTCCAAAGATGTCGGCGTAGTTTGCTCCCGTAAGTGTGATGTAATTTTCCTTTTAAACCAAAATATATAAATAAATAACAATAATTCCCAGGTATCCCGTGCTCAGAGAATGAAGTAAGGCTGATCAACCTCTCGCAGAATTCCAGGTTTATGGGACGAGCTGAAGTCTGCGTGGAAGGAATCTACAGGAGGATCGCCCTTTCCGGGTTTGGAGACGCACAAGCATCTGCTATCTGTAAACAACATGGTAAGGCAAAAAAATAAAAGTTGTAAAAGGTGGGGTGGGGTGGGGTGGGGGGGGGGGGGGGGGGGGGTGGGGGGGGGTGAAAAGGGAAATACCTATCCCATTATATTTGTGTCAAATGAATGGTCCATATAGCAAAAGGTCAAAGCATAAAAGACATGACAAATACTAAATTAATACTAAATTGTATTATGTAAACCTTATACTGATTGCGGTAGACACATTTTGAAGCAATTTTCATTCATATCTCCTTTAAAAATAGGGTTTACACTGACCAGTGGGGCCTTTTTTGGCCAATCTGATGGGCCGCTTTACTCCTTGACTTTGTCGGAATCAGGGGCTGTTAACGGCACAATAGAGAGGTCTGATCTCAGTCAAAATATGTCGGATGTGGGGCTCATTTGTGATGGTGAGTTCAGAGCTTGCTGTCTTTGATCTGGAATGTTAAATGTTTGTTGTCTCTCTTTAATCTGATTAAAACTCAAGGAGAGTCCTCCAGGTTATGTAATAGTGGATCACTGAGGCTTGTCGGAGGTGCGAGTGAGTTCGAAGGTCGGGTGGAGGTGTGTCTTGGAGGCCAGTGGGGAACTCTGTGCGATGACTCCTGGGACAGTTATGGTGCTGCCGTTGCGTGTAAACAGCTGGGCTTTCCCTCCACTGGTACTGGCGGAATATGTAAATTGGTGTGCAAATGATTGTGATGTCTGCCCGTCTTTATTTTATGTGCCAGGTGCTCATGCGAAATCCTTTGGAGGAGACTCCTCCCTTCCCATCCTCTTAGATGATCTTAAGTGCAAAGGAACTGAAGAGAATATTTTGTACTGCCAGCAGACAAGAGTTGGTGCTCACGACTGTACACACAAGGAAGATGCTGGAGTGCAGTGCAAAGAAGGCAAGTTAATATACTATGCACTCCACTCTCTATCTCTCTTCATTGTTTCCATGCAACCACATGCCCCCAGGGCTGCTAAGTGCATTAGTCATAACTTTTTAATTTCACTCATTCCACTCGTTAAGTGCTTGATGATTTGGTGGGAAAATAAACCAGGGCTTGTCAATCTGGTCTGAAATGCCAGCAGGGAGGCCCAATCTATTCTAGCCTAACCATAATACTTTCAGCACACAAGTGCTGCAGAGCTAATGAGGCAATACATGCGAGCTGAGAATACAGATGCTGTTGATAGTTGTGTGAAACTTGTGTTTCTACAGCAGAGAGCCCTACGCTTGGAGTGACTTCGCGAAGTGACTTGGCGATCGCCATAGTGATTCCCGTGGTCGTCGTGGCACTGCTCATCGTCATCGTCTTGATAGCCATTGTAGTCACAGTCGTCTGCTCCAGAACAAAGTAAGTCACTGGTTAGACAAATGACACTTTTACTTGCCGAACCAAGCAGCTGCTACACGAGAGCCAACCAGTGTGTCTGTGAGCATGCCTGTGGATGCGTGCACACTTCTAATTATTAATTTACCACAAATAACATCCTGGGCAATTATCTGGAAGCTGCTTTGCATATTTACTCTAGGGATAGACAACCCAAATAAAAGAGAGTAATGATGGACATTAAAGTGACCTCAACCCCAACAAACACTTCCATATTGACCCCCCCCCCCCCACTAGTGGATGGACCCTGTAACATGGTGGCTCACACTAATCAGTTTCATTCATTGCAGGAAATATTTTTTTTTTTTTTTTTTTTTTTTTTTTTTTTTTTTTAATCGCTACGACCCTTTCTATAGGTTTCTGATCAGGCTACCTAAAACCCTCCTTGCACCTTACTGTGCTCTGTTTACCATGCAGTATGCTAGGGTAACCATTCCATTAAAAGCACTCCAGATTAGGCTTAAATACTGTACATTGTATCTCATATTAGCTGGAGACGATGATTTCATAAGACATCCGTGTCTTAAAATGGGAGTCAAGACCAGTACACACCTATGTCTCTTGGGAACCAACTCTGTATTTATTCATGTTTGCTTCCCAGCCACCAAAAACAAGTGTACACAAGTTGTTAACTGAAGCCACACACTCTCTCATTCACTGACTCCTTATTCTTTTTCCCCTCCACAGGATGAAGCAACCTGCGGCCAAGAGCAACACAAGGGAGTATGAAAGTGAAAGACAATTCAAGTTTGAGAAAAGACGGCTATCCACAAGTACACCATCACTTGAAGATGAATTATAGCTCGCTGTGTCCTCAATTCTCCAAGGTACTGCATCCAATCTCCACATCTCTATTTTATCTTCCCACAATCACATTCCGTCTGCAACAGCGTATTAATTTGTTTTTAAATCATTTCAGACAGATATAAATTCATGTATTTCAAATAATAATGACAAAGAATAAAAAACAAAAACAAAAACAAAAACATTTAATAATAATAAACAAAAAAGCTGTCCCTACATAGTAATTCCAAGTTAATGGAGTAGACTAAGTCACATGACTTTACACTATCTCACATGACCTCCACTAGATACTGCATGTGGCTGCCAATGGCAGTCTTAGCCCCGTCATTCTGAGAGTCCAAGAGAAAAACTTTGCCATTCTGCACAGAGAATATGCTAGTGATGTCAATGGCAACCAGTCCAGAGGAATCGCCAGTCACTGGGATGGACCTCTCATCTTTCTCGAACCGACAAAGATTCATTTTTAAATTTCCTACACACAAAGGGAAAACAAAGAAAGAATGGAAAAAAAAAGTGAAATAAGTTTAGGATATTTTGTGTACACAGAAAGATAGTAATAGAACGAGTGGTGGAACAGACTGAAGGAGGTTTCGTGTCGCCAAGCACAGAATGTGTAAGTATGTGCTGTAGAGCAACAGCAACACACCTGAGCTTATGTCCCTGCCTGCTCACACCTGGTAGTAGCAGTTAGCATGCTACTCCCCTCAGCACAGCAAACACACACAGCAAAGTGATCAAACCACACACACACAGTATGTATAATGCTTGTAAGGCTTCTTCCTGGACAGACAAGTGGAAGCACTCCAAACTGTCAGTGGCCAACATTGAAGAGAACCAACCAAAGTAAACCTTCAGTACACACACTCACACACGTAAACATGCAGGAAAGGATGTGACAATTTACTGTGGCCTTCAGTCTTAACACAAACAAACAAAACAACAAAACACAACACCCCCATTAATTAGTACAATAACTAAGTAATGGCGGATACTTAAAGGAGTGGATGACTAGCATTCCTGAAATGCCACACTCTCCATTAAGTTTATTTTTTAGACCATCCCACTAAGTCCTTTTGATTATGACAAAGAAGGCGAGTTAACCTCCAATGATGGGTTAGCCACTACATGTGGGTGTTTAATGTGCATTAGAGACATTAGAAGCAGCAGCACAAGTACAAATACCTGGATGTTCCCACAGGACCACTCAAAACAAGCATCACACACACACACACACACACACCAGCTATGTCCCCTGACCCCTTCACACACAATAAAGCAATGATAGATTCCGTTAAGGAAGAGGGAGGGGATGGCATCTGAATGAAGGCAGCAGGAAGCGTAGCTTCACTGGTCACAAGGTAATAGACTAGACAAGAGGCAGAACATAAGGTCGCGCCCATAGCCGACGCCAGCCAATTCATTCTATTGTTGTAGTGTGCTGCGTACATGTGCTGGCGAGTGAATAGACATTGAGAGGGTGTGGTCTCGTGTTGGGAGGGTGTGGTCTCGTGTTTATAGATGCATTGAATTTCGGACAACAACTCGGGAGTAGAAGAAAAAATAAGATTAACTGCAACATAATAAAAAAAAACAACATGAAAGGATTAAACCACCACTGAACAATATTTTCAAAGGTCATTGAAAAAAAAAAAAAAGTATGCTGGAGTTAATTTCAACGTTTTCCAGTACATCAGCCATATAAATAAATTTAAACATTTTAACTTGAATTAGTATTAGGTATAGTTTAGTAAGTATTAGCCCACAAACAGATGCTCCTCTGACGAGTCTTCATCAGAGATGTTGTTATGTTCAACAGAAAATAACATCGTCACTTCTCTACTACATACTTAACATTGTATTGCCTCACCCAATGAGCAAGTCCCCACCACACAGTGGTGCTACATGTACTGCCTCACCCAATGAGCAAGTCCCCACCACACAGTGGCACTACATGTACTGCCTCACCCAATGAGCAAGTGCCCCACCACACAGTGACGCTACATGTACTGCCTCACCCAATGAGCAAGTGCCCCACCACACAGTGGCACTACATGTACTGCCTCACCCAATGAGCAAGTGCCCCACCACACAGTGGCGCTACATGTACTGCCTCACCCAATGAGCAAGTGCCCCACCACACAGTGGCGCTACATGTATTGCCTCACCCAATGAGCAAGTGCCCCACCACACAGTGGCGCTACATGTACTGCCTCACCCAATGAGCAAGTGCCCCACCACACAGTGACGCTACATGTACTGCCTCACCCAATGAGCAAGTGCCCCACCACACAGTGGCGCTACATGTACTGCCTCACCCAATGAGCAAGTGCCCCACCACACAGTGACGCTACATGTACTGCCTCACCCAATGAGCAAGTGCCCCACCACACAGTGGCGCTACATGTATTGCCTCATGTATTGCCTCACCCAATGAGCAAGTGCCCCACCACACAGTGGCGCTACATGTACTGCCTCACCCAATGAGCAAGTGCCCCACCACACAGTGGCGCTAAATGATTGCATCATCCAAATGAGCAAGTGCCCCACCACACCCCCAAGGGGGGGTTTTTTGTTTGGGCTCATGTAGCCTCATTATTGCCTCCCCCAATGAGCAAGTGCCCCACCACCAAGTGGCGCTACATGTACTGCCTCACCCAATGAGCAAGTGCCCCACCACCCAGGACCTACATGTACTGCCTACCATGAGCAAGTGCCCCACCACACCAGTGGCGCTAGAGTACTTGCCTCACCCAGAGCAAGTGCCCCCACTCACAGTGGCACTACCTTGTACTGCATCACCAATGCAGCACAAGTGCCCCACCACACAGTGGCGCAGATGTACGCTCACCCAATGAGCACGGCCCCACCACACAGTGACGCTACATGTACTGCCTCACCAAATAAGCAACTCCCCCCACACAGTGGCACTGCATGTACTGATCACCAATGAGCAGTGCCCCACCCACCGTGGCACTTAATGTACGCCCACCCAATAAGCAAGTTCCCACCAACACAATGGCAACTACATGTACTGCTCACCCAATACGCCAAGTTCCCACCACACAGTTGCGCTACATGTACTTACCTCACCCAATGAGGAAGTGCCCACCACAGCAGTGGCGCTACATGTACCGCCTCACTCCAAATAAGCAGTCCCCACCACACAGGGCGTCACAGTACTGCCTCACCAATGTAGCAAGTCCCACCCAAACAGTGGCCATACTGTATTGCCTCCACACAATAAGCAAAGTCCCCACACACAATGGCACTACATGTACTGCCTCACCCAATAAGCAAGTCCCCACCACACAGTGGCGCTACATGTACTACCTCACCCAATGAGCAAGTGCCCACCACACAGTGGCGCTACATGTACTGCCTCACCCAATAAGCAAGTCCCCACCACACAGTGGCGCTACATGTACTGCCTCACCCAATAAGCAAGTCCCCACCACACAGTGGCGCTACATGTACTGCCTCACCCAATGAGCAAGTCCCCACCACACAGTGGCGCTACATGTACTGCCTCACCCAATAAGCAAGTCCCCACCACACAGTGGCGCTACATGTACTGCCTCACCCAATGAGCAAGTCCCCACCACACAGTGGCGCTACATGTACTGCCTCACCCAATGAGCAAGTCCCCACCACACAGTGGCGCTACATGTACTGCCTCACCCAATAAGCAAGTCCCCACCACACAGTGGCGCTACATGTACTGCCTCACCCAATAAGCAAGTCCCCACCACACAGTGGCGCTACATGTACTAACTTTTGTGAGTGCAGTAGCATTGCATAAGGTGTGTTTTTCATTCTCTTATCCTTTACCACTTAGTTTAATTACATCATTATTTCTCTCCAGCTCTCCTTCTTTCTGAACCCTTTCCTCTCCTCAGCTCTTTCTTCTTGAGTCATGGATTCCCTTCTCCCCCTTTGTCTACATCTTTCAGCATTTCAGTCTCTCTACCCTTCTATCCATGTCTGTGGACTTGGGCTTTGTGAAACTGTTGCCTTCTCCTTTGAACACTTTACTAACTTTCACCATCCTCACCTGCTCTTAGCTACAATACTCGTTGGGCGAGCTCACTTGCTAGGCAATCTCTCCATTCACACACTACCATCATTATTATTACTGGTCTGACCAGTTCTGGTGATGCATCATTAACAAGTTTTGGTGACGCTTTACCAACCCGGCTCAACTAATGAATTATTCATGAATACACATACTGTGTCGTCGTTCTGTCGCCATCATTGATACTGACAGACAAGCGTATCATTAATTATGGTTCATGCCTTCAAAATAAAACAACTCAAAACAAAATGAAATGCTCATACATCATCAATTGCTGAACGACAAAACAATAAATCAAACAAAAGAGCAGATGATTTCTGGCAAACAATAGAGATACTTGTAGTAGCCAGAGATGATCACATGTGTGGTGGTTGAAATCATACGACCGCAATGCATACCTCAGTGACATAAAACTACAAGCATGTTGAAATAGATCATTTAATTACTAGTCCCACAATAACTAGTTAAACATTCTCCCAGCATCTCACTACCTCATGATATCACCATCACAGGAGATACTGAGCATAGCCTAAACATCCTAATTTATGCCAACCCTCCCTACTATTAGGAAACCAATAATTAATGCTGCTTTATTCTCACAACAAAGAACTTTTTCTTTTCATTCCTTTCTTTCACCTGGCACTCCACTGGTTCTACGCACACGATCCACCACACTGGAGAAAGTGTCATCGTCATAGATATCCAGGGTAACGGTGAAAAACCCCACACATCGCTGGGGGTTTACCATGGTTACAGAGAGGCCAGTCTACACAAACAAACAAGGTACAAGATCAGAACTAGACACACACACACACACGAACATAAAAACAAATGAAACAAACACCAAAACCGACACATTCATGGTTCAGTTTAGTCTTCTCTGAGATTTTAATTTCATTGGAGCAGAGCAAGTGAGACAACAAGGTTCTGCAACATGAGGCCAACAGTTTACAGTTCACCCTCCTCAACAGACAAAATAAATAATGAAATAATTAACACTAATCATGAAGTAGGGGAAGAACTCATTACCATAGTTGGTAAAATGTAACATCATCAAATTTCTAAGGCCAGTGATGAAAGATGTTTGGTTAACAAACTTTCCAAACAACATGAGAAAGAATCCATTAAAATTCCAAGTAGCACTTGTTTGTTACCTTATGAGGCTTGTCAGAGAAGATGGACATGGGTCTACCAGGAGCACATTCCTCTTTGATCTTACTTTCTGTAGCATCTGTCACACTTTCAAGCCACAGCTCCTTCAGCTGTGACACACAAACACACATGCACACACAAACACACACTTTATACATGTGTACCAAACTTGAGCTGCAACATGCAAGTATAGATTACAATGAGGAAAAATACTCAAAAAACAAACAACAAAAAAAACAACTATGAAGTAACACCACCACCACAAAACACAACCAAAAACTAACTACAAGAACAATAAAAACCAAACTACAACAACAAAAAAAATGCATTAAAATAATTGGTGCAATCTCAGTGCAGCATGGCAAGCAAGCACACCCAGTGACACATTAATTCATCAATTCTACAAAAAAAAAAAAAAAAAAAAAAAAAAAAAAAAAAAAAAAAAAAAAAAAAAAGAAAAAAAAAAAAAAAGCACTGCACCACAAACTAGTCCACCATTTGCTAGTTTTTGTTTCATGAGCAGTGAAAGAAATTTTTTTTTAATGTTACAGAATCCTATCTTACCAGTACAACTTAAACTGCCAGACCAACTCTTTTAAGTGGCCATTAACACAGGGGGGGGGGTCTATTTCATATTGCATGTTCGGTAAGGAATTCATAGTAAATAAGAAAGTAAAATTTTCTGGAAATCAAACCAATTCAAGGCAACGATAAAGACTATCATATTTCAGTTATGATGGTTGGATTTACACACCAAGTCCTCTTCATTAATTGATTCAATATCTATATAATTTATTTCAAGGAGTTTTAAAGATGTAATCTTGCACAGGGCTTTTTGAAGTGTTGCAGCCATTCTTTTAATAAGACTCCAGGAAGTTATTTGTCTCATTAAAAAAAAGAAAAAAAAGAAGAAGAAATTATGATCGTTTACCATATCATTTTTACTCCCAAAATGCATTAAAATATGTATCGATGAAGTGGAAGAGAAAACATTGAAGATAGAATTTGCCCGACCAACTAATAAATGTTTCTGACCCCACCGTGATGTCAGTATTAGCACATAGTGTGATCTAAGTCGGAGAGAAGCAATAACAGAAATTAATATGGCAATAGCATGGTAATGCAGGTCTCGAGGGACAACATTTACTTCACAACACCAACACGGGTTCGGTACATGTATGACGTCCACACTTAATGAGATGAAATAGACTAATAAATATATACAATACAAACAGAAACACTTCACTGACCGTGTATCTGTTAGACATACCCAGTTCTAAACAATTCTGTTTGCAATAGATTCGAGTGTGCACACCCTCTAGTGCTTTCATCGCTAAGTTTGTTTAGCATTACAAGATTCAAAGTTTACACACAAACATGACCTCTTATCACATACATGCACACACACACACACACAAACAAATATTCACACTACACTTTAACAACACACCTCTAAGGAGCGAACAAGGTAGTTGCAGTTCTTCTGGAGAACTTGTTTTTCATTAAACGGGGCTGTTGGGCTGAGGGCTTCTTTTCCTTTAAGTGACACTTGCTCCTACAAAGATATAAAATAGTATCTGCTTAAAAAAAGAAGAAAAAAAGTAGAAGAAAAAATATAAATAAATAAGCACACGAAAAAACAAAACTAAAACCAAAACCAAAACAAATAACATCACAAGAACAACAACAACATAATCTCTTTTTGTCCTCACCTTTATGTGCTGCACAAATTGCATGAGTTTCTTCAAGTGAGGTTTCAGAGATGGGATGCCCTTGAGCTGGGCTAATATATCCTTGTTGGGTGGCAGCACATCTTCCTTCTTGTTCTCCTCTCGGTACATGTCCACCAGTTTGACCAGAACTGTGTGCTGCCATTCAGGATATCTCTCGGCAAAGTAAATAACGCCATACTCTGGCCTGGGTATAGACGTTTTGGATTTCTATTCAACCAAATGAACGAATCAAGATAAAGTGCCTGTTCCAGCATGAATAATAATATTAGTGCAGATGACCACATGGCACAGAATACAACTAGTGCAGATTTACGCACACACCATGAGAAGTGGGCAGAATAATCTCAAGCTCAGCAGCATTGCCAGAGAAATAAAACACATGAAAAAACAAAAAAAAACAAACAACAAGACAAAACACACACACAAAAAACAAAACAAAAACAACAACAACAAAACAAACATGCCCATGCATGCTATCTTTGAAGAACTAGTGAATGAATTCAGTATTATTGGATGAAACTAGGCCTTGATAGCTCCAGTGGTGGGTGTCATACAAGTTGATAGCGAGGTAAGTTTTCTCACAGGCTAACATTGGGAATTTAAAAGTTGATAATCTAAATGCTGTTATCAGCAAATTCTAGGAAGAGCCAGCTAAGTGGCGCACTGCTGTTATGGAAACACTACCTAGTGTTACACAATACCTGTCAAACCTTGTAGCCAACCTAAGGATGCTCATTCAATTACAGCATCACAAACTCCAAATTCAGCTTGTTACACTGAAGTTATGCTAACTTTTCTTCTGAGTAATGGCAGAATTAAAACAACAACAACAAACAACTTATTAATTTCCCCCCCACCAATTTGAAAAAAAATTTTCTTCATAAAATGGAATAGTAACACAGAGTTTCCTAGTAACACAGAGTTTCCTGCTAACAAACACACAAAGAGGATAATCTAATAGAATGACGTAGCCATGCCCATTTATTCCTCTATTTTTGTGTTTTTTTCCCCCTACTAAAAATGTCACCACACGGTAAAGGGTTTAACAGCTACACGTTCAGTTAGTGTAATACACTTGACTACTTCCATCATCTCATAATGTAATACTCTCAAGTTCTGAATATTTCTTCCTCTGCTACATCACACTACCTGTCACATGACATACATGTGATCTCCATATTACAGACATAATTATGAGGAATACATACATCATTGTGTTCCTTTATTTCACTTGGATCAACATCGTTGATAACTGACTGAAGCCTTGCTCTCATGTGTGCACCAGAAATAATGGCACGCATTACTTCAATGGAAAGCTCAGCACATCATTTTATGACCTTACAGTCCTAAACGACTTGCATAACTGTTTTGGCGGGAGAGTTAAACAGCCTTGGATATTCACACTGACCTTTGCATCAACTATATGAAAAACATTCACTTAATTAATTTAGAGAATCAATCTAGAAATTCTCTGGCGAGGTCATAAAAACAAAAACTCTCTTTGTGAAAGACAAAACTTGCAGTCAGTCACTACATTTCAAGTCATATTAGCAGACATTGTTGAAGCAACATATGTAGCGGTCAGTAATACTACAAAGACTTTGGGACACTCATTTCCTTGCCTTCATCGAGAAGATTTCCCTCCATTTATAAATGAGGTGAAATGAGTCAGGCTGTTTAGCGACTTGGGAACATTCCAGAAGACCTCACCTCAAACAGGACCTCACCTCAAACAGGTCGTTAAGAATTCCCAAAATATTGAAGGCGCCTAAACACCAAAAAGGTCACACTGTGTGCCACACCTATTTATAAATTGAGGGTTCCTACAAGTTAGCCAAAATAAGACTTCACAATAAGTCATTGCCAACTGATGCTGAGGGTTGAGTAAATGATACCTCTTACCTGCCATTGACCAAACTACTACCAAGAAAGAAAGAGAAAAATTACAGCCTGTTGTTGAATACGCTACATCAGAGGAAGGTGTAAAAACCAGGTTAAGTGGCAAGTTTTGCCCGGTTGCTATAACTACAAGGGCAATGAGCTTTAAAAATCCTGCAATACTAGTGGTGTGCTTGAGCACAAATGGCAAGCGAGCCTAAAACTACACTGTTGTTATACTATTGGTTTTAACTTCTAACACTCAAGCTACTAAAAAAAAGTCGAGCTTTTGAATTAACGGTAAAGGCATTCAATGCCATAGTAACCACTCCCTGCAACTGTTTGAATTGGAAAGAAAAAAGAAAAAGTAAGCAACAAGTAACAAGTCATGTTATTTAAACATTTTCTTTGTGATATTCTTACTAATAGTTGTAACACACAATACTTTCACACTACTGAACGTACCTTACCTTCGTGGTTAGTATAGTGGACAATGAATTTTCAAGTAAATACTGTTGCGCACGGCTTATAACTATGACAAATAGCGTATTAACTTACCACCGCCACTAACGCGAATAGAAATGGAATTCCAGTAAGTTTTACTGCACCCGCAAAAGAATTCAAAGCGGTAAACAATTCAATTTCTAGGATGATACGGGTAATGATCGATAAACCAGAGGGTTCTGTTTAGTGAAGTTAGGGACGGGGTTGAACACCCAGCAAACACAAAAAACAAGAGGGTCAAAGTACAAAATGACATACGTACGTCCAAACATATATATAAACAAACAAACATCCCCGATTTTCAATTGTGTTACCCCTGTAAGTGTCTCACTCGCTTCGCTCGCTCACCAATTATTTTGAGTTATTTCACAGGTCATGTACCTAAAGAGATCATTGTGAAGATATCTAGGGTGGAATAATTAATAATAGCAAAGACATTCGGCTTCGAGAAGCCTTCATCATATTGTGCTGTGTGATGGTACAATTGTGAAAACTTTTTCTACCTATATAATAAAATGAATATTAAAAAGCATTAAGTTAAACTGAATGTAAAATTGTACCTGGTCATAATGCAGCTGTATGCAATACTAATGGTCTACAATTAACGCTTGAATGATCTATGGAGCAAGAAAGTATTTCTGATATTTAGTCATAAAAAGCAAACAAAACCCCAAATGTACTGTGATTCACCAGGCACCGTTGGTAAGATTGTAACTCCTACGAACAAATAAGCATAACACTCACTCCACCACCATTTATCACAAAGTGCACCACACTTTGAAGTCAATGCATGCATGTTAGGTAGCTTTCCCCCCCCCCCCCACTTTTCTTTCTTCTTTTTAAATTTTATTTCCTTTAACGGAACTAAATTACAAAAAAAGAAAAAGAAAATCCCCAGAAATATTCGAGTCACGAAGCTATTTCATTTGACAGAGGGTTTCTCAGGAACAGCCAATAAAGAAACAAATAATAATAATGGACTCGGCATTAGTGAGATGTTTGAACCACTGCCAACGACCTGGAAATGTAGTGGGATGTCGTGGGAGAACTTGCTATCTGATCTGCTTCCTCCCAAATAAAAATCACTTTATTTTATTTCTAAATACCTTGTTTCTTATGTCCATCATCTTCTTGATGCGAATTCTAAACTCGTGTACAACCTCGTTAAGATAAGACGCTTCTTTAAGGAGGGTGTGGTCCACAGCGCCAGCTTCTGGCCAGCATGCCTTCACAATACTGTCTGGCTAAACCATGACATATCATATGATGCAAGTGAACGGGTAATGTCAATTAATGCAGTCCTTGTTCGTTTCTTACCATTCCCATGAGAGACCAAATATGCTCAGACAAGTGAGGGCAGACTGGACTTAGAAGAAGAGCTTGAACCTAAATAACCATCACAACAATTAGTAATTGGAACAATAATAACAACAAAACCCTTAAAATGTAGTATTCTCATACAGAACAGGAAAAAACAAAACAAAAAACAAAAACAAACAAAAGCAACCAAACAACAAACAAAAAGAAAAAAGAAAAGAAAAGAAAAGAAAAAACAAAACAAACAAAAAACAACCAAAAAAAACACTGCTAGTAACCATTTGTGATAAAAAAGTAAAATGAATAAAGTAGGTAGAGGTAAACAGTAATTGCAAATGTCTATTACAATATAAGTTAGTTCACCTTTATAAACTTCTCCACCAGCTGCCAATTCATACCATCACCTGCTCCAGTGATGTCCCTGTACCGATCTCTGGCACTTTGTAGGTCATAAAAGCTTGCCTTGGTAGCCTCCCTGAACATCATATTCTCATAATGCTCGTCTGCCAGCATAATCAGGCGGTTCATCTCATTGTCGAATATCCGATCCTGGTAGGTGTACTTCTCCCTGGGATCGGCACGCAGCACTTCACGCTGACTCAGCATTTCCTGAGAGAGACACACAAGTCAGAATTACACTCAATGTTTAGTAAAGATTGCCACAGGAGGGTTTCTAGGGATTTATGGAATTCCAATCAGTTAAAGAATTGCATGCACAACAAGCTACATGTGGCTACAAGCTACATGTGGCTACAAGCAAAGAGCATGTAAGACCTTTACTGTGAACACATGCATGTATGCATACCTTAAAAACAACAACAACAACTATATTTAAAAAAGCCTCACATAATCTGATAATAGTAACTGTAGAATGCTTGTCATCTGAAGGAAGTAGTGGGGAAAGTTAGTGCCTAATCTAATTACAGATAAAATGCTTTGATATCAAGAAAATACAATAACAAAGGGAGTTCAGCATAGCTTGCAGTAAGGCACACACACCCAATGCATACATGCCCACAACCACATATACACACATACATGCACACACATAATCACACGACGCACGCACCACACCCACAAACCTACACACATGTACATACACACACACACACACACGTATACGTGTTGTCTAAGGTGACCATGCATCAGTTCCTTCGATCGAGCTGTGAAGTCTAACTTTGCACCTCTCCCAGCTACACAAAGAGGAGCTTCCTAAATACCACACCCCACACAACCGAGTGAACACATCCTTCAAAGGAAAGGTATTCATCAACTTCATAAACCTGACTACAGCCAACAAGAAAACAATCTCTATTGACAGCTACATGTCAGAGTGGGCGTGTGCAGACCCATATGTACGAATTACTGCTTACCACAAACTAACCAATAAGCATTGTATTAAATATTGTTTAAGTCACATACTTGCTGATTTAGACCATTTTTATCTCTTTGTACTCAAAATTCATTTGGTTTCTCCTAATTTAAAATTATATCTATTATTTACAAAATAACGAATATGAGTATCTCCATATAGTGCACATATGTGACTTC
>WLWD01001341.1_pt1 | contig 111372 bp, 103 predicted proteins | sample 6712731 | NCBI WGS metagenome assembly WLWD01 (sample SAMN12718690, study PRJNA576275) | sponge metagenome | isolation source: marine sponge | host: Mycale hentscheli | place: New Zealand: South Island, Marlborough, Capsize Point | collected 2014-11-01 | reverse complement strand
CCTGTATGCACTGTGTCACACTCATTCCTGTATGCACTGACTGTGTCACACTCATTCCTGTATGCACATGTGTCACACTCATTCCTGTATGCACTGTGTCACACTCATTCCTGTATGCACATGTGTCACACTCATTCCTGTATGCACATGTGTCACACTCATTCCTGTATGCACATGTGTCACACTCATTCCTGTGTGCACTGACTGTGTCACACTCATTCCTGTATGCACTGTGTCACACTCATTCCTGTATGCACATGTGTCACTCATTCCTGTATGCACATGTGTCACACTCATTCCTGTATGCACTGTGTCACACTCATTCCTGTATGCACTGACTGTGTCACACTCATTCCTGTATGCACTGTGTCACACTCATTCCTGTATGCACTGACTGTGTCACACTCATTCCTGTATGCACTGTGTCACACTCATTCCTGTATGCACTGTGTCACACTCATTCCTGTATGCACTGTGTCACACTCATTCCTGTATGCACTGACTGTGTCACACTCATTCCTGTATGCACATGTGTCACTCATTCCTGTATGCACTGTGTCACACTCATTCCTGTATGCACTGTGTCACACTCATTCCTGTATGCACATGTGTCACACTCATTCCTGTATGCACATGTGTCACACTCATTCCTGTGTGCACTGACTGTGTCACACTCATTCCTGTATGCACTGACTGTGTCACACTCATTCCTGTATGCACTGACTGTGTCACACTCATTCCTGTATGCACTGTGTCACACTCATTCCTGTATGCACATGTGTCACTCATTCCTGTATGCACTGACTGTGTCACACTCATTCCTGTATGCACTGACTGTGTCACACTCATTCCTGTATGCACTGTGTCACACTCATTCCTGTATGCACATGTGTCACTCATTCCTGTATGCACATGTGTCACACTCATTCCTGTATGCACTGTGTCACACTCATTCCTGTATGCACTGTGTCACACTCATTCCTGTATGCACTGTGTCACACTCATTCCTGTATGCACTGTGTCACACTCATTCCTGTATGCACTGTGTCACTCATTCCTGTATGCACTGTGTCACACTCATTCCTGTATGCACTGTGTCACTCATTCCTGTATGCACTGTGTCACACTCATTCCTGTATGCACTGTGTCACACTCATTCCTGTATGCACTGACTGTGTCACACTCATTCCTGTATGCACTGTGTCACACTCATTAATACACTAAAAAAAGTCATTGGCAAGACCTCAATTTTTCACCAAATTTTACACACACCTTGATAGAACAGCCTGCAGGGTCAGTGTACTCCTGAATAGCTCACTTGTAAGACTGGCAAGGTACATTGTCAACTGCTGAATCTCACTTACTCTACTGTGCCATTGCACACCACAGATGTCTGATGATTGTATCTACAACTATTGACGTGACCTTAACACAACAACTATTCCTCGTGGTAACCATGGACCAAGACAACCTCAGGTGCAGTTGGTTCATCTCAAAATAAACTAGTATAAAACTGCATTCGATTAAGACAAAATAAATTATGAGTCAGTTATGAACCAAACCACAACATAGTAATGCTCATCCTAACTTTCCCTGAACTCCTTTTCCACCCATTCTCCTCCCGGCCCACGTGTGACGTGTGAGTCTTCTTCCTCACCATTCACTGGCTCTGTCCTGCAGCTGTCTAGCGATGTTGCCGTCAAGTTCTGCGGCCGATACTGACTCCACCTCCTGATGAACCTTCTCATTCTTGCCGCAACACGGTCTGGGAGACGTAAGCTGGTTTTGATAGCCTGGTAGACCCGATGGTTGTGGAGGTGTGTTTGAGGGTGGGTCTACGTGATAGATCAATACTGACTCCTGTGGGCTGTCTTCATCTTCTCTCTCAGAGTCTTTCCCATCTTTCCGGAGGTCAACATGAAGAGTTTCTTTCTCAGACTCCTGAAATAAATAAAAAAATGAAGTGAATAAAAAAGGAATTCTTAATGGTAGGCACAATCTTAGCGTGTATAATGACCTAGATGTTTAGCATGTATAATGACCTAGATGTTTAGCGTGTATAATGACCTAGATGTTTAGCGTGTATAATAACCTAGATGTTTAGCGTGTATAATGACCTAGATGTTTAGCGTGTATAATAACCTAGATGTTTAGCGTGTATAATAACCTAGATGTTTAGCGTGTATAATTACCTAGATGTTTAGCGTGTATAATAACCTAGATGTTTAGCATGTATAATGACCTAGATGTTTAGCGTGTATAATGACCTAGATGTTTAGCGTGTATAATAATAACCTAGATGTTTAGCGTGTATAATAACCTAGATGTTTAGCATGTATAATGACCTAGATGTTTAGCGTGTATAATAACCTAGTGTTTAGCATGTATAATGACCTAGATGTTTAGCGTGTATAATAACCTAGATGTTTAGCGTGTATAATGACCTAGATGTTTAGCATGTATAATAACCCAGATGTTTAGCGTGTATAATGACCTAGATGTTTAGCGTGTATAATAACCTAGATGTTTAGCATGTATAATGACCTAGATGTTTAGCGTGTATAATAACCTAGATGTTTAGCGTGTATAATAACCTAGATGTTTAGCGTGTATAATAACCTAGATGTTTAGCATGTATAATGACCTAGATGTTTAGCGTGTATAATAACCTAGATGTTTAGCATGTATAATGACCTAGATGTTTAGCGTGTATAATGACCTAGATGTTTAGCATGTATAATGACCTAGATGTTTAGCATGTATAATGACCTAGATGTTTAGCATGTATAATGACCTAGATGTTTAGCATGTATAATAACCTAGATGTTTAGCATGTATAATAACCTAGATGTTTAGCACGTATAATAACCTAGATGTTTAGCGTGTATAATAACCTAGATGTTTAGCATGTATAATGACCTAGATGTTTAGCGTGTATAATGACCTAGATGTTTAGCATGTATAATGACCTAGATGTTTAGCGTGTATAATGACCTAGATGTTTAGCATGTATAATAACCTAGATGTTTAGCGTGTATAATAACCTAGATGTTTAGCGTGTATAATGACCTAGATGTTTAGCATGTATAATGACCTAGATGTTTAGCGTGTATAATAACCTAGATGTTTAGCATGTATAATGACCTAGATGTTTAGCGTGTATAATGACCTAGATGTTTAGCATGTATAATGACCTAGATGTTTAGCATGTATAATAACCTAGATGTTTAGCGTGTATAATAACCTAGATGTTTAGCGTGTATAATGACCTAGATGTTTAGCATGTATAATGACCTAGATGTTTAGTATAATAACCTAGATGTTTAGCATGTATAATGACCTAGATGTTTAGCGTGTATAATGACCTAGATGTTTAGCATGTATAATGACCTAGATGTTTAGCGTGTATATGACCTAGATGTTTAGCATGTATAATAACCTAGATGTTTAGCGTGTATAATAACCTAGATGTTTATGTATATGACCTAGATGTTTAGCATGTATAATGACCTAGATGTTTAGCGTGTATAATAACCTAGATGTTTAGCATGTATAATGACCTAGATGTTTAGCGTGTATAATGACCTAGATGTTTAGCATGTATAATGACCTAGATGTTTAGCGTGTATAATGACCTAGATGTTTAGCATGTATAATGACCTAGATGTTTAGCATGTATAATAACCTAGATGTTTAGCATGTACAATAACCTAGATGTTTAGCGTGTATAATGACCTAGATGTTTAGCGTGTATAATAACCTAGATGTTTAGCGTGTATAATGACCTAGATGTTTAGCATGTATAATAACCTAGATGTTTAGCATGTATAATAACCTAGATGTTTAGCATGTATAATAACCTAGATGTTTAGCGTGTATAATGACCTAGATGTTTAGCGTGTATAATAACCTAGATGTTTAGCGTGTATAATGACCTAGATGTTTAGCGTGTATAATGACCTAGATGTTTAGCGTGTATAATGACCTAGATGTTTAGCCAATTAAGGACATGTTTTGATCAATCATTCAAACCAAGAATCTATATATAGCTGAACCTTGAACTACCTTTGTGTACGGCCAATACTAAGAGCTCTTTAGCTACAAAGTTTGTTATGCATTGTGCTGTCCAGACAGGAAGCTACATCGAGCTGGAACTCTTTTCAAGTGCTCATTTTCCAGAAATGTTCTATTCTGTACAATAGCTAATTCTTTGTGTTGTGACTTGATATGCCACAAAAACTTGAAACAAAAGTGCACCGGATTCATTGGAATTCTGTTTGTAAGCTACGAATTCTACAAGCACTCTAGCTGGCTCATTCCTTTCTTCTTTGAAATTGTACGGCTTCTGTTGACTCCTCCTCAGTAGACTAGTGTCCATTTTTAGTGGGACCCACAGCACAAATACCTCCATTGATTGCCATATCTCTGTTTGGGTTCCTTTTATTTATTTCTTCTTCTTTTTTTTTCCTCCCAAAATCTCTAAGGTACAAATCTACTCTCTTTTTTTCTTCAACTCATGACTGGTGCTTATTGGCATGGTGTGCATGATTTAGAGCCATCTTTTACAGGGAGCATTTCAACACAATGTAATAAATCAGTAATTAATACATACATAATTAATGTTAACCCTTCAAATGAAACATTTCTTTCTTAAAAACCACAACAATTTTTCCCATTTTTGATTATAATTATTAAATGCTCTGTGCACAGCAAATAGATCAGTATATGGCTATCCATTAGACTTTGAACAATATCAAATATCACTACGGAGAGTTCAACCTAAATGATCCCTGAGAAGGGCCTTAAGCTATCAGTTGAACCGAACCGGCAGATTAAATTAAGTTTAAAATAATTCATTGGCCATATACACAGAGGATAATATGTAATCAAAGAAAGGACAACAAATAACAAACTAAATCTTGTAAGTAAACTCCAAATGCTAATTCTCAAATGTCAATTTATAATATAAATTGTGCAGATGAAATATCATATCTATTTTATTACAGCTACCACTACTCCTGTTCTACAAACATTTCACCATAAACTGTGATGGGCACCAGCCACCCTTTACCCTATACTGTGGTTTGAGGACCTCAGTATGTTATGCGATTCAGTCCAGTCGGTGGCCTTGATTGAACGCGCACACACACACACACACACACACACACGTGCCATGGATAGAACAATACACGGGGCAGAGATAAATCAATATAGTCTAGCAAATCATGCCAGAGCAAACAACCTTGACATGCACTCTGGTTATGGTAATATTTACCCACTGAGTTAGCCGCAACTAATTTACATTCCAAAGAACGTCGTTTGTACGGATCAAGCAAAGTGCCCTAAGATTGTTGTACATTCCTAAAATACGCCAACGCCCAACTTATAGCCACACCCATTCCAATATCGGACAGGTTTATTGGTCTACAGTCACAAGCTTTATGCTTTCATTTAATACCATTTTGTTTATTTTATTTTATTTTTTTTCATTAGATGCATTCTCTCTTTTTCACATGCTTTTATCAAATATAGTCTGTTCAAATAAAACTATATTTTGGGTGGCATTTGCTATGGTAAAATCTTAAAAGGGGTTTCTGAGTAAATTGTGTTTCCTTAAAATGTAGCATCATCAACAATACAACTTTAATAATAGCATAGCAGACACTACTCTCCCTTTCACAGTAACTTCCCCAGCCCTCTACAAACATCTTCCTACATCTTCAACAACAGGTGTCCTCGTTCCAACTGGGAAATAGAATTAACAGAGAAGATATCCACGGAGAAAGCTGATTATAAATAACATCGTAGAAGCTTTATATAAAACACAAGTGCCAATTACTGGAAGCATTATTTCAACAAGGAATGTTTAATTATTAAAATGACGTGTGGGAATGTGTTTACAGTAAATTGCAGTTCAATGATTTCTCTATCTACTTCACTATCAACTTCATGTTGATTGTTGGAAGACTTGTACCAGAGCTAAGATGAACCTCAAGTCACTATGGTTACAGGAGAGATTAAGAGTTGACTAGGAAGTAAGTATTAGAGCGAGAAGTGTGAGTTTTTTAAGTATGTACCTAACACTGAATTGTAAAGTACCTAATGATAGTTGTATTGTGTCCCATTCCAATAAAATATGCACGTCGTATACTATCTCATTTTCAGTATGTGACAGAGGATTTTTTTTAAATTTTATGTATAGAACAAAAACGACCTTTATCTGGTAAGTAGTTATTTCATTAACAACCCCAACCCTCCCACACACACACTTGGACAAATGCCAAGTTTAGTTTTAATTAAAAAAATGTACATTATATTTATAATATGGATGGATTCAATTTAGGGAACAACAAAAGTCAATCCGCATACAAAGGAAAGAGAAGAATGTCTTCACTCCAATTGAATTAGCCCGTGTACCTCCATTCCCCCCTCCTCCACCTCCTTCTCCCATGCAGGAAATGATAATTTCAACAACATGAGAGAGCTCACTTAACGAGGAAGCTTCCCCAGCCAATTTACCGAGTACCACATAATTGCAAATGCATTAATATTCAATTTCAATAGTAATCGGTCCTGCATGAAATCACCAAGCTACAATAAGCATACCCTCCCAACTCCCTCCCTCATCATGTATTCTTTAATGGTAAACATTGAATAAATAGACCCGACATACCATAGTTCATGCTTGACACGAAGCATTCCTCTAAGAACCAAATATGACAGAATTTCTTTTGTGACTGATAAATGCATTGATAACTCTTCCCTTACAGGACCCACTTACAAGGTGTCTAACTTACTTAGATCAATTACTAGCTTAATAACAGCTCATTAGGATCTCAACTTGGTTGCGCTCAAATCGCAGCTGAATGCCTTCACGCCCCACTAGAACAGCAAGCTGTTTGTTACATAAGTCGATAATTAGATAAATTGATACGATACTGTTAGCACATTCTGTAATTTCAGTGAACATCAAAAGTTTTAAAGATGTGCCTTGTTACCTTCTCAGGTACGCGATCAAAACAAACAGTGAAACTATGCGGTGCAAGAATATGCATTCCTTGTTAAGTCATTTGCCAATTAGGAGCCTCTGATGGCATTACCAAACTCATTCCAAATACTCCAAGTCTGTTAATAGAATCAAGCAAAATAAACATCCAATGCAATTGGAGGATAATTTTTTCTCAGGGGAAATTTTTTGCTCTCAAATTTCTTTTATTATTTTTTTAAGGATTCTGAAATAGTTTCACATTTTGATACTAGTACTCCCGGGAGTATGGCAGACTTGTCACATGATGAGTTAAATCAGACTCCAAACACAGCATAAATGTATTAATAAGAGCCAGGGCAGGGGAGTGTGAGCGGTGCCGACCCTACTACCGTGTCTGAGTGAAAGTGATTTTCATTGGACCACTCTTAGACCACCTACAAGTATAGCCACAAAAGCCCATGCACGGGCCTCTAACTAACAAGTCTGAAGTTCTAATTGAGACATTATCTGTACTTAGCAGAGATCAGATGATGAGCACAGAGTGTCAACACAACCAGACAAGAATGTAATAGTATCAGTCTCAATGAGGAGAGAGAAAAACAGAATAATAAAATTAATAAACACAAAACATGAGACTTTGGGTGCTATTGAAGTGAAGATGGAAATTGAAGCATTCTCAAGCCTCGTTCTGTCAGGTAGCTATCTCAAGTACATTTATAAGTACATTTGGAGTACATTCTTCCCCAATCCCAAAACGATCATAATTATTGTAATATTGCCAACGGTGTAATAACAGAATAGAATCTTTATGAATAAATTGTTGAATAAGGAAGATGTATAACAGAAGAATGATCACTACTTTCAATGGCCATCTAATTAACAGGTACCATATCTTTCTGCCTCACAATGACAATGCCCAAAGAATCGTGTTGGAATACAAGACTGACTGCCAACAGCCTAAAAATCAATAATTTATCACGATAATTGAATATTAACAAAGAGTGGAATAGCCTCAGTATAGTCATGTTCAAGATGCTTGCCCATATCTGTTCTGAAGACAAATGAATGATATCGTTGTTTTCTCTCTCCAAATTTAGGAGACTTAAGCTTAACATACTCATCCCCGACTAGGACACCCCGACTAGGACACACCCACTAGGACACACCCACTAGGTCTCAACATACACTATTCACTCAGAACTTGACCACACTAAATACCAATTTAAATTGACATTAATAAAGTATAGCTTGGCTCCTGTTGGATCGTGTAATTAAATGAAATCTTAAAATGAACTGACACTAACTAAAAAAGGAGAGAAATGAAGCAAAATAAGTTGAGGTGACTGTATAGTTGTAGGCCCTACTAAATATCCCTACTAGATTTAGAATAGAAAAACAATTTCGTTTCCCTGAGGAGGACTCCAGCAAGAAGTCAAAACATTTGTAAGTTCAAAAACAAAGTGTTAGCTGTATAAACACCAAATGCTGCTGTGATTTGGTTTTTAGTGTAATTAGGTAAATGACCTGAGGCCGTATAATACCTGACACCTAGAAATTAAAAATACAATAAAGGTAATTTCAGAATGTAAACGTAAGTGAGAACAGAAGTGCAAAAATGAAGTGAAACCTCTTCAACTGGTTTACTTGCAAGAACAGAAGTTGTTCCTAGTAGTCTGGATAGCTTATTGTTGATTAATATACTCAACACCCATTTGATTACACACTTAGCACTCATTGATTTAACACGCTTAGCACTCATTGATTTAACACGCTTAGCACTCATTGTTTTAACACGCTTAGCACTCATTGTTTTAACACGCTTAGCACTCATTGTTTTAACACACTTAGCACTCATTGATTTAACACACTTAGCACTCATTGATTTAACACGCTTAGCACTCATTGTTTTAACACACTTAGCACTCATTGATTTAACACGCTTAGCACTCATTGTTTTAACACACTTAGCACTCATTGATTTAACACGCTTAGCACTCATTGATTTAACACGCTTAGCACTCATTGATTTAACACGCTTAGCACTCATTCATTTAACACGCTTAGCACTCATTGGTTTAACACACTTAGCACTCATTGATTTAACACGCTTAGCACTCATTGATTTAACACGCTTAGCACTCATTGTTTTAACACACTTAGCACTCATTGATTTAACACGCTTAGCACTCATTGATTTAACACGCTTAGCACTCATTGATTTAACACGCTTAGCACTCATTCATTTAACACGCTTAGCACTCATTGGTTTAACACACTTAGCACTCATTGATTTAACACGCTTAGCACTCATTGATTTAACACGCTTAGCACTCATTGTTTTAACACACTTAGCACTCATTGATTTAACACGCTTAGCACTCATTGATTTAACACGCTTAGCACTCATTGATTTAACACGCTTAGCACTCATTCATTTAACACGCTTAGCACTCATTGGTTTAACACACTTAGCACTCATTGATTTAACACGCTTAGCACTCATTGATTTAACACGCTTAGCACTCATTGTTTTAACACACTTAGCACTCATTGATTTAACACGCTTAGCACTCATTGATTTAACACGCTTAGCACTCATTGATTTAACACGCTTAGCACTCATTGTTTAACACACTTAGCACTCATTGATTTAACACGCTTAGCACTCATTGATTTAATACGCTTAGCACTCATTGATTTAATACGCTTAGCACTCATTGATTTAACATGCTTAGCACTCATTGGTTTAACACACTTAGCACTCATTGTTTTAACACACTTAGCACTCATTGCACTCATTTTTAACACACTTAGCACTCATTGTTTTAACACACTTAGCACTCATTGTTTTAACACACTTAGCACTCATTGTTTTAACACACTTAGCACTCAATTGTTTTAACACACTTAACACTCATTGGTTTAACACACTTAGCACTCATTGTTTTAACACACTTAACACCTACTGATTTAACACGGTACTCTTTGATTTGGCACACTTAGCATTCATTCACTCGTTGGATTAATACTCCTTGATCTAACATGTTGATTTAACACAATTAGCACCCCTTGATTTAATACACATTAATTTAATCCTCATTATTCCGATATTCTCACTCTACCACTCATTGATCAACACAATGAGCAGTTATTGCTACAATATATCCAACACTCACTGGTTTCACACATTAACACCTCTCGATTTCTATGACACTCCTTGTTTTCTATTATTACTTAGAAGATGCCATAAATAAATAAAAAAACTTTTTTTAATCACGTTTCTTGCACTGTTTTATCACATCAGGCATGTCTATTCATATCCCCAGCCACATGGAATAGCTACATCATCATTTCCTTCTTTTATCCCTGAGCCCTAGCTTCCTCCCTGCTATACAGTGAACACAAACACTGCTATGTCAAATAACAAAATTTAGGTCAGACTTACAATCAAACACACAATACTTCACAAAACCAAGCGCCAACTAATTGAGGAAACTTCTAGAGCAGGTGTTAAACTCCTTCACTGCTTAAACTTCATTGTACAATGCTCACACTCTATTGCAGACTATGAGGTGAACAAGTAGGAAAACAGGACTTCTGCTCCACTGCAATGGTGTAGGGAAATGCTTTGGTATTGGGGGGTGGGGCTCCTCGTGTTATGACAATATGGGAGGGAGGGGAGGGGGAGGGGGGGGGCTCCAGCCCCCGAAGCTCCCCCTTCCTATGCCCACTGCACTGGCATCTTGTACTGACTTTATGGTAAGGGTCAGCATCATTATGACAATAGACCAAACTCATAGAAACATGGTTCACTGGTTTTGTGGAAGTGAGCAGTGCTCGTGTCTATGGTGACTGTCATATGAAAACTTCAATTAAATATTGTTCAAACACAAAGTGCAAGCACTTAAAGAACTGGATGAACTCAAACAAGATGGAGGGAGAGTATGCTAATGGAAAGGTAGCTGTTGCATTCCTCTACAGTATTCTATCTAGCATACAAACTCAACATTGGTCATGTCACAGAGGGTTCAACAAATGGCCCAAGGGGATTTCAACCCGAGCAGATTTAATAAGCAGGAATGTCCTTGATGAGTTTTCTGAAATGTTGTAGCTGCCGTGCTAGAATGTTGAGGCGGGTTGGTGCAGACATGCAAACACTCAGCGCTTGCCATGGATAGTTCTGCCATATTAGCTGTGGCTGGTGCAAGTGTAATCAGCAACTACATGTGCTCGGGAATTAAAGCTGACGGCGAGTATATCAAAGCACAGGAGGGACAACTCGTTCTGTGTAGACATCAGCCATGAATGAAATCTTTACACTTTATCCTCTGAACTTCAATTTCAAATAAAACCCAGAGGAAGTTGAGTCTTCCTTATTATTACTATCAGTGTTTGTAGTACAGGCAAACTATTGGTATCAAAGCCACGAACCCTAGGTGTAATTCATTTCTTGTGATGCTGTTCTAGGAGTTAAGTGAGTGGGTATGTCTCATGTGACGTGAGTTCCGGTTGTAGTGAATATTGTGATTCCATAAATACTGGCTCTTGTGTAGAATTCACAAGTTATAATTCCCATTAGCAGAAATGTGTTTATCAGGCTTCATATTTGCAGGTATCTGGCACACGAGGAGAAATTGCTTCTTTTTTTTCTTTTTCAGAGATTCCGAGATACTATTTTTCACAATGTTAGCCAGAGTTTAGCTATATACCGCTATATGAACAAAAGGATTTTCTTTCCACAGACTTGGCTATTGTTTGTAGCCACGGACAGCCAGCCAGCCCACTTATTCATTAACTGTATCTATTCAAGCACACTTGTCAACTAAAACCACATAAAGCAATTACTGCTCCGACTCCTGTGTTGATTGAATTAGGAACCCAGTGCTGAGCATGCTCCAGAGAATTGGTGGTGAAGTCTTTGTATCAGTGATCCAATTTTCATGCCCCCTCCCCCGTCAGTGAAGCAATCATATTAGTTTTCATCTTGGCATCGAAGTCCTCCATAACTTCATGAAGTGGTAAAAGAGGGGAAACCCGCCCACCCTCACTTAGTCTCCACACAATGTTGATAAATACTGCCAGTGTTTATATCACTTGCAGGTGCTCTATTGCACGATCTCAGACGACTGCCATGAGAGTATGGAAGACATCCCAAGACATGCATGGACCCAGGGCAACTCTGCCACAATACAGGAATGAACAAGAAAGCTGGACATTTGGGTCTTCCATTTCCCTTGCTGATTCTACCAATTGCTTGACTTAAAGCCATCATGATGTACACTCATGCACACACACCTTGTTGGCTCTTCTTCTTAGCAATGGCAGTAAATTGTATTTTATTACTACTTCAGCTGAAGTGAATCATAAATATTATCAAATTGACATATGAGTGGGTGTGTAATGGAGTTTGTAAAGAAGGTTTATCAAAGAACACTTAAATTGAATTTAAAAAATTGAATCCTAAAAGAGTCTTTAGCGCAGAGATGCAGGAGCAAGTAATGGAGAGATTGATTGTCTCACAAAAAGCACAACAGAAGCGGCCATCAGTAGGACTGACCAAACCTAGACAGTTGTGATTCACTTGTTCTAGAAGCTTCCAATATGTAATTCAGTGTTTCAGGTCAATTGCTGCCTTGACTAAAAAAACATGTTTTAAGCAAATATACACAAAGGATGGCTGACAAAAGAAGTGAGGCATCCCATTGACTAGCTAGAACTGAAGTCCTGCCATCTCATGTACACTAACACCCAACAAAAAACAACAACAAAAAACAACAAAAAAACCCCCAAAGACTCTTTATAATCTGAAGCACTACTTCAATGAGTGAAACTAAGTAAGAAAAACAAAGTCCTGAGAGCAATAATAACAATAACAATAATAACAATAACAATAAATAACAATATTGATAATAACAATAACAATGATTATAACAATAGCAATAACAATTATAATAATAACAACAACAAAATTAATAATAAAAATAATAGTAACAATAACAATAAAAATAATAAAAACCAATAATAATAATAATAAATAATAACAATAACAACAGTAATAATAAAAACAATAATCACAACAACAATAATATTAATAGGAAAGTTATTAATAGTACACAAAAGAGGCAGCAATGGAGAACTGTAATGATATCTAATTCATTACAGAACTCTAACCACACGTGTGACCTGCTCCACTCACTCACTCACTAGATAATGGGTGTGGTGGGGTGTGTGGTGGGGGGGGGGGGGGGGGTGGGGACCGTGTGACCTGCTCCACTTCACTCACTCACTCGATCATGGTTTGGTGTTGTGTGTGGGTGGGGGGGGGGGGGGGGGGGGGGTGGGGGGGGGGGGACACGTGTGGACCTGCTCCACTCACTCACTCACTATATATATTGTGGGACTACACTCCTAGGCAACACCATAAAATGTGGTGTGGGGGGTGTGGGGGGGGGTGGGGGGGGGGGGGGGGGGGGAGTCCACCACGTTTCATGTGTACTAAGTTACAAGACAATTTTTTTTTTTAATCACTGAGAGTAGTTAATGTGAAATCATTTCGAGCTAAACGCAGAATTTTAGGTTCAGTTTAACAACACACTGAAAACAACATGACAATAGGGAGGAAAGCTGAGAACTTTTTTCTTTTTTTGGGGGGGGGGGGGTGGGGGGGGTGTTGGGAAGTTTGGGGGGGAAAGCTTTCCTCCCACCCACTAACCCACCCCCCTACTAGATAGAATCTTGTGAATATTGCAGTTTTCTATGCTATTGTACATATCTACTAATACTTCAACTGTAATAGTACCAGCAACAAATTAGTATTAACACTAGCAGTAGTTATAATAATAATAATAATTAATATTCCTTCTCCCCATTGGAAGTTTTTCAATCCATAAATATTTATAGCATAAGACAATGCGGAAAAAGGCCACCACACATAATGTGTATCCATCCAATGGCACACATATCAGTACCACAACCTTTTGTGTACTTCTTGTCGGCTATAAAATAACACAATAGGAACACAAAATCAATGCCCAGCAAGAGACTAAACCCAATTAGATGGCATCCTTTACTGTGCAGGAACTGACTCAACTGAGAGATTTCTGTGAAAAATACCAACATTAACCAAAAACACAAACAGCAGCTGTACCTTTACAACCAGCGATGTAGCCAGATGAAAGACACACACACAGTAACCGGCTTCAGTCATCCACCCTCAATCACTACCTCCATTAACTCATTAAACATCTCTACAATTCCACACGGACTATAATTAGATTCAATAGCACACACTCACCTGTGGAGGTGTGGAGGAGAAGCTAGTCTGGAGCGCGACATCACACCTGACACTCCCCCCAGCGGAATCTGATGGTGGTCTTTGCACCATTTCCTCTCCTGTATCTAGGGGAGATGGCATAATCACAGGGGGGTTGAGCGGAATGGCCATATTGAGTCCATTCTGAGTTAAAGTGTGAGTAGTTCTACTGGGCATGGGCAGAATGGGTCCCATGTGCTGGTCATGTGACAGGTGGGAGAGGCTGTGCTTGAGAGGCGGAGCTTGGGAAGGAATGGATGTCAAATAGACAGGGGCAGGAGGAATGGATTGCATCTGTGTGGAAAGAGAGTGTTCCGTGTGAGAAGAAGATCTAGGTAATGTTTCAGAGGTTGGAAGAAGAGAAGTTGAAGTGATGTACTTAGACTTGTCATTAGCTGTGCTATTTCCATGAGAGACACCTGCTTCCTGGGCACAGACAACACACACACACACACATACACAAGAGACACTCATATTCATTGTCATTATTATTAATAGCAATTTTTTCTCATTCTAACAGCCAATACTGTTAATTAAAACTAACCCGACGTTTTGACTTCTTGCCGAAGTCTTGCTATTATTATAATTATTTCAGCCGAGAATGACTGAATCATCATCATCATCATCATCATCATCATCATCATCATCATCATCATCATCATCATCATCATCATCATCATTATTATTATTATTATAGTCATGATCAGCTAATTGAAATTTTCATACTTCATGTAAAGGACACTTATCTTATGTTAGAGCACTCACTGTACATTGGATGTGTTCCATAAGTATTCTGCAGAATGTTTAATACCATCCCATGAATGCTGCATATTGAACACTCCAATGTGCCCGTGCAAAGTTCTGGACAACTGAATATTTAGAAGTATGGCGGAGTTACTTCTGAACGACAAGGATTCTTTTTAAGATAAATGGGAAAGGATACAAACCCGACAGCTTATCTTCTCTGGCTAGAATACAAGATTCAGGAAAAATAGGATAGCATTTTTATGGACAAAGAATTAGTAGGACACTAGTGGGCAGACATTAGAAAATTAGAAGGCAAGCAATAGATGCTGAAAATATCCAATGTATAATAAACAAGCGACCTTTCTGAGTCTGACATTTTAGGGTTAGGGGCAGAACCCTTCTAGAGCACTTCAGTTATTGTGGTTTAACAAATACAGGGCAGCACCTGCATGGTGTGCAGCAAGCAGCTGCAAAATCAGATTAAAACTATATAGGCTGCTAACGATTTAAAAAAATAATAATAAACGGCCTTTAAAACCGGGCTGGTGACTTTTGTGTGGTGACTTTTGTGTAGTCAGCATTGGTTGATAAAAAGTCCGTTAAAAAGTCTCCTTACCCTAGAGACTATTTTTCTGTTAGTCGCTAAAAAGTCTGGCCACTATTGGAACTTTTTCTTGACCGCTACTGTACATAATGAATGTCAGGGAATACTACAAATATCCCAGATACACAAATATCTGGTACACTGTGAGGAAATTGAGACTGGATCATGAAACAGTTTACAACCACAAAGGACTCTATCACTTCACCACAATAAAGACTTCACCATCACTGTATCAACAAGTCAAAGTCTTTATGCCATGTTTTGTCACTTTATTTTTATTTTTTTTAAAGTTCCTGACTCAATTAAAAGTTGTGGTTGACTGGACAATCAAAACTTCATTAATCCTTCTATTGCACAGGTTCGCCGTGACAGCAAGCATTGCTGATTCCAGCTGCTGACACCAGCAGGTCTTTCAGAAGTTAAATCAACACAGAAACAATATAAATAGCAGCACCAGCTAAACACGCTGCATCACTGTTCCTAACCTATTATAGTTTACTTAAAGAGAAGAAGTGCCACCCCAAACAGAAGATACCTTCCATTGTACCCAGGAAATTAAAAGAAACATACAAAGCAACTCTAAAAACCTTGCTGAATGCAGATTATTATTTGCACAAAGAAGGATGAACTCTGATGTATTCCAGAACAATAGAAACCAGGCATTGTTCCTTATTAAATGTGTTGCTTTTGTGACATCCGTGGTGTGCTCTATTCCTAAAAGATGTGTTGGATAGCTTGCACTGTAATGTGTGTAAACTTGTTTCTTGAATTATTCCATGCCCAATACAATAACCCACAGTGTACCCAGCAAAACTAGCATTCCAAGAAATGATAGAATTATGAATCCGTTTGTAATAAGGCAATGATTTATAATAAAATAAAAAGAAACAATGTGGTTAATCTGGGCATAGAACTTGTTGCAGCAGTATATCACAAAAATGTAGCACAAGATGTAGTCCAGTCATTTACAAAAGGTTTTTTTGATGGATTCTGGTACTGTTCCACATCCCACATACTAAAAGTCTACCAAAATCTGACCAATAGAAATGTGTTATTTAGGTAGTATCTGCTCACAGGTTCATTAATATTCATGAGATGCTATTTGCTGGTTATAACTTCAGTCTATTTCACTTTTACCTGAAATTACTGGTACCATCAAATTTCTTAGCTTATAGCCTTTTATTTGATTGATATAAATACACTAAGTAATATAGAATCCTCCAGTGAAAGTCAATTTAGTCATTCATAGTCATCATCTGTCTGCCTGCTGTACATGTAGGATCTTGCAGCTAACAGCCAGGACCGCTAGCGCAATGCCACTGAGCCAACCAGCAAACAAACACTTCAATTATCTATTTATACTGTTAAGGGGTACTGCTATGTTACAGTCTCACTCTCAACAGACCAACGAAAATTCTCTTTTTTCAAAGATTCTTATTATTCGTTGAATTTTTTTACTCCACTAATTTATCACTTCACAATTTCTTTCTCAACCTCTTTTACTCATTAGATGTATTCTCTCTCACTGTCACAGGTTTTTTAAACAATACGGAATTAAAAATATTTGGTCGCCACCGGGAATCGAACCCAGGACCGCTTGTGCGTTAAGCAAGTGGTCCTGGGTTCGATTCCAAGTGGCGAACCAAATATTTTTAATCTGTATTGTTTAAAAAAAAAAAAGCCTGTGAAAGTGAGAGAATACATTTAACTTTCCTCTTATCTCATAAACAGGGAATAAAAAAAAAAGAAAAGAAAAAAGCACAATGTTGCAAGACCATAGTCTGTGTGTGTGTGTGAGGGGAAACATAACGTCCATCAATAAAATCTTATATATAATTTGTACCATAGAGCAGAATCAAATCTTAAGAAATCAAAGCTAGGATATTTATTCACTGGTGTCGGATGAAACATTTCTGTTAATGTCACTCAGAGATGATTTTTCACTTGGGAGGGGAGGGATGGTACATTCAAACCATCCAATCAGATGTTCAATTCAAGGAGACTATATTTCATACTCACCTCCTAGGACGTGAATAAGTGAATCATCCAATGAAAAAAATCTCCTATAGCCTAGAGCCATGACACAAGTCAGTTGCACCCCTTCGTTAGGTCAGTATGGGATTTACACTATGCTCAGACCTTCAGCCCTCGCTTGTATAAATCCCATTCCAACCTCCATGTCATGTGTAACCTACGTATTCATTGTGGTGTAAATATATATACATATATATATTGCTTCTAGCCAGGACGATTGTAAAATCAGGTAGAAAGTGCGAAACATTTAAATTTCAAGTTTTAAAATTGCACACAAAGTTACAAAACACATTGGGATAACGGGATTAATATTCGAAACAATTGAGAAAAGTGCTTAATTAATTTTTTTTTATAAGAAATAAAACTCCCAGCTTCAATTTCATAATGTGTTGCCCAGTACTTTGAGAAGAAAGGTCACTACTTTTAGAATTACAACCATGAATTGAACAGTGCAAGTACATAAATGTCAAATTTGAAATGAAGCGGCAAGCAATTCTTGGCATTTTTGAGGGAGAAGAATAGGCATGCTACACTGTAAATGTTCTAGTATTCAATGACAGTAAGCTAATCGGAACAACTTTATCATTGCTCTATTTTTATCATGAGTATTGTTATTGATTATGTTAATTCCTTTTTGATATTTTAATATTTTAACAATCACATTTTCTAAAATTTGGGGAGTGTTTGGGGTTCAGATTGTTTCTCAATATCCAATAGAATTAGTCATGAGGAGCCTGTTATCTGAGATAAAAATAATAATAAATGTTGTGGAATATAACTTTATTGACTTGTAAGCTGCCTAGCCATATAAAACCTCTATGTATACTTTCCCATAAAGGTAATGTTTTATATATCATTTTAAAGCTTATGAACCAAGGTCTCCAGTGGTTTTAATTATGTCTCACTAAATTGAACAAAACAGAAGATAAGGCCAGCAAAAGGCTTCTCATGAATATTAGTAAGCGTATGGACAAATATTACCTAAATAACACATTTCTATTGGTCAGATTTTGGTAGACTTTTAGTATGTTGAACGTGATGTGGAATAGTTCCAGAATCCATCAAAAAAACCTTTTGTAGCAATTATTTTAGGGTCAAACTGTATAATGACTGGACTAATAGGATATTGCAGAAATAAAAAGGGGACAATTCAATTCCTAAAGCCAGCACCAGAAAACTCAAAACTTTATATTGATTAGAAATTTTTCATTCCCCAACCTCTCTCTCCTCCTCCCCCACCCCCCCACCAACCACCACTCAGCACAACTCAGAAATTAGATGCACCTCCTCTGTTTCATAAGCTTATACATATATATATTTCAAAACTAGAAATTCAGACATTGATAAACCCAACTCACAATTCCAATTGAAATATGATACAAGGTGGGGCATTAACTGATAGCTAAATGTACAAGCACAAACTCAGTCCAAACAAAACAATATTAGGTGTCCGTGGTAACCGCTGCCTTCCTTACTGGTGATTATCACCACATGAAATACAAAATGAAACAAACCGGCATTACTATAAAGTATTTTAAAAAGTTTTGAGTACTCTCACAATTTGTGAACGTGGAATGCATACCTATCCTCCAGCTTAGGAATAGCAGGTTTCCCCTGTATCACCTCAATCCTATCCAAAAACCAGCGATGGTCGATGGCCAATGGATGTAATTACAAAGACTTCAAAAGAAAACATTTCCTTTTTTTTTTTTTTGAGAAGAAAAATATGAACAAACCCAGGCTACACTGTGAGAGCATCTGCATAGTTTCTATTGTGGACTAATCCCTCAAACAGCTGTCCTTCTGGCCAGATATCCCCCAAACAGTCCTGGACCCAGGGATAAAAACACCAGCAAACTGTGGTGGCACTCAAGTAAACTTTGAGCCACACCTCCCATCTGGTCAGTGCAATATATTGCCTTCTATGTGCACTCATATAGAAATGCATAAAAGAAAGTCAGCCTGCAATGTTAGCATTTACAATACTCCTTGTCTATATATATACAGTATACACATTTACTCTACTAGCTATCTTCACAATGTTATTTTTAGGTAAGCTAACTCAGTTACCCCATTTTCACAGCCTCTGGCAGGTAAAAATAAATTAGCCTGTCATGAAATATTTCTGAGGCTGATTTATTTTCACGAGCCAGAGGCAGAGTGAAAATAAAGCCTGAGAGTGAAATATCTCACCATAACACTCTGACAGGTGTAATAGGTGGTTTATTCCACACTAGATATCTCACTACGTAGTCAGTACTAGAGTTAGGGTAACTCACAGCATAAAGTTGGTTGTAGGGGCTACCCCCACACCCCCAGCTGATATTTTAGCAGCTGCTCTAACCCTGTAGAGCAAGCAAGGTACACAGGAGGAAGGTAGCTGTAAAAAACTGCTATAATATCAGCTGGGGGTTGTGGGGAGCCCCTGTGAGTTTTCGCCAACTTGACACCATGAGTTACCAAAAAACTACTTCAGTGAAGATATCTAGTGTGGAATAAACCACTGATATGGCTAGATATTTCACTCTCAGGCTTTATTTTCACTCACCATTGGCTCTTGAAAATAAATTAGCCTGCTCATGAAATATTTCACCATATCACACTCTGACTCATCTGACTCATGTAATAAGTACTTATATAATACATTGGATATTATCTTTGAGTATTCCACAAGCAATATTTTCCCATATTGAACACTTTAATGTGCCCATGCATAAATCTGACAACTGAATCTTTAAAAGTATGGTGGAGTTACCTCAACGTTTACTATTTTGGAAAAAAAAAATACATAAAAACACTGTAGCACCATATGGTGAATGCCATTTTACTCTCACACTTTGTATTTTCACTCACCTTCTGCTCATGAAAATAATTAAATGTGTTCTTGAAATATCTCCCCATATTGTAGCTCATGTCTAAGCTTGCAAAACAATCACCTCACTCACTATATTATTCAGCAACCTCAATAAATATTGAATTTGCAGAGTCTAGTTGCAGATAAATAATCTCCTGTCAAATCTAGCCAATAGTGACCTACACCTCAGAGTGTGTCAGCCCTTTCTTCAGCTAGCCACTTCATCAGCTTACTTAATCACTGATGCCAACCTGTGGCATGGACCTTCAAACCACTGGGAATCCCCACAGGTCATAGTTATTTATTAAGACACTATATTCTTTCTTTTTCTTCTTTTGGTGCCTGCAATCAGTGCAGACTGGCATGTGGCAGTGTGGGCCAAGTGGAGGAGATGAGTGTGAAGGATAACATTTGCCCATATAATAAAACTGTGGCTACAGATGAGCCTGATATGTACCTCAATTGAACCTCCAGTAAAAAACAAGGGAAATGGTAAAATAGAGAAAGCAACCAATAAAACAACCTTGCCAGAGCTTCTGGCCTGCAGTACCCACAGATCTGGTTGAGGAGAGTGCAAGAGTCAGTTGTGGTTTCAGCTGCAGGAGCCAGCTAGTCTGGGGAGCCAGCCACCAGTGGTGAGCAGGGAAGGCCATGAGAAAGACACCAGCTATTCCTACTTAGCCTTAGAACTCTGGGCACACAGATAAAGGAGAACCAAAGGAGAAAATAAGACCAAAGCAGCAAAAAAAATGAAGCCTTATAATGAACCATATTAAAAGGGCTTCATCTGAGGCTCTAAGGCTCTAACCATACTCTTTGAATATTACCATACCATCTTATAAAAAAAAAGAAATAAAAAAAAAGCAAATTAAAAATATTAACAGACAATGATATAATTCTGTGGGGGCGGGGCTGGGAGGAGGAGAGGGAGCTGCTGACACTTAGAGGCAAACCCGCAAACCCACTTGATGTCTTAACTGACAAAAAACAACAACAGCAATTTTATTTTTGCATTTGAATGTCAAGTCTATAATTATTTCATATGCAAATCAAACACTCCTCTCAACTCTAAACCAACAGAATTCTTACAGGTTTTCACTAGATACATACAGGAATAAAGGCTTTGGTGAAAATTCCAAAGGGCCAAGTAGCAGTGCTCTTGTTAGCCTAGTGTGCAAAGGAAAGCCAAGTGAGTCGAAAAGTATGTGGAGAAGAACGCAATGACAGAGAAAGTCAAGTTCACTTCACTTTGATGGCAACAAATATAACCAAAACACAAGATCCAGCTTGGACCCTCAAACAAACACATGTATGTACACGCACACAATGTGCATAGCCGGAATGTTTAAACAAGCTTCCTTTCTCCGTGTGTGGAGAAAACCAGCACAGTTAACTGACTATTCACTGTAGTCTGTACGGACTGATGCATGGAGAAAACCAGCACAGTTAACTGACTAGTGCAGTTCATAACAGACTGACAAACTAAGAAAATGCCATTATGCATAACCGCTTGTGATTGCTACTCTATCAACCTTCTTCACCAACCAATAAGATCACATGAAATTTTCATCTATTTTATTACCCAGCTTTTTCCCCCTTCTCTTTCTTTCTGTGGTACCTTTCAGAACAAAGGGTGTAGTGTCACAGCTTTCAGACATTATCACCTTATCTGGGTCTAATCCCCAGATAAATTGGCAGAAGGACCACATACTTGCAGCTATATATTTCAACTCTGTCTCAGATTCAATTGATAGGGAACACCAACAGCTGGACTAGGCACAAGGAAGGTGGAATTTCTGCACAATGCAATGATAGTTTTTGTAATTAGTGCTGTACTGGTCAATGTCAGTTTATTATTTCATCCCAACTGACAGGTGTCTTTTTTACAACTGCAGTGTTCTCCTCAGCCTAGTTACTCCTAGGAGAAATAATAACTGAATCAATTATTTGTGATTTACAAATCGAGTTAGAGTCTGCAACTATCCTAGCTCCACCTGCTAGCCAGTAAACAGTGAAATGAAACAGAAGCGCTAGCAGCAACGTGAGATGGGATTGAGGGAGGGAGGGAGGCAATACTTTACACCCAATACACATACACAATCATGCATTCGACAAAAAATAAAACAACAACCACAAATGGAAAGCACGAGTCCAACAAGATGATTCAGCTTTTTCAACCTAATGTCAAAGAATATGTAATGAAGGCAGAAGTAATTCATGCCATTCTTGAAGTGTCCATGCATACATGCATGTAGTGTAGTGATTGCTATCCACTGGTGCTGTAGACGAGAACTATGATTGAATTGAAATGGGTTTCCAGTGTACCACAAGTAAGAACTAAAACAGGGCAGTTGAGACGTTTCATAGAGTATCCCCACAAGTGTTGCTGGACGTCACCCAATATAATTCAATTATATTCCCCGTTTGATATGAAAATAACAATGACTTAATAATAATAGCAAATATGAATAACAACAACAAAAATAACAAGAACAATATTAATAATAATAATAATAATCATCATAATAATAACCACAACAATGATAATAATAAGCGACAATAACAATATTAAACTGGCACCTTACAGCCTGTTATGCAACACACTCACAAAATGCTAATAATCTTTCGATTTTGGGATGCGGGGGACCAGTGCAGACATTGCTATGCAAAACTCTGACCTCCTCAGAGGAAATGAAAGCTCGGTTAGTTAGTCGTAATCGCTTACCGTCACTTCCTCCATCTGCATTCCTCCGCCCACCATCTTCTCATTCCAAAGCTTCCTAACAGGTTCCGACCGCACCTTCCTTGTGTGCACGGCCCTATTCCATTCCTCCTTCCTTGTGTGCACGGTCCTATTCCATTCTTCCTGCTTCTCAGGTTTCCCTTCCTCTTTCTTTCTTCTTGGTACCTGTGTGAAATGTGCGTATGTGTGTGTGTGCGAAACAAATCAACCTGTCAGTATCAAGTGGCTATCATAATCATCCAACGAGCATTCCAGGTTGCCAGGTATTTTAGAAAGTATGTACTTATCCTGGATAGAGGCCAGAAACTGTTCTGAGTAATATCTTGCATGCAAGATAAAATCTTTCGATTTTTTTCACTGCAATGCAGTAACAGGCATGATAAACGAAGCGGCTGTTCATTTAATCAAACACATCACATTTCCCTATACTCACTTCAAGAACAATGAAGTGGTCACATCTACAGTAAATAACAGCCATCCAGTTTTGCAGGGCAACGTTAAGCTATCTGGCTGCAAAACGAGCCCCACCCTGCCAGGAGCTATGTCAGGATATCTGGCTGCAAAACGAGCCCCACCCTGCCAGGAGCTATGTCAGGCTATCTGGCTGCAAAACGAGCCCCACCCTGCCAGGAGCTATGTCAGGCTATCTGGCTGCAAAACGAGCCCCACCCTGCCAGGTGAAGCCAAATGACGAGACTGAGAGAGAAGGAGCTACACAAATTCCAAGAGTGCTTATTATCAAGTCAGTGGTGACCTCTCATAATCGAATTAACGGTGTGGAGCCACCAAACCTCAAACAGTATCCACAAATCTGAAAAACAAAAACTCTAGTGTTGTTAGTGATGAATTTGTTGGAACACAAAGGCTGTATGAGATTCCTCTATTGAGGCCAGGTGCCAAAGTAGCATCTCACCACACGCAATCCTCAAGGCAGGTTCCTTCCATACTATGTTATACCTGGAACCAGTTCATTATCATATTAAAATAAGGGGAAAGGAGGAAATATTTCATGCGAGTGAGAATATGATAATTTAGTACTTCACTCATATCTCCAGTCTTGTGTGTGTGTGTGTGTGTGTGTGTGTGTGTGTGTGTGTGTGTGTGTGTGTGTGTGTGTGTGTGTGTGTGTGTGTGTGTGTGTGTGTGTGTGTGTGTGTGTGTGTGTGTGTGTGTGTGTGTGTGTGTGTGACGGAGCAGAGAGGAGCAGTGCAATGTGTGACTTGCATGAAATGGTTCCTTAGCAGAAGAGGATTGGCAAATCACACGTGTAGACCTCCAGGGAGTTGACCAGACTTGGAGATCCTGTGACTTGTTGCCCAATTGGGCTTGCGTGACCGTGTAACGGCAGCAATATGACAGGACAGGACAGGACAGGTGTGTGTGTGTGTGTGCGTGTGTATCAATGATTCCTGGCTCCACAAATTATCGCCACTCACCTTTTTAAAAAATTAAATAAAACAAAATCCACAACAACGATGAACAAATGAGTGGCTAAAGACAAGTACAACCACAAAAAGCACAAGTTGCTGCTTGTTTTTCATGGTTGCTTATTTAGAAAAATAGTTGTACAAAGTGGAAATTTCATTAAAGCCATTCATCCAATAAAGTTTAATACTTGTAAGAACGATTATTAGTCTCGAGCTAAGAAAGAAAGAGTCCCTCCCCTCAATGGTGACTTACACACCCAGGAACAACTTCCCCCGCTTGAAACAGCAAACACACAATGCCAGCAGCAGTTTCCAAGTGCTAATTGCCCAGTCCCTAGCCATAATTAAATTGACCTTGCCATTCATCGAATCTACCACTCCACACTGCAGCTGTAGCTACCTCAATATAAAGAAATTATTTTTTTGTTCCTTCTAAACTAATTAGATTACATCCCGTTTCTGACAAAGTGTCAATACCAGAGTGAATGGTTTAGAAGCACCGGAGGTGTGCTTGTAAAACAGACTTGCGCTATTGAGCTAAACCTTGCCACAGAGGCCACAAACGATGACCGCTAACACAACTAAGGATGCTAATACAATGGACACAATGGGAGAGCAACCTTCATCAAGAGCAACTGTGTGCACTAAATAATCTTTGAAATGAGAAAGAATAAGCATGTGAAGTTTAGTTACACCCCGCCCACTCGTACTGCTGTGGAGAAGATGGAGTGAACTATGCAAAATAGAACATGGAATCCTGGAATTGAAAAATAGGGAAAGAACTCAGACTCTTGCACTAAGGGCACTTAAAATTTCTTCTTCAATATAAATTACACCTTCTGACATTAAATTTTTTTTTATGAATGACACAATTTTGTCCCAAAATAATTAAATCCAGATATACAGCCTCCCCCTTCATTGATATTAATTAAATCCAGATATACAGCCTCCCCCTTCATTGATATTAATTACATCCAGATATACAGCCTCCCCCTTCATTGATATTAATTAAACCGAATACAAATGCTCTATTTAATTTGAGATGCACATCACTACCGAACCCACTGCTAAACCAAAGCTGGAGCTAAAGTGGAGAGAACAGGGACAACGTTATTCAGCATGAAAAATAGAAAATAACCCTTTACCCTAAACCATTACACATTTCCCTTCCATGGAAAGATTAGCTAGCGGTACTAATGAACGATGTTTTGCCACATTAGTACTAAAAGAAGCAATAGATGGTTTGTTGTTGCAGGAGGAAAATCTCAAAAATAAATGTTTTCAATAGCTGGGCAGTTCCTCCACAGCTGCTGTGGAATCAGAAAGCTACTGCAGGAGAGAGAGAGAGAGCGATGGCAGCAAACACCAAAGTTTGAAGTAGAAAAGGCATTACAGCAAGAAAGAAGGCTAAACATGCAGATTTCCTTGTTTCTGTTTTCCCTAAAGCAATCAGCATGATTTATCTTAGTGTCTTTACTTTTATTGAGGAAGTGATGCTTCTTGATATCATCATAAAGCCAAACATTCACAAAGTCTTGTGTTTACCTCTTCAATGGTATGCCCAGCACATATGTTGCACTTAGCTCTTTACTACTTTACTTAATACATGCCTCACATATTTTGTAATCTGGGTCCTGTTTTAATGAAAGAACAAAAGCAAGTTTTAGCTATTTTTGAGCAGATCTTCCCTATTGACAAGTGACTAAAGATTGGACTGGCGGGTCCAGCTAAATAAGAAGTCCTAAGAATACTATATAATAGGCAATATAACTGGGTACATTCCAAACATTAAAGCATATGCTACTAGCAAGCTACCAAACATAACCAAGGTCGTACAGGACTACGCAAAGCATAAATTAACAAAATTTGTTTGTATTTTTTTCTATTACTTGCCCACTTACTTGATTGCAACCAAGTGACAGCCCAAGAGGAGAACAGGAGGCAATATACATAGAAAGGATAATGAATACCCCAGCACATAATTTGTTCCTTCTGGTTCAAACATAATAAACACTTAATAAAAGGTAATAGCCTCTTGTATGCACACATACACAAACACACACACACACACACACAAATATGCATCCACGCTCACACTATTTGCTTGACCCCACACTTACACAAACAGAAATTGACCACCATCACCAGCCATTACCACCTTCTTTTCATCTTGTGTGAAGTGTGACATACTCACTGCCACAGAATCCCAGTTCCTTCACACATTTAAAGGACTTGTGTTTGGTATGCTAACCTCACTTTATTGCCTCCTTTACACCTATTGTCAGAACACTCTATTTACATGAAACAATTAGCACTTGGCCCGTTTCACACAGAAATTCACTAGTCTTCAAAGAATCCGTATAAAAAAGGCTTTTCACCCCAGCTTTGATGTAGGAGAAACAGTGTTATTCAGCTGAGTAAAACAGTCCCTCTAATACACTTATCTTCTGTAAACATAGTTAGTTCACTTCTAAAGTCAAATCTCTACCTCAGCACCCACTACTTAATAAATAATTATATATATATATATATATATATAATTATACATACATACATAATGTTTATGTGTACACACATTCTTTAATAATTATTATGAAGTCGTCCAACAACAGGTGTATTTTTTAAAGTTATGAGATTTAAAGAGAGATTGCTCTTTATTACACAGTATCAGGTGTGAGTGTACGAAGCTAATACCTCTCTTTTAATTCCAGCTATCTGTGCTGCGAATCTATAGTATGCCCCAGAAGGAAGGTAAGCAGACAGACCTCAGTAGCCAGAATGGCTGCTATTGTAAAGCAATAACTCGGTTATCAATCTTGATCCAATTGAGGTTTCCTCTGGAACAGAAAAAAATAAAACAAAAACCACCCAATCCTGTGAGTAAAAAAGGAAATAGGTGCCCACTTGTTGGGAGATAGGCTTGTCCCAGGCTCAAGTGGGCGTGGGCGGCGTGGGCGGATGGTGCGGAGAGTATGAACAGATTCCACAGGAATGCTAGCAGGATGCCCGTAAAATTCAATTTTAAGAGAGACAGGCTTTGTTTGGGCTATCACTGATACTATGCTAATGTCAACCCATATCATGTTTCATACCCTCCTCTCTACCCTTCTCATTGCACACTTAGCTTCAAGGCTTTGGTAAAAGAACAGGTGAAAGAAAAGAAACGTCTGCCAGTTAAAAATATAGTAACCAAGGTAACATTAGCAGTAGCCAGTATAATAATGCACATTTACTCACTTCTCCCTCACTTCCTTCCCAATCTGAGAAAGATTTCTAGCAGCAAACACAAATAAAAGCTACACGAAAGAGAAAGGCAGTTTTGCTGCAAGTCATTAATTTTACCACAAGAAATGAAGCATCCAATCACAGAACCGAACCATGCTGAGAGATTAATAAGTGGCAACTTCTGTCTGTAACACACAGCAGCCACATGGCACTACATGGCACTGAATGGGTGAATAAAGAAGAAAAGCATAAGTAATGATTTATTAAAATGAGATGGTAAAAGCCATTGCTACCTAGGGCGCGCTGTGGCAGGAGTGTGGGCTGGGAAGAAGCCAGCCAAAGAGTAGAGGAAAGCCACCTTCTCATCATGTTCTGACATTATTTTATTTATTTCTACAGAAACCATCCAATGAAAAACTGCAAGGAAATCCCGAAAGATTTCAAACAAAAATGAACTTAGAACTTAATGTAAAGATAGCAAACACCACGTTCAGTCTCTCACCAGGTCCATATAGAGTTACTGGCATTTGTAGGCAAGTACAAATTACTAGGAAGAGAAGTGTGATGCCCACTAATTACTCAGCCTTGTACGGGAATAATCCAATAAATATATGCCAGCACTGCCGTGAATATGTAATCATTGAGGTTATAATAAGAGGGGTCACTCATATTTGTGAGATTTACTTTAGATGCACACATACAAGCTACGAAAGGTGGAGGCAGCAATGAGGATAATGGAGGGGAGAGGGAGGGTGGGGGAGGGGAGAGGGAGGGCGGGAGAGGGGAGAGGGAGGGCGGGAGAGGAGAGAGGGAGGGCGGGAGAGGGGAGAGGGAGGGCGGGAGAGGAGAGAGGGGAGGCGGGGGAAGGGGGGATGAGGGAGGACATAACAAATTAATCTCATTTCGCCAGCTGCAACAGAATAACCACAAATGAAACCATTTCTTTTTCAATAGTGTTTACTTTGACTATCACACACACACACACACACACACACACACACACACACACACACACACACACCGATCCAACCTACTCGCTTCATAACCCTGAGAGAGCAACCAGAGAGCCACCAGATCCAGCAAAAAACAAACAAGAGGCCATCACTGTCACATGTACCATTCACAAACACAATAGGAAAAAAATTGCAACTCTGTTAGAAATGACAAGCGTACTTGCTTTTTCAGCAACTGTCAGCCAGTTACACTCCTGGAGCTAATTTATTAAAATAAACAAGGCTTGTTCAGCTCGGGTTGCAAATGTAATAAAATCTCCTGTACTAACACAAGCTGAATCCCTTACTGATATTCTTGCCACAAAAACTTAAGCAAACACTGCATGTACTGTTCACTGTCATAATTAATGATGAGTAAGAATATTCAAAATGCATTCCGAGATGCACTTATGTAAGCAGAATGCATGGTCCACTTCAGATAGACAGGATATACATTCTCCATTGCTTTAGATTAACAAATATAGAATTGCACCATTAATCTAAATTGCTAAAACAAATTAAAAATTTTTTTTTATTTCAATCATTCTCTCTTCAAGGAACACATCACTGCCAAACATTAACATTCTGGCTGTCTTCTCCTAGAATTGTACTTCACAATTCCAGTTACTAGCTACCTCCGGTGACCAGATCCGCACCCACTCTAAGTACCCCAAGACAGATAACACTACAACTATGGTTTCCTTACTCGCTTTCAATGCTGCCGGTGCTATCAACTGGTAAACCAGCACCTCTGGAACAATATTCAATAGTAAGCACACCACTAGATAAGTATCATACATAGCCAAAGCACCATTTACTGCATGCATGAAACGATATCACTTAGCAATAAAACTATAACTGAATTCCATTTCGTGACCCATCATTTAGGAAGTGCCACGAAATCTTCAGATGCCAAACACACCAACCAGAACATTGTACCTTCTTTCTACCTCCTCAAATCACTAAACTATTTAATTTAATAAACTATGAAATTTTAAGATTAGTTGCACAATAGATTCTTAGACTGAAAACAACAACAACAACAACAAAAACAAAAAACAAACAAAAAAAAGACCCTACATGCAGGTCATATACCTGCTATATATATATATATAATATATATATCTTCACAATGATGTCTTTAGGTACATGACCCGAGAAATAACTCACGATATTCCACGCTGCTGTTATTTCACAATATAATACCATTCATTCCTTCCAATTCCTGAGAATATTACATGAGCCTCCATTGCTTCCCTTCAGTTGTCTTTCCCCTTCCTCCCATCTCTTCCACTCTAGCCTATCATTAACCACCAAGACCCTAATATGTACCTGGGATTAAAATATGCTCTCAAACCAAAGAATGGACTATATTCCTATGATACTACCTGATGATCAAAAATTCCACTTCAAATAACCCAGTGAACAGCAGTATTCCTGGCACCTGCAACCTGGCCCACCCACCCACTAATTATGTAGGGGTCTCACTCCACACAAGCAAGATGGCATGAAGTGCCTGAACTATGCCAGCCTCACTGCCACAGTAAAATAAAAGGATTAGGCATTTCTAGGACAGTCTAAGGTTGAGCTGATGGGAATCTGTCACCACCAAGCATTGAGTGTGCCATCACACTTGCCAGGAATCTGATTCTCTCTGATAAAAAGTGTGGTCTGACTGTGAGTGTGCACGTGGCTTTTTCTTCAGGCTTTTTCTTCAGGCTTTTTTGTTCTTCATGTTCCGTGTGCAAGCATAAGACACCATAATCACCACTAGCCCAATCTTCTCCATATCTCCCCTCCACATCTCAGCTGATACATTTGGGAGGCTTTGCCCTGGGCTAAACACTTCTCCATCTCATAACTCAGACACTTTTTTTTCTTTAACCAGAAAACAAACAGGAGTAAAAGAGATATAGACAATGTGGAGTTCAGTCCAAATACAAACAGTCTTGTCAAGGTAAGAAAGATTAGCTGATAAACCATAGAGCAGGTGCACCACAAGAGCTGAAGATTGCCATTGGCAAGATTCATTAGAGAATTAAGAAATCATTTTTTTATATCCTAAAACCTCTCACAGGCTTCACTTTGTTGCATTGTTGAAGTTTTTACAGTAAAAGAAACTATAATACAGGTAGCTCAGAAACTCAAAATCTTTCGGTCCAAATTCAGTTCCAAATATTCTGATATATCAGTTCTAAATCAGGGTTCCCATCATTCAAGAGAGAAGAGCTTTGCTGGAGCATGTTTCTAAATCGGTATGAATATTGCCATGTATTCAGATGAGCAACGCTAGAGGCGTGTATCCAGATGGGTTTATGGCTACGAGTTGAAAATTTCGAGAAAGCGCATTCCTAGATCGATAGGTAGGTATACTGCTGTTGTGCTAAGATGTTTTGTTGGAGCACGTATCTAGATCAGTAAATTGCTATGTGCTCAGAAGTGTTTCGCTGAACCGTGCATCTAGATTGGTATGCATACTGTTGTTGTGTTGAGAAGAGTTTCACAGGAGATGTTGCTATGTGTTGGTGGGCAGAGAATTCGTCAGTACACATATCACTTGCTGAGTTCCAGGAAAATATATTTATTTGGGGCAGGAAAAAACGAGGAAAAAGCAGAAGAGATTCTGGTGCATACACACACCTGCAAATAATGCCTATGAGGTCTGTGCCACAGAATGGAAACACCATATTTAAAACAATACAGCCAAAAGTTGAAGGAAGTGACTTGCCAAGAGTTGTTAAGAAAACAGCCGTCCTGTCCTAAAAATCAATGAATTTCATTATGCTAATCTGTCAATGTGAACCACTTGTATAAAAACCAGAACATGTATATACTTCCAAGAATAAATAATGTTCATAACTCCAGCATACTTCTCCTCCCACCACCCACTAGTAACATTTCCACCCACTATTGAATCCAACTGGCAAGGTCTGTCTGAATGTAATGGCTAACATTTCCCCAGAAGCTGGCCAGCTGGCCCTTAAACCAGGAAACATGTATCAAAACACACACAACATCATAAACACCATAACAACCAAAACTATATCTAAAATAGTCTTATTCAACACCAAGAGTGGGGTTACAGCTAGAAAACCTAGAACTTTAAACAAGTGAAATGCCAGCACTTAACTCCACAACCTAAAAATAATTTTTTTTTGGTGCTGGAATGATAACTACACTAATTATAAACTTGGTTCATCAAAGACTTGCTAATTACTAAATATTTCCCACCTTGTTCCTTGCCCGGTTGTTAGAAGGTTGATTTGTAGCCCCGGCGGCAGCAGTAGCACTGTGCGTGCGAGACCCGTGCTGACTCAGGTATTGTGCCACGGCAACCTCAACAGGAAGCCCTCCTGCCTCCAACCTGCAGATAGGTCACATTCAAGAAACAGAATTTCATAATAATAATATGCTAAACCTACTTAGGCTTTCAAAATTTAATACTAAGAAGGAAGATCAAAAATAATATTATGATATTTTACAGTAGTTAAGTATGTCTCGCTATAATTGTATGAAAAGTTCATGAATAATTTTTTCCCCTGTGTCCGTTCCAAAACCGAATACATTTCCCATTGAGTCCATTGTTTTTATTGATAATATAATTATGAATATTCCTCCCAGTGAATGCTGCTAGTGTCTCGGGCTACTCAGATACCACAAAGAAACTGTATGGACTCAGAATAGAACTAGAGACAATTGTCAGAGCTAATGGGCTCAATGGGAACACTAAAGTTTGAGGGGAAAATATGAAGGAAAGATAAAGGAAGAGAAGAAAATGAAGGAAGCAGTAAAGGAAGAGGGAGAAGAATAAAAATGGGAAAATTCCATGAGTAAAAAATTGACAGTCTTCACTTCATAGCAACCGTGAGCCTATCTAAATCAACACTATCCTATTCTGGCACTAGTAGAATCATGGAGGGGAAGAAACGTTTCCAGCACAAAGAGAAATGTTTTGATGTCTAACATAGTAAAAGATAAAATAGTACTCACTTATTCTCTGAATGCTCAGAACATGTGTTAGTTAAGGTAACTCTACATGAAAAGAGAGTAAATTCAATAGCTACACCTTGCAAGGTGAGAATTCAGGTCGGTGAGTGATCAGAAGGTTGCCAACAGTAAACTCTAAGAGACATCAAACATAAAACCACAACTACTGAGAAAAATGTGACAAACCAGTTATTTTTAAAACTAATCACAGTATTTGTGGACTCTTCACATGCTTTCCTCCCCATGCCTCAACATAATCAAGCATTCTGTGAACATCATTACCATCCACAAATTAAACAAAATGAGCATATTAATATGCAGTCATTTAACTAGCAACACCAGCAAAGTAAACCGCAGAGCACCACAGCTGGGAAAAATGTTCAGCGGACAAACTGCTCAATGGAAAACAAGGCTGAGAAACAAAAGCTTCTTGTAGAACTGCATTCCACCTTCCGCTACTCATTCAGAGATACTGTTCCCACACTAAAGTATGAGCCGGGGAATCTGGCCAGTTCCAATTCTTTTCACTATTCAGCCTTGCACTCATTCATTCATTCATTCATTCATTCATTCATTATCACGGTGCATTCATTCATCCTCCACTCTCTCATTCGTACACTCATTCAGTTGTTTTCTAGCTCTTAGTTGTTATTGCCCTATCTTGGCATCCACTGCGTTGAGCTGTTTTTGAAACTGGCAACCAATCATTGCCGCCCATCCATGAAGACTACACACACTTTTATGGGAACTATCTATCCTAAAAGGGTACGAATTAACCAGGAATTGTCACAGTTACTGGTTTGGTAAGATAATTTACTCTGGCCCAAACTGGAGATAATTCTGTATCTGTAATCCCAAAATGTTCAATTTCTGAAAGACAAAACAGAAAAAAGTAATTGTTTACATTTCCTGCAGACCAGAATGTACATTCACAAACCAATATTATCTAGAGAAGATTATTGGGAAGTGGAAAAAATAATCCCTGCCACACCCCCCCCCCCCCCAACACTCCATGATGTGGATGTCAAGAAGCAGAATACAAATCAATTAGTGACTAATTTAGAACGGGAATGGGAAAAAACTATTGCTTACAGACTGAGTCAATTATCAGAATTTTTTTTTTAATATTTGTAGTGTCTCCTGAAGGACATATTGTTGTTGTTTATACAAGTAAGGCATGAGTGATGTGAAATCCTCTGTTTCTATCGCTAATACTGCAGCTACCAAACAGCACATACACACACACTATAACACTCAGTGATGACACAGCAGTTCCAGCGTATGAAATGTGTTAGCAACACTTCCTTCAATACTAGTGAATGGACTAAATTATACTGGGGGCCAAGTTTGTCAGCTTAGCCAATTATAAACAGTGCAAACCATATCAGTACTTTCATAACTGTACACTTTTGAACATAACATCAACAAACGCATTGCATTTAATGGCTCACCTTTCTTCACAGCTGATCCAGTATATCAACTAATACTACCCACCAACCAAATATCACCAACCACACATTAGCCACACCAACTTACCAATCAAATCATAACTTCACAGGCATTATCTGACATTCCTGCCAGTACTCTCTAAAATATGCCCATAACGAAACTCACCCAGCTGACCGACCTCCACAAGAGAGAGACTGCAAGAGGTTCTCCATGTGCGCACCACCAACCTCGAGCTCCAGCAGAGAACTCTGCCAATCCACGTCTCTTTGAGACTGCTGCACGTCCTCCAACAGTCTCTGCAGTTGTGCCACGGGTCCCACAGCCATATTCTCAGATTCCGAACCCTACAAACAGATGCAACGAGACCAAATAAATCTGCATAAGTAGAATGATTGATTAGTTACCACCATGCCATTGTCTCCGTGGAGAGGAAAAAACAAACAACCAAACATAGCAACAAGAGCTTGATGATGTCAGCCAATAGACACCAAGCCACCATACACAATTGGCACGCCATATGATCTGAGAGAGGATACAGGACTTAATATAGCAAAAACACATTAGTTTATTAAATCATGATGGTCTCAGACCATGAATATAGTTAAAGAACGCCACCAAACAAAAAAATAAATAATGAATTTCTAGTGCTGTATACACTGGAAATTGGGAATGTTGACTACTACCAAACCTAGAACAGAAGCATGCTCAAGACATTGAGCTTACTCATACTACCAGGAAAAGAGATGCCGGGTCAGGCCAGGAATTATACATTACTACCCATTAAGTATTTTTTAAGCTAATGGTGTACAAGTATTGCATTGTCAAAAAGGCACCCCTCCACCATCCTGCTTCCCCACAGAGTCGAAGAAAGACCACAACATCTGCGGCTTCATCATCAAGTAGGCCACTCTAGCAATTATCAAACAATATCAGTACACCCTTCATAAATATTATTTTAATGCCGTGAAAGCTTACACATAAGGGCTTTCTGATGAAAAGCCACTCAAAAAATGTTAATATTTCAGCATTGAAAATAAACACAACAGAAGCGCACTAGACTGGCTTCAATAACAGATCCAACTATTAAAGATATCACAAGGTAATGTAAAATCGGCAGACCGGATGCTAGCTTTGTTATAAAACATTGCACATGGACCCATTGAGCCCAGCAATGTTGTTGATCTTTTCTTAACACTAGACCCGAGCACACACAATGATGAGGCATGTAATGGCCGAACCAACCATCTGTGAATGGACTTCAAACAGGTCCTACTTTTAAAAAAGGGAGTAAAAAATGAAATAAAGAAGAGGCCCTAGATCAAACCAACTCTGTAGAAGGTGAAACTTAATGGGAAAAATCAATGAAAAAAATTCTGTAAATAATTCCAAATTGACTTCACCATTATAAGGCATGTTTAATAAACAAAGTCCCAACGAGGCTGGACGGCATTATCAGAACACAGTAGGCTAATTCACTGCCTCTCACTCCCAACTCCAATCAATTACTGTACGTGTACAAAAGCCGACCAACTGTATACATAATAAACCAAAATGCCAGCAAATTGAATATACCACTGGTGTTAAAAATTCTTCGGTTTTTTAGAATGGATCTCGCTCCCAAAGTTTCAACAATTAATCAGCAGCTACAGCAACAATCTTTGAGCTTTTTCTTCTCCTGTCAATGTTATGGATCCATTCCTTTCCCAGGGCTCCTTCACTCGCTACTTTCAGTATTTCTACTCCCTAATAGCCACTAACGGTCACACATGAATGGCCCCGCTAATGACTTCTGTTTAGGATTAGCTACCATCACAGAGATTGAATGGCACCTAATACTCAACTAAACAAAACAAATTCATAATAATTTACAGAGGAGATGGAAAACAGTGATTAGAAAAGTGTGATAATGGTATTACGACTGGCGACGCATTGCATTTAGTTGAGGACTACTCTAACACCTTGCATGCAATACAAGCACACACACACACACACACATGTATGCACACGTACACTGCAATTAACACTGCATGATTAGCAGCCACTTCAGCTTTTAATCAAACAAGAAGGTGTCAACAAAGATACATTTCTGCACATTTACAGCTTGTGAGATTCTTAAAAAAACAAATGTTTCAAGTGGTACTGACTAAAAGCAAGTTAGTGTGGACTAAAGTCTATTCCAACTAAAAGACTGAGGATATTACGAGTTAAAACATGAAATTTATTAAATCCTATATTAAGGTCACCTCAGTAACGGTTCGAGAACAGCTGATATATAAAAAAATACATATGCTGGTATGCAAATAATTCAACAAACACACACTAACCTACTTCCCCATTCCTTGCAACATTAATACTTACTGTAAACCACTAGTGAATTGTGAAAAGAAATGCATCACCAAGAAATACGGGTGGCCAAAAAAAAGAGGTAAAAATCCTGTTTAGAATTTTTCTAGATTCTCAGAAAGATGACATCACAAGTGTAGAGGAAGTAAATAGAAAAGTTGCAATCTAAACTGTAACAGAAACAGGCACAAGTCCAGTGTGGCTCCAGTGGAGGAGACAGACAGACTGCTCAACACATGTCCTAGGCAACACTGAGCTCATGTTTGAAACTGCAGCCCGTCAGAAGGAAAGGCTCTCCACAAGTATGACCATGCCAGCATTTCACAAAACACTGTGACGAAATCTAAAATGAAACAATGGCTTACCTCTTCCAGTGTTTCACCAGCAGAGCCGAGACTTCTGGCTGCAGTTGTAGACCTGCACACAAAAAAAAGGAGGGGAAATCCATCCATCGGTGTAGTAGTATTTCAGTTTTAGTTTATACAAATTTTTTCCAAGTCAAAACTTAAAATTTAATTGATATCCACACTATGCTGCTGTTTAGTCCACCAGTAAGTAGGTGGCAACTCCCCCAATGAAACTAATTTGCCTAAACTCTCTGTAAATACAGTATCAAAGATTAATACAGGATTATTTCACCATGTGGGGTAGAGATAAAAATGTTATATTTGAACTTTTTAAATTATATTTTTAAAAATCAATGCAAGTGGACAAGTAACACAGAGTATATGATAGCTAGTGAACCATATGAATAATTACTACGCAAATGTTTAACTTCAAGTTTTACATGATTTATGAAATACATAAATAGTAAATAGTAGATGACCAATTGAAATAATAAAAAGGGAAGAAACGAAATGATGATGAGATGCCAGTGAGGAAGAAGAAAGTGCAGGAGGGAGGGAGGGAGAGAGGAAGGAGTGGGTACTGTGGCTGTGTTGAGGAACTTGTGCTGGACTTGGCGGTGTTATCAGTTACTTATGCTTCTTTGTGTCACGCTTCTTCTGAGTCAGGATGGAGAATCTGTGAAATCTCTTGCTCCATGAACGCCCACGGTGTCGTTGTGCTGCCCACGACCAAACACTTCATGCCGCTGGGGCAGTACACGTCTGACGAGCTCTCCACTTGCTTCTTGATGCTCTCTTGCGTGCAGTTGAAGCAGAACTTGTGCATGGGCGTAGAGGGACACTGCACGTAGCGCGTGTCGTCGAGTGTCCTGCGGCACAGTAAGCACTGCATGACTGAAGAGGTGTCAGGAGCTGGAAGGGGAGATGTACGAGACTGAGTGCCGGTTGGACTGGCCGCTTCACCATTTGGAAGACTGCAAACCGGACTTGTTGATTCTTTACGACGGTTGCTACCAGAGAACGTAGCCGTGGGACTGGCACTGCCATTGTTGCGAGGACTGTGAGCTGCTGCGTAACCGTTGCCATTTACCAAGTTGGGAGAACTCTGCCCACTAGATGGCGAGTGTGGAGATTTGGGAGAGTGGCTCCTATGTCTTCCTTCTTCATCAGAATTGCTGCTAATATCCACTTTGTGTTCCTTACGTGCCTCACTTCCATCAGCATTATCTTCAGAGGAAGATGCACGTTTCCTCTGGTTCAAAAGGTTGTTCTTCAGAAAGCCCCTAGTAGCATTAAGAGTAGCTGGAGGAAGGTTGGGGAATTTAGGATCAAGGAAAGGAGTGGGAAGAAGGTCCTTCTTTACTGAGCCTCGAAAGAAACGCACTTCTTCAGTCAAGAGCTCTCCAAGTACTCTCCAATCCTCATCGCCGTTGATTCTCTCAAATTCCAAGTCTTTATAGCCATTGGAAGAAGCTCCTCTGAATCCTCCACCAATACCGAGTCTCTCTCTAAATTCACCATACATTTGTCTTCCAGCTCCAGATGCACTCTGGAAAACAGTTTGAGAACCAATAGGATACTCAATGAACACTTTGAGCTCAAAGTCGGAGCCTCTGCAAACTGCATCGAAAGCGATGACGCGACCAATCAGCGAGTGGTCCTTGCTAAATCGCACGCGAAACGGAGGTGATTTCGACAGCGTATTGAGCGTGTCCTGAATCTGAGCGAAACGCTGCGTCGTGCCGTCGTGCGTCATCGGGCTTGCGTGATCTGGACCGGAGAGATGATGAATGGGCTTGTGTCCGTGATGGAGATTTTGGAGCAAAGACGTTGGAATAGTGGTTGCATGACTTGCAGGAACGACTCGGTGCATGTGAGTAGCAAAAGCAGTCTGAGGAGGAAGGGCTCCTGGTAGTGGGAATCCGGGATGCTGCTTTGTCGTAGCTATATCCCTGGGCGAAACAACGTGCATTTTACCCATATCTGGCCTATGCCCAGAAGTTATCATGTAAGTTGTCTGTGGAGGAGCCTGCTGGCGAGGCATGGTTGCAATGGACGGTGCAGGAGTTCGATTGATACTCATGGTGGTTACAGCGGCGGGCAAGAAGCTGACAAGCTGCTCATGGGGGCTGCGGATGGGCTGAGGCTCAGGTTGGAGCGGCGAATGTGGCTGTTGCTTGTGCTTCTGCCCATTAGGCAGGCTGGACACGTCGAATTTGCTCTTAACAGCCTTAGCGTTCTCGATAACTTCTTTAATCTTGTCTATCCCTTCATAGTTGCAGCAAGCTCTGCAAACCGGCTCGACGAAATCGAAGAGCATTGCCCAAGGACCTCTAGGTACCTCGCAGAGAAAGCATTTATGCCTAGCTGAGTGGTTCGTATTATTTATTGCTACAGAAGTTGTAGTAGCCATCATGGCAGAATCTAGCGATGCAGACGAAATTGCTTCACCAACTTTCTCAAAATCTGCAACTAAATAACTTTTTAACCCGCAATACTGAGTAGTTCTAGCTTATATACCCCCTATTCATTAGAGGAAGTGAACCGCTATTGTTAAAAAAAATTTCCTTTTACTTTTTAATATTTTTTTACGAGCGAACCTGAAAAAAAAAAGAATTCATTGGCGACTGAGGAATGTTCCCAACCAGTAAAAATTAACCGCAGGAGGACGTAATTGAGGTCAGGGTACAGCACTTCCATATCCAGCGGGGAAAAATTCCCGCCCACGAGATAAGCACCCACAAACGCCATGCGGAAAGGGCGCTAATTGTTTGCGTTTTCGAATATGCCAGGTCATTTCCTGTGCTATGATTACCATTGTTTTTTTGAAATAACTCCTGAACTCTGCAATCCTTCTTGATCTTCAGCAGCAGCAACCTATAAACACCATGGGTATGCCATTAGCACAATGTTCAATAAAAGATACCAAGCAAACCAAACAACATCTACCCAATGCAGTCATTAATTCAACACAATTCCTCAGGTACATTCACAGACAACAATTTCATTTTAAATCACCATCACTATACCAGAGTAAGAGCCTGTTAAAATGTCAGGCAATTGCTCAACAAGTGAAAAAATATTAGTAAGCAAATTTTCATGTCAATAACTTGTTGATACACATACATACACACAAACACTTGCACGCATAATAATGACATTAGCATATACTCAATGACAACATTCATAATCACTCTGAATCTAGTCTAGTATATGGATGTTGTTGTGTATGTGGTCCTTGATAAACACACACACACTATATTCCTACACTAGATTCATGAAGTTTATAAGGTAATGTGCTGAATTGCAGATTGAAATGATTTACACCTCAGAAATCTTGGAATACAAACCACTAAAATCACCCATACACTCCAGTTTAGTAGTTCTTATGAATAGTGACCAGCTGAACCATCAGTGTCCCCAGAAAAAGCAAGTAGTGGGTATTTTGACCACACCCCCTGAGTTAGGGCAGAGGAATATCGGCTGTACACGCTATAGCCCTGTAGGGTAACAGCTGACACTAACTCTTAAATTCTCTCGGAGACTTAGTGGGTCCCGTATATACCTTAGTGAGAACCAAGTCTGCAGAAGGCAGACTGGTGAGGGGTCTGTGAGCACTGGACACTGAGCTGGGGAGAGGATGAGCTTCATCATTCACAGACTTAGTGCTGGGATTAGTACTGTTCTCTCCCATTGGTATCTAATAAATATATAATTAAATAACACATAGAGAAATTGTCCATCTAACATTGTTGTTGTTGCTGTTTCTCCCTCTTCCCCCTCCCATGTCAATAGATTTGCCATATTGCTTATGTGATACAGATCATCCACAATGATACCTTTACACACCACACGAATGTTTGCTTAGTTCAGAGACTGCATAATTACGATTTAAAAAACAAAAGATTCTGCAGGAAAATTAAGCCAATTAGTTAAGGGGGCTTGCTCATGATGAGGTCTGACATGTCAGAAACATTTAAAATTTTCTTTAAGATCCACATTGCAATTACACCATCAACATAGGAGGACCCTGACATAATTTTAAAAAAAAAGCATCAATACACAAAAATAAGTATCTATTTATAATTACACATTTCACAACAGTAACTTTTAACTTTTTGTGATTGGCTAATCCAAACAAATTGCTGAAGCTAAGATGAATCTAGGATGAATAGATGATAAAACAATAGATACACATGAATACAACATAAACCAGTAGAAGTACATTAAGAAGGAAATCATGGCGCACAAGGTAAGTCTCAAATCAATATATAGGACATTTAATCTCACCAAGTCTACAGTGGGGAAAGTAACACACTAGGAGTTTGTTTTTTTTGTTTTGTTTTGTCTACAGAATAATTACATCTATTGCAATATAATGTGCGTATTATATATATATATATATATATTATATATAATATATATATATACAGTATATATATATATTCATAACCAAAACTATTACCTCACAATGAAGATCATATCTCACACCTCATTTACAAAGAAAAGAAACCATCACTCTAACCAAACAGGAACCTCAACACTCTCTTCTTCAAGTCCAACCTCCTTCCTTTTCTTCTACTTGTCACTGTAACTTGAGAAATGTTTGTGTTTAAACACTTACGCCATGTTCAATGGAGCCGGTTTAGTCCAGCAATTTGTTCACCCGGGAGGGAATAAATAGCAAGTTGTTGTTTAGGCTATCAACCTCTGAACAAACACCTCACACTTTATCAGCACCTATATCACCTTACCTGTGGCAAACCAATCCAAAAGAAAAACAAAACCAAACTGTGAATTTTCTTCCTATTTATTCTAAAGCTTATCAGATAATGTGGTGGGAGGTATCATCAATACTGCTGCAGTTGGGATATGTCCTGAAGGTAAATGTGGAAAAAATAGAATTAAAAGACAAACAAAGCTAGCAGAGATAAAACAATTTAAAAACTAGAAGACCCCACACCTAGCTAAAACATCAGAAGTGGTCCCCAGTTGATGGTATTCACTGCTTGTTTTTAAGAAGCTCTCTGGGAGGCAGGATAATATGGGCTCAAACATCTTGATAAGGCTATTACTCCTGTGTGAACCTAGACTCTCCCACATTGGAACTTTACTCCCTTAGCAAAAAAACAAACAAAAAACTTTACCCCCTCTAACGTTCTCCCACAGCACCAACCAGTAGTAAGGTACACCCCTTGAAACCCCTCCCAAGAAGAATGTGTGCTTCTTTCAGAGGTTTCTCACTTCAGTAAAAACTACCCATTTCACACAAAAGGAACTCCGCCAGAGGACATGTGGGGAGGCCCTGAGGGAGGAAACATATTAGTCATCCACTGTATTTAAAGCAAATAATCACCTCAGCAAAGAATAACTCCATGTATGGGCCAGGATATTGTCAGCAGTATTGTCTTATTGTTATTGGTTTTGCCCAAGCTAAAGCTTTACAGTTGTGAACCCTCAGCCCTTGAGGGCCAGTAAGTCCAGCCTCCTTAAATGCTTGTCCAAGGGCTACTGTAAAAGGTGCAGCACACACTTCAATGGAAATGTACTTAGGAGGTTAAGCAAGCAATCAACACATGACTCTTATAAGGTGACTCAATAATAATAATAATAATAATAATAATAATACAAACTAATTCAAAGATTCTCATTATCTGGTAAAAAGGAACCAGAAAAAGAACTGGCCGAGAAGCCAAGTGTATAGGCAAGGGACAGTGCTGACACAGAGTCACATGGTTGACCCCATCTTCTTAGTGGAAGTTTATCTTCCAGACCTTTAGAATCTCCAATTGGATTAGCCAGGAATGGGATCAGCCAGGAATGGGATCCAGCCTCTATGAAGCCACCAACCAAGTCTGAAGCAACCCACAACAATAGCAGCCATGGCAAATTACTATTATCCAAAGGACACTTGTTTGCAACCAACAATAACTCCGTTAAGTAATAAGGAAAAATAAGGACAAAAATCTTTGTTACATGACCAGGAGTACAGAAAGAATGCAGATACACGGAAATATAAGGAAACCATGATGAGTGCAAAGTAGACCTTCTGGTCATTGTCCTTTTAGAGAAGAAAAAAAAATTGTTTAATTGTGAATCACCCAAACTGCAAAACACTGCCTACTTCCATAATTCACCTAGCTACACTCCTACTTCTCACCCCCACGGTAAAACTTTAAAAACAATCAATGGCAATAATTGATGGAGTCCAAAGCAACGAAACAAGATTTCTGTGAAGTGACTGCATTTTTGGAGTTTAGCTATGACACTTTCTTGGCACAGCCAGAGTTCATAAAAAACAAGTTGAGATAAAGAAGTCTGCGGGGATGTTTTTGTTCCACCAATCTCCAGCTGTCTCCACTGGCAGGCTGGCTACATTCCAAACTGAACTAGAGACACAGGCATCCTACTCCACACCAAGAATGGTCCATCTATCATTCTCTGAGCTAGAATCCCTTACATGTATTTTTAATAGCAAAGAATAGAAGAAGGGGAAGGGGAAAAAAAAAAAAAGAATTAATTTAGTGTTTACCGATTTCCACTGGACATTAGTTGAAAGCCAAAACATAGTGAGAAATCATTTTTCTGATCAATTTTTCCCAAGCTGAGGCTTGCCAATGAGGTGAACAGAATGAAGAACAAGGTATAAACCTCATGTTTTACGTTCTCCTGTGGCAATCTTCACACACTGGTCACCCGTAAACATGACTTGCCTGCCTCATGACATATATGGGCGTGGCCTGGAGGATAGGGTACCCGGCTGTGACTAGGTCCACTAATACACTAAGATAGGACATGTGCATAACTCTGTGACTATAATCATAGTAGCAAAATAATAATAATAATAATAACAATAATAATAATAGCAATAATAATGTAACAATAATAATAATATAATAGCAATAATAATACTAATAATAAATCTATCTGTTGTTTCTGTGATCCACTATTCCCAAAGGCTATTAAGAGTGCCAAGTATATAAAAGAATGGAATATTAAGACAACCTAAGTCCATTATCTCTGCTCACATTCCTGACACAAACAGCCGTGAGTACAGAGTGTGAGCAGCTCTAATTGAGTTTGTCTGGTCAAGTCTACACTCTTTTGTGGGATAAGAAGCGACTCTTCAAATTCCAACTCTTACCAAGTGCGCTATCCATCAACATCAACATCCATTAACTTTGTGAGGGCTTCTTTCTTGTATTTTTACTATTTTATTTCTTTAAGTACCCTACATTTATTAACAGAAACAACAACACTAGCCAAGTTGTATGAAAAACATGCATTTGTGTGGCTGTTTGTGCTCATGCTTACACATACACTGGTAAAACTGGCTATTTCAAAATTAACACACATTGAACAACACTTAACACCTGCTTACTGACACACCTACCATTGTCTCTGTCAGAAACCTGTAGTGTTGTGCCTCCTCCAGAAACTGAAGCCTCTTCAGCACATCTTCCGTCCATGTGCCGGTCGTGTGACGGTCACAAGCAGTCCCAGAAAGGTCTCTCTGTGATTCCTTGTTGGAACTAGACTCGTATCTGCTTCGGTTGCCATCCACTTTCTCGACCGTATTGTGTTCTCTTCTGCCTTTGTCTAGACCACACCCATCTGTCTTCGCATTCCCTTGAGGCGATCGGTCCCCATCACTCCTCCTCCTCTGACCAGAATGATACCTTTGACCTTTATCATGTGCCAGGGGTGATGCACACAGGGAAATGAAATGACGAGAGTCATGCTGATATTTTGAATCATCCATACCATCATTAATACTGCCCTTTAAACCTGATGTATTCGATGACCCATTTGAAGCACTAGCCTTGACCTTATCGAGACCTTCGGGGTCTGGAGCTGGTATTTTGCGCTGTCCGTTTGCGGTGAGATCATCACTCTGAAGGGGGGGGGGGGGGGGGGGGGTATAATTAATGATATAAAAAAGAGCAAATGAAATTAACACAAGCCACCATTGAATACAATTATGGTCAATTACCATCCTATGCAATGTAGAGATTCCCTGCATTAAAATACCTTAGCATGACAATGGTTAATTCAAGCCTGGCTAGTGCTCCAAAAAACCATAAAAGAATAACAAACAGGAGCAGAGAAGACCCAAGGCATAACTCAATAATGAGCTCCAAATGCCTACTATTTGTGTGTTAAAGGAAAATTAAGCCACAGCCAAGACAGTGAAAACATTCCTCCTATTCCAGACTGCAGGAAATCCAGGAGTAAAAGGGGATTGATGAGGGTGAGAGAGGGTGCTTGTGACAGACATAGTGGCACCAGTGGCCCCAACTCAACCACCAAAAGGCAGCCATAGCAAGATAAGGTCTAGATTACCAGGCAGAGATGATGTAACAAACATAGTATTATTCATTGCAAAAACAAATCATTCAACAGCAAAATCTAATTTTAGAATTCTGTAAGAGCTACATTACTGGATCATCCCAGGGTCCAAGTTGTGACCCCTAGATTATGAAGCTGTTCCTCTCTCACCCATTCTCCCATCACATCCTTCCTGCCCTCTATGGCTACTTTCTCACAGGCACATATACAGTACTTACTACTTTAATGGCAACATTCCTCAAATAAACACTAGGGAAAGTCCACAGCTGGCCTTAAAAATTAATTTTTTTTCTAACTATTTCCTTTTTAATTCAATATATATTTTTCCCTTTCCTTTAGAGTTTGTCTAGACTATGATAACTCTACTTTAATACCTGCCAAATCTATTTGAAGTGCATAGCTTGGAATTACACAGATCACAAGGTAAGGCTTCTTATATCTTGTGTACAGTTCACGATTTCAAATCTCTTCCCCCTCCCATCCTCACGAGGTGATGGTAATTTTATCAGCATCCCTAAAACAGTTTATTTGGGTTAGAAAAAATGCAATCTTCAGCGAAGGCAAACACCCCTATATGTTCAGGAACGGATAAGGAGCTGTATAAAGTCACTAATAAGAGCAAAGTGTTTACTAAATGACAGATGGAAAATGAAGGATTTCTTTTGGAAAAGTTGGTAATTAAACAACATCATACCAAGAACAAAAAAAGCAAAACAACATCTCTCTGAGTCTAGGATCAAAACATTTCCTCAACAGGAGCCTGCATAGTGCATTGAGGCCCTTTCCTCGTGAATAATGCGCTAAGGTTGAATGAATAGCGTCTCGTTGTGTTGCATCAGCACTTGCTGACCGAGTGCTTCTACAACACACACTAACACATGACTGTTGTGGAGGTGATGACAAACAAAATAAAAACACATACTGACAGACTAGGAGCCCAGAAGGAGGGAGGCATGTGAGTAAAAAATCATGTGATGACTGCTTCATATGACTCTTTTTAGGACCTCATATGATTTTAAATTACATAATAAATCAGGGGCCTGCTTAATCAGTGCTGGTAGTTCAGCTATCAAAAGCCCTCTCTCAAGACTGACTCCATTCAGTGCCAGACATTAGCTAAGTATTCCTTCTAAGTATCCTTCAATACATTTATGAACTGTTGTTAAAATATGTTATGCTGAAGAGTGAATAGCAAAAAAAAAAATCTCTTTCCTTTTCCTCCAGTGCATAATTAAATTGAACTAAACAGAGATAAATAGAACCCATTAGCAGCCATCTTAATCCAACAGTAGCAGCCATCTTAATCCAATAGTGCTTGTAAGGGAAAGGGAGCATCTATGACTGATCATTTCTCTTTCCTTCTCGGCAGTGTTGTATCAACAGCTGTTGGCAAGATAACAACAGCGTACCAACATGTGGAGCAAAGTAACAGCATTAAAAAAACAGCTAGTGCAATAATATTTTTACGTTACTTACAGAAACTGAATTTATAATATATTCATTTTTTTTAACTATTTATGTAGTACCATTGTAATTCAAAACAAAGCCATTTCAACCTCGTAAGGTCCGCATCAGTAAAAATGAATACTGTATATTCTTGCGTTAAAGAACGGAGCAAATATGGCACCTCTCTATTTTATAGAAACTGAATTAAAAGGAAAAAATGAGAGCAAAATAATGGATGATTTCATACTCTGGGGGTTACCCAGACTGCACTCTGCCAGGTATTTACAAGTAAAAGGAACTGTGTGTTCCTATACTGGGCAGGATGTAATATGACAAAGACATGGGTAGAAATAGTAGACAGCAAAAGTTAGACAACACCAATGGCCGCCAGACAGATAGACAGGAAGCTATTGCATCCATGCATAACCAATACCTGTACATTCTTGCACGAGAGAAACAAAACCCCTCAACGTGTGTAAGAAGATCTAACGCAGACCAATGGCTCGCAGACATACATGCAACACATCGGGCCTGGCTATTGCCGCCAGGAAACTTATCTTTGCAAGACTCAATGATAGCGCAGCTTCGTACGTTACGGCAGAAACACGAGAGTGCATCTTAAAGTGTTCTTGCTAATTAGTGCAATTTGAAAACCTTGCTCATTTTTGATTCAATTAAACTGCTTGTTTTGCATGGGAACACAGGTAGAAAATGAGGAAAGGAGTCACCCATTAAGAAACATATTAACTGGGGGAGTTTTATGCTCATGATTTGACCAGCCCTGCAGAATAATCACCCCACTTCTCCTGAGGTACTAATAGCATTTATAACTTCGCTACAGCCAAAGATGCAAATTTAACTTCCCTGAACAAATAAATAATTTAGTTTTAAACATGTATGTTGGAAGTACCAGTAATTGAGACAGACGATGCTTCCAGCTATTCTGCACAACAAGGAGACAGCCATAAAAAACACTTTAAATGGAATACTGAATAAAATAACACAAGATTTGAATGTCGTTTATTTATTTCTTCCCATTGTAGCAAAACAAGTATTTAACCAGTACAAGACATTCTTTGAAAGGCTGCAGATACTTTTCTCTGACTGGCTAAAAATGCTTTAATCAGCTGTTCCAGTGTTAGTGGGTTTTCAACAGCACTCCTGGTACAGCACCCAGTGCTAATGCATCTTCACCTGCAGGGCCTCCTACCAGCCTACTTCAAAGGCTTCCATTACAAAACCAAAACACCTGAGATGAAAGAGAATTTGTAATAAAGCTAGCCTAAAAGAGTCGCTAATAGTGAGTGATTGATTTGATGCCATTTAGTTTTTATTGTTGCAATATTTGTCCTCTTTTTTTTCTTTCTTTTTTCTTTTTTTTTTTTAGAGAAACCTTACACATTAAAATATATATAATTTATGAACTGATAGCAGCTGTTCATGGCAGAATTAAAACAATTAACACCTGCAAAATGTGAACCTTGACTGAACCTTACACCTAAGCCAAAGTTCCAGCACCTGACACAAACCCTGGATACCAGTGAGCAGGCAGAACCTAACAGAGAGAGGGGAGGTGCAAGAGCAGCTCCTGCATATGTTAGAGGAAATTGTACCACCAGGCCACCACCAGTTTCACTTGCAGTACAAACTGATAAAACAGTTATGGTAAATTCAAACTTGTTTGTTTGCAGGCTGGACATAATCAAAATCCTTTATTTTTTTTCCCAATATATTTACAAAGTTCCCTTGAAGGCTTGGGGATCCGCTTTATCTGGGAAATGCAATCATTTCTAATGACATTATTGTACCAGAGAAAGCCAAAACTGAACGATAATTACAGAAGATTAGGAGGCATAATTGAACAAAGCTGGCATCGATCCATCTCAGTCTGACCCTAAACACAAAGACATTAGCTGTAGCGATGGACTCCTACATCTGAAACTGCACTCATAAACAGACACGATGTCACGACATCCTTTTTTTTTCTTTTCTTTTTCCTTCTCTTCTCAAATCGCATTAGCCGTGTCCTTATTAATCTTAGCTACCCCATTTAGAAATGTGAAAGACATGGCCATTTCTGGTAGCATGCTTGTAACTGCATTGTAAACGAACAACAGCTAACAAGAAATGGGCACACATACAAGGGCACATGGATACAGAGAAAGGCTGTGCACACATCTGCATTTTGGAGGAGGACAGACATGTATTTTGGAGGATAGACGTGTATAACAGAACAGCACTGGTAGTTGTTATTCAATTTCTGAAATCTTTCCTTTCTTTTTCCTGCTTTTCCATCCATACGCATCGATAGTCTCCATATTTTATTCTTTGCATTTCACTTTTTTTTTTTCATAATAAATTTAGAAAAGCATGGTCATTCATGACCCCAGTCTCAATAAATAACAACCACTGTGTTTTCATAAAGGATTTGACAAATGAGACAAGAAGTAAAGAACAATGCCAAGAAAAAGGGAACTTGAAACGTGTTGATATGCACTCCCTTCAAAACGACAAGTTCCTGGGTTGAGAGGAAACTGTCAGACATAGTTCACACAAACAGCTGTTTTTTGGTCAATTTTGTTTACTATGGACCAATTAAGTCATAGTAGGAAAACTAACTATCGTTAGCAATTATCTGCACAGGGTGGAGAGGCACTTGGGCTACAAGGAAAACACTACTTCCTTTAAGTAAGCTAGTGGGTGAAGGATTACCCAGTAGGTAGAGATGGGGGGATTCACTCAATCATATTATAGAAGGTCAGTATACATATCATATATTATGTAATAGTTATGCCATGAGTTTGAGGAATTGTCGCTGATCTCGAGGACAAAGCCCAAGGAAGAGGGCAGTTATCTGGCGTCGACAGTTACAATGGTTTAACTATTTTATACCATAGCTACCATTTCAAACAGTGTAAAAAAACGAAATAAAAAGAAAGGATATTTGTTGTTTTTAGGGGGAAAAGTGTGTCTAGTTTATGCAGGGAGGGTCTCTCCTCAATATCCTTTTAGCTACGCAGAACATTATATTTCTTTTTTACTTGTACAAACTTACTTTGCGAAGGGTTACTCCATTTCCATCAAATGGAGACTGATGCAAAGTAGGAAGTCTTGTCTTGTGAACCTCACTGGATATCATCACTCTATCACCACTGTGGTGTGTTTTTGTTCGAAGGCAAGCAGAAAGGGAACAAAATGCACTTCTTGTTTGGTCCATGATATATCACTTTATACTATAACTCACTCTATTTTGTCAAAAAAAAATTTTTTTTTTTCATGTGCAATTTATAAACTTTTTTATACAAAGTTGTCATTCTTTTTTTTCTCCCGCAAGCAATTTTAAACGAGAACAGTACAGGGAATAACATTTTCACCAGTTGTTAGTGCATTAGTTATATGGTATTGTGTTTAGACATGTACCAGTTATTATATATACATATACCCCATGGTATAATATAATACCTAATACATCCTAAACATTCATATATACTAACTTGTATTATTTAGTAATAAATTCGGGCACCTAAATGGGAACAAAATTGAGGGAGTGGATATATATATATATATATATATATAATTGTACATATATATACATACATACATACACATATATGTAACAATCACAGTCTTAACTACCACAAGTTAACACTTAATTTCTTGCAGTCACCATTTTACAGTAAATTACATTTAACTTTGCTAGTAATTTAGTACGACAAATTCAACATTAGTCAGCACTATGGCTGTATTGAAGCTTCCAAGTAACCAGGCACCAACACATATTAACTAAACCTATTCAGGAGCTGGTATATGAAATTCCATCAACAAGTCTTTTTGGCCACTTGAAATGACATACTGCATCCTGGTAGGTGTCACAATTACAGCATACAAACAAGAGGCTACTCTAGGTCTTCCCGAGTGGAGTTTCTCCATCATTGTGCCTACATCACTCAGTGCTAAATGATATCAGTGATGAGGGAAGCCCACAGCAAGCCTGAGCAAATAAACAACCATAATAAGACAACAAAGACATTTTCTTGGTTCTGTTCCAGTAATGAGAAAACATGATATCAGACATGTTGGAAAATAACTTCTGGAAGCCCAAAAAAAAGTTCCAACTGCCTCAGACTGCCTTGTGTGAACATCATCATGGCATGTGATACACTGTTCCAAATAGAGCATGCCCCAGTGGCATGGCAACATGGATAGAGAACTCAGCAACACAAACATACTTGAGTCTGGCCAGTTGCTAAAATATACACTTTCTAAAACTTTTCAAACAAGTGTTCTTGTAGTTCCTTTATGATCTTACTAGTGGTGTGCTTGAGCACAAATGGCGAGCGAGCCTTAAACTACACTATTGTTAAATGATTGATTTTAACAACTAACACTCAAGCTACTAAAATAAAGTCGAGTTTTTAAATTAAGTATATGCGGTAAAGGGGATTCAATGCCATAGTAACCGCTCCCCGTAACTGTTTGAATTGAAAAAGAAGCAACAAAATCAAGTCACGTTATTTAAAATTTTCTTTGTGATATTCTTAGTAGTAGTTGTAACACACAATACTTTCACACAACTGAACATACCTAGCAAGACTTACCTTCGTGGTTTGTCTAGTGGACAATGAATTTTCAGGTAAATACTGTTGAGTAGGGCTTATAATTATGACAAATAGCATATTAACTTACCTACCACTGCCACTACTCGAATAGAAATGGAGCTCCCATAAGTTTTTGAGTTTTAACCGCAAAACAATTCAAAGCGGTAAACAATTCAATTTCTAAGGTGATACGGGTAATGATTGCTAAACCGGGGGATTCTGTTTAGTGAAGTTTGGGACGGGGTCGAACACCGAGCGAACACAAAAATACGCGAGGGTCAAAGTACAAAATGACATACGTACGTCCACACACATATAAATAAACAAACTCATATCTCCGATTTTCAATTGTGTTAACCCTGTAAGTGTCTCGCTCGCTACGCTCGCTCGCCAATAAAATAATTCAAAGTACGTAACTTCAGTACACAATAAAAAATAAATAAATAAATAAATAAATAAAATAAAATAAAAAGAAGAAGAAAATACGCACATAACAGTATGATTTCAGTGCATTCACTTGATCAATGCCTGGGTCATAATTTTTCACACCTAACAAGATAAAGTGACATATTTACACACACGTGTCTCTTACTTTTTCTGACGTTGCTTGTATTGCAGCTGCAGTGGCGGCGGCAGTACACGTGGCAATAAACTGTACCACATTCTTGTCCACGCCACAGGTAGGTTCACACACGCCCTCTGTCTTGACCCTACTGTCTTCGCACCCACGTGTGGGCAGCATTGGCCGGTCAACACCGTCGTGCTCACTAGACTGCGGCATAGCGTCCTCATAGCCACATTCACCAGCAGTATTGTCACGTCGGCGTCTCGAGGCGCGAGCATGGCTGGACTTTGGCTTATTATAAGCGGGCTGCGTGTGATCCTGAGGCATGGTTGTTCCCGGGTACTGGACGGCATATACCCGAGTACCCATATTCAAATTGGATGCCACTAAAATACACACACACACAAAAGCAAATAATTGAATTAAATTTTAATGATAAATATCATACACTCTTCCTCTCTCCCTTCCTCACTTACCAGACGGCTGACCATGTTCGACACTGATGGCATCATGAGAACTCTACGCCACACAACAACGTCACCAACAATAATACACAACACAATAACAACAAGCCACCACACACACATGCACAAGTGCACACACACACACACACTAGATTACACCATGAAGAATGGTTGTATCAAACACAAGTAAAGACTCACTGGAACCACAAATGAATTAATTAGGGGATGCTACAAGATGAGGTAGCCGGCCAGATCACTCATCACTCAATGGAGGACTTCCACTCACTGACTCTAACTATCTACCAAAAACAACACTTTTACAACAACCAACAAACTAATTACTGTATCAAAAATGCCAGAAAAGAAGAGGAGGAGATGGAGTGCAGGTAGTAGCCCGTGCCACACTTGTAGCAAACACTTTACCCTCCCACCACCTTAACAGGAGGACATTACCTGCACATGCACGCCTCCATAGTGGGATATTCCTTACCCCATTCAAATAATAACAATAAATAACAATAGTAATAACAATATGATTCAGTCATTCTCTGCTGAAATAATTAAAATAATAGCAAATTTTCTCAATCTAATACCCAATTATGTTAATCAAAACTAAACCCGATGTTTCAACTTCTTGCTGAAAACATTGGGTTAAGTTTTAATTAACATAATATTGGCTGTTAGATCAAGAAAAGTTGCTATAATAAAATAATAATAATAATAATAATAATAATAAAATAAACAATAATAGTAGTAGTAGTAGTAGTAGTAGTAGTAGTAGTAGTAGTAATAATACTCTTTTGATGTACATGTTGTGCTTTGTATAAAATCTTGAAAGCTGGTACTAACCACTCCTCCTCCAGTTGTGCGACCATTGCTACTCCATATTATTACAAATACGAGGTGTACACATCATGTTAAGACAATCCTTCATCTTTGCCTTTTTCTACAATGGTGAAAATGTGAACCAGCCCAAATACCTTGGTGTGCGTGTATTGGAGACAAGTGCCACTAGCTGTTAAGGAAGGTAGCAGATTAACACTGTGAACTGGACGCTGGAGTGGAATCTCACTCTGGCATGACACACCCTCGTTGCCTCCTCCCTTACTGGGTCCGCCCACAGTGATGCCTGTACACCTGGAAGATATAAACAGCATTGGATCTGACAAATCCATTCTACATTAGATCATGCAAATATAAAGCTCTGGACCGTAATAAATGTGCCACACCCACATCCAATAAAGCCAAGGGGGAGTGGGAGAGAGAGATTCATAAATTGACTTTTGCTGTAAAGAAATGAACAAAGCTGTTGATAGTGACTGACTGACTGACTGTCTGACTTTCTGACTGACTGACTGACTGACTTTCTGACTGACTGACTGACTGACTGACTTTCTGACTGACTGACTGACTGACACTGACTGACTGACTTTCTGACTGACTGACTGACTGACTGACAGACTGACTGACTGACTGACTTTCTGACTGACTGACTGACTGACTTTCTGACTGACTGACTGACTGACTTTCTGACTGACTGACTGACTGACTTTCTGACACTGACTGACTGACTTTGACTGACTGACTGACAGACTGACTGACAGACTGACTGACTGACTGACTTTCTGACTGACTGACTGACTGACTGACTTTCTGACTGACTGACTGACTGACTTTCTGACTGACTGACAGACTGACTGACTGACTGACTGACTTTCTGACTTTCTGACTGACTGACTGACTGACTTTCTGACTGACTGACTGACTGACTGACTTTCTGACTGACTGACTGACTGACTTTCTGACTGACTGACAGACTGACTGACTGACTGACTGACTGACTGACTGACTGACTGACTGACTGACAGACAGACTGACTGACAGACTGACTGACTGACTGACTGACTGACTGACAGACAGACAGACTGACTGACTGACAGACTGTTATTCAATTCATCTCATAACAACTTCAAGTTAATCATTGGAGGATTTCTTAGCTGAGAAACTAGCGAGTTGTTCCTTTTAGACCCACCTCCAGCCAAGCATTTTTGAAGGTGCTATTTCAGTCTTCCAACAAAAATGAATGAAGCCCAACAAATCGGGAACTGGGGCTAATCGGGAACTGGGGCTAATTGGGAACTGGGGCTAATCAGGAACTGGGGCTAATTGGGAACTGGGGCTAATCGGGAACTGGGGCTAATTGGGAACTGGGGCTAATCGGGAACTGGGGCTAATCGGGAACTGGGGCTAATCAATTATGAATTCACCAAAAAGTTTCTTCTAAAGAACTGACACTGAATAATATTTTAGTTCCCGTAAAGTCGTTCATTCTCAGTTCGACACATGCCTGAGTCATGAACACCGCGCCCCACACACTCCTGACATGGGTTGCTACATCAACCTGTCCTCTTCCCGGCATCCACTTCCACCCACTCACTCACTCGTGCAGCATCTTCCTGCGGCCATCTTGTTTCTCACCACTCCCATTAGACGTCATCACCAAAACACTGCTGTCTCCTCCTCCTACAAAAATAAAAACTAAATGAACACTAATACCCACTAGTACATTCTGTTTAATATATTGACGCAATCTCGCTATCTCTCAGCTGACACGAGCTAGGAATCTCACACACACTCCACAGGACAGCACAAACACACACACACATACACACTATTAGGCACGTGCCATGAACAAACAAGAATACCATGGCCAGCTCCTAGACACAGACACAGACACACACAAACACACACAAACACACACAGACACACACACACACACACACACAGACACACACACACACACACACACAGACACACAGAGACACACACACACACAGACACACAGACACACACACTCCACTTTCCCTGGCCTCCCCATTCCCCACAGCTCCACTTCCACAGCCAGTGCCTGTCACGCCCCCCACCAGCAGCTGTAGTTGAGACTGGTAGTTGACTTGAACCTTCCCCTCCTTCAACAAACATTACTTCTACTGGAACTCCACCAATAGAAACTCATAATATAGGGATTTGTACAAGACTAACTTGAAGCCGACCAGCCATTAGCCGAACCACCTAATACTAACACTGTCAAAGAAGCCGTTTGCTTGCTGCTGGTCACAGGGGAATTCTTCTCAACACTTTTCTCTATTCTGCCATACTGGAATGGTGGTATAGAAAATGGGCAACTACCGGTGCAAAATAACAATGCCCGCTCTAAAATAATCTCAATAATTGATCAGAAGTGACAATACAAACCACCAGAGGGTAAAAACAACAACAGAAGCCTGTGATAATGTATGTGACTGAATCTGTGTCGTGTCACCGGCTCCCACCTCAGTATACCCGGAGACAGGAGAAGTGCACGATGCGTAGTAATACAATGTTATGACGACAAGCAAAACAAAGTGACACACACAAACACATGCACACACACACACCTCTGAGGTGTCCACCAGCCTTCTACAAACATACACAAAGAGAGGAGATGGATACGCACAAGTGAAAGAAAACAGGTCTTACTAAAAATTAAAATTATTACAACAATAGATGGAATCTAAACAATCTTATCAACGCTTGCATACAGAGCAGACTATTTATTTTCATAGATGGCAAGCAAGGTATCAAAACACCATCAACACTTAGCACGCCACAAGCTGATCTAGCCGCAGTCTCAAAGGCTCGCAAACACTCTTATCTGGTGCGATTACCTGCCCAGTGAAGGCACACAATGTGGACGTAAACTAACAAAGCCAGCAGACTTCAAACACTGAGGAACAAGAAGCAGGCGGAGGAAATATAGGAGGAAACGTCTCTACACACAAACAAATGAATACTTACATACACAAACAAGAGCCTGTATTGGAACTGGACCATAACAGCTACATACCTATCTGACACCTCAACTGTTGGTGGACACTTTCAATTACCATTTTATGTCGAAAGCTGTGTTGAAATAATACATACAAGACAAATTAAAGAAGAAAAGCTTGACAAAAAATATTACAGAGAAAATAATTTAAATATGTCCCATTTATTAGCTCAATTTTCATTAGTATATTTAATCATCTATATATTCACTTTTCTGCTAATTTACAAATTCAAACACACCTCCTTTCTAGATCTCTGCATTGGCTTCTTTTGTTTACTGACTCTCTTTTGTTTACACTTCTTTGCACAAAATTCATTATTTCAACTTGACTGGCCATCAGCTTGTTAAAACATCCATACAATATCCCAGTGCACATACGTGTGTGGTGTATGCATGTGCATGTGTGATAATTCACAGCTAACCACAAAAAGCCACAACACCAATGCAAGTTGATAACAATAAGTGGTGCAATGACCTTCTGTGCAAATTCCAAAAATCTTCACACCTTTCCATGGGACACTATTTCCACTAAATACTTAACACAATCAACACTCAGTGGTTAAGTTGTGGTGATGCAATCAGGCATGTGTGCAATCAGGCATGTGTGCAAGGCTACCTCTGGTCTTGGGATAAACCATCAGCCCTAGCCAATAGAATGTGGGGGTGGGGCACATCCAAGCTTTTTTAACCAAGAAAATGGCATGCAGTGACTACTAATCATATTAAAAATAAAATAACAACAACAACAACAACAATAATAATAATAAAATAATAATAAAATTACAATAATAATAATTGACAACATTACTTGAAATAATAATGCAACCTTTGACCCTACCAACCGTACCTAATAGAGCAACCTTTGACCCTACCAACCGTACCTAATAGAATTATCAGATGAAGATGTGCTTTGGCCTGCACCACTTGGCCCCAGTTGATCCAGACTCATGCACTCACCATTACACATTTCTAATGACATAATTATAATCAGCTATGGAATAGCTCTGAACAATAGCCCCCCAAACAAGCAACACCTCATCACTTCACACCACAACCACCTCATCACTTTCAACTCTCTAGCCATCGTTATACAATCAGGGATGAAAACAAAAAAAGAAAAACACATTTGTTTCGGCAGGCTTCAGTAGCCAGTGTGTCTACACTGAAGCTCTGGTGGTGGAGTGGCTGTTGAGTTGATGCAGTCATTGTCCACAGACTGCACACATTCTTTACTATTTCCTGTTTCTAGAAAAACAACACATCATCCTCTTCACTTTCTTTATTATTTTCCATCGGGTTGTGATTGGTGTTTGTATTGTGCACTATAGCTAAGGAAATCTTCACCCCACCAAATAAACACTTCCTGGAATTCCAAGAACTGCCAGTTGATAATTCCACTTTTTCCGCCAGCGATAGACTGGTTGTAATTTTTAAAGAGTGTGTGAGAATTTTCCGGTGAAACTCAAGTGGCAGACGACTGCACATGGACTCTCAGGAGGCCAGAGAGTTGGCTTTCTTGTAGAAATGCTCAGAAAGAGGAGGAACTAAAACCAGAACAAAGAGAGGAAAAATGACAGTCATTATAGTCGGTCATTTGTCAAGGATATTGGAACCTTTGATGCTTGATTCTTCAAGCGGAGGAAAAGACAAAAAGACAACACTCCCCTGCTACAAGACTAGACAATAAATAATAGATTAGTGGCAGGATTAATTGCTTCATTACTGCATACACACACGCACACACAACAAAAAACAAGCTGTAATTACAGACAAACACTGAGATAAGAGAAAGGATAAACACAAGACAAACAGTTTGAAAATTAACCAATTACAAATACAGCACAAACAAGGAGGAAAAAAAGGGAATGGAACTTGACTTCACAAGTTATGTAAAGTCAGAGAATTCTATTCTCCCAATTATCCACTATTTTCCCATTGTCTGGTGGACACAACAAACACTCAGATTCAAATACCTAATCATTCTTTAATTGATGTTATTTACTCCATTCTCCACATACCCAGAGCTAATCACTTTACTCGAAAGGGAACTAGCTTCTAAACACTGAATCACGATGAACCCACTAGATTGCATGTCTCTTACTTGGAACCAGAGAATCCCCGCAAACATGTGTGAGCAAATATTGAAAAAGATGGAGTGATACAGGAGGCCATATCACTTTACTCCATAACACTTTCAATATCCAGAATCCCATTCACCTGAGACTATTTGATACCCTCCCTCTGCCGGTAATATAAATTGATACTTGAAGGATGAAAATTAACGACCCAAAACGGAGAAAAAATGAAGAAATATGTTTTTAGTGTGATTGGGCGTCCAGTGATAGTGAGCTCAAATGTAGGAGGAGTGGCCCCAATCTAGCTAGCTCATGAGATTCCTCAAGTTCTTACACTATGACATAATGAAAATATCATGTCTTATGACTGAAGCCAGCCTATTGGCAAGAAAAAGCAGCTGCTTGAATCTGCATAACAAGTATACACATCAACTCCTCCAACCCAGCCTGGAATGGAGCGGACAATTGTTCACAGGTCCCAAAATGACTGCTAATCTTGTAGATCTGGAAGCCTCATAACATACATTCCACGAATGTCAAGACAATACTTGGCATCCTTATGGGAGTCCAAAATAGCATCATCAAATTACAAAACAGTATTTTTTGAGCCTCTGAGTTCAAGTTGAGGTCTTGTTAACTACGAAACAAATGGCTTCAAGGAATGTGCTGTCAGCAGGTTGTGACCAACAACCAATTGAACTTCACTATGACCACTAAGAGAACAAAGCTCAGTTCACAGCTACACCTCCATAAGACTCTAACACTCACCCTAACTCACACCTCTCATCCCTCATTGCAAATGTAGTGTCTGGTTATTGTCACTTAGTTTGGATATAATACGTATTGCGACCGTTTGAGCTGCAAAACTCCAGGAGTTGCCACACCTACATATGAGCTAGTCAGTGCATGGTCAGTACAACTTGTTAAAATTTAGTAGTAGTAGTAGTAGTAGTAGTAGTAGTAGTAGTAGTAGTAGTAGTAGTAGTAGTAGTAGTAGTAGTAGTAGTAGTAGTAGTAGTAGTAGTAGTAGTAATAATAATAATAATATCAACTAAACAAACAAGCAGATAAATTTATAAGTCATACAGTTTTGGGAAAGCAGCTAAAAGATAAGAGTAAACACAAGTGAAATATCTCTCGCATTGCCTTCCAGTCACTGGAGTGCATGAGAAGGTTGTACCACAAGCATCTACACACCACTGTCTGTCTAACAAACACACTCTGAAAATAGGAATCAATAACTCAACTTACAGAAGTCAATAAAAACCCTGTGCCCTCTTTTTGCTACTGCTATTGTTCTATTTCCATTCCATCAACTATGCATTGTCTTCAGAATGATCTAGTGAAAGAGATGTAGAAATGGACAGTGTTGTCTTACTCTAGAGGATGAGTGCTGGTGACACTGCATGTGACAGCTGTATTAGGAACATTAGCACGGGCAAACATCCTTCAAATACATACCACACCCCTTTTTCTGCACATGTCCCCGCCCCTTACCTCTGCTAGGATCGTCGGGATTTCCGGGAGATGATGGATTAGTTTGAAAGTGAAGTCGTCCCTGCTGGAGAGTGACAGCCTTGCGTCCCCTGGGCTCCGGCAAGCTCACCACTCCCCCCAACTAAAATAGCAACAAGCACAAACATTACTGAAGAACACCACATTTGAAGGAGGGAGGGAGGGAGGGAGAGAAGAAAGAGGGGGGAAGAAATGGGCAGGAGATGTCACGGCCAGCTGCATGAACAGTCACAGTCAGACGAAGATTCCCACAACTGTAACAACTCAAACACTCTAAAACACATGTAGCTGGTATAACTTTCGACCTCGGGCATTTCATCCACCCCGCCATTTCATCCACCCCGCCAACCCAGTCCACTAAAAAAATAAACAAATACACTATTTTATCAGCTGGACCACACCCATTTACAATCATGTACTCCCCAAAGGCTTTCACACACACAATGGTTGCAACACTATCAACCATAAGATACACCAACATGCACGTGCACAAAAACTAACACACAAACACATAGTGAGGTGAGTTTGAGTCAATTCAAATGTTACAACACAATTGCCTTATCAAAGGGCGTGCTATTAATGCTGCATTGTACGTAAGATTAATCTGTCAGTGTACTTAGCTGAGTGTAGCGGTGAATTACCGCACAGAAGGTCAGCGAGTACCTCACACAATTCACCAGCCAAACATATCAAACCGTTTGCACCTATCACACCATAGCAACCAGCTACAATTTCGAATTTCCTAATTCACTCCGCATACATTTTTCTTTCTTTTTCTAAGCAGAGTGCGAGGAAGTTGTAGCTCTACAAACCATATCATAGCATCAGGAGCAGAAAATATAACTTACAATCTGTAATGTGACATAGAAACTTGTAGAAAGTCTACAGAGTTCTGAGTAACATGCTGAAACAATGGCAGAGAAAGTTGCTCCAGAACATTACAAGCGGCAACCACAAAGAGGATGTTGATATTGCAACGACGGACCTGAGCTCACTCAATGTTCTGTGCTTCTTAATACGGGTAAAAAAATATAAATGTGTGTATATCTACAAGCTAAAAAAATATTATAACAAGTCTGGTGTACTTGTGTGGCAAGTGTGCCTCCAGATTCATATTGTAACAAGCCTGGTGTACTTGTGTGGCAAGTGTGCCTCCAGATTCATATTGTAACAAGCCTGGTGTACTTGTGTGGCAAGTGTGCCTCCAGATTCATATTATACCAAGCCTGGTGTACTTGTGTGGCAAGTGTGCCTCCAGATTCATATTATACCAAGCCTGGTGTACTTGTGTGGCAAGTGTGCCTCCAGATTCATATTAATGATGTATTATTGCGGGATTATATTCCTGAGAATATTCACGACTGGATCTGCAGATTTTGTTGTTGTACTGACTTGTCAACATGCATGCACAGCCAGTCTGTGGTTTATACCCTTGCACTCTGGGAATGGATGTAAAAGAAAATAGGCCCCCGTTCTCTTTATAAAATAAAAGTAGTCCAATATTTTTTTGCTAGTCAAAAATATGTAACTTTATACTTACTAAATTCAACCGAAAGAAATTTAGGTTATAGCACGAGTTTATGGAAAGGATTATATAGGAGTCATTCAACCACTTAAAAATGTCCATTTTAATTTAATACATGGATGATTTATGCAAATTACCTATTGCCATCTTCAAATTTTGAATTCCTTATTCAAAATGACGCAGTGGTTTATGAACTTCACCCCCCTCTCCCCTCCTTCATCATTCCATGATCACTTCCTCCCTGAATCTTAAGCACTTCCCTCCCACCCGTGAGCTTCCCCATTCTTTCCTCTGACACTCTGTTTGTCACTTGCACTAGTCAGCTAAAGGTGGACAAACAATGGCAGTCTTTTCTGAAACTGATCCACAACAGAAAGAAGGAAATGTTTTGCACAAGAAATCTTAACATTGACAGTTGCAAAAACAAGAAGGTGAAAGCTGTGTGTATGTGAGTGATGTAATCTAGCTCTACATGGGCATAATTAAACAGCTCGACACCTCAGGCTAGTGCTCTCTGAAAAACAACCTCGCAACAATGAGCTTCATTGACACCCACTTCACACCGCACTGCATGACGGCAGCTAAAGTAAGTACTCGAACAGTAAACTCTGCAAACAAACACCCACAGGCGCGCGCACCAATACTCCACAAGGCGCGCGCACCAATACTCCACAAGGCGCGCGCACCAATACTACCCATAGAGAAACAGAGACTTTGTTTGGGTTATTCATTGCATGCCCGAGCCATCGAGCCATTCCTTCACTTCCAAACTCCTGTGACCTGTGCCTCCCGCCCACACAACCACGAGATGCAGTGGTCTGTGCACAAGTTCACTAAATGTCATTTACATTCCGCATATCGTGCACCTCCCACCAAACAACACAAAACCAGGCCAACTTCAGCCCGCTCTCAGTCTCCCTCCACTTGGGTCTAGGAAGTGTGCGTCTGGCTTCACAATGTTGCCTTTGATTTACTCCGAGAATGTCACAGTAATTATGAAACAAGCCATCAAAGTCCGTGTGATTTGTCAGGGACAAGGGGAAGGAACCCACACACTCTCATCTCTTAATACAAATACACAGAAAACACAACACATGCATACCAACCTGTTCTACACCACCAGCACATCCACCACCAGCACATCCACCACCAGCACATCCACCACTCATTCTCTCCATGCCTATTGGGTGGAAAAAATAAAATTATAATAATAAATATTACATTAACACACGACATCACAATGGAGAACAATTTCAAATAATTACAAAAAATTATTGCAACTACACATGCATACTCCTGTGTGTTTGTGTGTGTGTGTTTGTGTGTGTGTGTGTGTGTGAGTATGTGTGCTTGCCCTTGGGTACACTATCTCTTACTTGTAGGTGGGGCTGATGTAACACCTCCCTGTGTATCAGTGGGAGGGGCTGATGTAACACCTCCCTGTGTATCAGTGGGAGGGGCTGGTCCACTAGTACAAATTTCTGCTGGAATATTGGGTGAAGTTTTAGGTGATTTCACTGAGGTCACATGATATGCAGCGGTAGTGGGAGGGGCTGAGTTGCCGGGTGACAGAGTAGTTTTGATGTCAGACTTCCTTTTCGACTTTCTAGTGTGGATTACATCAGTCTCAAGAGAGTCGTCCACACCAGCCACACCCTCCTTAGCTGGACTTCTGCAGCCTCCGTAAAGACCAGACCTACTAACTCCTGAGGGCGTGTCTGTGCTGTACGGACTTCTGATCTCTTTGAGTTGACGAGCTGAAACTCTCACAGAAAAATACTTCCTTGGAGTACTGGTACACGCCCCTCCAGGGCTGCAATGAACCACACCCACTTGAGAGATAGGCGTGGAACTTATCTGCCTGGAATTGCTCAATATTGAAGTGGGTGTGGTTACTCTTGGCGAAGCTACTCTCTGTGCGTTGGGTGTAGTCATTCCATTGGTGGTGGGTGTGGTCAGTCCACGTGTGACAGTGGGTACAGCATTCACTCCGCTAGTCATTGTATGACCCAATGGAGAACTGGACATAAGTTCCCTGGAAATGGGTGTGGTCGGAGTTACTGGAGCGGATGTAGAAAATGGTCGATCAGTTGTAGGAAAAATATCACTGCCCAAATCTGTTGCCATGACGGTGATAGGAGACTTGGTAAGGGATGACCCTTCAGAACAACTTGGAGGAGACAACAAAGGTCCATGACTCAAGATGGAACTTTTGCCTTCCAGTTTCCTATCTATCACACTTCTATCACATGACTTTCTCACACCTCTGTCACATGACTTTCTCACACTACTGTCACATGACTTTCTCACACCACTGTCACATGACACAGGCCCAGATACATGATGAGCAGGCCCCTCCTCCTCCTCAAACTCTACTGGCTGATCATGGCATAACGAAACAATGGGAGAGAAGAGCAGATCAGAACTACAAGATGACTCCATAGCTACACACACACACACACACACACACACACACACACACACACAAACAAACAAACTAAATCACATTCAATAATGAAGCGACAGGGTAAAAGATTTTTATTTATTTTTTAATTAATTTATTTTTTGCATTCTTTCATTATTACGAGCAAACCAAACCAAGACTTGCCTTTAAGTAATGCTTGCATGTGCGAATATATGGCCAGGTGCCACACCCACCTACTGCACATGCTCACATGACTGACCAACACTTAATGAAAACAGCTGCAACGAAACAGAGCAACTCATTTATTTCGAGTGTGAAAACACAGAGAGATGAACCGAGGACACAAGGTCTCGTCAGCCAACAAACAGCTAAAACAAGAGCAGTGGGAACAGGACGAGGGAAAGAGAAAGAGGCCATTACCACTTGGTCTTTCAAAATGGAGGACTACAAGGAGAGGAGAAGAACTCTTGTTTGAAGTGAGGGTGTGAGATAACGTGTGTGGCCAGTGAGCACAGCTGTTGTTCAGTGTACATCACCAACTAAACTAACATCCAGCTACATCACTTACCACACCCAGCTAATAATAAGAGGGGAAAGAGGAAAAAAATTAATGAAACAGACAACACAATCTAAATTCAAGAAATAATTGTCTCAACTGCACCAATTGGTTGACTACTCCCAAACTATTAATGATATATTTCCTTAGGTATTGTAGAATTGACAGTATAATATATACATACAGATAAATATATATATATATACTGTGTATGTTGTATGTTGTGTTGAGCTTCACACGAGCTCTCCCATTACCAACAGTATTATTCTTGGAGTATCTTCATCACTACCGCAGGTATTAGAGCTTCACTGGAAGCCAACAATCACTCAGGAAACAACTAACTGAAATCCTACACAGCAATTACTATTATTACATTTCCAATAAGAGGAAGCAGCCACAGCACGACAGAATGAGTGAGGTTTGCTAATGTAATACACACTTGATTCCAAGTAAACAATAAATGAATATATATTTAAAAATAGAAAATAATTTTTTAAAAACAAGCACAGTAATACCAATAAGAACAACAACAACAACAACAATAGTTACAACAAATAAAATAATATAGTATTAGTATTCTATCTATCACAGGCTTTTTTTTAACAATACAGAATTAAAACTAAATGTCGGCTGTCAGTAAGAATCAAACTCAGAACTACTTACACAACATGCACGCTCAGCCAACGAGCCATGACAACAGATGCAATGAGATATTCTAATTCTGTATTTAAAGAATACTCTATGCTGTAGTCTCGCTCAACAGACCAATGGAATTTTTTTTTTTTTTTTTTTTTTGAATATTTTTTACTCTGCTACCTTGTTATTCCTAATGAGTCAAAATTTTCTTTTTAATTCTGCACTGCCAAAAAAAAATAAATAAATAAATAAAAAGATGAAAAAGAATTTGAAAATAATATAAAATAATTCAAAATCTTCCAAGCAGTAAATTAGAATTACTTTAACGAAGTCAAGCCATATTATAAACAGAAGCTCAGACAAACAGCAATACGACCAAAACAACACTTGCATCAGAATAACTGCGTACTACTACAGTAAACAGCCAAAAAAATCTGCAATGACAACCACACCTTACCGGCTTCCTAAACAATTTTCGAAACTTGCATACAGACAAGAGGCCAACACAAGTTCTCAGTTAAAGAAACCAAATTAAACACTAAAAGAGCTCATAATTGCATTTTTGTGTACACCAATACAGAGAGGAATGCAAAACCACAGAAGATGAAGCTAAATCACAACAAAATGTGTTGACTAACATACTTGCTTAGTTCTCAACATCAAACTGCTGACGATGCATCATCACCAGCCAACCTGCAGTCACGTAAGTCACTGTCACATACCACACCAACTCTGCCAGTCATGTGACCGTTTGCTACGTGTAATTGAATCATCACCATCACTGACAGGACCCGCACAAAAAAATGTTCATAATGGGCGAATTTTGTGTGTGTTGTGTGAGTGTAGGTGTGTTGTGTGTAAATACACATATGTGTGCACGTGTGTAAATATGCGTGTGTGTGTGTGTGTGTGCTCATGTGACTTTCTTTATTCCAAGTGACTAAAATAGCTATGTTAAAAAGTTATGTCCCACCCAATCGGATTGGGAGACACCACAATCCTCATAAACACAAGCACGCACAACGCAGCCCTCGTATGCCCATTCTTAGACAACATCAGCTAAAGATATTGGAATTTTTAAGTGTTTTCCTGTCAACAATACAAGCGATGAAAGCCCATCAACAAAATATCCTTATACTGGAAAGACAAAGTGGGACCACTGATTCAATTAGCGTGGCTAATAGGTGCAGAGGTGTGTTTTGGGGAAAACTTAAGTTACAAAGGGATGGCATGTGCCAAAAAAAAACTTTTTTTTTCTAAATTATTGAAATGCTACAAGTCTTTTAACACATGCTTACTCCGCTACCATTTAAGTGTTTGTGCTTTCTTCAAGACTAAGCAAGTTCACTTGACTTGCACCTGTATGCTGACATGCTAACTTACTCCCAGGAGACGAGAGTGATTCTTTAGAATCTGCACAGAGTCCATTTTGTCTGGGCTCTCCCGGGCCATAGACGGAGCATGGAAGGTTTCACGTAATAATCAGATTAAACTAGATCAATCAAAAAATTGTCCAGCCTAGGGGTAGGGAAATGTTCTGAAATAAGAGAATTAAGGAATGTAGCCTGCATACAGCTTCAATGTGCCAAACAAGGCACCACAAACCTGGGCAGCAAAACTATCAGAATCACATAGAGATTGTTGCCAGGAGACTGGCATATCGACTTACCATCAAGTCTTTGTGTTGCTCAAAAATTCTATATAAGAATTTGTTTAATTAATCTAGGCTACTCCAGTAATTAATGAAGACCGCTAAGAGCTACGGAATATTAATTATTATTATTACGCAGTACCAACATGCTTCTAGCTGGCTCCACCGTGCTATTGTTGTGATCATCCCTTCATTTATATCACGCAACCATCAAAATAATATCTACAATTCCCAGAGCTTCACCATACAAATCAACCAGTATCCTAACCAGCAATTATACGTCGTATCCAAGCTTCCAGACAAGTGTTTATTAGGAAATGTTGTCTTCACGTGAATCTTGCTTATCATCAGTGCATGGCTAGTTCTGTCTACACAACAAAAGGCACACGAATACCACAAATAATACGAGAATGAAGAAATGTTGAGATGTCTGGTTGGATTAGTGTGAACTTACCAGTCACTTCCTTCCCTCAGCACACCTCTATTTACACAGCTTAGTACTTGTCAATGCACAGAACTTGATACACATAAGTGAGAAATTATGTTCTTTTCCACTCAATGCTGGCACACTGCTCAACATGCCACTTAGAGACAGCTTGGTGATGGCCAAAAAGAATGCTTTCTGGAAAAATATGACCAAACAATTACCTATCTGACCACTATTTACCAACAAAAGAAGCCATTTTAGCTCAACTGAGAGTCTTCCTGTTCGTGGTTATATCACAGGAATCCTCCAATAACAAAGTAAAGCGATAAAAGTGTTCCCAAACAAATAACTGTATAGATGAGAGGTATAATGAGGGAAATACCAGCACAAAGTTTTACTCAAGCAGCTGCTTTTTAAACACCTCTGTAAGCCACAGAAATATATGACAACTCACAGCAAACCCTAGAGAGTGGAGCCCAATGGGTGAAGTGAGTGGGAAAACAGGAAGCACATTTAGTAGTAGAGAAATGTGTCAACTAACCCAACTGGTACACCATTTGGCCAACAAAAGGGATACAAGTGTTGGGGGAAAAGGTTCAGATATGCCAACCATACCTCAGCCAATAAACCTGGTGACGCCCTCTTGTGTGATCTCTCTCTCAAAATCCTAACTAGTAAATCTTCATATAACATAAAAATAAAAAGAATCACTATGAATGGCATGTATCTTAGGTATGACAATAGTGGTCAAGATTTCCTAGCAACTACGCTAAGTTTCAGTAAATAGAGTGAATGAATAATTGCTCAAGTTTTATTGAGTCTTTCTTGTTCTTATACTCTTTTAATCAACTGTAACTCAATTATTAAACATTTTCCTCGACTATCAGTTAGTACGCTACTTGCCCAATGTGCACCAGTTTCTTTACACACCATTTCAGCCATTTTCTCATGCTCACGAATATGATTAATTCATACCACACAGTAATCTGATCCAGCCACAAATGATAACCTAGCTGCACAAATAAGAGACATTCCAACAGACAATGACAGATATGACTCATGACTCACAAATTCCAGCGACGTAACACGGACAGTGTTTGCATGCCACAGCAATTATGATAACGTGCCAGTCACATGCCTCTGACTGTCATACTGACACCACCTTACCTGTTCACACCCACAGGCAATCCCCAGCAATAATTGAAGAATGCCAAGTAAAAAGCCGTTGAACTAAAGTACACAAAGTGGTCATATCCTTATATTGGATTATCACTGTCTCCCCAAGCAAGTGATGATGAATAGCTGACATTCCTACACTTTCTAAATAAAACAATGTCACAATTATGACCTCTTAATTCACTCTCTGTTCCTAGTTACCGTTCTATACCGTCCATTAATAGTAACCTAGATACTTCTAGACCAGACGTACACACACAAACATACACACAATCTGAACCGATCCTTCAATACTAATTAGGACAAGCAGGCTCGTCCAATACACTGTTCTAAGAACAATCTACAAATTATATTACACCACTCTTCCAATACAGTATATAACAATCATAGTAGTAGTAGTAGTAGTAGTAATAATAATAATAATAGTATTAATAATAACAATATAAAATATTCACGACATACATATTGAAGGTAATGGCAATAGTAACATATAATTATAGTAATTATAATTTACAAAAATGATTATACTATACATTAATATAAAAATCGCATTACAACAAACAACGCTATAGCTAGGTTACTGTTTGTGTGAGCTAATATGGTAAAGACACCAAGCAAAGTCGCAACAACTTCCTGTTTCTGTCATTATAACGGGAATTTACCCTTCTCTCTCTGTCCCCTATTGATTGATTGATTGATTGATGCTAAGAAGTTGCCGAGTGAAAGCTGTGTCCAGAAATTATCACATTCCACGCACAAACACCAAATCAAACCCGACATGAAAGGCAACCTAAGAGACGGCCCAGCCTCAAGCACAAAGAACTTCCTTAAAAAGGAAACTTAACCGAACAAAAAATAATCACCAGGCCAACTATTGTTTATACTTGAATTGTTTGATGAGTGTAGCCCAAGGGAAGCAGGATTTGGCCGCCTTTATTTAAACAATTAACAGCATCCTATCCTCCTCTGCAATACTACATTTAACAATAACCAAAACAACTGCCTTCTGAGGGGGGCTGGATGACTGCCTGCTCTCTGGGATGTCATGTGGGCGAAGGAGAGAGTCACAGACTTGCTGACTGACTCACTGACAAACTTTCAACCACGCAAACAGCTTGTCATGAAAGAGAAGTCATGAAACTGTCAGAAACACTAGCGCCACAATGACAGGTGTCTTCCCTTCTTGCCCAAGAATTGTTTCAAATGAAAGGCCACAAAGCTATTAATTATTTAATACTGCAAATACTTAATCATAAACAGTACCCTATACCGGCACTGAACATCATCCACCGCATAGCACAGTGGAAATTAAAAATGTAGTGCTGAAATCAAACAGAATCAATTTGATATAATATACTTAATTAATTTTGTACAATTCAGGGTTAAACATATTCATAGGCACAATTAATCTCTGATTGTTTGAATAATGGAGGGTCAAACTTTTAGGCTCAAAGCTCCAAGGTTTTGCACATGCTTTGAACACTGTTGAATGGAGCGTTACATAAACTCTAGTAATAGTGATACCATCCATGAAGTTATCCATTGATAGTCACGGCAATTAATGGGCTACACTATGCTGTTCACACACGTCTCTATAGCAACATAAATAACACAGATAATAAAGTTGAGTATAAGTACACTAATGGTATGGGTCACACTTTTAGCTCTGCTTTATTTACAAAACAAAAAACAAAAAAAAGAGGTTCCACACCAAAAGCACAATAATTATTAACATAAACTTGAGTGTGTGCATGTGTTCGTGTACATGTGTTTGTGTGCATGTGTTCATGTACATGTGTTCGTATACATGTGTTTGTGTGCAGGTGTGTTGAACTGCAACTATAACCTGGTTTCTATGAGACATGCTCAGTAATGTAGCCGTGCGTTCATCTTTGTCTGAACTGCAGCAACAATTAAACAAAACTCTTTCTTCCCACCCTCACCCCAAGGTGCATCAAGATGGCGGCATGGCTGCGTCCTGCTTCCAAATAGAATCCCCACACACTTCAACAGGATATTCTCGAGTCTGGACTGACCATGTGTCTGGACCAGAGCTAGCCCCCCAGGGAGGCCTGCAGGGTTGTTTGGATTACCGAGGGACAACTTACATAAGCTTTCCCAATGTTCATGTACTCAAGAGAAGACAAAACTTGAGGACCAAAGCAGCAAATTCCCCTGCCCCTCCCACTCTATGCCACACCTACTCCATGCCACTCCTTATGCCGGTCTTATTATAAATAAATTACAGGTTCTGCCACAAGACAATAAATTATTAATCTCATCAAAGCTAGTAATTAAGTGCAGCAATATATACACATCAACAGAAACCTTGCCGCCAGACTGGAGGGAATTTGGTGGGAATTTAGAGGGAATCATCCCAGTCAGCATCAGCTGGCTCCATCAACTCTCACTTGCCACTTTACCGATAGCTATTGAACCCTAGCTATTGATCACCTTGCTATAAGAACCCCAACAATACTCGTGCACTTCTAACTTGTTCATCACAAACATCCATGGCAACCATATCAAACCAATCAGCAAAGGGCAAGTTAATTAACAGTGAAGCAAGGTAAGCAGCTGGACCACCAGTACTTAGTCCTTGAAGGTAGCAAAAGACACTCAGTCTGACTCCATCTCTTTGTCAGCAAAACAGTACTAATGTGGTCGGTTATTTATTAACCTTGAAAAGGTGCCAAGTCAAAAGTATGCAAACATTAAATCAGCAAAAATAATAATTTCATTATTGTAGTTGTTTCCTAATATTTTTCTTCTTCTTTTTTTAACTGACTATCTTTTTAGTAACAAAATGGTGGCCACCAGTAAATTCATTTTTATTTCAATTTGACCAAAACAGTTTGAGGAGGCAAACCTAATATTAGTGGCATAGATACATACATACAAACATACATACATATAGAACACATTCAAAGGCACATTAAAATGAAAATATGCCTAGACCCAAACCTTGACATGTGTACTGATATCTGCATGCATACATGTATGTATGTATGTGTGTATGTATGTATTATTGGCGAGTGAGCGAGACACTATCAGGGGTAACATAATTGAAATTGGGGATATTTGTTTATTTGTTTGTTTATATGTGTGGACGTATGTACGCCATTTGTACTTGCGTTAGCTCGGTGGTCGACCCCACGCCAAACATTGCTGAACAGAATCCTCTCTTTACCTGTATTATCCAATTGAATTTTTTACCACTTTGAAACCACTTTTGCGGGTGCAGTTAAAACCTACAAACTTACTGGAATTTATTTCTTATTCGAATTAGTGATAAATTAATGCACTATTTGCCATAGTTATACACCCTATACTACGCAAGTGTGTTCCTTTGAATATCCATTGTCCAATAGTCTAACCACAAGGGTAACTCTTGTGTTGGTATGTCCAGTGAACAAGTGTGTGTGTGTGTGTGTGTGTGTGTGTGTGAAGTAAAAATAAACATGTGGAACTAGCAAATAACTTCCTTCACACCACTTTCCTGGCTACTGCAGCAGTAAGCATAACTTCTTAATATAGGGAAGGTTCAAACCTGTGCTGCTTAGAAATGCTCGCTATATTGTTCTTGTTCAGGGCAGACAGTTGGGGCGAGTGGTTACCATGGCATTGAAATCCCTTTACCATATATACGTAAATTAAAACTCAACAGTTATTTTAGTAGTTGGAGCATTACAAGTTAAAATTAATTACAATACTATAGTTTTATGTAACCTAATGAGGGGGGCTCACTCACCTTTTGTGCTCAAGACCACTAGTGTATGTATGTATGTGCGTGTGTATGTTTGTATGTATGTGTGTGTATGTATGCATGTATGTATTATGTATGTATGTATGTATGTATGTATCGGTTACACCACAACATGGAGGTCAGTACAGGATTTACATAACTGAGGGCCAAAGGACTGAGGATGGTGTAAATCCCGTATCGACCAACCGGAGTGGTGCAACCGACTTGCACTATGGCTCTAGGCTATAGGAAACACATCAAACTAAAGTTTTGATTGGACAGTTCACCTCCTAGGAGGTGGGTATGAGATATATTCACTGCGAATAGAGCAATCTGATTAGACGGTTAGAACATACCATGGTACAAGTATGTATGTATGTATGTATCTATGTATGTATGCACATATGTATGTTTAACAACAATTCGTATTACAGTACACAATCGCACAGAGACACATACCCCATCGAGTCGGTACGGCTGGTGTCATTCAAGACAAAACCAGTTTGAAAATACGCTGCCCACAAAGGAAAGTGGGGGGTTGGGGGGAGAGAAGGCTATGCGCATGCTCGCAATAAAAGCATCCCCCTGGTGACTAAACAATCCTACTATATTATCAGTTCCCAGGTGAATTTCTGGTCTGGGCATGTGCAGAAGGGGAGTCTCGGCTTGACTAATGGCACCTATTTATCGATGTCTAATCCAAACAAATTTATAAAGATTAAAAATATTTTCTCATCCTTCTATATGTGGTCACAAGTCACATCTTACGCCCCGTAGAGGGAGCTGCTGATAAAGTTAGCTGTGTTTCCCAGACGATACACCTTGACCTCATTGGTAATGGCAACCCCCTGCCAGCCGCTCAGACTACATAAATCAAGAGCTAAATGCATAAGAGGATACGAAGAAAAAAATAACAAACAACACATCACACCCGCCCAACCCTTCAAGTTCACACAATGACAAAGTGCCACCAGAATCAAAAGAAAATAGTCTCAGCAAAAATGCCAATTTTGAAATATTTACATGACTCGAGGGAATTTTTTTAAAGACATGCAGGGCTTCTATGTGCACGCCTCAATTACCATATCCATGACAACATCCCATATAGCTTATATTTAGATTTCCTCGCCCACAAAAAATGCTTAATGCCAAAATTAATACCCACATTAAACACCCACATTAAACAACCACCCTGTACCAGATCATAACAATCCCCTTGACTGCTAGTCACAGGGGGTTGTCCCTGCAGTGCCAAGGAACAAAAATAAAAAATAAATAAAATGAAAGGACTTTGTGTTATCGTCTAATTGCTAATACCTATTGACTTACATGCTGAAATACAAACCAGACTTCTACTCATGTTGTGTTGTTGTTCTTCCTGCACGGAGAATTCTTGGCATGCAAAAATTCTCACCTTGTGATCAACTGGCAGCAGAAAAGTAAAAACATATATTTGTGCAAGTCATAAATTCAGAATAAGGACGATACAGGCCAAGGAACATGACTTCAAACTTCCCTATCCATTTACCAATGAGCTAGCTAGTACAGTACAGTAAGGTGATCTCAAGTAGAGAGGTCACTTCAATTGTTATTAGCATCTTCAAGTACTACATGAAGTGTTCTTGATAACTCCTCCCACCCTTCTTATTTCTTTCCAGCCATTTTGTGTTCCAAGTGGCACAAGCATAAATAAATCTTCAGTGGTCAATAGACTTAGGTCTAGCAGTAAGAAGGCAAAACTTGGAAAGTTAAGTTAATTATTAGCTATAGAAACAGAGAATGAGAGAATCATTGAATCAATTACATCACACCCCACAAAACTACATACAAACTGTTCAGGGGTCACAACTCCTGAGCTGGAGGTTGGTACGGGGTTGAAGAACCAGAACCACCACAAGCTATTCCTAGCTTCAGCAAGTTTATGCCCCACAGCTAGTGTGAGGCGAGCTTTACCGTATGGTAGATCTCGCGTTCATCAACAAGCCGCAAGCAGGTTACGCAGTCTACTTCTGCTAAGTTTAACTTATGATGAACTAATTTTGGCAGACAATTCAGAGCACGGGATGACATGATATAAGGTACAGTGGTTCTGGAGGATTATGAATATGATTAGATATGGTAAGGTGAGGTCAACATGATGTTCGTTTATTGTTCGCTGAAGACGCCCACTTGTTCAGAGCTAGACCTGAACACAAACCATTTACAGTCTTCACTCTGTAACTTTTCCTTTCTGCCTCAAATGTCATAACCAACATCAGTACCTGGCTAAAACGAGTGTAGGGGGAGACACTAGGAAAACCAATAACTTCTACAATTTCGTTGTAAGGCTGTGCTTGAAACCGGTAAAGTATCATCAATGCAATTGTGCTGACCACTTGCGTGACTAATTAAATTGTTTTAATAGACTGGTTCACTCACTCCCCATTGCTGAACTTTACCAGTGCATTACATTTTGCCTCCATTCTTATTACCACAGCACCTACCGATTACAGCAGTTAAACACATTGACAGTGGTTGCTGTGAAAATATGAAATATGAACATAAATAGATGGTGCAAATACCACACACCAATTTGAGTGGACATTCTGCTGGGAGTGAGAGGGGCATCTTCAGTCATGTGCTTTTAGTACACCCTTGCATGACATCACAATTTTTTGTAAACCACACAATAGTGTACTACAATTACCTCAACCAACAATGCATGTAAACAAAAGCTGACAACCATTACCAGTTTTGCATGATCTACCTAAAGATTAATCTTCCAGTTCTTTACTAAGCTACTACAACTCACAACTTACTTGCGCTAAGCCGTGACAAGATTTTCATTGAAGGCGGACATCACCCCTTCAAAGTTAGGTTGCTGAGAAGCCAACTTCTACCGCTGAAGTCCCGCCTTTCTTTAGTCTTCACGTGATAATACCCACGTGGTCAAGCAGGTCCCAATTGTAATGGAAAAGCTAAGAGTTTCTAAATGTTTTCACAGGGAACGTTGCATAAAAGCTGAAGTTAAAATAAAAGGTGGAGACAAACTATTTGAGGTTCCTACTAAGTTCTCACATGATGGGAAGTAAGTAAATTGTTTCTACTCGCTGATTTACACCCATGAAGTTCGCTGCAGTTTGCGACCATTACCTATCACTTACTATTGCAGGTGGATATTTGTGTGCAATGGCAGGGACGTGGATGTGTACAGCAGATCCACATATCACGTGGTGTGTGTACTGGAGCACCACACAGCTCAGATTACTGGCATGTGCCTGAATGACTCCAATGAGCTGCAGGTGAGGTCTGACATCTTGATGCAAAGTCATCTAGTAGAAAATATCATTTAAGTTAAGACAAACTTGTAGTGTACACATTATTACCTTCCAGATTGCTGCACTTTTCCGTGTTGGTTAAAATTTTCTACATTCACTGATGTTTTAGAACTAGTCTTAAATCGTTCGTTAAACTGTTGGCCATTTATCGCTGTGCAGTAGTTCATCTAGGTAAACTGAGCAGCGCTAATGTAATGTAACCTAGTTGTGTTGAAGGAAAGATTTATTGTTTGTGTATTTTTTATACCTAGCATAATATAATACCAGGGTTGGGGTCAAGTACATGAGTATCTGTATTTATGCTATATTTGTATTTTAAGATCTAATAGTACGGCGCGTAAGTTGCCCATTCAAAAATGAATGGGAAAAATCTCTGTTCAATTGAAATCGCACGAGGAAAGTGAAATATCGCGTAACTAATTGAAATACCTCAGTAACTAAGTGGAAACTAAGTGAAATACCTCGGTAGCTAAGTGAAATAGTACGGGTAAGTGCGCACGCGTAGAGCGTTAACCTTGGAAACGTACAGTTCGAGTAGTTTTTAGTAGGGGACAATGTGCAAGAGACTTTTTAAAAAGCTGGCCTACTATTAGCGAGTGATAGCACGGATAACCTGTGCTATTAGGGGTCAATAGCACGGTTACCCGTGCTATTACTCATACTAATAAGTGAAGTATTTGTTTTTGTATTTCAAATACTTTTTAAAAATCATAAGGTAGGAATGTAAGCTTTAAAAAATAATTTTGTATTAGTAGAAAATAGAAAATAAAAGATCTGGAACATATTTCTATTGGACAGATTGATTCTATAGTTCAGTTCTGGAAGAGTCTAAGTTGCTTCAATGTGAATCAAACCAGCGGCCCTCTAGTAATAGAGAAAAACCACTGAGCCTCCGAATCAAAATCACATCACACCTACAACCACCTCATGCTTGCAACACTAATTCCAGTGTATTTATGCAGTCCTTCATCTTTAGCGCCAGTTCAAATATTGATTTTATAGCATAGCGGGAAAGATGTTTTAACCCAACAGATATAGTTCAAAGGACAAAACTTTTAAAGAACTAAAGTTCATCAGGTGTAATCTAATTTCCATGGACACTTTACCTACTATAATTGTGATACATTCAAAAGTATTTGTATTGTAATTGAAATACTACATCTAAGAAACTATTTGTATTTCGTAAATTATATATATTTGTATGAGTTATTCAAAGTATTTGTATTTGCTTGACCCCAACCCTGTATAATACCTTCGAATTTTAGAGTAGAACTGTTTTTCTTGTGTCATACTGTGCAGGGTTTCATACAGGATTTTTTTTTGGGGGGGGGGGGGGGGGGGGGGTGAGGGGGGGGGGGGGGGGGGGGGGGGGGGGGGGGGGGGGGGGGGGGGGGGGGGGGTGGGGGAGGGGGGGTGGGGGGGGGGGGGGGGGAGAGTTTAGGAAAAAGGGGGCACACGTAGCAAAATATTTGTTTGGTCACACCCACTTTGGTTGAAACCACACCCTTTTGATTAAAAATCGTCTCGGGTCTAGAATTAGTGACATCAATCTTGGAAGACTAATGTATATTACAATTGAAGGACCTCAATTAACTGAAGTGAACCTTCACCAAATATTAGATATAAACAACAAAATTCACAGAATACCATTTTAAATCATAACCACAGAAATATTATAAAGTAGTAAATATTATTAATTTATTTCATGAAATTGGGGGGGGAGGGGCGGGGAATCCCAAGGCGCCCCTACCTCTGTATGAAGCCCTGTCAGTTAATCTTGATTTAATCTGCATGTTTAGCCTAAATTATCACGATGTCAGAGGTCGAGATGGTTACTTTTATCTGTTCTGAAGCAGTAAACAATGGTCGAGTCTCTCCATTCACTGTGTGTGTATGTGTGTGCACATGTATAGCTGATGACAGCTTCATTGGATGGGCTACTGGTGCTGTGGGATTACACAGATGGAGCTGTGTTAAAGGTAAGGTGTGGCCACATTACTGGAAGTGTTGCTATTTTATAACATGTTCTGCCAAGGGTTTACCTTTGTGGGTCAAAATATTGTTTGTTGGTGATTTTGGTTGTTTAACTTTCTTCACACGTGTGTGTGTGTGTGTGTGTGTGAGTATATATATAGTACTTATTACATGAGTCAGAGTGTGATATGGTGATAAATTTCGTGAGCAGGCTAATTTATTTTCACAGGCTAATTTATTTTCACGAAAATAAAGCCTGAGAGTGAAATATCTAGCCATATCACTCTGAAGAGTATAGTAAGTGGTTTATTCCATGCTAGATATCTTCACTGAAGCAGTTTGTAGGTAACCCTTGGTGTAAAGTTGGCCGTAAACTCTAGGGGCTCCCATGCCCCCAGCTGATATTTTGGCAGCTGCTCTAACCTGGTTGGGTAGGCTCCACTTAGAGTAAGGTAGCTGTAAAAACCCTGAAAACTGGTAAGCCAGGCCCGTTGTTATAACTACTGGTGTAATGAGCTTGGCTATACAGCCATGAGATAACACTATGTGAGTTGGTCACTTGCCTAAAGATAACGGTGTGACGATATCTTGTGTGGAATAAATATATGTATATATATATAATATACAAGTAAAATAACAACTCTCAAATTGTGTCTAGAAGAATTATCCTCATAATTTTTAACATTGATTTTCTGTGGTGAAATTTAATACAGTTGAGTGCAACTTCTATAGTTTACATGCAAGTTTAACGAGTCTGACTGGTAATATACTGTTACCATCAGAGTCTGCGAGTTAATCCGGTATAATTATTTAGACTGTGGACTTTGGAACTCCATTACTCAAGTTTGCCCTGGGGTTAGGAGAACAGGATCATTCCTTGTTCTTCTCTATATCCACTGGTGAGTGTATTTGGTAGGTGTGGTTTTAAGGTATTTTGTTATACGCGCTCATTTCTTCCCAGGGAAAGATCAAGTAGCTGTGGTGGGTGTGTCCAGGGCATGTCTAACTGAGCGCGCTCCAGTCACGCCCCCCAGTCAACAACTGCGAGATAGTCAGCACCTAATGATCTGCCAGAGTCCAGTCGACTTCTTCTTCACCCACAAGGTAAGGTGTGGCCTCAGTTGACGCACGGTGTATTGGGAGAGAGTGGAGCATGTGCAGGAAGATCCGTCTACATGTTTGTTTTTTTGGGGGGTTGTTGTTGTTTTTTGTGCAAGCATTATAGTTTGTAGTGTTGACTTATGTCAAAGCCTATTTATGGTAAGGGTGGACATGACGGTGGTAGGTGTGGACATGAAGGTGATAGGTGTGGTTACAGTCATGAGCCAATAGTATGTGTGATGGCCCCCAACTAGTGGCTTGGAGACGTGCACTCTGTGAGTCGTCCTTTACCAACTTCCATTCAGTTGTTTTAACTAACGCTGTTCTTTTTCGATGTAAATATAATTGTTTCGTTTGTGTGTGTGTATTTTGTTTGTTGTTGTTGTTTTTGTGGGAACTGAGCTATACTAAAACTAAGATGTAATAGAAATTTTACTTTTTCTTGTTTCTTACAAATTCAATAGGTTTAAGTGCATTATCTCTGAATATAGCCCATTTATACGGTATGTTTTGTTTGTTTGTTGTTTCTAGGGTCGGCATTTGGTGTCAACAACAGGAACTGGCAGGAAACTACTCATTTATAACTTCCAAAAGAAAAAGAACTTCAAGTGAGAGAAAGTGAAACCATTATTCCATCAGCTGATTGGATGTGACCTATTTATATTTACATTATTTATTATTGTTGTTTGTTTGTTTGTTTGTTTTGTGCCACTGTAGGTACAAGTGTCGACCTCGTGTGACCTGCTTGGCTTGCCATCCGACCAGCAACTGCATTGCCACTGGCAACTGGAAGGGACAGATACACCTGTGGTACGTGGTTCTGAGTGAAGGGGGTGTGGCATTGCAGTAAAATAATGACACAAGAATTGCTCTATAGTATGTCCAAGTTGACTTGGCACGACCGCAAGCAAGCGCGGTAAATGTGGAATGCATTTAGTACTTAACCAGAAGCAATTTAGTCATGTGAATCCAAGTCAATTAAGTGCGCAAACGTCAACGTAGCACGTGAAAAAGGGGGCGGTAACGCAGGTGCGCATTAATTCTGTAACTTGTAAGAAAGAAATTTAGTGGAGTTTTTCAGGCACTGTACAGCTCATCTTGTCTGTTTTCAATTATATTTATGTTTCTTACGCGCAGATAATGTATAGAAAATGGAAAACGCAAACTGGTGAGGCGTTCTTCTAAAGAAACAAGATTAAAACCTGTCTATTCTACCTACTGTGTCCCAAGAAATATTCTGATATTCACAGGATTCAGCAGTACAGAACTGTTAACTTGTAGCTAAAATTATTAGACTTTCTTGTTAATGAAATTACCAATTGTTTCATTTATTTATAATGTGTATATATGAAAATTGATGAGATGATAGAATTTAAGTAGTACACATATACAAAATATAGTTGTGATCCGAGTTGAAGGTGGAGTGCAGCCTGAGTTGAAGGTGGAGTGCAGCCTGAGTTGAAGGTGGAGTGCAGCCTGAGTTGAAGGTGGAGTGCAGCCTGAGTTGGTCCTAATCAACTGCATCTAGTACAGGAATTGGCATAAACACAGCTTTTTGACAAGCACACAAATTAAATATAACCAAAAAGCTTAAGTGTGGCTGTATCTCAAGTTGCTAGCTAAATGATAGCTATATCACTCTGAAAAATATTGGCTATATGGCATTTGTTATTGAACAGGTAGACAAATAATCTTACCTACATCCTATCGGGTGGTCCTGTACCCTCTGCATCAACAGGACACTCCGACTATCCTGTTTCCACACTAGCAACCTAAGCTAATCGCGATACAAAGCTAGAAACGCAGCCATCTGAGAAGAAGCCGCTCATTGTTTACAAATTCTTAATGAAGACAGTCCGCATGATTAATTGAGCATTACCGCGTGACTAAAAGCGGGCGTGTTTTGAGCAGGAAACCTGGGTTTTTTTCTATTCCCATAGACTTTTGTATTGAGTTTTGGAATAGCACTTTCCCTCCGGTTTTGGAGTATACTGAGGAAATATTTTTAACTGCTTCACCGCGAGCTTTCTAATGGTGCTCACCCGGATGCATAGCTGCTTCCGTTCCAAAGTTATTCAAGTTTTTTTTTTCTGGCCAACTCAACTTGGACATGCTATAGCAGGACACATGTGATACAGTATCTGTGTTTGTGTGTGTGATTGTGTTCACATTTTAGGTACGATTTTGGAGAGAGGAGTGGTCAGGATGGGGTTACCAAGACAACATTACACTGGCATGCGCATGCTGTTGGCCACCTCTGCTTTACTACGGATGGTAAGTGGGCGTGGCTTCTCTAATATCTTGTGGAAACTTCACTATTAACAATAAGGTCTTATCTGACAAGTTATTGCTACTTGATGGTATTGCTCAACTGTTGCAAGTATTTCTGCTGAGTCTGCAGTAAAATGTTTGATGTATCAGTGTTGTGAAGATGTTTGTATTCTGGGCATGTGCAGGGACTTATTTACTGTCAGGTGGAGAAGAGGGTGTGTTAGTATTGTGGACTCTCAAGACCAATGAGATGCACTTCAAGCCACGCCTTAGTGCGCCAATTGCCCGGGTAGCATGTGCTCCTGTAGATGCATATTTCACAGTTTCCTTACAAAGCAATGGTGGGTTCTGTGATGATACTTTACCTAATCTTTAGATATGATATTTTTAAGTCTGAACAGCTAGAAAAAAGTCTGAGGCTTTTGTTTGTTTGTTTTGTTTTTGCATTATTTCTCTGTGAACTTAACCAACTGCCATTTCTCAATTATTCTCCTGATTTATATTTGATATACTCTCTTTTTATTAAGCTGAATGTGTTGCTATAGTGATACAAATATTGTCCGGTCTAAACCTCGATGTGGAAGGAAGTCTTGGGGGCTTGAGGAGAGCCTGGCTGGCTCTGAATAAGAATGGAATGAAGACTGGGCTGGTGGTGTGTCCCAATTCCAAGTCACTGGTGTTCAACAGCACTCCAGGAGTGTTGCAGTTTTATGAAGCAAGGACTAAGAGAGTGACGGAGGTAGGATAACTTTAAGAGTTAATATTGCAATGGGTACACTGGCGTGATCAAGTGGTTTTTGTGTTGCTAATGGTATCTAATCTTTTATCGTGTCAGTGGTGTCAAGTGTGTTTGTTGTTAAAATCAATATTCAATTAGCTATCGTATTAGTAATAATGTTGGCGATGTTTGTGGTGTAGTTGAATGTGACGAGTCTGAACGTCGTATCTCGTACTGACAACAAACCTCTAGTGCACACAACAGTAGACCATGTGGCGTTCTCACCTTCTGGGGACTGGATGGCCACTGTGAGTACCATACTAGTATCAGAGACCCTTTACCAGTTCAGAATTGAAGTACTGTTGTATTCATATAAAATATTTTTGTGTTTGGTAGGTGGAGAGCAGAGATGACGGCCAGACATCGCCGGAACTCAGAATGAAATTTTGGCAATTTTTCAAGAAATGGAACAGGTAAGTTCATTCTCTCAGTGATCTCCGGTAGCTGTCAGATATGGGTGTGGCATGTTTTAGGTACAGGATCAACACCTGCATAGATCCTCCTCACACTGCTGCTGTAACTGGTCTGAGGTTCCAACCCTTTAACACCCGCTCTGGAAGGTCGAATTCCCGTTCTGGATCCAGCAGGAGAGGGAATAGAATGGGGACGTCCTCAATGGCAGTTTCCACCAGTCTGGATGGAAAGTTCAAGATGTGGGTTGTAATTGGTGAGGAGAGACTGGATGGCAGCTCTACAGATGAGGAAGCCGAGGAGGAGTTCGAGGGTGCAAGTAGAAAGGGAAAGTCCCTGTGGGCGTGTCGGAGTGTTGGTTATCAGCAGGATCTACCTTGTAAAGGCTGTGCTTTCTCAGCTGATGGATCTCTGCTGGCTACCAACTTTGGCAAGGTAAGGAAGGAAGCCTGAACAAATACAGAATTAAGAATGTTTGCCTGTCACTGAATCAAACACATCTTAAGTTATAAAGCCATACAAGTTCATTAATTATGTCGTTAGCATGAAGTATTATACATTGCAGGAGTTAATTAATTCCCCATAACGAGTAGCATTCTTTAATGTCATGTGACGGTTACAATAAAACGTAATCTATGTTCTTACATCTGCTGTTCGTGCCGTCTACGTGCATATTGTATAAATATATTACACTACAAAAAAATGATCTTTTTTGTTAGTTGGTGTTCCTGTTGTTTGTTTGTTGTTGTTATTTTGTGTGATAAATGTTACCATATCTTCTTCAGTAGCCACAGAGCAGGTCCTTGAAAATTGGTTGTTATTTTTTATGTGTGGACGGTCCTATCAAACTGTTTAACACTACTAAAGTATTACGAGTAGATGTTGTCATAGTAACTATAGATGTTTGGTGTTGTTAGGTGGCAAGTTTGTGGTTGCCAGACTTGTGTGAAAAGAGGACGCAGTTCACACCTCTACCTTCTCAATCGTTTGTGTAAGAATACTAAAAATGTTTGGGTAGATTGCAGCTGCTATGTTGGTGTTGTTTACATTTATTGTTGACAGTCAAGTGGAGTTTTGTGGAGGTACCAGTAGTCAGTATGTAATGACTGCTACAGCTCATCTCCTTCAGGTCTGGGACGTATTGACTTGTACAGGTGAGTCTCCGAATAATTAAGGACCTTGATGACCCTTACCTGTTATAACAGATGGGCTATGGGAGGTGTATACTCCAATTTATTTATTTGACTACTTGCAGTTTTTTGTTGTTGTTTTGTTTTTTTTATGAGCACTTGACATCACATCCATCTTTCATTCTATTATGATCTCAGTTAAGTGAAAATAATTAAAAACCAAAATGATGATGATTGGATTTTATTTTTTTTAAAGGAATATTGCAATCGACTAATTAAAAAAAAAAAAAGGTTCCGTAGCCAGCCTGTGCTGAACTAAAAGGTTGTGGCTTTGACTGGTGATCTAGCTACACTCAGTAGATGGAATCTATTTCTTGATTTTGAACTGACCCTCATGGTGTGTCTGTATGCAGAAAAATGGAGAGTGTCTCTGAACGATCCGATTCTAGTAATCTCTCCAGACTCTGCTGTGGCTGGTGTGTTTGTGAAGAACTCAGAGGACAGGGTTCAAGGTGGGTGTGTCCATGAGTGCCAACCGTGTTCTTCTGTGTATGTCATATGTCATTACATAATGTCTCTATTGCAGTGTATCAGGTGGACCCATCCTGCCACGCCCCTCTATCTGTTCACGATACTGGTGCAGAATATCCTATTGTAGGAGCTGTATATGTCCCTACTACCAGGACCAGTTCTGATGTCTCCACTACCAGGACCAGTTCTGATGTCCCTGCTACCAGGACTAGTTCTGATGTCTCCACTACCAGGACCAGTTCTGATGTCTCCACTACCAGGACCAGTTCTGATGTCTCCACTACCAGGACCAGTTCTGATGTCCCTGCTACCGGGACCAGTTCTGATGTCTCCACTACCAGGACCAGTTCTGATGTCCCTACTACCAGGACCAGTTCCAATAGCATGACCAGTACTCAACAAAGAGAAGAACCAACACTTTACTTCATGGATAACAGACAGGTAAGTGCCAGGCTAAGCTTTGCTACTATCATTTGAATTGATATATTTGGTTAATTTTTTTTCTCTAGATTCTTTTTAGCATGGAACAGAGACCTCTGAGCACTGATGTTGGAACCAACTTGAAAGTTTCCCGTACCAAGCTATTGGCAGAGCCTCCTAGTCACTCACACAAAGCCTTTTCTGACCTTTTCGGCAAAAGAAAACGGCTGAATGGTATTGGAAAGGGTGTGGTCTGCAGTGTGGTGTTATTACTCTCATTGTATTTTGTGTGTATCAGGTGTGCACGTGCCCAATGGAGGGACCACACCTTCTCTGTCCCAGCTATCTTCCTCGTCCTCTGTGTTGAGTACTCCTCCTCATGTCTTACCTCCTCCATCATCTCTGTGCTCCCACGTCATGAAACGCATTCTGTTACCTGCGACTACTGACGGGTAAGGTGTAGACAGAGATAGGAAGTTGGTGTGCAGCCATTGACTATTTTATCATCTAGTTAGCTACAGTAGGCAGGACTGTTATATTATATGAAATAATTTGAGTCCATAGTTGAAAGGTGAATGGTCCATTTTTAGTGGAAACTTAAAAGGGGAATGGTGGCATAGGGTTTGGATTTTTTATGTTGTTGTCGTCATTACCATAGAATCATGAAAAATGCTGGCGATATAAGCAGAGAAAGTGCATATGGTAAGTCGTTTAGAAGTGATTGTGTTGCAACTTTTGTTACCTGACCATTGGCTGCAGACACCGATGGCAATCCAGCAGCAATTGAAGGTCACGGCAATTCACAGGAGGAGGTTCCATTTCTATCCAAGAAGGTGCGGTCAGAGCATCCTGAAGACTTGTCTTCGAGTCTAGTCAGAACTATGTCATTAGACCATCCTCCAACATACTCATGGCTTGTCAGCCACTTCAGCTCCAGCTCATGATACGATCAGCTGCTGGTTTGTGCGAAAAGGAAATACCATCAACCCTGGCCGGCCATTGCCTTTTATGCACCAAATACTTGCTAAATTTGCCTACTAATTATATTTATATTTGTGCAATCAGGAAAACCTATTCTCACCAGCATAATGAATTTTTATAGTGGCATATTGAATAAGAATAAGTGGACAAAGAAACACACATTCAACAAAACCTGTACTTATATTCACAAATATAGCGATGTATTTAGCGCGACATTGAAAAAAGGGGAGGGGGGAGGATAGAGAGAGAAAAGAGCACGGTACTCAATTAAAATGTGTATTAATTAGTTTCTCCTGGTACAACTGTTCCCCCTCTGTGTCTCAGCTCAGTACCATCTATGCTGGCATCATCTGTAACGGAGGATTGGTCATCGTCTTCCAACTCTTGTCTGAGATCGTGCAGAGTGCTGATAACATCACTAAACTCCTCCCTCTCCAGTGCACCTCTCTCATCACTCCGCCTGTCCCCAGGGACAGCGCAGGGTTCACGCGTGCCAGTTGACGTAGTTGCATCCTGTAGGCCAGAACCAGATGGCAATCCTGCACTACTTCCACCAACCGTTTCGGGACCACCCTGCAATTAGTGCAATTATCACATTCACAAAATTCTATTATGCTTCCTAATTATTAGTAAGCCAGAGGTTTAAAAGTGACAGGAGAAGGAACACTAAATATAGTTGTTGTTGTTGTTGTTGCTTTGTTTAATAAACAAACCTGTCCAGGAGAATGCAGAGCTGGTTGTGACACGAGTGATGGTGGGGGTTGCTGCTGTCTCTCCAGCCTGTGCTCAGTTGCAGGAAGCTGGGTCACATTTCTCTGTCCTCTGGCTCTCTGAGGAGGAGGACCTTGCTGCATCTGCCGCCTCCTGCGAAATCTCAGACTTCTTCTATCCTCCAAATCCTGGACGACATCCCTTAACCACAGCAGGAGAGTGCACGTGCAGAGTGTGATGAGGATACTGATCACTACTATGACTGACATGGAGATAGGCCACTGATACAAGTAATACCTAAGGAAGACAATAGACCAAATGTCAGTTAGCCAAACTTCAATTATCTGAACACTTCAACAGCTAAACACCTGAAAATTTAAATAGTAGCACGAGCAGACACAAAGAATTGTTTGACCACGCCCCTTCATCAGTATTTTTTATTTTACAATATTCTATTATGCTTCCTAATTATTAGTAAGCCAGAGGTTTAAAAGTGACAGGAGAAGGAACACTAAATATATTTTCTGGTGCAATTATCCAAACATTTTTCATACTAATGCATATGCAATCAGATATCCAGCATTCTACTGTATAATGAGCCATACGCACACACACGCACACACATGCGTACGCACACAGGCATACAGAATTTTTTTACTGGGGGGAGGGGGGATTTTGTAGAGTTCACAAAAACCGTTTAAGCACATGAAAATCGTGATATCACGACTATGAAACAGACTATCAGATGAAAACTTGGACAAACTAGACAGTCACGATTTTGACTGATCATTATTTTTTTCATAAAAACTTTCAGTCAGGGAAAAAAAATTGTTTTTTTTTTCAAGTAAGCCATTTTTTAACCAACAACTTGAATAAAAGCTGTCTAATACTTTTATAAGTCATTGTCCGGCACTTCCAACTCCAATACTAACATCCAAGTGGAGAAGAATAGGATAGACTTATCTGGCATGAGCCTACAATACCAGCTGAAGAAACTAAGTCAGCATCTGGCACATGTTGAGGGCAACTGTAACTATAAACACTGATTGAAGGGGCATGTCTCATATGCTGTGGTGATGTCATGGTGATCTCAATCTTACCTGAATTTATAAACCAGGTAAAGTAAAATGTGACTGTCTACGGGAAAACCAGGCACAACGCGGCGTGCGTAATATCGAGAAAAGATCGATCGATTTCTTAAAAATGTATTGTTTCAAGCCTACGGAAGGGAACGGTTAGGTCTATTACAGCGGGAACGACTTAAGCTACGACGATAAAACTTGGAGAGCTCAATATCTGGACGCCGACAACTCCGTAAGTGCAAAAAAAAATTTTCAAAGGGTGCCGCGTTGTGCCTGGTTTTCCTATAGACGGTCACAAATTAAATAGAGCATGCAGTAGCTCCACAAGAGAGCTCTGGAAGCGTCATGTAACTATGAGTAACGGCAACAACAATGAGAGTAATACTGATTAGAGAGTAAATGTGTATATCAGTTGAAATATTCAATAAAAGGACCAGGACCCAGACTGCAGACATACCACCTGATATGAATGATTGCATGCACATGTGTCGAAATGCCCATTTCATTGTGTTTGAAGGCACCATGTGCAAGCATACATGTCAGGTAGTCGAGTGGTAGAGGTCAATACATGCACATGTAAATGCATGCACATATAGTAGTCAATCATCACAAGATATCACATGTGCATACATGTCAGGTAGTCCAGTGGTAAAGGACACCACATGAGGCATCCATTACTCACGTGAATCCAGAGAAGTCTGCAGAGAACACCAGATGACTGGAGTAGATGTCGACACTGTGTGATTCCACTGAGAGAGCTGCCGACAGACTGCCGTCTCCGTAAGACTCGTAATATCTCTCAAACAAGACCAGCTCCAGAATCTGTTGCTGTTCCATGAAGCCCAGCAGGAGGGGGACCGCAAAGAAGATGGCATGCATGGTTTTTAGAAGGAAGGACTTGTAATGGACGATAGTCTACAGAGAGAGAAAGAAGATGGCATGCATGGTTTTTAGAAGGAAGGACTTGTACAGAGAGAGGTTATTGCACATGACAGAGAAGTAAACAGAAAACAAATCTTGGAGAAAGGTCTGAGCTTAAGTTTGAGGTAAGCTTAAGTTTGAAGAAGCATTATGCCATGATTCCAACAAGTCTTGTGTTGTTCCCTCACACCAACCCTCGCACACATGGGGCACCATCTCACACATGGGGCACCATCTCACAGCTGTGTGCCTAGGAAGGCAAGCAGAAGTATGGACAAGGGCAGCCAGTGCCCCTCTCTTCACTCTTCCTCACACACGAGGTAGGCGTACACACAACACAAGATGAGCTGGGAGTAATGCAGTCCTGACTAACAGTAGGTGGCACATAAATACTATACCTGCTTTCACTAATATCTAGACAGACCAAGACAGTAATAGCTTCTGGCTCATAACACAACATACTTGCATGTACATAGTAAACTGGGAAAGTATTGGCACATTAAACTACGATACTGACCAATCTCGCTATCGGAATCACCGTCACCTTACCAAGTAGCAATCATCACACCTTACCGGTCTAGCTGAGGTGGCCAAGTATTGTCCATTTGCTGTGTAAAACGTGAGATTGACCATAAACACTCCCACATCCACGTTAGCAGTGCTGTCCGGCACTTCCAACTCCAATACTACAGAGTAGGTGTGGCCAGACCGAAGGAGCTACACACATGCACAATGGAGACAATACACAGTCACATGCACACAACCATAGATACTGGCTACATAAATATATATATAGAGAGAGAGAGAGAGACATAAATTAAGAAATAGACATAAATTAAGAAAGAGACATAAATTAAGAAGTCTATGACACCAGCTTCCTCCTTTACCTTGTTGCCATTATTGAGATGAAAATTAGCTTGGGGGAAATTGCAGTCAGAGATATGACGAATATTGGGCTGGCTCACCAAGCACTTAGAACTAAATTAAATGTAACAAGACAGATAAAATGCACTTTATGTGAGCAGAAAAGTGCCCATAGTATAGCAATTACCAAACCAAGCAAGATGACTTATTAAAAAGAGATACAGCCATACAAAGTTAATGAAAAAATAAACATATTAATGTCTTACTCGTATCTGAGATGCACTGGTACCACATGCAGCTTCTGTGGGACCATGATCCTCCTCATTACTGCATAAATAAAGAGCGACAGCAACACATAGCCAAGAAATATGAGAATTGCCATTAGTATGCGGATAAACAGCTCTTTCGTGGCGTCCACGAGCCGCCTGTAGTAGCCTGCTATCAGCATAAATATAGGCATGGTCACTCCTAACTCTCTCAAACAGTCAAACACGCAGAAACTTCATACAACCAAGAGCAAAAGTTACTATCTTTACGGGCGCGCTTTATTTAGACACCTGTTGCTGATTCAGCAAACAAATTTCGGTAAGTGTGCTCTATTTAGCATCAATAAATGGACTTTCAATGGCAGAAGAAAAGAAGCAATTTTAATGGAATATTTTGGACTAATTTCGTATTACCTTCCTCATTGTTTATATTTCTGAACTGTGTTATACCTGGAGACTTGTCACAGAGGCACAACTTAGTTATTTTTATTGTTTCTGTCACCAGCTGCCTCTTCCATTTCTACACCACTTCTCAGGTTTGCAGGTTCAATGACAATTAACTAGTATTTCATCACACTGTCCCTACTAGAAAATACTGACTCTCTTTTCTGGTGCTCTTTTGAGTGTGGCAGTCTTTACAGTTGTTGCTCTTCTTTTTGGTGCAAGGTTACACAAGTAAGCCATTTTTGAACCAACTACTTGAATAAAAGCTGTCACTTTCCATTATTTCCCTATCAACAACTATACAGTAGTCACTACAAAGTACTGGTTGTCTTCATATGGTACAATTTTTTTTCTTTGCAGCATATTATTTCTACTGCAGTATTCCATTAGCTTTAGTGTGGTGATAATTATGATGCAATGTACAAAGCAGGCATTGCTCCAACTTAAGTCCATCTATGCACGTGTGTGTGTGTGTGTGTAGTCTTCCGGGAATGACACTATATTACGGGCTGACCTAATTTACTATATTCAGGTTATTACTAATTAAACATATTTACATATACTTTCATCCTCCCATTGTGAATGTGTTTGAACAGTTGGGGTGAGAATCTGACTTGGAGCATGCTCATGACTGCTCTCGTATGTCTGCCCGTGCTGCAGCTGCGTGCGAGTGACTCGGTGCAACCATGGCAACGCATCTTTCTGGGACTCAAGTGAGCGAGTAGTTACATGATATGTCTAGATCTCTATTTTAATGTGTTCATCCGTGTGAATCTGTTGTGGCCAAGTGGAGATAGTTGTGTGTGTGTGTGTGTGTGTGTGTGTGTGTGTGTGTGTGTGTGTGGTGTAGTGGTTGTGTACTGGGCTCAGGGCCTCAGGTCCCCGAGTTCAAGCCCAACTCAGGCATTTTTTCCATCTGATTTTCCATCTGCCTAGGATAGTCTACGTCAGACTAGGGTGCACTTAGATAGTCTACGTCAGACTAGGGTGCACTAGGATGGTCTACGTCAGACTAGGATGCACTGGGATGGTCTATGTCAGACTAGGGTGCACTAGGATGGTCTACGTCAGACTAGGATGCACTAGGATGGTCTACGTCAGACTAGGGTGCACTAGGATGGTCTACGTCAGACTAGGGTGCACTAGGATGGTCTACGTCAGACTAGGGTGCACTAGGATGGTCTACGTCAGACTAGGGGGCACTAGGATGGTCTACGTCAGACTAGGATGCACTAGGATGGTCTACGTCAGACTAGGGTGCACTAGGATGGTCTACGTCAGACTAGGGTGCACTAGGATGGTCTACGTCAGACTAGGATGCACTAGGATGGTCTACGTCAGACTAGGGTGCACTAGGATGGTCTACGTCAGACTAGGATGGTCTACGTCAGACTAGGGTGCACTAGGATGGTCTACGTCAGACTAGGGTGCACTAGGATGGTCTACGTCAGACTAGGGTGCACTTAGATAGTCTACGTCAGACTAGGGTGCACTAGGATGGTCTACGTCAGACTAGGGTGCACTAGGATGGTCTACGTCAGACTAGGGTACACTAGGATGGTCTACGTCAGACTAGGGTACACTAGGATGGTCTACGTCAGACTAGGGTGCACTAGGATAGTTTCAATCCACAGGCTTCTTTAATACATTTTAAAGAAGTAAATTGGTAATTTCCCAATGTTTTAAGTGTGTTGGGTTGTGCGCGATTTTCATGTGCATGTATACACACACACACACACACACACACACACACACACACGGCTGTGTGAGCATGTGATCACAAAGAAATGAAATTAAACTGTGTGTGTATTAGAATACAAAGTGAACAAGAACAGCAGGCATTTCTGATTTCCGTAGCAACTTTAGTCGGCACCTGGATAGGAGCGTGTCCAATTCTACTAGATTGGAACACAGTGTGGCAGGTGAGTGTGTGTGTGTGAGTTCGTCTCCCTAATGCTTCAATGTCACACAGGTTTGGCCGCTACCGTGCAGTGTGGGGGCTCTTATTGGAAACATGTGTGGATATCTTCTTAGCCTTAATTTCACCTCAAGACATTTCTCATTGCTATGACAACTATACCATCAGTCATTCATATCATCACAAAAATATTGTCACCAAAATTAACAAAAATAATAATAAATAATGACATTGTCCAGAAGTGTGCTCATAATTTGAAGTGTCTAAATACCTACAATGAAAGATAAACATTATTATAATAATTATTATTGTTGTTGTTGTTATTGTAGCTAATATCTTACTTTGATCTCCATGTCTTCAGAGCCAGTGTAGACGGAGTCTTTCCACACGACCAGCGAGTGGACTGCTTTCTCATGTCTCTGGAGGGACAAAATGGGCAGCATGTTGTCCAGATTCCACACCTTACCAGAACAAAACAGTACACTCAGACATGAACAAAGCCAGGAATGAGTCAGAAGGAACACTCACAGTGACTGTAGAGTCAGATGAACCAGAGAACATGAACTCCCCAGACTCCACCACACACAAGGTAGTCACTCTGCCTATGTGCCCACTCAGAGTGTTGATATGCTTCAGGGTAGCTATGTCGTACACCTGGATGTTCTGACTGTGAGTGCCTGCAAAGGATACGCCACACAGGTTAGCACCCTAACTGATGCTGAAGTTTAGTGGAATGTGGTGACCTTCTGTGTGTGACCAGCTACCTAGCTACCTCTACTGGTGTGATGACCATTACCTGCTATGATGTATTGCTTGGTGGTGGCCAGGGAGTAGACTGCTCCGTGTTGTGTTTCAAATGACTGCACCAGAGAGAAGTCATCCACACACTTCCAAACAAAGATCTTGTTGGAGGAGGAGCTGTACAGGAAATTCTGCACAACACACACACACACACACACACACAGCATCCAATCCAATTGTCACTGTAATTATTAAGATATATGCAGAAGTTGAAACTGAAACATAACCATTGCTGCTTGATAATACACATTACATCATAGATAATACCATGTGAGTCTGCTATTCCAGCCAGCCACGCCCATTTTTACCTTCCTCTTGTTGTACTGGAGGGCGCGGACCCAGGACTGAGAGAAGCCTTCCATGGTGTGCACTTCTTTCAGGGTGATGGCATCCCATACCTACACAAACAATAAAATATCATTCCAAAACCACGCCCACTGCGTTTGCTGACCTTGATGCAGCCAATGGAGGAAGTGAAGAGATACTCCTTGGAGCACGCCATAGCACTGGCCATACTCTCATGGACATTCTATACACAGCACAAACAATTCCACTCACACTAACTTCATACAACTTGGGAAATATCAGACAGATTCAAAAGTTAATATTAGAACTATGTAAAGCTGAAAACCTAGAGAGAAAAAATCTTTAATTAAGGAAAAAATATTCTTTTGAATGTAATATTGATCACTCAGAGCCTAAATGTCATAGACTTGCATAATATTGTACTACTTATTCAAGTTAGAACTTTTAATTTACTACTATAATGAAGGAGACGTAAGTAATTATGACAATATGTAAATTGCCACAACATTCAGGACTATAGGAACAATATTTACTCTCTGTAACATGTGAATTGCCCGTGCCATCTACCCTGCTCTCACCAACTAACTTGTCTACTCCACTCACTTCAATGGATCCTATTTCCTCGAGAGAGTCCAAGTGCCACGACCTCACACGTAGATCAGTCCCCGAACTATACATAATACCACTTCCAGTCGTCATACACAGCGTCTACAACAACAACAACAACAACAAACTCAGTAACCTGCAATGTAACAGCATCTTAGTAAAATGAACATAAGGTACTACAGCTCTAATAAAATCATGAGTGATTAGTCCAATTAAACTCCTCATCTCAACCTCTCCTCACCCACCAAAACACAACTACTCAAATTCATATAAATTAATTAATTAATTAATAAAAATGGTATAATACAGTAATATTATAATTGTTATAAAAATAACATGTACAAAGAAAAAATTAAAGTTGAAGAGGTGTGAGACACTATTAGGCTGTACCATTTCTAACCAATGCAAGAGACCCGACACACACACACATCACTGGCATGCTCACACACAAACTCACACAGTTGTGTGCCCGCACCGTCTTGAGACACCCTCGTCGCAGGTCCATGATGTCCCACACCTTGATGGACCCGTCACTGCTGCCGCTGTATAGCTGACCACCGTGGGATATCAGAGACCAAATGGTACCCTCGTGACCTCTAGCAACACAACACATCACACGTGTGACGATGAAGATGACGACATATAATTACTCTAACGGTTCTATAATCCTGTTGCACAAGATTGAGCAGCTAATGTGCTGCGTTCATTGGATATCGTAATACCAGTATGTCCGGCAGTATAACACATGGATCATATTATACACACACATCAGACTGGCTGGCTGCAACGAGTATACACAAGTCACTGGAATAGCAAATTCTCATACCAAATAAGATTCTGGATAAAAAATATATGTTGCATCTTGGGTTTCGGATTGTGTAAGCCGTTCACCATTTAGACTTGGTGATAAATCCCGTCCGTTATCATCCACTGTTTCTTACCCTCTCACTTACCTAAATGTGCCAATGCACTTGACGGTGAAGGGCATCTGCCAAATGAAGGCTTCGTTGTTGCGATGATTTGCTCCTTCGTAGCAAGACACCTGGGAATCCGTAGACCAGCGCTTGTGATTGTTGCCATCGTTTGCCGCAGGACGCTCCCTGCGGCTGTATCTGGGCGTGACCTCACCTGTGCGATGACGGCTGTTCACACGTTGCAATTTGGCACTCTTCAGACTTTCCAGCTCCGTTTCCAGCTTGTCCATGCGAGAGGAGAGTGTAGTGATTGTCCTGGAGTAACAGAGAGAAGATAGCACTGTATGGAGAGCTCTGGTGAGCACTAGACCCTAACTAATAACACTCTGGCCAAGCATATAGGAAGTACCTGACTGATATAGTCAATATTCTTCAAACATTCAGGATATGTAGCTTTCAGGAACTTTTTGACTAAAATATGCCAATTTCTTGACATACTAAAGATGTTCAATGTGAGTATATTTACACGTTACCATAAAGTGAACACTTCGGTGAGAATTATTAGCCCTATGGGTTACTAGTACCTGCACATGCTCAGTAACAAGGATTAAAAATTTTAAAAAATTTTTTTTTTACAAACTTCAATATGTCATAACATCTCTACAGACAAGGCAATGAATAGACCTTTGAACCTCCAAAATTTCTTCAGAATACTAAAGAAGTTTTGCATACATCAATAGAAATTGGCAAATAAAAACGCAAGCAAGCCAGACATTACGCAGTTAAATAGGAAATCATACACCCTGCATGCAAAGAGAGTTACAGAACTCCTAAAACTACGTACGCTGAAGCAAGTGGTCATCCAAACATCAAAGCAATACTTCAAACAGTAGCAAGTCTTAAATCAGTTACTTGGCTTCAATGTGTTAATTTTTAGTTTCAACTCAAGATATATATTTTTTGGTCGTGACGACCAGCTACTGCTTTAGCCACATGTGTAATGTACCATTTCAAATAAAAACCTAATCACATGGATAATTATTTTAACCACACCCACTTCAATTCTGCCACTAGGCCCAAGGAGAGTGATGTAAAGTGTGCACCAGTTCCAAGTCTCACTCACATTTCAACTTGTCAAAAATTAACTAGTGCCTCAGCCTATCTGAACTATCTCACAGAACATTGTGCGGGCAAATGTATCCAACCCGCAGAGCATGTGCACAAACACATGTGCATACTCACTCACAGTGCCTGCTGTTCCAGCTGCGCTACCATGATAACTCTCTCTAAAGACAGCTTCTCAACAGTCTTGGTAGTATGTGCCAGAGACTTCTGGAGATCATCATTGGACAACTTCACCACCTTCAGCTGCACACACAGATACGGGGACACATACACACACACAAATACAGACACAGAATCACACACATACACACGAATACAGACACAAACACATGGATACACATAACACAAACACACAGACACAAACAAAACACGTGAACACACATACAGATACAGACAAACACAAGTACACAAAACACTAATATAAGTTCTCCTCTTAACTTAATCTACATAATTTTAGAGTTTCTGATAAAACTTTCTAAAGTTGGGTTCTCGTTGCAACATAGCAAGTGTGTACTTGTCTGTTTGCAGATCAGATTAAAGACACATCAACATTAAACCTCACCTCTTTCATCACCACTGCCAGCATCTGAGACTCATCCTTGAAGGAGCATGTCAACTTATGACTGCCTATCTTAGACCTGTCACCTTTGAATTTACAACCTACACACACATACACATACACACACACGCGCGCACGCACACGTACGCACACGTACACACACACACAACTATTAGTTAAGCATGCCAAGTGGTAACAGGCGAGCCCAGCATATGTGTTACCACAAAAATTCCATTAATATGATTTGGTAGGGGTCATCACTAATGTGGCTTCAATTGCCATTAAAAAATAATTAAAATCTTGAGGAACTGAAATATAGTCAAGTGCCTGAAATACAAAGCTTGGTTCAATTTATTATTATTATTATTATTATTATTATTATTATTATTATTAATGAGTGAAGATACTATTCGACACTGAAGGCATACTAATTCCTTCTTTTTTTTTTAACGAACACCAGACATGCATGTACGCCCACTAATCAACCTAGATCTTGCCCATTAATATATTAGAACTTTCGACAATTAAATAAATCCCATCCTCTACTTACCGAAGTCTGCATACGGACATGGTACAGACGCGCATATCTCCATATGCCTTTCCAGGTCTCGCTTCCTAACGAGACCACACCCCTCTCCAGCCACAGGACACTCGACCAATGCGTATGTACAATTGTCCTCATGCTCCAGACGTTGTCCCAGACGAATCTGCTCCGGGCAGCCATCAGGGTCCACTTCATACTCCACCTCTTTATCCCTACTCGAGCCACTTGTCACACCAGCTGATGTGCCAGAGGGCCTTATTCCATAGCAACAGTGTATCTTCAAGTCAGCCAACTGGCCCATAATAGCTAGGTTGAGCACGAGCTGCACTGCATCGCAGCCTTGGTCGTCTAAGGGACATCTTTTTCCTGCGTTCACAAGACCCTCAATGCAAACCTTGCAGAATGTGTGCCCGCACTTGACGGAAATGATGGGCTCGGCGAAAACCTTCTTGCACACCGGACATAACAACGGAGCTGGCTCTTCCACGAACTTTGTCGCTCTCTCAGCAGGCATGGCTACCTAGACTTCACAGAGCCAGCTCCCAGTATAAAAAGTCTTCAGCTACGCTCTCCAATCACTTTATTTTCTCAGCACAATCCTCCCAGCTGAACTTCAATCAGCATCTCAAGGGCGTTACCAAATTAGCACTTGTGCATTATATAGGGATTTCTGTTTACAACATCACGTGAAAAAGAATAATAGTACTCTCTTCACTTCTTAATCTTGCTATAGTGTATTGAGGCTATTGGGCTAATGGCATTAGCTGGCCCTACCATAAAGGACTTCTTACCGGTGGGTGTTTGTAACTGAGAGTTTTGGTAGCTAGATAACGGTTGTGTCCTTGGCGTGTAGGAGTCGTTTACTCTTGAGAAGTATGTGGAGAAGTTGGCTCAATTAGATGTGAACACTGGCCTGGGGCCCATGAGTAAATGTGAAGTTCAGCCTTTCAACTCTAAGGTTAGTGTCGAAATACCACACAGGAATGAGCACTTACCTTTGATGTATAACTTGGAATTCTGTTTGGGAGGTGATGCTGTCAATTCTGAAGCTCCATTTTTGTTTATAGCTCTTAAGTTAGTAGTACCAAGCTCTGGTGTAGAAGACTATGAAGTAATAGTGTTTTTGTGGTCACAATTTATCAGCAAGCATTTCCTCAACAATAGTTGTCTATGTGAAGCATGTTAAGACGTCTCGTTGTTGGTGTCTGAACTCCATGGCTAGACATGGAGTACTAGGTAGTTTGTGACATAATGGCGGGTGAGAACTGGAACAGCAGGACAATGTACAGGGAATGTTATCTGTCCCAATAAGGGTCATTGCCGCCCGGTAAGGAATGGCCGACATTGTCACTACTTAAAGTATTAACTTTTATGTAATGCATGATCAGAACTCAAAAACTGATTACAATATTTCTGCTGACACGTTTATTGTCAATTGTGTGTCAGTAATGATGACGGTGTGTCAGTAATCATGACGGTGTGTCAGTAATCATGACGGTGTGTCAGTAATGATGACGGTGTGTCAGTAATCATGACGGTGTGTCAGTAATCATGATGACGGTGTGTCAGTAATCATGACGGTGTGTCAGTAATCATGACGGTGTGTCAGTAATCATGACGGTGTGTCAGTAATCATGACGGTGTGTCAGTAATCATGACGGTGTGTCAGTAATCATGACGGTGTGTCAGTAATCAGTAATCATGACGGTGTGTCAGTAATCATGACGGTGTGTCAGTAATGATGACGGTGTGTCAGTAATCATGACGGTGTGTCAGTAATCATGACGGTGTGTCAGTAATCATGACGGTGTGTCAGTAATCATGACGGTGTGTCAGTAATGATGACGGTGTGTCAGTAATCATGACGGTGTGTCAGTAATCATGACGGTGTGTCAGTAATCATGACGGTGTGTCAGTAATCATGACGGTGTGTCAGTAATCATGACGGTGTGTCAGTAATCATGACGGTGTGTCAGTAATCATGACGGTGTGTCAGTAATCATGACGGTGTGTCAGTAATCATGACGGTGTGTCAGTAATCATGACGGTGTGTCAGTAATCATGACGGTGTGTCAGTAATCATGACGGTGTGTCAGTAATCATGACGGTGTGTCAGTAATCATGACGGTGTGTCAGTAATCATGACGGTGTGTCAGTAATCATGACGGTGTGTCAGTAATCATGACGGTGTGTCAGTAATCATGACGGTGTGTCAGTAATCATGACGGTGTGTCAGTAATCATGACGGTGTGTCAGTAATGATGACGGTGTGTCAGTATGATGATGACGGTGTGTCAGTAATGATGACGGTGTGTCAGTAATCATGACGGTGTGTCAGTAATCATGACGGTGTGTCAGTAATCATGACGGTGTGTCAGTAATCATGTCAGTAATCATGACGGTGTGTCAGTAATCATGACGGTGTGTCAGTAATCATGACGGTGTGAGTAATCATGACGGTGTGTCAGTAATCATGACGGTGTGTCAGTAATCATGACGGTGTGAGTAATCATGACGGTGTGTCAGTAATCATGACGGTGTGTCAGTAATCATGACGGTGTGAGTAATCATGACGGTGTGTCAGTAATCATGACGGTGTGTCAGTAATCATGAGTGTGGCATGACTATTAGGGGGTGTTACCAACAATCACTTATGATCATATGGCCTAAAAATAAATACCTTTTTCAAAAATAAGTCAAAACAAAAATTCTAGGGACTTAAAATGTAGAGTGCAACATTTTGATGCTAGTTTCTATCTTCGGGAGGCTGCCATCTTCGAGATCCGCTTTTTGTTGTGTGACAGAATGACTGATTGACAGACAAACTGAATACTGTAACCCTCTCACACATGCACGCTGAGGGTTCATCAGCGAGGAAAGGATGGTGAAAGTTTCAAAAGGGAAAGCAAAAGTTTCACAAGGCCAAAGTCCATATCATGGAAAGAAGGACCAAATACTGAGAAGCAAGAGAGGATGACAAAGGAGGAGAAGGGAATCCATGACTCAGGAAGAAAGAACTGAAGAGGGGAAAGGAATGGGATAAGAAGAGCTGAGATGGCTCAGGCAGAAAGAGAGGGAATAGCTACGTATAGTAACCAGGGCTTCATACAGGATTTTTATCTGGGGGGGGGGGGGGGGGGGGGGGGGAGGGACTTTTATTTAATCCTACAGGTAGGGGCTCTAAATAGCCAAAGAGGGGACTTTTTTAATTCCTACCCAGGATAGCATGGGGCTTCAAAATAGGCACAGAGAGGGGAGGGTGCGGGTCCTCAAATTGGGGGAGAGGGGCGGGAGGGGGGGGGGGGGGGGGGTAATGCTAATATGAGCTGCTTTGTCCACTGTTACACTTCAGTGGTATACGGGGATTTTTTCAGAAACATTTAAACTTTTGAACACAATCATCGTCCTTCCAGTTGGAACAGCTTCAGCTACCCGTATATGCAACAGTATCACTGACCAAAACCTTGGTTAGCTCATAAGAATTACCATTGAGGATCCTGAGCTTTCGGCTGTAAACTTTGATGAAGTTCTAGAGATTTTCAAACAAACAAAAAATAAAAGAATTGCATGTGCTTTGATTTACATTTTTTTAATAATAAAAAAGAATTTTGCTCGGAGTTACCATTTATAATTATAATTAAAAATTCAGATTTCTTGGGGGGGGGCAAAATTCCAGGGGCCCCCCTCTGTATGAAGCCCTGGTAACTAAACTAAGTGGTAGAGGATAATGCATTGCTAATTTGTAAGTGTTAGTACATCAAGCTCAAGGCCGCTATGTGGCGGGGTACTTGCTAGTTCTTAATAATTAGCTTGATAAAATTGCATAGTAGAGATACAGCCATTTTTTGTCACAAATGGAACCACCAGAAATATTACCTTTCTGAGACCTCAAACAGGTATATGAAGCAGCTATTAACCACCCAATTTTGTTTGCTGTTTCTATTAAAATGGTAAAAATGTTGTTTGTTTTTTTGTTTTGTTTTTTAACAAACCAAGGGCTGCACTAATTTCAGGTTCTGTTGGCATCGTTTGAAGGCAGCATGAAGATACTGAGAGAGTTGTCTGACAAAAACCAGCGAAGGGTGGACAAGCTGGAGCATGTCTGTCTCAAACAAGAGAAGGAACACACAGCGAGGATAGGAGAGCTGGATACTGTTTATGAGGTGAGTTTTAGTAATAGTCACTTTGTGTCAGTCTGGCTGGGATGGTCTGTATATAGTATGTAATTCATGTTATTAATTAATTTGTTAATTTAGTTATGCATAATAATTCTTTAAATCAGCTCTTATATAATAGCTCTATTTAGCTGAATCAACAATAATGAGTTCTGTTACGTACTAGATAAATGTGTCATATTTACAACTGAGTAAATAATGATAAAGCTGTATCAGCTATAGCTATCTATATAATGATATGCTTGTGTGTCAGTAACAACAATAACAGTGTGTATTGATTGATATATTAGCTGGGCTGGGTGGCCACACCGTCGCCATGACCTTAATGGGTAAAGTGTCGTCACACCCTGACCGGGTAAAGCGTCATCACAATCTGAAAGGGTAAAGCATGGTCACCAGTGTTGGGTCAAGCCCAGTTGAGCTTAAGCCTTTTTGAGCTTAAGCCCAGGTTTGTCAAGGGCTTGAAGCGGCTTGAAGCCCATTTCATAAAAATGGTCAAGAACTTGAGCTTGGACTTAAGCCTTTAAATAAAGACTTGAGCTTGGACTTAAGCCTTTAAATAAAGACTTGAGCTTGGACTTAAACCTTTAAATAAAGACTTGAGCTTGGACTTAAGCCTTTAAATAAAGACTTGAGCTTGGACTTAAGTCCAATTTGAAATTGATGGGCTTGAGCTTAAGCTCTAAAAATCTATAAAGGCTTGAGCTTGGACTTAACAGGGCTTGACCCAACACTGATGGTCACATTCAATAGAATTAAGGTGGTTAAGGAAACGACAAGTAGAAAAGCAAATCAAAAAATTTTGAGAAACTTATAAACTACAAGTTTATTAATAGACCAACTTTGGATGACAATAAAATTGTTAAAAATTTGAGCAGCTATTAACCAACAACAGATGAGGAAGATCTGTTAAAGTTAGGTTTAAATTTTGCTGTATCAAACTCCAAAATTGCAACATTTGACATCATTGCATCTGTAGAAAATACAGCTAGAAAACTCAATAAAGAAGATGCACAGCGGCTACGCACTGGAGTGGCCAACATACTACAGAAAGGAAAGATACCAAAATAGTAACTTAAGCCATAAACTTCACTTAGCTTTAAAGAATCTCAAAAGAAATAATAGTGTTGTCATCTTACCTGCTGATAAAGGCAATGCAACTGTTCTAATGGACAAGTGAATGAAGAATTTATTAGAAGATAAAACCACATATTAAAATTTTTCTCAAAATCCAACCAACAAAATTGAAGACAAAATACCTTAAGGTAACGTTTATTGACGGATACTAATTTTGGCGATTTTCTGATAGGGTGCATTTGACGGATATTAATTTTGGCGGTTATGGTCTGTAATAATGCATAGAATTTTTCACATGCTTCATAAATTATCAGTAATAACTTACAAGGAGCCAATTGATGGCAGATTCGAAGATGCCACTGCCGCTATTTTGAAAGATATCTACGATAGCGAAGAAGAAGACGATGAAGACTTGAAGTTAATGCCAATGAAGAAGAAGACGATGAAGACGACGAAGCCATTGAAGTTAATGCCAATGAAGAAGAAGACGATAGTAGCGAAATAAACGTTGTTACCTAGTTAGCTTGTATTATATCATATATGTTTAAATTGTTCCGACAATTGCACTACGGAAACTCACTTGCAGCCTATCGAGCAAATTAGGTAAAAGATCGTCAATATAGCCTCATCCATTTATTGTTAGTGGGTTTCAATATTAGCGAAAAATGGCAAATCGCTAATATTCGCTAAAATGAGTACCCGTTAATAAATGTTACCTTAAGGTAAATGAAGTACTCAAAAAGTATGAAGAGAAGAATTATCTAACAAGAGATCAAAGACTTAAATATCTCCACAGAATTCTATACCACCTCAGATATATGGCCTCCCCAAAATACATAAAGAGAATGTTCCATTAAGACCTATAGTATCAGCTATTGGATCACCAACTCACAATCTGGCAAAATTTATTGTCAAAATAATTTCTTCAATTTCAGGTAATACAAAATCGTATGTAAAAAACTCAACACATTTTGTTGATATAATCAATGATCCTGAAATAAATCCAAATGATTTGATGTTAAGTTTTAATGTTGTAAGCTTATTTACAAAAGTCCCCATTGACCAAGCCATCAACATTCTGAGATCTCGCTTACAAGAAGACAACAAATTGGATGAGAGAACAATATTCTCTCCAAACGACTTGTGTGATCTCGTAGAATTATGTGTGAAATCCACCTATTTCTGTTACCAAGACCAATTTTATGAGCAAATTGAAGGTGCTTCAATGGGTTCTCCTTTATCTCCAATTCTGGCAAATACATGTATATTCATGGAGAATCTTGAAGACAATGCAATCAGTACCTTTAAACCATCTCTCTGGTGCAGGTACATTGATGACGTTTTTACATTATGGCCTCATACACAACAACACCTCCTACATTTTAAGTCCCACCGGAATAAACAAAACATGTCAATACAATTTACTACAGAGGAAGAGAACAATAACAAATTATAATTTCTTGATGTTGAAATAGAGAGGGAGAATGGTCACTTCATCACATCAATCTACAGAAAGAAAAAACACTGATCGCTATCTGAATTACAAATCGAATCACCACCCTAGAATTCTGTCAGGAGTAGTCAAGTGTTTGAGTTCTAGAGCAACATCAATTTGCAACTCTGCAATACTAGACAAGTAATTAGCTCATCTCAAAACAACCTTCCTACCTTTACCAGTTATAAATAGAAACATCAACCATTACAGAAGATCAAAAAGTATGAATTCCAACAAAGAAAAAGAATCAAAACTTTAAGGCATTAGCGAGAAAATTGAACGAATTTGCAGTCCCTGAACATAAAAGTAAATTTTCAGAGTTCAACAACTCTTAGAAAATTACTTGTACATGTTAACCGATTACTGGCCAAATACGCAATTTTGCGTACCTCCGTATTTGAATACGCAATTCAATTCTGCGTACTAGAAAGGGGTAATAACTATCTGCCTACAGCTGCATACCTGAATCTACCAGTTATCTATCATTGCATCTCAGGTTTGTAATGTAGTGTAGCTATCTGTACAGCATATCTATATGTGTGGTTACAATATATAATTTATCAGATAAACCTTACTACAAAACACTTCAAGTTTATCAAATATTCTCATATAAAATTTTATAACAAGAACTATAATTCATGATTATTTGATACTTTGAGTTATGCTGCAATGATAGCTTAAGTCTTCTGGAGAAGTTTATTGATTCTACTGTGGATTCAGGATTCCAAAAATGCAGGAAACACAAGAGTATCTTCAATTTCCAAGCTGATCCATAACTTTGGAATATTAGTAGTATTGTAAAGTTCATAATATACCTGCAATATATAAAAAAAACACAAGAATGTCACAGACTGACTTATTAATGAATTAAAGTTGATATCATTGGCTAGATTTGGATGTTTTTATTCTTACTAATATAAATCTGAAAATGGCGTGTGTTTTGTTTCCTAACAATTCACCTTTAAAAGTTGCTCATTCTGCGTCTTCATAACCATTACTCAAATCTCTGATATTGTAAGCTCATAACTAGCGTAGTGAAACTAAGCAACGCGAAGTGGCACCCCAAAGACGCTACGAGATACCAAAAATTTTCGTAGCCTTAGGCGTCCTCCCATCCAGTGTCGAAAACTGGAGCGCGCAGGACTTTCGATCCATTGAGCAATAGCAAGAGCAAGCTTTTACCAGCGGCTGATCAATAGAAACTTTATGTCCAGGCCCGTTAGTTTCTCCGCTACATGCAAAGTCAGAAAGTTGCTTCTCCAGTAAGGGTTACTTCCGGCGGAAAAAAATACGGCGGCTCGCGGCACCGCGGTTAAGTACTAATTCGGCCAGTAATCGGTTAAACAAGCAACACCAATGGAGAAAAAGAAAGGAGTTGTTTACAGCATACCATGCATGGACTGCAATTCAGTGTACATGTATGTGGGTGAAACTGGCAGGAATCCAGAAAAAAGATTGAAAGAACATCAATATGCAGTGAAAAGAATGGATAACAAAAATGGCATCTCAGTACATGCATGGAAGAAATCACACACACAGAGTAAACTGGGATGAATCAAGAGTTCTGAAAATGATACCAAATTACTTCCATAGGAGCTAACAGAAGCATTAATTATACAGAGCAGTAACACCACCTCTAATTTAGACAAAGGCCTCGAGCTCAACTCTACGTGGACTCCATTCCTGCAAGAACTCTAGCGTCAATTGACCCACGGCTACGTGCATTTTTATAGTTGACAATTTTGTTTATTTTATTTTATTTTAAACGGTCATACCTCACCCTCACAACTGAAGAAGGCTTACGAGCCGAAACGTTTTGTGAATATTATATAAATTTTAATGCTACTAGCTAAGCTAAAAATATTGAATTACTAGAAATATAGTAGCAATGAAAATCTACGACAGTATATTTTGAAATTATTATTTGTTGTTGTGTAGGAGGCATTATCAGAGTTCCAATTACTTGAAGAGCGCATCACAGCTGTGTCTACCAAGGTGGTACATCTGGGAGACCAGCTGGAGACGTCCAACAGTCGCCGCATGAAAGCTATGGACGCTCAAAACCTCATGCAGTACCTGAAGGAATTTGAGAAGCCCAAATCTACACTATCTGTCTTCACCGACCCTGGAAGAGTAAGTATGTGTGTGTGTGTGTGTGTGTGTGTGTGTGTGTGCAGACATGCAGTGTTTGGTACAGAAGGGGGACACTGGGACTTCCCCTAAGCTAAATTTCCCCTTTACCTCACCAACAAATGAAGCTTCCTTAATCTATATTATAGTTCTCCTACTCCATACACGCTAGAGGCATAATTTGATGTACTTGAAATGAATGACTGGAAGAAAAAAAATAGTTTCTGCAGTAACAATTGAATGCTCTGGTTTTCCTGGCCAATAATATTTGGGAGTGAGTGAAGAAGGTGACTACATCAACTTGTGGGATAATTTGCTGTTTTGGTTCCATTAGTAAATTGCTGCACATGTACACATGAATAAACACCTCAAAGTATACGGGGCCCACCCTCTAACACTGATGCTACTGTACAAACCATTGTATATATGTGTGTGTACATGTGTGTGTGCATGTGTGTGTGTGTGCATGTGTACGTCACAGAGATTGGAGGCAGGAGACCTCATCTTCAAGCTACAGATGTTGTCGTCAGAGTTGCCGTCTGGAGAGAAGAACAAGTACAACTCAGTGAAAGAGAAGATAGCTAACAAATATGCAGCGATAGAGTCCCAGTTGGTGGATGCCTTCATTGATGCTCAGAGGTCCCTGGACACCAAGTGCATGAGGCAGTACGCACTTGCCTTGCAGCCGTTCCCACGGGTGAGAATTCATAGGGCTCACGCATCTAAGTTGAGACGGGAAAGGAGACATTTGATAATTTCCTCCTTTCTAAGCTCTCCTAGTGTTCATAGTTGACCCGACCCCACATTATTGAGAGAAGATGAACTAAGAATGGTGATGGTGGTAATGACAATGGAATGGAGGGTTGAAACCAATAGTGAACTTAGCTTTTAGAACAAGTTCACTTACTTACAATAGTTTTTCTGGTCTCATAATAATATTATCAATTTACTTAATAAGTGATATAATATTGTCAATCTAGAATACATTACATAAATAGTGAGCTGTTATTGTGATAGTGGACTCCATACTTCAGTATGACATGTGATCCAGCCCAGCAAATGAGATACAATGTAGTCATGGGGTTGCTATCTTGTACAGGTTTAGCTGAAGTCTTTCCAGCATCTATTCCTAAACAAACATTACAAACACACACAAGCACTTACTTGTGGCGTAGGGGCAGAGTGCCATGCAGTGCCAGTAACGACATCTTGTGAGCTCTTACATCCTACTTGTGACTTGTGATGAAGAGCTTTAGAAATAGCTTACTTCCTACTGATATCATCATTTTTGTTTAGGAGGAAGGAGGGGAGGGAGGGACGGGAGGAGGGCGGAAGGGGGGAAGGGAGGAGGGAGGAGTAGGGAGGAGGAAGGAGGGGGGAGATGAGAGGAGGAGGGAGGGAGGAGGGGAGGGAGGCGGGAGGCGGAGTAAGGGAGGAGTAGGGACAGGATGAAGGGATGAGGGTATGTACGAGGGAGGGAGGAGGAGGGATTAGGAAGTGAGGAGGGAGGGGCAGGTAGGAAGGGAGAGGAGGAGGAGGAGGAGTAGGAGGGAGGAGGGATGAGCAGGGAGGAATGAGGAGGGAGGGAGTAGGGATTGGAGTATGGAGGGAGCAGGGAGTAAGTGAGTAGGGAGGAGGGGGGAGGCGTGCTGGAGGAGGGATGTAGGGAGTGAGGAGGGATGGGAGGAGGTAGGGTAGTCATGGAGGCAGGGAGAGGGAGGAGGAGGGAGGAGGAGGGGGGGTATGGTTATGTTTGATATGATTTAGTAGTTTATGATTATTGATTTATTAATGCGTTGAGTTATTATTATTATTGTATGTATTATGATCCTATTCTTTGGGTATTATTATTTATTATTTATTTATTATTTATTTATTGTTTATTTATTATTTATTATTTATTTATTATTTTATTTATTATTTATTTATTATTTATTTATTATTTATTTGTTGTTTATTTATTTATTTATTTATTTATTTATTTTGTTTATTCATTTATTATATTGCATATACTGTGTGGTTGTAGGGGTCCCAGAATGTCATGGATAACTACATTCACTTCAATATACCAGTGGTGAGTCAGTCCGGACATTGTGTTGAGCATTGTCAAGTGTGTGTACATGTGTGTGTTTGTGTGTACATGTGTGTGTATGTGTGTACATGTGTATGTATGTATGTGTGTATGTACATGTGTGTGTGTGTATGTACATGTGTGTGTGTGTATGTGCGTGTGTTATAGTTGCAACAACAGTCATCTACTGATGAGATGTTGGTGGCCATAGAGAAGAACTGTAAAAAGGTAAGCTTCTTTTCTGTCTTCCTTCCTCCTTAAATGAACTGATCTTAGCCAGAATACATATGGACACCCTCCAGTCATACACACACCTGAGGGTCACATATTCTTATTTAGTTTTTCTTTCTATCTGCTAGCCCATCTAAATAAAGACGACTTCTTTTTTTTTGAGTGCTTGACTTTTTAAAGCATCTTTAATGTGCCTGAAATTTTATTTTACTTCGTTTTCCAGGGGAAAAAATTATCAAATAGGACTAGCAGCTTTTGTTTGGGTTACTAAAGGTGTGCAGGATACAATGCATGTGGTCAAAGAAAGGTGAGGTTTGCTCATAATGGTGGATGTTCAGGTTTACAATTTGGAAAGAAACAAGATGGAGTAACTTGCCCAGATCAGTGTTAATTGTGCAGTTGGTAATACGTGACACTAATTCTATGGGACAAACTGACTTGTAGAATATTCTGAATCAGAATAGCTGAGCCAGCCGAGGGTTCACACTTGGTGAGCCAGCCGAGGGTTCACACTTGGTGAGACAGCCGAGGGTTCACACTTGGTGAGACAGCCGAGAGTTCACACTTGGTGAGTCAGCCGAGGGTTCACACTTGGTGAGCCAGCCGAGGGTTCACACTTGGTTACCTGAGCCAGCCGAGGGTTCACACTTGGTTACCTGAGCCAGCCGAGGGTTCACACTTGGTGAGACAGCCGAGGGTTCACACTTGGTTACTTGAGCCAGCCGAGGGTTCACACTTGGTTACCTGAGCCAGCCGAGGGTTCACACTTGGTTACCTGAGCCAGCCGAGGGTTCACACTTGGTGAGCCAGCCGAGGGTTCACACTTGGTGAGACAGCCGAGGGTTCACACTTGGTTACTTGAGCCAGCCGAGGGTTCACACTTGGTGAGCCAGCCGAGGGTTCACACTTGGTGAGACAGCCGAGGGTTCACACTTGGTGAGACAGCCGAGGGTTCACACTTGGTGAGACAGCCGAGGGTTCACACTTGGTGAGACAGCCGAGGGTTCACACTTGGTGAGCCAGCCGAGGGTTCACACTTGGTTACTTGAGCCAGCCGAGGGTTCACACTTGGTTACCTGAGCCAGCCGAGGGTTCACACTTGGTGAGCCAGCCGAGGGTTCACACTTGGTGAGACAGCCGAGGGTTCACACTTGGTGAGACAGCCGAGAGTTCACACTTGGTGAGCCAGCCGAGGGTTCACATAGGTTACCTGAGGCAGCGAGGGTTCACACTGGTTACTTGAGCAGCCGAGGGTTACACTTGCCAGCCGAGGGTTCACACTTGGGTTACCTGAGCCAGAGAGGGTTCACACTGTTACTTGAGCCAGCCGAGGGTTCACACTTGGTTACTTGAGCCAGCCGAGGGTTCACACTTGGTTGCCTGAGCCAGCCGAGGGTTCACACTTGGTTACCTGAGCCAGCCGAGGGTTCACACTTGGTGAGCCAGCCGAGGGTTCACACTTGGTTACCATAGCCAGCCGAGGGTTCACACTTGGTTACGGTTAGCCGAGGGTTCACACTTGGTTACGGTTAGCCAAGAGTTCACACTAGGTTACGGTTAGCCGAGGGTTCACACTTGGTTACCTGAGCCAGCCGAGGGTTCACTTGGTTACGGTTAGCCAAGGGTTCACACTTGGTTACGGTTAGCCGAGGGTTCACACTTGGTTACGGTTAGCCGAGGGTTCACACTTGGTTACCTGAGCCAGCCGAGGGTTCACACTTGGTTACGGTTAGCCAAGGGTTCACACTTGGTTACGGTTAGCCGAGGGTTCACACTTGGTTACCTGAGCCAGCCGAGGGTTCACACTTGGTTACGGTTAGCCGAGGGTTCACACTTGGTTACCTGAGCCAGCCGAGGGTTCACACTTGGTTACGGTTAGCCAAGGGTTCACACTTGGTTACGGTTAGCCGAGGGTTCACACTTGGTTACCTGAGCCAGCCGAGGGTTCACACTTGGTTACGGTTGGTTTTTTCTATTGTTGTTTCCTTGCTATTGTCTGTGCTTTCTTCCTCCCCTTGTGTTATTTTGTAGTCGTTTTGTTGCTTTTTGTGTTATTTGTTATTGTTATTTAGTTGCTGTTGTTGTTATTTAGTTGCTGTTATTGTTATTTAGTTGCTGTTGTTGTTGTTGTTATTTAGTTGCTGTTGTTGTTGTTTAGTTGCTGTTATTGTTATTTAGTTGCTGTTGTTGTTATTTAGTTGCTGTTGTTGTTGTTGTTATTTAGTTGCTGTTGTTGTTGTTATTTAGTTGCTGTTGTTGTTATTTAGTTGCTGTTGTTGTTGTTGTTATTTAGTTGCTATTGTTGTTGTTGTTATTTAGTTGCTGTTGTTGTTGTTTTGCTGTTGTTGTTGTTATTTAGTTGCTGTTGTTGTTGTTTTGCAGGCTTATGATCAGATCGTTGAGGTGTTCAGCAGCCCTGATGTAATCATGACCAAGTTCTTTCAGGCCATCATGGAGAAGGTATTACAGGTATGTATGCAAGGATGTATGTAAGGATGTGTGCAAGTATGTATGCAAGGATGTGTGCAAGTATGTGTGCAAGGATGTGTGCAAGGATGTGTGCAAGTATGTATGCAAGTATGTATGCAAGTATGTATGCAAGGATGTGTGCAAGTATGTATGCAAGGATGTGTGCAAGTATGTATGCAAGGATGTATGCAAGGATGTATGCAAGGATGTGTGCAAGTATGTATGCAAGTATGTATGCAAGGATGTGTGCAAGTATGTATGCAAGGATGTGTGCAAGTATGTATGCAAGGATGTATGCAAGGATGTATGCAAGGATGTGTGCAAGTATGTATGCAAGGATGTGTGCAAGTATGTATGCAAGGATGTGTGCAAGTATGTATGCAAGGATGTGTGTACATGTGTGATGATATAGTCTGTAGGTATAATAGTGGGTAAGGATCATCTGCTATATGTACAGTCATTTCAATCTTGCTTCACTCGTGTTCTTTCCAATTTTCAGAAACACATAGACTCAGAGTTGAAGAGCATGATGAGAGCTAATGGTGACAATGAGCGCTACCTGGCCCTCCTGCACAACCTCTTTACCAAGTGAGCTTTACTGTGCTCTCATCTGTGGATTATATATAAGCCATCAGTATGTGTATTAAAACTGTTGTTTGTGTTTTGTTTGTTGTCACTCTGTGTGTGTGTTTGTTTGTGTGTGTTTGTTTGTGTATCTTCAGAGTGACAGGTCTTCAAGAACGACTGGCTCAGCTCAATTTAAACCTCGACAGTACCTTCATCTCCAAACTCACCAGGGTCCATCTGTTTGGCAAGTACCTGTCCAGCTATGCAGAGTGAGTCAGTCTCTTACTTATGGTGGCTGTATTATTAGTATAGCATCATTTATCGTTTGCATTATGCTATAGATGTATAGCATATAGATGTATAGCATATAGATGTATAGCATATAGATGTATAGCATATAGATGTATAGCATATAGACGTACAGCATATAGATGTACAGCATATAGATGTATAGCATATAGATGTACAGCATATAGATGTATAGCATATAGATGTATAGCATATAGATGTACAGCATATAGATGTATAGCATATAGATGTATAGCATATAGATGTATAGCATATAGATGTATAGCATATAGATGTATAGCATATAGATGTATAGCATATAGATGTATGGGTGTACAGCACCAGAAGGTGCATGAGTCAGCATACAATATGGGGAAATATTTCATGAGCACACGCAAGTATTTTCACAAGCTGGACGAGTGAGAATACAGGCGTGAGAGTGGAATATCACCCCATATTGCACGACAAGTGAATGAATTATTAAATATACATTGGATATTTTTCTGAAACAGTAGGTAACTCCGCCCTCACTAGTCCAGAACTACGCACGGGCATGTTGGAGCATTCAATATGCAGAGTTCAATATGGGTAATATTGAACGTTTGCGTGATGTGGAATACTAAAAAATATCCAATGTATAATAAATACATATTATGTATATAGACTTGTATTGCATTACTTGTAACCTCCTCTCTGGTTCTCTCTGTTGCATTACTTGTAACCTGTCTCCTCTCTGGTTCTCTCTGTTGCATTACTTGTAACCTGTCTCCTCTCTGGTTCTCTCTGTTGCATTACTTGTAACCTGTCTCCTCTCTGGTTCT